>NPIE01004620.1_pt3 | contig 24143 bp, 19 predicted proteins | sample 8637661 | NCBI WGS metagenome assembly NPIE01 (sample SAMN07420842, study PRJNA396082) | bioreactor metagenome | isolation source: sample BA12 brine-fed electro-methanogenic bioreactor BA | place: Japan: Kochi | collected 2016-12-09
CGCCTCCTGCACCACCAACTGCATCAGCCACCTGATCAGGATCATTGACGAACAGTTCGGTATCGACAACGGCGTCATTACCACCGTGCACTCGATGATGAACGACCAGCCCGTTATCGACGCCTACCACAACCCGGATCTGCGCAAGAGCCGGAGTTCGAGCAATTCGATCATTCCGGTCACTACCGAACTGGCCCGCGGTATCGACCGGGTCTTTCCCGAACTGGCCGGGCGCTTTACCGCCGTGGCCTTTCGCGTGCCGGTACTCAACGTGTCAACCATGCAACTCACTGCACTGGTTAGACAAACCCCATCGGTGGCCGAGATCAACGCCCTGTTCAGCAAAGCGGCACACCAGGAGTTGGCGGGCATCCTCGACTATACCGAATTGCCGCTCGTCTCCTGCGATTTCAACCACGATCCGCACTCGGCGGTAGTGGACGGCAGCCATACGAGCATCAGCGGCGGCCGGATGGTCAACCTGCTGGCCTGGTTCGACAACGAGTGGGGCTACGCCAATAGAATGCTCGACACCGCGGCGGCGCTCCAGCAGGCAGCGGGCTAACTTACGTCATCCGCAACAGGGTGCGGGCGGTCCGGCTGGTCGTTGCCGCCACCAACCGCGGTTCCTGACCCCGTAATCGAGCCAGGCAGTGTAGAATCTCGGGCAGGAATTCCGGGCTGTTACGCTTGTTTCGATGACCGGCGGGCGGAATATCGGGGGCGTCGGTCTCGAGCACCAGCGCGCTGAGCGGCAGGTCGGTGACCACCCCCCGCACCCGGTTGGCGCGCTGATAGGTGATGGTACCGCCGACGCCGATGGCAAAGCCGAGATCGACATAGCATTGGGCCTGCTGCCGACTGCCGCTGAAGGCGTGAACGATGCCGCCGCACGTAAAATGCAGCCGCCGCAGGGCCGCCACCACCTGGTCATGGGCCTTGCGGGCATGAATCAGTACCGGCAGGCCGGCCTGACGGGCAATGCGCAGTTGGGCCTCGAACAGCTCGAGTTGCCGGCGCCGCAGCGTCTCGGTCGGCTGATCCCAAAAATCGAGACCAATCTCGCCGATCGCGACCACCTCGCCGGCTTTGAGCTGCCGGCTCAAATCTTCCACATCTCCAGGACTGTGTCGCTGCAGGTAGAGCGGATGCAGGCCGAGAGCCGGGCGGCAGCCGCTTTCCTGCCGGCATACCTCGAGCAGGCGCGGCCAACCGGCCCGGTCGACGGCGGGCACGATCAATTCACAGACGCCCGCTGCCGCCGCCCGCTGTCGAACCAGGTGATAGTCATCTGCAAACTCGGCGACGTCGAGGTGGCAATGGGTGTCGATCAACTCCGCATCTGCCGACGATCCGCGGCACGGCGAGCCGGGCCGGTTCAAGGGGCACCAAAGCGCTCGCGGTGGATGGCCTCCGGCCGGAAACGATCGGCCGTCTTGAAGCTCCCGTCGCTCGGCCAGCCCACCGGAACAATGGCAAAGGGAACAACCCGTTCAGGGATACCAAAGGTCTCCCGGCACTGCGCCATTCGTTCCTGACGCGGGTAGACTCCGGTCCAGACGGTGCCGAGTCCTTCAGCCCGAGCGGCAAGCAACAGATTCTGCACCGCGGCGCTGCAGTCCTGGACCCAGAAGTCGGGCCATTTTTTTCCTTCCGGATCGCCGCAGACGACGATGGCCACCTCCACCTGGGTGATCATCTTGCAATAGGGATGAAATGAAGGCACCGCGTCAAGGAGTTGCCGATCACGGACCACGATGAACTGCCAGGGCTGCTGGTTACCGGCCGACGGAGCGAGCATGGCCGCCCGCAGCAACCGCTCGATCAACGCGTCGGAGACCGGTCCGGGACGATAGCTGCGGACGCTGCGCCGGGTGGTCAACGCTTCATAGGTATCCATGTTGTTTCTCCTGTACTGCTCGGTTAAATCAAGTATAATGGTGAATAATCAGCGATATGCACCGACAACCATAATCATTGCCGAGACATGCGCAAAGCACCTCTGTCACGAAAAGAATGGCTGGTCCTGCTGGCCACGCTGCTGCTCTTCATCGTGGCACTGTCGGCAACCGGGCTCTATTTCCGCAACAAAAACGCCAAAACGACCGACCCGATCGAGCAACTGACCATCGTCGAAGGAGTGATCGCCCCGGCTGACGAAGGGCGGGAAGAACCGGAAAAACCGTCGACAACGCTCGGTTCGTCGACATTTTTTCTCAAACCGAGCGCCACCGAACTGATCGCCGCGCTGCGCGAGTCCGGGCCGTTCGACAGCGAACTGCCGGCCGAGGAAGACCACCCGTTGCAAGTCGTCTGGCCCGGCTATTTTTTCTCGCTGCAGGAGGATAAAACCGGCCTTGGCATCGTCCACCTCGATGTCGATGAAAACGGCTTCGGCACGATCCTGCGCTGCCTGGTCAGTTTGAGCGACTATCCGGAATTGCGCACGCTGGAGCAGGGCCGGAAAATCTGGGTGGCGGGCCGGGTGGTCGGCATCGATCCGGCCGGCGCCGGTATCATCACCATCGACGTGCAATACATCCGTTTTGACGACGAGCTGGAGCAAAGACTGGTCCCTGAAGACACGCCGTAGGCTCACCTTCCTTACCCTCAAGGACGAGGCGGCCTGCCCGTCTAACTCATCGCCTCGACCTCGACCCGTGCTTCGTGAAACAGTGCGCCGCCGCCGACGTCCGAGCATTGCTGCGACACCAGGTCGTTGATTGCACCGGCCCGCTCCGTCACCTGCCAATAGATCCCCTCGGCAACGACCAGTCCGGGCTGGGTGGCCTCGGTGACCACCGCCCGCCGTTCGATGCGGCCGCGAAAATTGTGAACAGCCACCGTCGCACCGTCAACGACCCCGCGCTGCTGTGCATCCAGCGGATGGATCAGCACGGTGCCGCTCTCCTGCCGATAACGTTCACCGAAGGTGGAATTGAGAAGTCGATCGATGGGTGGAGTGATGAGTTGCAGCGGGAAACGGCTGACCAGGTCGGGATGGTCGAATTCACTGCCGGCGAGCAGGCAGGCATGGGGCGGCAGGGCCGGATCGTCATCATTGACAAACCGATATTTAGTTCCGGTCCGGGTAAAGCCCGAACCACGCTGTCGGCCGCGCACAGACTCGACGGTGCAGCCGTCCCGGAAGTCATCGGGCAGTGCACCTCCCGGCAGCTCGTCTAAGGTTTCCAGGAAGGACCGGATACGCTCGTCCACACTCTGCCCAAATACCGGGTCGTCGTAGCCCATTTTCCGGGCCAAGCTCTGAAAGAGGTCGAAATTGCTGATTGTCTCGCCGGCCGGCTGAACCACTTGATCGGCAATGCCGAGAAAAAAATGGCCGTAGGAGCGATAGACATCGCGGTTTTCCAGGAAAGTGGTGGCCGGCAGCAACAGATCGGCATAACGGGCGGTGGGGGTCATCACCTGCTCATGCACCACGGTGAACAGATCATCGCGGGCCAGCCCCCGCCGTACCATGGTCCCGTCAGGAGCGACGCTGGCCGGGTTGGCATTGTAAACGATCAAACCGTGAATCGGCGGATCAGCGGCGGTCAGGGCCCGGCCGAGATGGATCATATTGACTGTGCGCGGCTCGCCGCGGAGCAGCTCCGGATGCTGCAGGGCGGCAGGATCACCGCCGAAGGCTCCGGAAAAGAGCAGCACCCCGCGGCCCGGCCGACCATCGTAGAGTCCGAGCGCGGCGGCCAGGGAGGTAATGGCCCGAACCGCCATTCCGCCTCGGCTGTTTCTGGTCAGGCCGACCCCGATCCTAAAAAACATCCGTGCCTGCTCGGCCAGCAGGCCGGCCAGCCGCTCCATGTCGCGGCGCCCGACGCCGCTCTGCTCTTCGAAGTGCTCCAGCGGCAACGACTGCAGATAATCGGCCAGTCGCCGAAAACCGCTGGTCTGTTCGTCGATGAAATGCTGATCAAGCTGCCCCTGTTCGATCAGGACGCGCAGGATCCCCAGGGCCAGACCGCTGTCACCGCCCGGTTTGACCGGCAGATACTCGTCGGCATGACGGGCCGTATCGGTGCGATAGGGATCGATGACCAGCAGTTTTGCGCCGGCCTTGCGGGCCCGGCTGACATAGGACCAGAAGTGCATGTTGGTCACCCGGATATTGATCCCCCAGGCGACGATCAGCGAGGACTCGGCGGCAATGTCCGGCGGACTGCCGCCGACCGGACCGCAGCCGAGCTTCCAGGCACCGCTCGCCGCCACCGAGCAGATGGTCTGCCGGATTCGGGTGCAGCCGAGCCGGTGGAAAAAGGGAAAACCGGCAAAGCGGTTGACCATTCCCATGTTACCGGCATAACAAAACGGCATGATCGCCTCGGGACCATGGCTCGCAACGATGTGCTGCAAACCTTCGACCAGGCGTTGCCAGGCCTCGTCCCAGCCGATCCGGGCAAAACGACCCTCCCCTTTGGCGCCGACCCGCACCTGGGGGTAGAGAAGGCGCTCCTGCCCGGACAAACGATCGGGAAAACGGCGCATCTTGCGACAGATGACGCCGCGGGTATACGGATGATCCGGATCTCCGGCCAGCGAGATCACCCGGTTATTTTCAATGGTGGCCAACATCGCGCAGCTGTCGGGACAGTCGAGTGGACAGACGGTTTTCTTGACGGTTTGCATATAATTCGGTTTGATAGAGAAACGGTGGACGATGGTGTCCGCTTTACCGTCCATGCGGGAGCGGTTGTCAGTCAAACAGAGTCCAGTATAATTCGGAGCGCTCTGCCAAACGATGAAAATCCGTGTCCGGTAGTGGTAAAACCGTCGATTCTGCCGCCGGCGGTTGACCAGCAATGCTTTCGCAGCACTGTAGACACTGAATATATTATCTTTTACCTTGTCGCCGCACCGCCGGTGGCATCCTGAGCGTACCCTATGGAACAGATGTTCGACCTCACCTTCTTTCTGCAGCCGGCCAACCTGATCTACGGCCTCTTTATTTTCGCCGCCCGGGTCATCGATGTCTCGCTCGGCACCCTGAGAACCATCGCCATCGTCCATGGCAGAACCACCATGGCGTTCTGGCTCGGTTTCTTCGAATCGGCCATCTGGCTGGCCGTCGTCTCGACCATCGTCCAGACCGTGACCGCACAGCCCCTCTACGGGGTGATTTACGCCTTCGGCTTTGCCACCGGGAATACGGTGGGAATCAAGATCGAGCGACGCATCGCCCTGGGCAATCTGATTCTGCGCGTCATCAGCAGGAGCAACTCGAAAAGCCTGGTCGAAACATTGCGCAATCAAGGCTACCGGGTAACGACCTTCATGGGCGAAGGGAAATCGGGACCGGTCACCGAACTCTATATCGTCTGCCGGCGCCGAGACCTGAAGAGCCTGCTCGGCAAAATCGTCGCCATTGACCATGAAGCCTTCTACGTCACCGAGCAGGCAGGCTCGGTCAGCAATGTCTACCGGCCGATCATGCAGCCCGTCACCGGCTGGCGGGCTATCCTGAAAAAGAAATAACCACGGATCTCCACCCATGACCACTGCATCCCCCCTTGCAGCCATCGTGCTGGCCGCCGGCAAAGGCACGCGCATGAAATCACCACGGGCCAAGGTGCTTCACGAAGTCTTCTATCGGCCGATGCTCCATCACGTGCTCGATGCCGTCCAGCCCCTGCATCCCGAACCGACGGTCGTCATCGTCGGTCACCAACGCGAGCAGGTGGAACGTGCGGTCGCTTCCTACCCGGTGGTCTGCGCACCCCAACTCGAGCAGCTTGGAACCGGTCACGCAGTGCTCTGCGCCGAGCCGTTTCTTTCCGGCTTTGCCGGGACAGTCCTCATCGTCTGCGGCGATTCACCACTGCTGCTGACCAACCACCTCGAGGAGATGCTGGCCCACCACCGGGCGGCCGGAGGGCCGTTGACCATCATGACCACCAGACTGAGCGAGCCGACCAACTATGGCCGGATCATCAGCGACGGGAGCGGCCGGGTCACCGCAATCGTTGAGGAAAAGGACGCCACCGCCGAACAGCGCTTGATCACCGAGATCAACGCCGGCCTCTACTGCGTCGAATCATCGTTGCTCTTCAGCGCACTGCGCCGGGTGACCAGCGACAACAGCCAGCAGGAGCGCTACCTCACCGATATCGTCGCCATCGCTGTTGCCGACGGCATTACCGTGTCAAAGTATGAACACCCGCACCCCGCTCACGTGCTCGGTGTCAACTCACGGGTTGAGTTGGCCCAGGCCCACCGGGAAATAGCGCGGCGGCGCAATATCGAACTGCTGGCGGCCGGCGTCACCATGCACGACCCGGGTTCCGTCACCGTCGCGCCGACGGCAATCGTCGGCGCCGACTGTCTGCTAACCGAACGGCTTACCATCTGCGGCCAAACCAGCCTCGGTGACGGCTGTGTGATCGAGCCCGGCGTCTACATCGAGGATGCGGATATCGGCGCCGGCAGCCGTATCGGTGCCGGCAGCGTCCTGCGGGGGTGTACGATCGCACCCGGAACAGAGATCGCGCCCCTGCAGTACATCACCGGCGAAGGCAACAAACGTTGATTTTCGGCCCGTCGATTTGTCATTGGCAGTACTCGCCGATCATCTTATACTGCCCATGACAGGAGGTCACGACGTACGATGGAAATCCGTGCCACAACCGGCCGGCTGGTTGGGTGTTTTATTGATGGAAAGTGCGAGGCAGGTTGACACCCGTCTTGCCGTTGGATAATGCGGGAGACAGGTTTGAACCCTTAACTCCGTTAGATAGTGAGCGGGGGACAGGTTAAAACCTGTCCCGCCGTTGGCCTTAGATGGAGAGACAGCTCATGAGCGATATTAAAAAAATGTATTCGACTATTCTCGGCGACCACTTCCCGCTGGAGATGACCATCTCCTTCGGCGAGCAGCGACTGGTCTACCGAAAGCGCACCTGGAATATTCCCCAGGAAGACGGACGCTACGAGGAACGGGGTATTCGCTACGGCGAAAATCCGGACCAGGAAGCGGCTCTTTACGAACTGGTCAATGGCAATCTGGTTCTCGGCGACTGCTCCTTCATCGAACCCGGCAACGGGCTCGTTTCGGCCATTACCGCCGAAGACATGCTCCAGGTCGGTAAACACCCGGGAAAAATCAACCTGACCGATATTGACAACGGCCTCAATATCATCAAATACCTGATGGCACGACCGGCGGCGGTCATCCTCAAGCATAACAACCCCTGCGGCGCGGCAGGCGGCGCCTCTCTCGCCGAGGCATTCGACCGGGCCAACCGGGCCGACCGGATCGCCGCCTTCGGTGGCGCAGTCGTCCTCAACCGCACCTGCGATCGCGATACCGCCGAGCTGCTGGCCAACAATTACCTGGAAGTGGTCTGCGCCCCGGACTTTGCCGACGGCAGCCTGGAGATCATCAGCCGCCGCAAGAACCTGCGGGTCATCAAGATGGCCCGAATCGACCGATTGGCCGAGTTCGAGCGCTACCGTTTCGTCGATTTCAAGAGCCTTATCGACGGCGGCATCATCGTCCAGCAATCGGCGGTCAACGCCATCCGCACGGCGACGGACCTGAAGTCGGCCACCGCTGAGTGGCAGGGCAAGACCTATCGCTGTGACCGCCAGCCGACCGAGCGTGAAATCGACGACATGCTCTTCGGCTGGGCGATTGAACACGGCGTCACCTCCAATTCGGTGCTCTATGTCAAAGACGGCTGCACCGTCGGTATCGGTACCGGCGAGCAGGACCGGGTCGGGGTTGCGGAAATCGCGGTGCACAAGGCGTATATCAAGTATGCCGATATGATCTGTTTCGACCGCCACCGATTGTCCTATGCCGATCTCGAACTGGCCGTCGCCCGCGGCGAGCAGCCGGGCGAAGAGAAAGCGGCGATCGATGAGCAGGTGCGCGCCGACCGTGCCGGCCTGCCCGGCTCGGTGATGATCTCCGACGCTTTTTTCCCGTTCCGGGACGGCGCCGACGTCGGCATCCGCCAGGGCATCAGCGCCATCCTGCAGGCCGGTGGCTCGTTGCGCGACTTCGAGACCATCGAGGCCTGCAATCAGGCCGAGCCGAAGGTGGCGATGATGTTCACCGGACAGCGTTCGTTCAAACACTGAGTTTGTCAGCGGGGGAAACCGATGCAGACCACCTTCAGCGAAGCGCTCCATACCAATCGGGACCGGCTGATCCGCCGGGCCAAGGATGCCATCTCCACGGAACTTGACGGGGAAACGGTCATCCTCAATATCGAGACCGGGATTTACAGCGGTCTCGATCAGGTCGGCACGACCATCTGGAACACGTTGGCCGAGCCCGCCACCTTTGTCAATCTGAAGGAGCGCATCATGGCCGATTACGAGGTCTCGGAGCAGCGATGCAGCGACGATCTCTGTGTATTTCTCGATGAATTGCTGAAAAACCGCCTGATCACCCTCGATGACGGCGAGACTGCGTAAGTTCGTCCGGCTGCCGGCCGGGGAAAAACGCTGCTTCTGCCGGGCCGTCGGCCTGCTCGTCTACTATCGTCTGGCCCTGCTGGTCATCCCACTGCAGCGATTGCTCCGCAACCGCCCCCGGCTACCGGCAGCGATACCGTCCGCCATGCAGGTGGACCCCGGGCGACTGGCCGGATTGATCAAGGCGGCCGCCACGGTGGTCCCGGGAACCACCTGTCTCGTCAATTCGCTGGCCGGGCAGCGACTGTTTGCCCGCTACGGCTACCCGGCCAAACTCCATGTCGGCGTCGCCAAAGACCGCCAGGATGGCTTCCAGGCTCACGCCTGGTTGACCCTGGCCGACAAGATCGTCGTCGGCGAGTTGCCCGATATGGCAAAGTACCGGGAATTACCGGACCTGGATGACGCCCTCGCCAACCGACCACCCATGGCGGCCGTCAAGAAATGAAGCCGGGCAGAAAAGGACTGGCCAGAATCATCGCTGCCGCCGGTTATTCGCTGAACGGCCTGAAAACCTGTTTCGTCAACGAGGCGGCCTTCCGGCAGGAAGCGATGCTCTTTGCCTTGCTGCTGCCGATCTTGTTCCTGTTGCCGGTGAGCGGGGTGATGAAGATCGTCTTGTTACTGGCCAACACGCTGGTACTGATCGTCGAGTTGCTGAACTCGGCCATCGAGGCCATTGTCGACAAGGCCTCGCCGGAATTCAGCGACCTGGCAAAACGAGCCAAGGATATGGCCAGTGCCGCTGTGCTGCTCAGCTTGCTGGCCGCCGGCAGCGCCTGGACGGCGGCAATCGCCGTTCTTCTGGTCTAAACGGAATCGGCCACGACCTCGACCCAACCACCGCCAATCGACGATTGCAGGCACGCCTCGGCGACCCGCACCGCATAGAGTCCGTCCTCTCCGGGCACCGGGTTCGGACCACGGTCCTGCAGGAACAGATGCCAATCCTGCAACAAAGGGATGATGGTCGGCATCGGCGCGAAGCAGTCGCTGTCCGGTTTGCCATCGCCACTCTCCCTGCCCACCTGCCCGAGAATCTGGTCTCCGTGCAGCAATCCTGCGGAACAGACCAACTCGTAGCGGCCGCTGCGGATCGGGCTGAGTTTGCTGATCTCTATCAGTCCCGTCACCCCGTCTTCCATTTCCACCCGGATCAGGGCCAGATCTTCGAGCTGTTTCGTCAGCACGCTGCGACAACTCGCCGCCACCCTGGTGATTTTCAAGCCGGTGATAACGTGCAACGCATCGAAGACATGGACCGCGATGTGCAACGTAACTCCGGCCCCTGCCGCCGCCGGCTCATCGAGCCAGGGCAGGGTTGACGGCTCGAGCCGCTGATTGGCATAGACGGTGTGCAGGCGGCCCATCGCCGGCAAGCACTCCCGGAGCCGCTTGATCACCGGGTTGTAGCGAAGGGTCTGACCGACCGTCAAGGCCACGCCCCGACGGTGCAGTCGCCGAACCATGGCTGCTGCGGTGTCACCGTTGATCGCCAACGGCTTTTCGACCAGCAGCGGTTTGTTGTAGTCCCCGCAACAGTCGGCAATCGCCTGGTTCTCCGCGGGTGGAACGGCGCAGATGACCGCATCGACCTCCCGGCAGGCGATCAACTCCCGCCAATCCGCAAACCAGCGGCACTGCCAGGAACGGGCCTGCTCCCGGCCGCTCGGTGAACGCCTGGCGATGGCGGTTAACTCCAAAGACGGACAATCGTTGACGATATGTCCGGCATATCTGCTGCCATGCCGTCCGGTTCCGATAATGCCGATCTTCATGGCGCACCGTCGACCAATTTCTCGATACCGACCAGTTCTACCTGATCAAGCAGCTCCCGGCCGCAGGTGGCAAGAGCGGCCAGCGTTTCCGGATAGGGATGGCCGATGCCGACACCGCTGCCCTGCCAGCGGCCGATAGTCACCAGGTGTTCGATCTGGCGACAGATGGCCTCTCGCTCCTGCCGGTTATCGAGGAAGACGTCCCGTTTTGCCGCCGGTACCCCGAGTTTCCTGGCCGCGGCATACCCCTGGCTGGCAGCGGTGGTCATGCTGTCGACGAAAAAGAGCTGCCGCCGGGCGAGCAGCTCAGCCAGCTCGGACATGGCAGACTCGTCGGCACTGTAGCGCGAACCCATATGATTGTTGACACCGACCGCGTGGGGAACCCGGCGCAGGTTGTCGTCGAGCAGCTGCCGGCGCTCGGTGGCCGGCTGCGATAAAAGCAGCGCTCCCGGACCGGGATCGTAGTCCGAACTGCGTGCCTCAAGCGGCAAATGGAGCAAAACGGTGCGGCCAAGCTGGTAGGCAACGTTCTCCAACTCCGGGGTATGGGGGGCATGGGGCAGGAAGGAAAAGGACAGGTTCAGATCAAGGTGCAGCAGGTCTCTATCGATATCGCGATGATAACCCATATCGTCGATGATAATGGCAATTTTCGGCGGATGCGCCAGTTCCGGCACCTCCGCCGGCTCTTCGGGATGAACGGCCGGCAGGTCCGGTTCCTCGAAGATCACTGCAGGACTCGGCCTGTCCGGGGACGCCGCAGCCACTGGAACATGAAAGAAAATCATATAACCGGCAACGCCGAGGGACGCGACAAGCAACAGCAGCAGCAAGCCGTAAGTCAACAGGCGCCGTGCAGTCACCCGGGGCGCTGCGGTCGTGCTGCGGCTGCGAACCCGCGTCGTCCGTGCCGGCTTTCGCGTAGTCCGTGTCGGCTTTTGCGTCGTCCGTGCCGGCTTTTTCTTTTGTTTGCTGGATGTTTTTTTATCCATATCAATATCTTGTAACGAAACCAAGCGGCGCTGGCTGGTTATCAGAACAACACCGTCCTGTCAACTCTCAGATGTTTCGCCATGGTACCGATAGCCGCGTGGTAGACCGGTCGATAGCCCGTTTGATGGTGAAACGATGCTCACTTCCGACGGCCGAGTACATACTGCACGAGTTGTACGAGAATATGCAGCGACTGATCATCGACAGATCGCCTGAACGGCTCCAGGGCCGTCACCGCATTGGCAGCAAGCTGTTCGGCCTGGCGGCGAGCCAACTGATAGCCACCGAACTGTTCGATAAAACGAGTCACCACAGCAAAGCTTTCGCCCCGCCGCCCCTCGTCCTGAATGAGGGCCGCAACCTCTGCCCGTTCCTTCTCCCCGGCCCGTTGCAGTGCGAGTATAAGCGGCAGGGTAACCTTGCCCTCGGCCAAGTCGTTGCCGACGGCCTTGCCGGTATGGTGGCTGTCCCCCTGATAATCGAGCAGGTCGTCAATGACCTGGAAGGCACAGCCGAGATTGAGACCATAGGCTCTCAATGCCGACCGGTATCGATCGTCACCACCTGCATATATCACGCCGATCTGACAAGCGGCACCAATGAGCAGCGCCGTCTTGCCGCGGATGATCGAGTAATAATCATCTTCGCTCAGATCGGCCCGGCAACACTGATCCATCTGTAAAAACTCTCCGCTGACCATACCGCGGGTCGCTTCGGCAAAGACAGCCAACGCGTCCACACCGCCATAGTGACCGACCATGGCCATCGCCTGGGCGTGCAGAAAATCACCGGCCAGGATAGCACCGTCGCGGCCGTAACGTTTGACTACCGACATTCTGCCCCGTCGCGTGTCGGCGTGATCGATCACATCATCGTGGAACAGGGTGGCCGCATGCAGATATTCAAAAGCGGCGGCCAGCCGATAGAGCTGCTCGTCATCTCGTCCGCAGAGCCGGGAGCAGAGCGCCGTCAACAGGGGACGCACCCGCTTACCGCCGCTGAACAAACCGTACTCGAGAATCTCCGCCAGCAGCGGTGCGACCCCGGGCGTCTCGGCCAGGTCCTTCCGCATCTCAGCGTCTATCCGGTCAGCTTCGTATCTGATGACATCTTTGAGGTCCATAGCTCACCTAATCCTGATCTGCGGCAGGCGCCGCCAAGCCGGCAAAGAACCGGGCAACCGATTCGGTCTCTCGAACAATCGGCGCCGGCGGCAGACTATCAAGAAAGACTTTTCCATAACGTTTCTTGAACAACCGGGTATCAAGCAACGCGATCAGGCCGGCATCGCGCGACGAACGCATCAGCCGTCCGACTCCCTGACGAAGCGTCAGCACCGCTCGCGGAACCTGAAAGTCGAAAAACGGGTTGCCGCCTTCATGTTCGATCGCCTGCATCCGGGCCTGCACCACCGGGTCACTGGGAACCTCGAACGGCAGTTTGTCGATCAGCACGGCGCTGAGCGATTCCCCGGGAATATCGACGCCTTCCCAAAAACTGGCCACTGCCAGCAATACCGATGCCTTCTCCCGGCGAAAGCGGTTGAGCAGGGTGCTCCGTGCCGCCGTTCCCTGGACGAGGAGCGGGTAATCGAGGCGGCCGGCCAGGGCGGCGGCAACCGCATCCATCCCTTTGAAGCTGGTAAACAGGACCAGCGCCCGACCTTTACTAATCGTCAGTATTTCAAAAATCTTGTCTACCAGAGCAGGTTCATAGCCGGGCTGGGTGGGTTCGGGAAAACCGTTGTCCGGAATATAGATCAAGGCCCGCTCGCGGTAGGGAAACGGTGATTTCAATTGGAGCGTCATGGCCGTTTCCGTCAATCCGAGCCGCCGGCAGAAATAGTCGAACCGGTTACTGGCCGCCAGCGTAGCCGAGGTCAAAATGCAATTCGGCACCGTTGCATAGAGGGTGCGCTGCAGGTCATCGGCAACATGGACCGGCGTTGCCGAGAGCGAAACCGAGCGCTCCCGCCGTTCATACCAATAGACGTGCGAGGCCGAGTGTCCTTCAGGATCGAGCGGAGCGACGACCAGCAGGTTACGGCGCAATTCATCACACCGCTCGGTCAGCGCTGCCCAGACATCCGCTCCGCAGGCAGCCAGCTGATCCGCGCATCGCTGCAGGGCATCGACTACCGACTGAACCTGCTGCGCCCAGTCGTCCCGGGCCCGGACAAAGCCGAGCAGATCGAAACGGCCGCGCTTGGCCGGGAACAGGCCGGCAAACAGATCGACGCGCTGTTTCAGCCCCCGGGCCATAGCCACGACCCTGTCGCCGTCCTCCGGCCTCAGGTCGCTTTCTGCCTGACGGACAATATCACCGGCAAGATCATAGACCTGATATTGACCGAAGGCGGTACCGAAAAAGGTGGTCGCCACCTGCTCCAGATGATGGGCCTCGTCGAAAACAACCGCCTCGTGGCGCGGCAGCAACTCGCCATAGCCCTGCTGACGCAGCACCAGATCGGAAAAATAGAGGTGGTGGTTGACGACCAGCAGCCGGGCCGCACCGGCCTTTTTTCGCAGCCGGGAAATGAAGCAGGAGGCATATTCCGGGCAATCGCTGCCGAAGCACTGGTGCGATAGAGCGGAAATTTTCGGCCACAGCGGCGAGCGATCGGTCAGCCACGCCAGTTCGGCCCGATCACCGGTCTCAGTACTTTCGAGCCACTGTTCGATCCGGAAGTCATCCTCCTCGTTGACCAGGGAGAGTTGCGGCGACGAGCGATGCTGATACCAGCGGTAGAGGCAGAGGTAGTTTTGGCGCCCTTTGACGCACAAGGCATCGATCTCAGTGCCGAGAACTGCCGACAGCAAAGGAATTTCCTTGTCGATCAGCTGATCCTGCAAATTGATGGTCGCCGTCGACACGACAATCCGTTTCCCGGAGAGCACCGCCGGAACGAGGTAGGCCAGGCTCTTGCCGACACCGGTCTCGGCCTCGACAACCAGGATTCGACAGAAATCGGGTTGACCGGCCGTTCCGTGGTGGGGCGTCTGCAGCAGCTCATCAACCGCCCGGGCCATCCGCACCTGATCGGGGCGCGGCTCATAGCCGGCCAGACGGGCCGCCAACGGGCCGTCTTTAGAAAAGAATGCCTGCACCGATTGTTCCATGTCCTGGCTGAGAGAAAAATCGTTTCCGGGACACGGCGACAGGCCTGCCCGATATCATCGAGCCTTCAGGTTATACGATTTTTATTTATATTTTTCAACCAAACCGGTACACTGGTGACAGGTGCTGAACCGGAGCCGTCACCGCCTGAAGGCGATTTCCCCCCGATCGGTACGTTTCTGCAAAACGGTTTCATCTGAAAAACCGCTTATCAACCCCGACCCTACACACGGGCATGGTCGAACTGCTTTCTTCCGCAGAATTGGATGCCGGAACGTCCGCTGAAAAACTGATCAAGGGCAACGAAGTCATCGCCATCGTCGACGATTCGCCGGAAATCTCGATTCTGCTCCAGGCCTACCTGAAAAACAGACAGCTGTCCTCCCGCCCGGCCCATACCGCTAACGAATTGTTCCAACTGCTCCGGGAAGAGGAGGTGGCCCTGGTATTGCTCGATATCGGCCTCCCCGATCGGGACGGTGACGAAATCCTCGCCGAGCTGGTGCGAAATTTCCCGGATCTCGGCATCATCATGGTCACCGGCAGCACCGACCTGCAAACCGCACTGCGCTGTTTGCGTCTCGGGGCCGACGACTACCTGACCAAGCCGGTCAACATCGAGCAGTTCCATGCAACCGTCAACAAAACCCTGCGCAAGCGCCGGCTTGCCATCGATAACCGGCTTTTTCAGCAGGAGTTGCAGCTCACCAACCTGCGGACCCAGTTTCTCCATCAGCTCAACCTGAAGATGAACAGCGCCTATCTCAATGCCCGGGAGCTGAAAGGAGTCCTGCAGATTATCCTGATCGGCATCACCTCGGAAGAAGGGCTGCGCTTCAATCGGGCCTTTCTCGCGTTGTTCGATGAACAGGAAACCATGCTCCAGGGCGAGTTGGCCATCGGACCGGGCAGCAGGGAAGACGCCGCCGAGGTGTGGAACGAAATCAAGCGAAAAAACCTTCGCCTACAAGACCTGTTTCACACCGTTACCGCCGAATCTTTCAAGAAAGATACCATCGTCAACGAGATCGCCCGGTCACTGGTCGTTCCCGCCGGCTTCGTCCAGCACCCGTTGATCCATGCCTGCCGCAGCCGCAGTTCGATCCTGGTGAACCAAGGCCAGGCGGCGATAGAGATACCCTCGGAGCTTATCGAAACCCTCGGCGAAGACACCTTTGTCATCGTCCCGCTGTTTTCTCCGAGCAAAGCGCTGGGTGTAATCATCGCCGACAACTTCGTCACCCGGCAGCCAATCAACCAGGCCGACGTCGAAGCACTGGAAACCTTCGCCGGCCAGGCCAGCCTCGCCGTCGAACACTCCCGACTCTATACCGACATGCAGCAAAAGATCGACGAACTCGAACTGGTCACCCAGGAGCTGGAAAAAAGCAAGGATCTGCTCATCGAGGCGGAACGCTATTCGGCCCTCGGCTATATGTCGGCCCAGTTGATGCATGCCCTGCGTAACCCGATCACCTCGATCGGCGGTACCGCTCGCCTGCTCAGCAAACGAATTACCGACCAGGAAAACAAGAAATTCCTCGATGTCCTGACCAAAGAGACGAGCAAACTTGAAGCGACCCTGAACGATTTGTTCAGCTTCGTCAGCAAAAGCGAACTCAAAAAAAACGCCCAACACCTCCATCCGCTCATTCGCCGGAGCGTGATGATCTTCTACGGGGCGATGAAAAAAAGCGGCATCAGCTATGAGATCGAGCTCACCGGCGAGGACCCGGTCCTTTTCATCGACAGCGACAAAATCCGGCAAGTACTACTGCATCTGATCAAAAACAGCATCGAAGCGATGCCGGACGGAGGCGTGTTGCAGGTTCACTCCTGGCAGGAAGACGGCTCGATACTGGTATCCATCAGGGATTCCGGCGTCGGTATCTCGGTGGGCGAGCTGAGCCGGGTCACCGATCCGTTTTACACCACCAAGACCTATGGCACCGGCATGGGCCTGACCCTGGTCGAGCAAATCCTGGCTCAGCACGATGCCGACTTCTCCCTGACCCCCGTCAAACCACACGGCATGACCGCCTTGATTAGGTTCAGGCCGACAACGTCACCGTCGGAGCAGGATTAACGCTCACGCTGCCAGGAAATCACCACCGCCGCCAGCGAAACGGTCGCCGCGCAGAGAAACGTGGCCCGCAACGCCGCAACAAACTGGGCGCTTTGTCCCGAAACAAAATGTCGCACTTCCGCGCCACCGGTGAACCAGGAAAACCAAGCCGCAAAAACGATCCCGGCAAACGCGGCCCCGAACAGCATGCCGAGGTTGCGCGACGTTGCCAGCAGACCGGCGGTGACGCCGGCGTCGTCGTCACCGATCCGGGACAGCAGCGAGGCGGTATTCGGTGCCAGGAACATCGACTGGCCCATACCGAGCAATACCAGCCGACCGCAGATGGCGATCAATGACGACGCACCATCTATCGTCGCCAGCGACAGCAGCGCCAGGAAGCTGATGGCCAGACCGACGGTGGTCAGGATTCTGCCACCGAAACGGTCGAAGAGCATGCCGGACGTCGGCGATACGACAAACAGACTGAGCGGCACCGCCATCATTACCAATCCGATCAGATTGGCCGGCAGTCCTCGCACCAGGTCGAGATAAAACGGCAGTAGGACGAGCACGACGAACAGTGATGCAAAGGATACCGCAGCGGTGATCAGGCCGATATGGTAATAACTCTTACCAAACAGATGGAGCGGCAGGATAGCCGATTTCCGGGTTCGCTCCGCCCAGATGAACAAGGTTGTCGCCAGTCCCAGCCACAGCGCCCCGCCCACTCGGAAAAACCAGCCAAGAGAGGGAAGAAAGTGGGCATAGAGGATACAGGACAACACCACAATCGCCCATAACAGCGCCCCTCGGCCATCAACCTGGCGTTTGTTGCCGGCACCGTTACCCACCTTCGATATCCTGAACAGATAGGTGCCGACGACGAGAATGACCAGGCTGATCGGCAGGTTCACGAGAAAGATCATCCGCCAGGAGAACCAGTCGATAAGCAGACCGCTGACCAGCGGACCGCTCATCAGCCCGGCGGACGTAGCAATACCGATCATGCCGAGCCCTTTGCCAAGCTCGCGGCGAGGGAAGGCGTCTCTGATGATTACCGGGCCGGACGCCATCATCATCGCCGCTCCCACCCCCTCGACCAGCCTCGCACCGATCAGCAGCCAAAGGCTTGGTGCCGCAGCGCAGACCAGCGAACCGGTGCCGAAAATACCGATACCGAGTAGGTAGACCGTCCCGGTACCCAGCCGATCTGCAGCCACACCCCAGAACAGCAGGCTGACGGTGATCGTCAACAGATAGATCAAGACCACCCACTGGACCTGGATCAGAGGTGCTGTAAAAGAGCGCATGATTGACGGAAGTGCGACGTTGACCATGCTGCTGTCCATGGTGCTCAAGAACACCCCGGCACCGACAAGCAGAAAGATTCGCCACTTGGCCATGCCCGTCTCTTCCGCGGTGCTCGCCTCTGCGCCTACCATGGCCGGCCCAACACCGGTCGGTGCTTGTGTCTCGTATGGGCCAATCTTTGTTTCATTTCTCCGCCGCTTCTTGCTCCTGAAAAGCACACCTGACGGCGACTATGCCTAAGGACAGATATCGAGTATCTATTTCGATGCCAGCCATCTGGAGTTGCTTGATAAAAATAATGAACAGCAAGGTTCTGCAAGCAAAAATTCGTTTGCACTGGTATTCGTCTGTCACCACCGGCTTACCCTATCCGCCCACTTTTCTCGAGGTCAAGCAAAAAATCGGTAGTTCTCGGCAAAAAGCCAGACAACAACTCGACTGATTCGGTGACTGAATCGAAACCAGACGGTCTACGGCAAGCCGCGCCATCACCTCTTCGAACTGCTGGATACCTTCATCGATGAATGGCCCGCTTTCATTCTGCAGGAATGGCAGGCCATCTTATCCCTGAACGATTCCCCACTCTACAGGATCGCCATCCCTGAAAACGTAGAAATCCCCCTCGACGACTCCCGTATCACGATAACTACCAGGAAATCAGGCTCGAAGGGCTGCGAACAGGGCATCCGCTGTCTCAAGCAGGGCCGGCCGACCAATACGGGGGGGCAATTTTCATAGACAAAAGTCTTTTTACGGGACGCTCACGCTAATCCGGAAATCCTCCTGACATTGATCTTTAGCGACCAGATGAATACCAGTATGCCAGAAGATACCGGGACTTTGTGTTTCTCAGACACTCTGCCCGGCCGATATGAAAACCTTGATTCCCAGAAACGATGGAGGATATCCGCATGAAGATGAGTCGGATCGGGGCAGCCATTTTGGCTCCCACGGCACTACTGCTCCTGCTGTCAGCCTGTCAAATGGCTTCCAGTCCCCCCTTCCAGGATAGATACTACGATGCTAAGGCAGCAATTCCTCTGAAAGCCGGGGCGGTAGAAGAAAGCTCCTGGCAGACGTTTGATGTGGTGATCGATTATCGCTATCAGGCATCCGCCGACACCATTGAAGTGAGTGGCACAGCAGCTCTCGGCCGGCACTATCAGGATCTCTACGAGCGGCTCACTAAGCTCGAGGTTTATCTGTTCCTGCTTGACGATACAACCAGGGTTCTGCAATCAAAAAAGATCGCTCAAGCACTGGCCAGCGAAACCGATACGGTGCTTACTTTTTCGGAGACGATAGCGCTGCCGCCCGGCGCCAACCACCTGGCCTTCGGCTATGAAGGTCGGGTACAGGCCAGTGATCCGGAACCCGACAGCGGCGGCGACTGGTTTTACAAACTGCCGCTGGCTCGAACACCGTAAATGCTCAGCAACTTCGATTTCCACAAAACCCAATAGAAAAGGCCCGCTGCACGAGGCAGCGGGCCTTTGAGATACATCCAGCTACGTTTTGATCAGATAATGCTTAGAAGCTGACGAAGAGACCAACACCTGCCTGGAATCCGTCACCGTCTACGTCATCACCGTCAACCGACAGGTACTGAACCTGAGCGTGCAGACTGGTGTTATCCATGATCGCATAGCTACCACCGGCGGCGATCGCAAGGGCGTCGGCATCGATGATATTGTCATCTTCTACGGTCAGGTAACCAACGGATGCACCGAGGTTCAGGGCGTCGCTGACTTTTGCAAATACTTTCAGGGTACCACCGATCAAACCGGCACCGGTACCGGTCCAGTCAAACGGGCGGCCCAGGTCGATCTGCTCGTTGCTCAGCTTGGTGCCAACTTCCCAGACCGGATCCCAGCCGTTGAAGTCGTTGCCCAGCCAAGAGTACTGTACTTCGTCATCATCGGCAGCCATTGCATACCAGATCAACGGCTGGATGGTGATGGTGTCAGTGATGGCCAGGTCGGCACCGAAGTAGCCCTGCAGACCCATTGCATCGACATCTTCAGCGGCGTCACCGGTGAAGAAGTTGATCTCACCAACCAGAGTGGCCATGCCCAACGGAGCAGCTACGGATGCACCGAAGGCGTAGACGTCTTCGTCGGTCTCGCCGCCGTTGTAACCGGCGCCGAAGAACTCGGTTTTTACTTCACCAAAGGCCGGTGATACCGATACGGCGTACAGGAAGGCGTCGTCACCATCGGAGGCTGGTACGGCCGGGGTGGTGTCAGTGGCTGCTACGGCCGGGGTATAGCCGTCGTCATCGAGCAGGACGAATGCTTTGACCGGTACGGAGCCTTTGAACTGTACCTGGATACCGTTGTCCTGGGAGTTGACTACCTGGCTCGGGCTGACGCCGGCGTAGATCAAACCGGCGGTCATGTTGAACATGCCTTTGGTCAGGTCAAGATAGGCGCGGTCCCACTGCATGGAGTTGCCATCGGCGGGAATCCGGCCAGAACCGAAACCGGCATAGCGACCCCAACGGGCCTCGGTGGCATCCATACGGAATACGGCGTAGACGCCTTCAGCAGCCTTGATCTTACCCATCATACGAAAACGTTGATCGATATAGCTCTCATCACGGCCGCCAATACCCTCGTCATCGTCTACGGTCCAACCGCGGACCCGCATCTCACCACTCAGGCTCAAGCGTTCCTCGGCGATAGCCGGAACGGCTGCAAGACCAACCAGAACCGGCACCGCTACAAGTGCTTTCATCATCTTCTTCATTGTTTTGCCTCCAAAACGGGGTTCTCATTTCGCTCGCCACTCATCCCAGCAAGCTCTACAAATCTTCTCTGTCTCCTTTCCCGGAGAGCCGACCGCTCTGCCGAAGTGCGTTCGGTCGATGGCGACCAGCGGGAACCCGGAAAATATTAATCAATCTATATACCGGGGGTGGTGGCGTGTCAAGTTTTTTTTACCTCGGGTAAAAATTTTTATACCGGCCCTTCCGGTCGGTTTTTCCCTATTAGAAACAATGGGTAGTAAGGCTCTATCGGCAATCGGCTGAGAAAGGGGAAGAAGAGGAAAGCAGCCGCATCGATACGCATCACTGCGGCGCAACGCGCATTTCGTAAGCAAGGATCCGGCTGTTATCCCCTCCGGGCAAGAATCGTCGCCAGAGGGCCTTGTCCGGCAATTGTGCGACATAGAGCCTACTGATAGCATCTACGGTCGATGGTGTCGCCGCTTCCGACGAACCGGCGAAGACATAGTCCGCAACATAACCGGCGATATGGCTGGTTCGCCACAACTCCGTCAGGCCCGCGCCCCGCCAGCCGAGACAGGCGACGGAACCGCCGTCATAACTCCGGATATTGGGCAGATACTTGCTGACGGGATCGACCTCGTTGGTGACGATGATCAGCTCGGCCACTCCGTCTCCGGTGATGTCTTTGACATCGAGACGTCCGGGGATGTAAACGAGCCGACGCATCCCCTCCTCGTCGGTGCTGTTCATCGCCGTGTCATCGGCTGTTGTTTCGGTTAAAATCGGCCCGAAATGGCGAAGGCTGCCGCCATAGGTGGCGGAGCTGACCCAGACCAAACTGCGCGTCTCGTCATAGACCAGCAACCGGTGACGTTCGTCGATGACGGCCGTCTCGTTGCTGCCATCCCCGTTAAAATCGGCAACGGCAAAATCAAAGAGATTGGTATCGGCGGGCAGGGGCAATCGCTCGGTCGATGTCAGCTGACCGCTGTGCCGATCCATAGACAACCGGAATACCCCCGATGCCAGGTAACGCAGGCCTTCGTCGCGGCTCGCCTGCTGACCGGCCAGGATCTCTCCGCGGCCCGGCCAGGAGATCGGCCGAATATACCAGTCGAGGTTTTGCTGCAGCGGCTGCAATGTCGCCGACCCGTCCCAGCCGAGAATGGCCGAGGCAGCTTTCCAGCCATTATTGGCCGAGACGAAAAGATGCGGCAGATCGCTCTGATCCGGTTTGCCGATATTGATGACGTGGATCTTGATGACCGGCGGAAAATCATAGGAGGCCACCTGCTGAAACCGTTCATCGGAAAAATGAAAGACACGAATCTGACTGCGGGAAGCGACCACCAGATCGTCAATACCGTCACCGTCCAGATCGCCGCTGGTCATCGTCTCGACATCGATCGGCAGTGGTGAGCTGCGGCGTACACCACGGGACTGGAAACGATCATCTCCGTCACCGGTCAAGGCACTGCCGCTATAGAGTCCTTTTTTGAAAGAACGCTCCGGGTGCGGCGTCTGGAAGGCGCCGAAGCCATCGTCCGCCGCAGCACTCGGTTGCGGGCCGACTTCGGCCGTTTCCTGCCGGGGCTGCAGGTGTTCAGCCACGGTTTCGGCCAGTTGGGCAACGGCCGGCACGATGGTATCGATATCGGTGGCCGTAAACCCGAGCGGCTGCCGCTCGCCGGCAGCCTGCAACGGGACCAGGACCAGGTTAACCCGCAGTCCTTGCTGAAGGGCGACGATCTCGCCGGTCGCCAACCAGTCAACGGGGATCAGCTGCGCGGCCTGCTGCCGCTCATCCCGTCCGAGCAGCGCCTGCACTTCCCCGGCCTGACGTTTCGAGATCGCCCGGGCAGAGATATCGACATCATCCCGGTTTGCCAGACGCGCTATAAGCATCTGCCGGATCGCCTCCTCGAGATAGGCATATGATCCCGCCTGCTCAGCGGAAAAGGGCAGCAACGCCAGGGTCGGTACCGCTTTCTCCTGCTGCGCCTGGGCAAGAGAGAATCCCGACAAGAGAAGAACCACGCCAAACAAACCGGGTAGGAAAAAACGCATAAGCCACCTGCGAGGAAAAAAGATTAACGAGCACACCCTTCGTATCGTCGCTCCTGTCCGCACCTGCCAAAAAATCCATGATGTGCCGGAAGATCTGTGATGTTAATGCATCTCCGGCAAGACTGCAACAACACCCAACATCTCGGGCCAAACAATTAATGCTTGACTTTTGTCGGGGGAAACTTCATAAGTATACTGTGTATAAATTTTTGTACCGGTCGTAAAATTTTCGAAACTCACGCGTCGTCGAATGAACATACCAAACTACAGTCAAAGCGCCCGTCAACTCACGCTTATTGTTGCGCTGTCCGTTGGTTTGCTGCTCTGCAGCATCCCGGTAATGGCGAACGGAGAAGCGTTGGTCGGCGAACCCGCCTATAAAATCACCGGGTATCGCTTTGATTACGACGCCGTTTCCGAATCCGAGCAAGGCTTGTTCCTCGAGACGTCGCGCTTCAAGCCGCTGATGATCACCAATGCCGCCACCGACTTGTTCGGCAGTGGCCCCTTTACCGGACCATTGACCCCATCCTCCGGTAAATCGATTCCCCCGCATGGATTTGCCATTGCCGCCGAGTATCTGGCCACACCCGATCTCGCGTTTCACGGAGCGATCGGTGTCGCGCAAGGCAATTGGGATGCGGATGCGGATCTGCAAACCGAATCGAGCTGGGAAGCAAACATCGGCGTCGTCTATCGTCTCTTCAACTCCCTGTCCTATCAGGTGCACTTCGGCTACATGGACACCGGCGACCTGTTCAAACAAGCCGATGCCTATTCTGAGGTCGAATCCATTATCATGATCAGTAACCAGCTGACCCTGAGTTTTTAGTCCATCTCCCGCTCTCCCCGCCATCCGTATTGATCGGGGTGTCGATCTCTCGCAAACAGTTATCTCCCCTCCCTCGGATAACTGCGCTCAGCGCCAATCCGTTAACGACCCATTGCGGCAACGACACCGAACGCCGCCAATCACCCCAATCGCCAACGCGGTTCCCGGGATACTTGCCCTGATTTATGTTGTTTCCAGCAGCGGTCTTGACTTTTTCCGTCAGGTCGCCGTATACTACGGGCCATTTTTCGCATGCCAACCGAACCGGTTCGCATCCCCGAAACAGTGAGCATGGGAACATTCGATGGCCCGATCATCAGTCTTCAACATCCTGATGTATTCCCATGACACCTATGGACTCGGCCATATTCGCCGCACCATGGCAATCGCCGATCACCTGCGTCATAACAACACCAATATCCTCATACTTACCGGTTCACCCCTGGCCGGGCGATTTGCCTTCCCGCAGCAGGTCGATTTCGTCCGGATTCCGGGAATGATCAAAAAGACCAATGACGAATACCGGTCTCTTTCAATCAAGATCAACGACGAGCACGCCCTGGGCATTCGCACCAGCATTATCCTTGCCACCGCTCGCGCTTTCAAACCGGACCTCTTTATTGTCGACAAAGAACCTCTCGGCCTGAAACGTGAAGTCCTGCCGACCCTGGAGTGGATCAGATCATCATTGCCCCACGGCCGAACAATCCTCGGTCTGCGTGATATATTGGATGATCCGCCGGTGGTCATCAAGGACTGGACCGACAGAGACATCTATCAGCACTTGAAGCAGCTCTACGATGT
>NPIE01002458.1_pt1 | contig 24129 bp, 21 predicted proteins | sample 8637661 | NCBI WGS metagenome assembly NPIE01 (sample SAMN07420842, study PRJNA396082) | bioreactor metagenome | isolation source: sample BA12 brine-fed electro-methanogenic bioreactor BA | place: Japan: Kochi | collected 2016-12-09
TTTTTGTGGGCAAACTTAAACTAAACCGAATGCCAAAAATAAAACAAAAAGAGCCAAAGTCCAGTCCTGATCCACAGGATCAGAATGAATCTTTAAGGGATTCCTCCGCCGGACGTGCTTTTGCTGGCCGCTGTGCCGCTGGTCTCATTTCCCTGGCGGGCGTGGCATGTGGGCGAGGCATGCCTCGCACCCTACGAATCGGGCGTGCTTTCGCTCGCTGCTATGCCGCTATGCCGCTTTCCGCTTGCGCCTGCTTTTGCCGATTCTGGCGCTGTGCTATACTGGCGCCATATGGATCACCACGCTGATCGCGCTGACTGGCGCACCCGCTGGGACGCGCGCCTGACCACCTGGGGGGCGCGCCTGCGTGCCCGTGGTCTGGATGGCCTGGTGGCGGCCCTGCTGGATGCCGCCGAGCCGCTCAGCCCACTGGGGGCGCAGGTATTGTATGTTGCTCAGCCGACGCTGGGCATCTTTTTCCCCAGCCAGGGGATCACCCGCTGGGCGCGCCTGCTGGAGGACCCGGCGAACGTCGCCTGGGTGCGCGCGCGGCTGACCGCTGACGCGCCCGCTGTCGCGCCTGTTCTGGATGAGGAAGGGCCACGCGATGGACCCGCTGACTAGTGTTTTTACGCTGCTCGTGCTGCTGATCACGTTCGTGCTGCTGACCGTGGTGGCGCAGTTCCTGCGGCGGCAGAAGCGCCTGCAGCTGGCGCTGCGCGCGATCCCCGCCTACCGCGAGATGCCTGTCCTGGTGAGCGAGGCGGTGGAAAGCGAGCGCCCGGTGCATGTCTCCTTCGGGGGCAGCGGCCTGGGCCTGGAATCGACCGTTTCCGCGCTGGCCGTGGCCGACCTGCTTTACCCGCTGGCGGAACGGGCGGCTGTTGCCAGCCACCCGCCGCTGGTCACCGTGGCGGACCCCACCGCGCTGGGCCTGGCGCAGGGCACGCTGATCGCGGCCTACCGCCGCCGGGGGAACCTGGCCGGGTTCCGCAACCCCGCCGTGCGCTGGTACCCCCAGGGGCCGCGCTCGCTGGCCTTCGCCGCGGGCGTCAGCGGGGCGCTGGCGGATGAAGATTCGAATGTGAGCGTGGTGGGCGGCGCGTTTGGGCCGGAGCTGGCGTTCATCGGGGATATCACGACCCGCTATGACCAGACCCTGTTCGCCCAGAGCGACCAGCTTGACGGGCAGGCCGTCGCGTGGGTGATGTCCCGCCAGCCGCTGATCGGCGAAGAACTGTACGTGGCCGGGGCGTACCTGCCCGCGCGGCCCTCCGCCCTGCACCTCAGCCAGATCCTGGCGATGGACGGGCTGCGGCTGGCCGCGATCCTGGCGATCCTGCTGGTGGCGGCCTTTACCTTTATCCGCGAGTGGTTTGTCCAGATCGCGATTGTGCTGGGCGTGATTATTCTGGCAGTCGGGGCCTACTACCTGGTGACCTCGCTGCGCCAGCGGAGGAGGCGCTAACCTCATGCGGCGTGTGATGGCGGTGCTGTCGTCGGCAGTCGTGCTGGGCCTGGGGCTGGTTACGCTGTGGGGCCTGTTCCCCGGCTCCCCGGTCGCCCCGATTGCCGCGGCGCTGATTCAGCTGGTGGTGATTGTCGGGGCGGTGGCGGTCCTGGTGGGCCTGCTCAACCTGCTGTGGGTGCATTTGCGCCGGGTGCTGAATGGCGACCCCGGCTGGGGTTACAGTCTGGCGCTGTTCGTCTCCGCGCTGGCGGTGGTGCTGCTGGTGACGGTGGAACGCCTGGGCGTGCTGCCCGATTTCACGCTCAGCGGTTTCCTGTTCAGCGCGGTGCAGGTCTCGGTGGAAAGCGCGCTGGCCGGGCTGCTGGTCTTTTTCCTGGTGTACGCGGCGGCGCGGCTGCTGCGCCACCGGGTGAGCTGGCCCGGCGTGCTGTTTGTGATCGTGCTGCTCATCGTCCTGATCGGCTGGCTGGAGCTGCCCTCCCTGGGCTTCTTCAACGAGCTGAGCCGGTGGATTCGCACGGTGCCTGCCGTTGCAGGCGGGCGCGGCCTGCTGATCGGCGTCGCGCTGGGCATCACCACCGCTGGTATACGTGTGCTGCTGGGGCAGGACCCCAGCTACCGGGAGTAAATCGTAATGACCGACGACCGTCAAATCCCCCCGCCGGAGGACGATAACATCCCGGACTGGCTGCGCGATCACCCCCTGGCGGAGGACGATGCCCAGCCGGAGGCAGGCGCGGGCCAGCCGGAGGCGGATGAACAGTCCCTTGACGAGGAATTCCTGGCCTTCGGGGAACCGGAAGAGGATGACCCGCTGGCATTCCTGCGGGATGTGGGTGGCGCGCCCACGCCGGGCGTGCGCGATACACAGTCCATGCAGCCGGCGGATGCTGGCGCTGGCGATCCACGCAAGCCCCTGATAGACGGTGACGAGGCCGAGTTGCGCGGCATGACGGGCCAGCTCCCCTGGCTGAGCAGCCTGGGGGATGAGCCGGCTGCTGCGCCGCCAGACGCGCCAGGATCAGAATCGCTGCGCGGCCTGACCGGTCATCTGCCCTGGATGGGAGATGAACAGCCCCCCGCGGATGCGGCGGAGCCGGTTGAAGACGCCGCAGCGCCGGAGTCCGCTGACGCGCCGGAACCGGCCGAGACCGGCGTGCCGGAGATGCCGGAATGGCTGGGGCTGGCCGGGGCGCTCGCCGGGGAGCAGGCTGCGATCCCGGATGACGACGAAGACGAGATTCCCCCGTGGGTGGGCACGGGCGAGCTGGCCGAGGAAGAACCGGAAGCCGAAGCGCCCTCCGAAGCTGAGGAGGCGCTGCCGGACTGGGTAACGGCGGCCGCTGAGATGGTCCCCGCGCTGGAGGACGAGGCCGAGTTCCCGCCGGAGGCGGAGGCCGAGCCTGACTCCCCGGACTGGCTGGGGACAGATACCGCTGACCTGGTGGCCGCCTCGCCGGAGGAGGACGTATCCTACGAGGAGTGGATGCGCCAGCAGGACGAGGACGCCTACCAGCCCTCGGCAGAAGAGCTGCTCGCCGCCGAAGTGCCGGACTGGTTCGGCGAGATTGAGGGGGCGGAAACCCCTGCGGAGCCAGCCGCCCCCGGGCAGGCGGCGGAATTTGTGCCGGACTGGTACTTCGGCCTGGAGGACGAGGCCGCCGAGGAAAAACCCGACTGGCTGGACGAGACGGCCTTCTCCATGGATGCCCTCACGGCCGAGCCGGTCCTGCCCCAGGAACTGGCAGTTCCTCCGGAACCGGTGGTTCCGCCAGAACCGGCCCTCCCGGCGGAGGATATCGAGGCCGACTGGCTGGACAGCCTGGAGGCCGAGCTGGAAGGGCCGACGCTGGTGGAGCGGCCCGCCGGCGCGCCCGGCATCGCCGAGCCTACCATCTCGGATGAAGGTTTTGTGGACTGGCTGGAGGATTTCGAGCCGGAGGACGAGATGTTCTCCCCCGTGGACGCCCCCGCGCCGGAAGCGCTGGAGCCCGGCGACGTGCCGGACTGGCTGGCCGGGCTGGAGCCTGAGGACGATGCCGAGCTGCCGCCCGACATCAGCCAGCCGGTGACCACCGACAATGTGCTTTCCGGCACTGATGAAGATTTTATGGCGGTGATTGATGGGGAGCTGGGCGAGCAGGATGTGCTGGAAACGCTGGGTGTCACCGGCGCGCTGCCGGCCCTCCTGCCCGACGATGCCGCGGTTGATTTTGAGGCGCTGCTGAAAGAGGCCGCGCTGCCCCCCGAAGACCTGGACAAACTGGGGGATTTGCTGCCGGAAACCGACCTTGAAACCTCCGAGATGCCCGCCTGGCTGTCCGAGGCGCAGGTCGGCGGATTCTCCGCGGCGCGGGCGGCGCTGGGCGGGGAAGAAACGCCGCTGGATGAACTGAGCGAGCGCCTGCGCGCCCTGCGCGAGCGCACGGGCAAGGCCGCCCGAATCGAACCGCCGCCGCCCTCCGGGACGGCCGCCGCCGACCCCTTGCTGAAGGATGTGACGGGCCAGCTGCCGCCGGCGGTCGCGTTCGATGTCAGCGGCGGGCGCGAGGTCGTGCTGGATGTGGCGCTGGACGAGGCGCAGCAGACCCGGGTGGATACGCTGGCCGCGCTGCTGGGCCTGGAAGATGAGGCCGAGCGCGAGGGAGAGGCCGACCCGGTGGCCGAGGCACGGCGCATCCGGGACGCGGCGACGCGCGCCCGCGCCCGCATGCGCTTCAAGCCGGCCCGCCTGGTGGTGACGCTGGTGCTGGCTGTCGCGCTGGTTCTGCCCTTCTTTGTCGATCTCTCAGAGTTCTTCGTCCTGCCGGGGGCGGGGCTGACTTCTGGCGAGCATGGCGCGCTGGACGGCGCGATTGAAGCCCTGCAGCCGGGCGCGCGGGTGCTGGTCGGGTTTGAGTACGGCCCCACCGCCGCCGGGGAGCTGGACGAGCTGACCAACGCCCTCATGACGCATCTGCTGGTGCGCGGCGTGCAGCCGGTGCTGATCAGCACCAACCCGGCGGGCGTGCTGCATGCGCGCAACGTCATGGCCCGCCTGGCGGATGACACGTTCATCCTGGGGCGGCTGGGGCGCGCGGATGAGCCGCTGACCATGCCGGACGACTACGTGATCCTGCCCTACCTGCCAGGCGGCATCGTGGGGCTGCGCTCCCTGACGGCCACCAGCACGGACGTGAATGCCCTCGACCGGGGGCTGTTCGTGGTTGACGTGGCGGGTAACCCCACCGGGCTGAATGTGCAGCTGCTGCAGACGACGTTTGACCTGGTGCTGGTGATCGGGGAGCGCGGCGAGGACGTGCGCCAGTGGGTGGAGCAGGTTGGCACGACGGTGCGCATCCCGATGGCCGCGGCGGTGTCGGTCAGCGCGGAGCCGGTGGCGCGGCCTTACCTGCAGTCTGGGCAGTTGATCGGGCTGCTGGCCGGGTACCGGGATGCCTACAAGTACAACGGCGTGCTGGAAGCGCTGCTGGGCGGCGTGCCGCTGCCAGCGCCGACCGACTCGCCCGCCGCGGAGGATGCCGAAGTCGAGCCGACCGCGGAGCCAACCGCCGAGCCGACTGAAATCCCGCCGACCCCGACCGAGGAAATCGCGCTGGCGGCCGCTGACCTGACCGCGACCGCGGATGCAGACGCGACGGCCGAGGCGACTTCGGCCGTGACGCCCAGCCCGACGCCCCGCAGCTTTGTGACCGCTACCCCTGCGCCGGAATTCACGCCCGTCCCCACCACGACCGGCGGGCGCAGCGGGGAGATGGTGAACGTTCCGCTGCCCGAACGGCCGGAGCTGGAAACCCGCTGGTACAGCATTTCGCTGGGTGCGTTTGCCGCCGCTGCCCTGATCAGCGCCGGGGCGCTCCTCAATATCCTGCGCTGGCTGCTCCGGAGGCGCGAACCATGACGCCACAAACGCTGGATGTCCTCGCCGGGTGGGTGGGGTTTGTGCTCACCCTGCTGATCTTCAGTTACCTGCTGGCGGATAACTTCCTCTACCGCCTGACCGTCTACATCTTCGTGGGCGTGGCGGCGGCCTATACCGCCGTGCTGGCGGTGGAGGGCGTGCTGCTGCCCTGGCTGCGGGGGACGCTCTTCGCGCCCGCGCCCCAGGCGGGGCAGATCGTGCTGGGCCTGATCCCGCTGCTGGTGGGCCTGCTCCTGCTGCTGAAGGCGATTCCCGCGCTGGCCCCGGTGGGCAACCTGGGGCTGGCCTTCCTGATCGGCATCGGGACGGCGGTGGCGCTGGTCGGCACGATCAGCGGCACGCTGATCCCGCAGGTGTATGCTGCCGGGGCCGATATTGGCGACAACCTGATCAACGGCCTGATCATCATCCTGGGCACGATCACGACGCTGCTCTATTTTCAGTACCTGTCGATCAAGCGGCCGGATGGCGAGGTGGCGCGGCCCCTGTACCTGCGCGTGGCCGGGGCGGTCGGCCAGATATTTCTCATCGTGACCTTCGCCTCGCTGTACGCGGGGGCGATACTCTCCAGCCTGTCGATCGTCAGCGAACGCATCGCGTTCCTGCTGGCGCAGATCGGCTGAGGCTTTGCAGGCGGATTGCGGAAAGCTGGGTGACAATGGCCGAAACCGACGAGATCAGATCCATCATTGCCGCGGACTTTGGCAGCGTGAACACGCGCGCGGTGCTTATCGACCTGGTGAACGGCGCGTATCGCATGGTGGCGCGCGCCGAAACCCGCACCACCGCCGATGACCCGCTGCGCGATGTGGCCGTGGGCCTGTACCGCGCCCTGGCCCAGATCGCGGAGACAACCGGTCGTGAGCTGCTCACCGGGGACAGGCGCTCGATCCTTATCCCGGAGGGGCGTGACGGCTCCGGCGTGGATGCGCTGCTGGCGACCGCCAGCATGGGCCAGCCGCTGCGTGTGGTGGTGGTCGGCCTGATGCCGGATGTCTCGGTGGCCAGCGCCCAGCATGTGCTGGCCGGGTCGTATGTGGACGTGGTGGACGTGCTTTCGCTGGCCGATGTGCGCACGGAAGAGCAGCAGATCAACGCCGTGCTGGCGCGTAAGCCGGATATGGTCTTTATTGTCGGTGGGACGGATGCCGGGGCAGAGAATCCGGTGCTTGACCTGGTGCAGGTTGTGCGCAACGCGGTGCAGATCGCCCCGAAGAAGCCGACCGTGCTGTATGCCGGGAACCGCGCCCTGCAGAATCGCGTCCGTGAGATGCTGGGCGAAGTCTGCGACCTGGTGGTGACGGACAACGTGCGTCCCGCCCTGCTGGATGAGACGCCCGGCTCTGCCCAGCAGGGGCTGGCCGCGCTGTACGACCGCTTCAAGAACGAGGCCGGCACCGGCTTTGACGAGGTCAGCCAGCTCAGCGCGGTGGGGGTGCTGCCGACCGCGCAGGGCATCACAAACCTGGTGCGCTACCTGGGCGCTACCACGCGCCCGCTGAAGGGCGTGGAGACCGCGGTGGGCGTGCTGGCGGTGGATGTGGGCAGCGCCACCACGCTGGCGGCGGCCTCGATGCGCGGGCGCGAGTATGTCAATATCCGCACCAATATCGGCATCGGCCACAGCGCCGCCAGCCTGCTGGAGGCGACCACGCCCGGCAACCTGCGCCGCTGGCTGACCTGGGATGCCAGCGAGGCCGAGATCACGTCTTACCTGCATAACAAGGCGCTGCGCCCGGCGACCGTCCCCCAGACGACCGAGGAGCTTGAGCTGGAATATGCCCTGGCGCGGGAGGCGCTGCGCGTCGTGGTGGAACAGGCGCGCGCCAAATGGCCCGTGGAGGGTGACGCGATGCCGCCGCTGCGCCCGATCGTCGGCAGCGGGGCGGTGCTGGCCAACGCGCCGCACCCCGGCATGGCCGCCCTGCTCCTGCTGGACGCGATCCAGCCGGAAGGCGTGACCGAGCTGTGGCTGGACCCGGTTGGCCTGCTGCCCATGCTGGGCGCGCTGGGGTATCTGAAGCCCGAAGCGGTCGTGCAGATGGTGGACGAAGGCGACGTGATGAAGATCGGGTCGGTGGTATGCGCCAGCGGCCGCGTGCGCCAGATCGGGCGCGGCGGGCTGCGCATCACGATCCGCCTGCCGGATGGCACCGTGGAGCGCAAGCAGGTCGCGGCCGGCACGCTGTGGACCTACCCCCTGCCGCCCGGCCAGCGCGCGCGGGTGGACATCAGCGCGTCACGCGGGCTGACGATTGGCGGCAGCAGCCGTGTGCGCCTGACGCTGGAGGGCGGCGTGGCGGGCCTGATCTTCGATGCGCGTGGGCGCCCGCTCTCCCTGCCGCGGGAGGCCGAGGTTCGCGCCCGGCTGTACCCGCGCTGGGTGGCCGGGACGCGCGGCGCGATCCGCCGCCGGGTGGATGAGCAGGACGACTCGCAGGTGGCGCGGGACGAGCTGGGCCGCGTGGCGCTGGACTCGGGGGCCGAGTCGGTGGCCCGGCCCGCGGAGGAACAGCCACCCGCGCTTGAGGTGGCCGATTCTGACAGCCCGCCGCCCCGCCGGAGGTTGTTCGGCTTCCTGCGCCGCCGGGCCGAGACCGAGCTGGAGGAGACGGAACAGGTCGATCTCGAAGGCCGGCTGGGCAGCGGAAGCGTTCTGGGGGATGTGCTGACGGAGGCGCAGCAGGCTGAAGATCAGCCGGCCCGGGGGCGGCGCGGCCTCTTTGGGCGGCGGGCGGCCCGCGCTGAGGCCCCACCCACGCCTGCCGAGGCGGGCGCGGATGAAGCGGGCGAGCTGGACGCGCTGGTCGATGACCTGCGCACGACGGCCAGCGATGTGGCGGAACCACCCGCCCGGCGCAGCCCCTTCCGGCGGCGCTGAGATTGCGTTTCTGGCCGTTCGGTGCGTTAATGTGAGGGCAGCAAGAACTCAGCCCAGAGGCTTATTATGGCGACATTCTATCCCGACCAGGTGATCACCCTGCCCATGACCGTCATCACGCGGGATCGGCTGCTCCCGGCGGACGTGCTGGGCGAAGTGCTGGCCCAGGAAGGCGCGCTGGTTGGCCCGCTGGAAGTTGTGGCGCGCGGGGTGCGGGCGGCGCGTTATATCGTGCTGGACCTGCGCGCTGCGCTTGGTACGGATGATCCGCAGGCGCTGGCCGCCAAAATCCATGTGCGGACCGAGCAGGTGGTCCGGCAGGGCGATCTGCTCGCCGGAGACCCCAAGAACCGGCGGGGTCAGGTGCGCGCGCCGGCCAACGGCGTGGTTGACGACCTGATTGACGGCCGCCTGGTGCTGCAGGCTGGCTACCGGGATGAGGTGGTGCGCGCCGGCTTCCGCGGCATGGTGGTTTCCGTCCGGGCGAACCGGGGCGTGGTGCTGGAGACGGCGGGCGGGCTGGTGCAGGGGGTGTGGGGCAACGGCCGGACGCACCTGGGCGCGATTAAGTTCGCCCCGCGCGGCGGCCTTAATGTGCTGGAAGTGGATGAGCTGGTGACCGACTGGCGGAATGCGCTGGTTGTCACCCCGCAGGCGCTCGATAAACTCGCCCTGGCGAAGGCCGAGGCGCTGGGGCTGGGCGGGGTGATCGCGCCGAGTATGCCTGCAGACTTGCGTCAGGTCGCATTTCGGCTCAAAATCCCTATAATGTTAACCGAGGGCTTTGGCACCGAGGCGATGAACCGCATGGCGCTCAGCGTGTTTGAGGAATATGTGGACACCCAGGCCACGCTGCAGGCGCGGGCGCCGAACCGCTGGCTGCCCGACCGGCCCGAAGTTATCATCCCCGCCTCCCCGCAGGGTGTCCCGGCGAAGCCCTCCGCCAGCGATGCGCTGCGGATTGGCTCGGAAGTGCGGATCACCCGCAAGCCGTATGTGGGGGTGATCGCGCGGGTGGCGCGCCTGCCACGTGCCCCTCGCCAGCTTGAAAACGGGCTGCGCTTGCCCGTGGCAGAAGTTACACTGCCCAGCGGCCGCACGGTGACCGTCCCGCTGGTCAACCTGGAATTGTTTGGTCGGGGTTAAAGCCCTTTAGGCAGGGGGGTGCCGTCATCCCCCACACGGTGAAGGAGTATGCGATGAGCGATAGCGATAGAGATCTGCTGTTTGGGGGAGAGGATCCTTTCGGCGACGACGATCCCTTCGGCGGTGATGACGAGTGGGGCGGGGATGTTGACGAGGGCTTTGACGACCTCGGCGACGATTTCCAGACCGACCTGGGCGATGAGGGCGAGGACCTGCCCGCTTTTGGCGATGAGGTTGAGGAAGAGGAAGCCCAGAGGGCCACGATCTTCGGCCTGAACCGCCGCTTTGTCACCATCGGCGCGCTGATCGCCCTGCTCCTGTGTGTGGGGATTATCGGCCTCATCTTTGTCATCCAGCAGAATGCCGGCCCGTCAGATATTGACCTGACGGTGACGGCGGTCTATGCCACCAATACGTTTGTGGCCTACGCCCTGGAACTGACCGAGACGCAGAATGCCGTCAGCCGTGACCTCACGGCAACCGCCCAGTCCTGGACGGCGACTCCTTCGCCGACCCCAACGCCCACCGAAACGCCCAGTCCTTCGCCAACGGTGGAGCTGGCGACCCAGGTGCCGATCTTCATGACGCCGACCGGTGGCCCGGGCAGCGGGCTGAATGCCAGCCAGATCGAGCTGACGGCCACGGCCCTGGCCGCGATCCTGAGCGGCAGCGGCCTGCCAACCCCCACGCCCGAGGCTTTTGAGAACGGGGACGGCGGGTTTGTCACTGTGACGCCTGGCGGGCCGGTGGCGACGGCGCTCCCGGATACCGGTCTGTTTGATGCCGGGTTCGCGGGCGGTGAGGGCGTCAATGGCCTGCTGACAGCCGGGCTGGCCGCGCTGGGGCTGGCCGCCGTGATCGTGGTGAGCCGCCGCCTGCGGGCGCGATAAACCTGCGGGCGCCGTGTTATTCAGCCTGCCAGCGGGCGCATCACCCGCTGCCTGAAACAGCCTGAGCCTGCCTCAGGCGGGTTTGCCCTGACACTTCAGACCGGGTCACAGCCGTGGCCCGGTTTGTGCTGTGTGGGTTCTGCCAGGCTGCACAGAATTCATCCGCCGCTGATCGGGATTTTTTGCTACAATGGCAAAAGTGCCTGTTGCGCACAGCCTGGCCGCGGGGCCGGGGGTGCCAAGCAAGTTAGATAGATGTTCATGAACTCACAACTCCCTGTGCAATACCGTGATGAAGACATGCAGGCCATCCTGCACCTGCTGGCGGCCGGGCATTGTGTGGCCGTGGTCGGCATGAGCAACTTTGGCAAGTCCACGCTCCTGCGCAAGCTGCAGAGCGCCGCCGCCGTGGCGCACTACCGGACGCTGACCGCGGCCGCGGCGCTGTTCGTGTATGTGGACTGCAACCGGATGCTGGAGCTTTCGCCGCGCGGTTTCTTCGAGGCCACGCTGCGGGCCGTGCTGGAGGCGCTGCCGCCGGATGATGCCCCGCTGCGCACGGAAGTGGAAGCCCAGTACCAGATGGTGGTGCAGCCGCCTAATGACTTCGCCGCCCCGCTGGCTTTCAATAACGCCCTGGTGGCGCTGGTGGAGGAGGGCGCGCGCCAGGTGGTGCTCCTGCTGGACGAATTTGACGAGGTGCTGGACGGGATCGAGCCGCGCATCCTGCTGAACCTGCGCGCCCTGCGCGACAAGTACGGCACCGACCTGAGCTACGTGATCGCCGCCGCCACCCCGCCTTCGCAGGGGCGGCATGATGAGCACGTGGCCGAGTTCGCGGAGCTGTTTGCCGCGGGCAAGTATTTCCTGGGGCCGCTTTCGCTGGCTGAAGCCCGCCAGATGGCCGCCGACCTGTTCGCGGCGTCCAGCGATCACCTGGATGAGCCGGAGGCGGAATTTGTGCTGGCCCAGGCCGGGGGGCATCCTGGCCTGATCCAGGCGGTGGCGCGCGTGCTGCTTCAGGTGGAAAGCGGCGCGCCGGAGCTGTACCAGCAGCAGGCGTTTGCCCTGGCGAATGAAGCGCTTGAATCTGACCGGCTGGCGACCAATGAGCTGAATCGCCTGTGGGAACAGCTGGATGACAGCGAACAGGCCCTGCTGCTGGAGGCGGTGACCGGCGGGCAGCCTGCCGGGGCGGCCGCGCGCATCCTGACCCAGCGCGGGCTGGTGGCGGATGTGGAGCCGGGCGAGCAGCCCCTGCTTCTGGGTGAGCTGTTCACGCGGTTTGTGCGGCGCAAGGCGCTTACCCGGCCGGGCGTGCAGCGCGGCGTGCGCCTGGATACCGATTCGGGCCATGTCTGGGTGGATGGCGTGGAGGTGGAGACGCTGACCGACCTGGAGTTCCGGCTGCTGCTCCTGCTGTATGGGCGGATCGACAAGATCTGTGATAAATACCAGATTGTCGAAACGGTGTGGGGCGAGGAATATATTGACGAGGTGGATGACGCGCGGATTGAGAAGCTGGTCAGCCGTCTGCGCGCCAAGCTGGAGGCAGGGCCGAACGCGGCCCGCTACCTGGGGACGGTGCGCGGGCGCGGGTACCGGCTTTCCAGCACGCCGGAATGAGCCGCACCACGACGCGGGCCGGGGACACGAACGGCTGGCGGGTGGTAAAGAACGTTCAGGGTTGTGATAGAATTAAAGCTGTCAATCAAATCAATCCGAGGGGGTTTTCCCGCGTGATCCTTTCCCCGGCGCGCAGGAGCGCCATCCCGTGGTTCCGGATGGTGAGAGCAAGGAGGGCCGCATGGCCGAAGCACAAGCTGCCAGATTGTTAGTTGTAGAGGATGATGTGCATCTGCTGCAGGGCATTCGCGACATCCTGGAGATCGAAGGCTACGAAGTGTTCACCGCCGCCAGCGGCGTGGAAGGGCTCGATATCCTCAACGAGCTGCCCACCCCACCCGATCTGATTATCTCCGACATCATGATGCCCCGTATGGATGGCTACCAGTTCTTTGAAGCGGTGCGCGCCTCTGAAGCCTGGATCGGCATCCCGTTCGTGTTCCTGACGGCCAAGGGCGAGAAACACGACGTCCGGCTGGGCAAGCGGCTCGGCGCGGATGACTATGTGATCAAACCAATGGACCCCGAAGACCTGCTGGTGATTGTGGAGTCCAAGCTGCGCCGGCATCGCCAGCTGGCCACCAGCTATGAGGGCCAGGTAGTCGACATCAAGCGCAAGATCCTCACCATCCTGAACCACGAATTCCGCACGCCGCTGACCTACATGGTCGCCTACTCCGATATGCTCAACACCGACGCCGATTCGCTCACCAGCGACGAGCTGCGCGTGTTCCTGCGCGGGGTGAACAGCGGCGCCGACCGGTTCCGGCGGCTGGTGGAGAACTTCATCGCGCTGGTGGAGCTGGAAACCGGCGAGGCCGCCCAGAATTTCCAGTGGCGCCAGCAGCCCATCACCAACCTGGGGCCGCTGGTGAACGAGGTCAGGGAGGTATGCCGCACCCAGGCCGAGGACAAGGGCGTGAGGATCGAAGTCAGCGCGCCGGAGCGCGTGCCGGAGTTCATGGGCGATTACGACTACCTGCGCGCGGCGCTGCTCCAGCTGATGGACAACGCGATCAAGTTCTCCGGCAAGCCGGACAGCACCGTGACTCTGCGCGTGACGGCGGATGAGGCGCACGTGTTCATTGCCGTCAAGGATCGCGGCCGGGGCATCGAGCCCCAGTACCTCCCCGATATCTGGGAGCCGTTCACCCAGGTGAAGCGCGACCAGTACGAAGACCAGGGCGCGGGTTCCGGGCTGCCGATTGTCAAGGGGATTGTGGAGCTGCACGGCGGGACTATTGACGTGGATACCACGTTTGGGCAGGGCAGCACGTTTACGATCGCCCTGCCGGTTAAACAGGCGGCCGGCTAATGCCGGAGCAGCCCGCTCCGGCAGGCGCTGGCGCGCAAACGTCAGGCTGGTGTCCGGCTGCTGTCAGTGTATTTCCGCATGGGCTGTGCTAAGATAGGCCCAGTGACGCCATTTTTTGAGAGTATGCTGTACCAAGAGGAGGCCCTCCGCTCATGGCTCAATCGCTTCTGGAAAAGATCAATACCCTGATCTCGGCCAACCTGCATGGCATGGTCGATAACGCGCTGGAAAAGAACTCCGTAAAGGTGATGGATGAATACATCCGCCAGGCGGAGCGCAACCTGGATTCGCTGGAAGACTCGGCCGCGACGGTCGGCGGCACGGTTCGCACGCTGAAGCGCAAGCACAACGAGTTTGCGGCGGCGGCGGAGAAGCTGGACCGCGACATTGACACGCTGCTGCTGAAGGGCAAAAGCGAGCTGGCTGCCGCGGCGCAGGCTGACCTGAACACCAAGCAGCAGCTTGCCCAGGAATACTACGAACAGTGGCAGACCCAGGAAGAGCAGTACCGCAAGATGATGGACATGAAGCTGAAGCTGGAAGCCAAGCTCACGACCATCAAGCAGGAACGCGAGCAGGTGAAAGCCCTGCTGGAGCTGGCCGAAGCCAAGCGCATCACGACCAAGACGATCAAGAGCCTGGACGACCTGGCCGGGGCTGGCGACGAGGACGTGGCCCGCGTGGTGGATGCCATCCGCACACGCCTGGACCGCGAAGATGCCCAGCTGGATATGGCGACCGGCCGCCTGAGCGAGCAGATCGAGGAAGCTGTTGGGTACAGCGAAGTCGAGCTGCAGCTTGAGGAGCGCCGCCGCCGCCTGAACCTCACCAGTGATGGGGGCAGCGCGCCGCAGGAATAAACGCGCGCCTGACCGCTGATCGACAAGCCGCCAGGGCGAGGCTGCCGGGCAGGTCTGAACCTGCCTGCGGGTGGTCTCGCCCTGTTGTGTTCTCGCTGCGCGGCGCGGGTCGCCGCGTGGCGGGCAGCCTGGGGGGAGGCCCGGTAATGTGATGGAGAGCCAACTGGTTGGCCGGCAGCTTGGCCCCTACCGGATCCGGGCAGTGCTGGGTCAGGGGGGCATGGCGACCGTCTACGAAGCCGTGACGCCCACGCACCAGGTGGTGGCGCTGAAGGTGCTGCCGCCCCTGCTGGCGCGCGACCCCCGGTTCCGCGAGCGCTTTCGGCGGGAGGCGGAAGCCGTGCGCCCGCTGGATCACCCCAACATCGTGCGCGTGTTTGAGGCCGGGGAGGTCGGCGGCCTGTACTTCATGGTGATGGAGGTCGTGGACGGCGGGACACTGAAAGACCGCCTGGAGCAGGGCGCGCCCGACCTGGGCACTACCGGGCGGATCATCAGCCAGCTGGCCGCCGGGCTGCAATACGCCCATGACCGCAATGTGATTCACCGCGATGTGAAGCCCTCCAATGTGCTGCTTGGCACGCGCGGGGCCGTCAAGCTCTCAGATTTTGGGCTGGCGAAGGTGATCGCGCAGGACGCCGGGCCGTCGCTTTCCCTGACGGTCAGCGGCGCGAATATGGGAACCGCGCGCTATATGGCGCCGGAGCAGGCCCTCAACCCCGCCGGTGTGGACGCGCGCGCGGATGTTTACTCCCTGGGCGTGATCCTGTTTGAGCTGCTGTGCGGCAGCACGCCTTACGACTCGACGACCCCCACGTCGCTGATGTACCGCCACGTGCACGATCCGATCCCGGCCATCCGCCAGATCGTCCCGACCCTGCCGGAAACGATCGAGCGCATTGTGTTTAAGGTGCTGGCGAAGGACCCCGCCGACCGCTTTGACTCCGCGCTGGCGCTGGCCGGGGCGCTGGAAGATGCGCTGGCGGGCCGCCCGGTGAAAATCAGCCTGCCGGAGCGCTCCCCGCAGACGGACGAAACCCTGCTGGATATGGGGGCGACGGGCTACCCTGACCTGCCGGAAGCCGCGGCCGAGCCGCCAACCGAGCTGGCCGACGTGCTGGACCAGATGACGGCCGGGCAGCGCGCGGTGTTTGAGGACGCGCTGGAAGCCTATGACGCCGGGGCGCTGGATGAGGCGCTGGCGATGGTGCGCGGGCTGCTGCAGGAGGATGAGCGCCTGGCCCCGGCCTGGGTGCTGCGCAGTTATATTGAGACCAACTGGGCCGACCAGATGCGCTGCGCGGAGAACGCGCTGGGGGTCGCGCCCGACCTGGTGGATGCGCGCCTGCGGGTGGAGCAGCTCCGCGCGGAGCGCCTGCCCATGACCTACGGCCGCGCGCACAGCGTCATCCCGGCGGTAAGGGAAGTGCGGGAGCAGGCGGCCGCGGCCTATGCCGTCTCCGCCCAGCTGGAGGACGATGCCGACCCGCTGAACGATCCCTACCAGTGTCCGTATTGCGGCGTGGTGAACGCGCCGGAAGGGCGCAAGTGCAGCGCCTGCGGGCGCAGCCTGATGCGCAGCCTGCCGCCTGATCCCACCCCAACCCCGGCCCTGCGCAGCCTGCGCGGGGCGCTGTTGGGCAACCTGATCATGGTGATCGTGCAGCTTTTCCCGGCGCTGCTGTGGACCTGGTATGTGCAGATCGAGACCGGCTCCCGCCTGAAGTGGGCGCTGGACGTGGTGTTTGCCACCGATTTCGCCGTGATGATGGCCGGGTTTTTCACCCGCGTGCTGGATGAGCAGGTCTTCGCGCTGCTGCTGGCCATCGCGTTTGCGCGCGGGGTTGTCCTGGGGGTGGTGTGGCTGGGGCTGCGTGTCCGCGCGATCTGGGCCTACTACCTGGGGATGCTGGCCCTCCTGTTTGAGGCGGTGTGGGGCGTGGTGGCCTTCGCGCAGGACTGGACTGGCCCCGGCACGGCGCTGCTGGTTTCCGGGCTGGCGGGGTTTTCGCTGTTCCTGATGATCAACGCCGCCCCGAATTTCACGAAGGGCGCGGAGCGTATCCTGGTGCAGGCCAACCCCAGATTGAAGCAAGGGCTGTCGTATTGGAGACTTGGACAGCAGTTTGAACGTAATGGTATGTGGGCGCTGGCCGTCGCGCATTACCGGGCGGCGGCGGGGGCGGCCCCTGGCCAGGCGGCGTTCTATAAGGCCCTGGGCATCGGGTATAATAGGCTGGGACGGTATGATCGGGCGCTGCCTGCCCTGGAGCAGGCGCTGCTGCTTGATGCCGCCGACCCCGATCTCCCGGAATTGATCCGGCAGGCCCAGGCCGACAGGCCCGCCCCGCAGCGCCAGAGGACTGGATCGGATTGAGTACACAGGCAGGATGGATTAGTGCATGAGCGATGAATTAACGGTACGCGAGAAGCTGCATCAGCGCGCGGTGCGCGCGGTCTGGGAAGACGCGGTCTTCCGCTGGGAAAGCGCGGTGACCATCGCGGTCACCATGCTGCTGGCCTTTTTTGTCCCCAATATGCCCGCCCCGCTGGAGTGGTGGCAGTGGTGGATGTGGCTGGTGGCGGGGGGGATTGCGGAAGCGGCCCTGGTGCTGACGCATGTCACCGATCCCGCGTCGGCAACGGCGGCGGTTGCGCGCCTGTTCCGCCAGGAATTCGACCCGCGTGACATCAGCAGCCGGGACGCGCGCTCCCGCGTGGAGAAGGCGCTCGAATACCGGGCCGGGATCGCGGCCATGGTGGAAGGCCAGAGCGGCGCGATGCGCGTGAGCCTGGAGCAGACGCTGGACGAGATCGACGACTGGATCGGCCAGATTTACCGGCTGGCGAAGCGCATGGACACGGTCGGCCGTTACACCCTGCTGGACCGCGACCGGCTCAATGTCCCGCGCGAGATCGCCAACCTGCGGCGCCGGGTGGAACGCGAGGACTCGCCCACCGTGCGCCAGGAGCTTGAAGCCGCGATCCGCCTGAAGGAACAGCAGCTTGAGAACCTGAACGCCGTGCTGGATAACCGCAAGCGGGCCGAGCTGCAGCTGGAGAACACGCTGGCCGCGCTGGGCACGATTTACGCCCAGGTGCAGGTGATCGACACCAAAGACAGCGACAGCGCCCGCGCGCGGCGGCTGCGCGACGAAATTCATGACGAGGTGGCCGAGCTGCAGGACACGATCCTGGCCATGGACGAGGTCTATTCCTACGGGCGGCTGGCAGACTGACGCCGCGCTGCCCGGCAACCGGTTGCTGATTTAGTGGGAGGAGGCGGGGCGATGGAACCGTTTGGGATCCCTGCGTTTTTGCTGGAGCCGAACCTGCTGTACCTGATGCTGGTGGCAGCGGCCTGGATTATGGTGCTGGCGCTGTTTGTGCCAGGGACGGGCGTGATCGAGTTCGTGGCGGTGGCGGGCCTGCTGCTGGGGCTGGGCGGGCTGGTGATTATGGGCGCGGGCTGGGCGGGCCTGCTGCTGGCGCTGGTGGCCTTCGGGCTGTATGCGCTGGCGATCCTGCGCCAGTTCGCCGGGGCGCGGGATTTCGCCAAGCTGCCCTCCGCGCTGGGGCCGATGACCCTGGCCGGGATAGCGGCCCTGGTACAGGTGATCAGCGGCCTGCTACTGGCGGGGAGCCTGCCCGGTCTGGCCTGGTGGCTGGTGATCGTGCTGGCGCTGGCGTCGCTGGGCATTTATCGCTGGATGCTGCTGCCCACCGTCAGCGCGCTGCGTCCCCCGCCGCAGGCCGGGGCCGAGGCCCTGATCGGGGAGATCGCCACCGTGCGGAGCGCCCCCGCCGCCGGGCGGCCCGGCACCGTGTACCTGAACGGTGAGCTGTGGCAGATCGCGGCGGATGAGCCGCTGGTCGCGGGTGACCGGGTGGAAGTGATGGCGCGCGATGATATGCGCCTGATCGTGCAGAAGGTGGCCGGGCGCGGCGAATAGCCCACAGGCGGCGCATGTCCCACATGCACGACGCATGATCTTCATGCAGGGCGCGATTTTCTGGTATCATTTGCGCGGTGATTTTGAGCGCAGGCGCGAGAACAGGCAGGCCGGTGACAGTCAGAACCCAGTCACGAACGATCGATCAGACTCAGGATTACCAGGTGTCATTTGCCGGGCTGCGCGATCTGCGTGCGATCTACCACCTGGAACGGCTTGTCTTCCCCCTCGATTCCTACACCTACACCGACCTGCTGTTCCTGCTGCTGGTCCCCGGCATGGTGAACCTGAAGCTCACCGATGCAGACGGCGCGCTGATCGGGTTTGTCTCCGGCGGGCGCATCCTGGGGATGGGCCGCACCTGGATCATGACGATTGGCGTGCATCCCGATCACCAGCGGCGCGGGCTGGGCCGGATGCTGCTTGACCGCTGCGAGGCGCTGCTGCCCGACCCGGAGGTCTACCTGACCGTGCGGGAGAGCAACCAGCGCGCCATGCGCATCTACCAGAAGGCGGGCTACCGGCTGGTGCGTCTCAAGCCGGGCTATTACCCCGGCGGCGAGGCCGGGCTTGAGATGTGCAAGACCCGTTACCGCTGAGACAGCCTGTGAAGTGCGTTGGATGCGGTGGGTGGCAGGACGCGCCCGCCGCTTTTTTTGTTCAGGGGGGAATGGTGCTGTGCCTGAGATTCTGGAGTTGTTTCTGCGCAGCGCCGTGATCGGCCTCTCCATTGCGGCCCCGGTCGGGCCGATCGGGGTGCTGTGCATCCGGCGCACGCTGGCCGAAGGGCGCGTGGTCGGGCTGGTTTCGGGCCTGGGCGCGGCCACCGCGGACGGGTTTTACGGCCTGCTGGCGGCGCTGGGCCTGACCGTGATCACGGATGTGCTGGTGGCGCAGACGGACTGGCTGCGGCTGGTGGGCGGAGCCTTCCTGCTCTACCTCGGCGCGCGCACGCTGCTGGCTCCCCCGGCGGAAGAAGCGGCCCGCCCGCAGCCGGGACGCGGCGGCCTGCCGGGGGCGTATACGTCCACCCTGCTGCTCACGCTCACCAACCCCATGACCGTGCTGGCCTTCCTGGGCATCTTCGCCGGGCTGGGCGCGGACGCCGCGCCGGGGGGCGGTGGGGCGCTGGTGATGGTCGCGGGCGTGTTCGCGGGGTCGGCGATGTGGTGGGGGCTGCTCAGCGGGGGCGTGGGATTGCTGCGCGGGCGCTTTGATACGCGCTGGATGGGCTGGGTGAACCGCGTCAGCGGCGCGATCATCCTGTTGTTTGGGCTGGATGTGCTGCTGCGGGGTTAGCCCGCCGGCTCCGGCACGGGCAGGAAGCGCAGCGTGTCCGTGTCCATGTCCAGCACCGCCACCGAGCGATCCTCCATGCGGCGGCCGCCCAGCGCGCCAGGGTTGATCACGCGCGTGCTGCCGATCAGCTCGTCGCGGCGGGTGTGGGTATGGCCGTGGAAGACATAGCGGAACTGCCCGCTGGCGATCAGGCTGTCCAGCCCCATGTGGCCGTGAGTCATGGCGCAGGCGTGGCCGTCCAGCGTGAAGCGCAGCGCCAGCTGCGGCGCGGCCAGCCCCAGCCGACGCAGCGCCATTTCCACGTCCGTGCGGTCGTGATCCACATTGCCCCACACGAAATGCACATCCCACCCCACAAACAGCATGACGACCGGCGCGGTGGTGATGTCGCCACAGTGGTACAGGCGGCGCACGCCCTCCGTGCGGAACAGTTCCAGCGCGGCGCGGGTGGCGGGCAGGTTGTTGTGCGTGTCGGAGAGGATGCCGATCTTCATCGTGGGCGGCTCGCTTTCATGGTGCGCTTTTGCGGTGACTGTAGCACGCTTCACCTGTGATGCAAGCAAGGCGGCGGGCGTGTTTTTGCCTCCGGCGGGTCGAGCAATGCGCTTCGAAAAATAGTACGGCTATGTCAGACGCAGCATTGGTGGCGTCGCTTTGCAAAGCGACGCTACGCACAGGCCGTGTCAATTACCCCGGAGCGATAACCCTGTATCCACATTAAATTGCATAACTGCATTGCTGCGCCCCTCCACCCTGGCCGCTATGCCACCGGGCGTTCCCTACAGGCGGACGCTTTTCGCTTGTCTCTGGACTCTTACCACCTGCCTCCTGCCTCCGCCTCACCGGTCAACGGGCAGGCCGCTGGGGACTGACTCCGGGATCAGGTGGGCCAGGTCGGCGGCGGCGGGGTCGGTGAGGGCGTGCAGGAAGGCCAGCAGATCGCTGATCTCGGCCTCGGTCAGGGGGCGGTTCGCCCCGGCGCGCGGGTCCAGCCCGGCCAGCAGCGCGCCCACCGTGCGCGGGTCATCCCACAGGTTGGCCGCCAGCTCCGGGATAAGCTGGTCGGGGTCATAGCCCCGCAGCCCGTCCTCCGGCCCAAGCATGTGCCGGACAGCCCCTTCCAGCGTGGCATAGGCGCCGTTGTGCATGTAGGGCGCAGTGAGCGCCACGTGACGCAGCGGCGGCGTGCGGAAGGCGAACAGGTCTCCCGCGCGGCCCGATTCGCGCGCCCGCCCGTGATCGAGCGGGCCTTCCTCCTCCATGCCGGGGCCAAGCTGCGGCACCGCGACATTGTGGAACGCCTGGTCGGTCAGCAGCGGGCCGGTATGGCAGCGCGCGCAGCCCGCCTCTCCAAAGAACAGCAGCCCGCCGCGCACCGCCTCCGGTGTGAGCGCGGCATCCTCCCCCGCCAGAAAGCGGTCAAAGGGCGAACTGCGAAAATCGAAGGCCGCGGCTTGGTAGACGGCCAGCGCGCGGGCGGCATGGGCAAACGTCAGATCGGCGGGGGGCGTGTCCGGGTAGGCTGCGGCGAACAGATCGGCATAGGCCGGGGTATCCAGCAGGCGGGCCAGCAGCGCGGCCCAGATCGCGGGGTAGTCCGGCTCCAGCAGCGGGGTATCCAGCAGCGCCAGCGCATTTTCCGCGCCGTAGATGTCCGAATCGCCGGGAAAGCCGCGCATCTCCGGCGCACCCGCCACCGGGAACAGCGTCTGCGCTTCCAGCAGGCTCGTGATGCCCGCCGGCAGGTCATCCCCCGCCGGGGTGTCAAAGCCGCCCGCACCGCGGGCCATCACCCGCCCGTCCCAGAAGAACACGCGCCATTCCGGCTGGCCGCGGTTAAAGAGATCGGGCGCATGGCGCGCGATGAACATCCGGCCGGGGATGTGCACCCGCGCCGGGCCAAGCCCGCTGTTGCCCGTGCCAAGCCCCAGCGCGCGCCCGTCGGCGCTGCCCAGCAGCGGATGGTGGCAGGTGGCGCAGGCGGTGTCCTGGTTGCCGCTCAGGATGCGGTCGAAGAACAGCGCCTCCCCCAGCGTGAAGAGCGCCGGGTCAGGGGCGGGCAGCGGCTCCAGCGGGGTGACGCTGTGAGCGTCCAGTGCGGCGCGCAAGACGTCCCGCGCAGCGGCGGGATCATCCTGCGCCAGCGCGGGCAGGGTGAGCACAACCAGGAGCATGACGATCAGCAGCGGGAGAGCAAAACGGCGAGGAACCATATGCGGCGCGTTCAGGGCAGCGGCAGGCCGGTATACGGCGCGGGCAGGAATCCGGTCAGGAGGGCGCCGCTGGCCCGATCCAGCGCGGCGACCGCGGCGAAGCCGACCCCACGCCAGGAGTCCAGCGTGGGTGGCTCCCCGCGCAGGTCGGCCAGCAGCAGGCTCAGCACCAGCCCGTGCGAGATGATGACAAACGAGTCGTCCGGGTCGTGCAGGGCATCCAGTCGGGCGATTTCGGCTTTGATGCGCTCCAGCGCGGCGCGGGCAGGCTCCCAGCCGTGCGGGCTGTGATCCTGATTAGCAAAGAAGGCGGAGACGGTCGCCTGGTAGGTCGCCTCATCCGGGGGGACGTAGGCGGTGCGGTCGACTTCCCCCAGCGCGGCGCGCGGTATCACGGGCAGGGTATAGGCCAGGGCCGCTTCTTTGGCCGCGGCCAGCGCCTTCGGTTCCCGGCTGGGATAGATCGCGGCGATGTGCGGCCAGAACGGGGCTTTCAGCAGGACGGTCGTCTGCGCTTCCCCAGCGGCGCTCAGCCCCCACTCGGACGCGGGCACGTCCAGGTCTACGCGGGTATGGGGGTGACGGATCAGGTACAGCAGGGCCATAGGCGTTCCTCCGGCAGCGGCGCTATTCACCCGCCAGTATACCGCACGCGCGCGCCCTGCGGCGGCTGGATGCATGCACACCCAGCGCTGAAAGAGCCTTTATGCAGCTTGGGATGTTGTGCGCCGGGCAGGGAGGCTGGTATACTTGAACTGACGTACTGGTAGATCGGCGCGAAGGAGGGTTCCGATGCGTCGTACAGGGATGTTTTTGCTGGGCCTGCTGCTGGGCGGGCTGGCGGGGTTGGTGCTGGCGCTGGTGCTGGCGCCGAACTCCGGCGAGAAGATGCGCAAGGAAGCGCAGGAATACTACGACCAACTGCTGGCGGAGGCGCGCCAGGCAGCCGAGGATCGCCGCAAGGCGCTGGAGATGGAGCTTGAGAACCTCTCCGGCGGCGGGGCTTCCGCCTGACCGCACCCGAATGCACAGCCTGAAGGCCGTGGCGCGTAAACGCCGCGGCCTTTTTGGTTGGCTGTGCCTGTGCAGGCGGCTAGTCTGCCTCGGCGGTTACTCCGCCACGGCGGCTAGTCTGCCGCATCCAGCAGGTAGCGCGCGATCAGGTGCATGGAGTGTTCCAGCGCGTCGCGGTGGGTGCGCTCATAGGAGTGCGAGGCATCCACTCCCGGCCCGATCAGGCCGATCGGCGCGTCGCCCCCGGCCCGCCAGTAGGCGGAGGCATCCGAGGAGTAGAACGGGTAGATATCCACCTTGTAGGGGATGCTGAAGTCTTCCGCCAAGCGGCGCAGCCTGTTGTTCATTACGAAGTGGTAGGGGCCGCCGCTGTCCTTCACGCAGATCGTGGTGTGGAACTCGTCGGAGGTCTGGCCCTCGCCCAGCGCGGCCATGTCCACCGCCACCAGCTCGGCCAGGTCATCCGGCCAGCCCGCCGCGCCGCCATGCCCCACTTCCTCATAGTTGGCGATCAGGATGTACGCATCCTGGGCCGGGCGCGCGCCCGCCGCCTTCAGCGCCGCCAGTGCCCCGTAAATGCAGGCCACGCCCGCCTTGTCATCCAGGAACCGGGCGCGGATGAAGCCGGTATCCAGCACTTCCACGCGCGGGTCCAGGAAGATGAAGTCCCCGACCTCGATGCCCAGCGCGCGCACGTCCTCGGCGCTGTTCACGTTGACATCCAGGCGGATCTCCATCGTGTTTTCGTTGCGCTCGGCGGTGTGTACCCCGCGGTTGACATGCACGCCGGGGTTGACCGGGATCACGCTGCCCCGGTAGCGGTGGTCGTCCCAGGTGCGGACGGTCACGCCCTCAAACTCGATGCCGCCCCACATGATCCCGCCGAGATTGGTGGCCTTCAGGCGGCCATTGCCCTTGATCTCCTTGACCATCAGGCCCAGGGTGTCGGCGTGGGCGGTCAGGCCGCGCGGCGCGTCGCTGGTCGCGCCCGCGAGTTTGAGCATCAGCGCGCCCTTGCGCGTGCGCCAGTGGGTGAGGCCGGGCATCTCCAGCGCGGCGAAGGCTGCTTCGGCGGCGTCCATCGCTTCTACGTGGTAGCCGGTCGGACTGGGCGTGTTCAGCAAGTCCACCAGAAACGCCACCGCCGCGTCAAGATCGAACGTGAGGTCCATCAGGGAGGCTCCATTTCTCCAGGGGGGTACTGCGCGCGATTATACCGCGCCGGGGATGGGCGGGGGGACAATCTATACGGCGACTGTGGCGTTTGAGTGCCGATACAGTGTTATCACTCACGGCTGATCAATGCGGCCTGTGCGCAGCGTCGCAATAATGACGTTTACCTTTTTACTGCGGCTATGGTGTCAGCTCTTTCGGTTGATTGATATGCCCTGTGCGTAGCGTCGCAATGCATTGCGACGCCTGGACTTTGGCACTTTGTGACTCAAAACTCAACGCATTGTACACTGACTCTATGGCAAATCATGATGTCCATCGCGGGGGCAGGAAGCGCCCTGTGCGTAGCGTCGCTTTGCAAAGCGA
>NPIE01027666.1_pt1 | contig 24119 bp, 25 predicted proteins | sample 8637661 | NCBI WGS metagenome assembly NPIE01 (sample SAMN07420842, study PRJNA396082) | bioreactor metagenome | isolation source: sample BA12 brine-fed electro-methanogenic bioreactor BA | place: Japan: Kochi | collected 2016-12-09
AAGGCGACGTCGAACATCTGCACCAACTCCGGCCTCTGTTCGCTCGCCTTCACCATCCACATGTCGCTCCTGGGCGGTGCGGGGCTGAAGAAGCTGGCCCGGATCAACCACGCTAATGCGGTGAAGCTGAAAAAGGACCTGTCGGCGGTGCCGGGCGTGGAGGTTCTGAACGAGGCCTATTTCAACGAGTTCACCGTCAAGCTGCCCAAACCCGCCCATGGCGTGGTCGAGGCCCTGGCCGAAAAGGGCATCCTTGGCGGCGTGCCGGTGTCGCGGTTCGAGCCCGGTAAACCGGAGCTTGAAAACCTGCTCGTGGTCGCCTCCACGGAAGTGAACACCGACGAGGACCGCGCGGCCTTCGCAGGCGCGCTGAAGGAGGTGCTGGCATGAAGCGCGACTATGATATTATTCGGAAAATCCTGCTAGTCGTCGAGGAAAAACAAAAAGGTATCGATATCGCAAGTTGGAATTTGAATAACCTATCTGATTTCGGCGACTTTGATACTGATGATGTAATCGGTCATTTTAAACTGCTGTTGAATGCAGGTTTTTTGAATACCGATACACGTGGCGACTGGCTCACAAGTTCCTCAATGTACACAGCGGGTCTCAGTTGGTACGGGCATGAATTTTTAGACACGGTACGAGACGAAAAGATTTGGCGCCGAACTAAAGAAGGCGCACGTCAGGTTGGTAGCTTTTCTATCGAAGTTATCGCCGGTATTGCCAAGGCCATAATTAATAAAAAAATCAAAGATATAACCGGAGGAGAGTTTAGCCTTAGTGGAGGGGAGGCAGCATGAGCATGAACACGCAGGGACGTCCCACCGCAGTGGGCGAAGCGGAAAGCGGCTACCGCCCGAAGACCTTCACCGGCAACCGCGGTCTCGACATGGAAGAGCCGCTGATCTTCGAATTCGGCCATTCCGACACCATGGGCGTCGATCTGGACGAGCCGGAAGACTTTACCCCCGAGCTTGGGCAGCACGCCCGCGCGGCGGAGTTGGAATTGCCCGGCCTCGCCGAACCGGAAGCCATGCGCCATTACGTGCGCCTGTCGCGCAACAACTACGCGATCGACAGCGGGCTTTATCCGCTCGGCTCCTGCACCATGAAGCATAATCCGCGCCTCAACGAGAAGATGGCGCGGCTGCCCGGTTTCGGCGACATCCATCCGCTGCAGCCGCTGTCCACGGTCAGGGGCGCGATCGAACTGATCGACGAACTGGCCCGCTGGCTGATGGTGTCGACCGGCACGTCGGCCGTTGCCATGAGCCCCAAGGCCGGCGCCCACGGCGAACTGTGCGGCATGATGGCGATCAAGGCGGCGCACAAGGCCGCCGGCCGCGATCCGAAGATGGTGCTGGTGCCCGAAAGCGCCCACGGCACCAACCCGGCAAGCTGCACCATTTGCAGCCTCGACAGCCACAAGGTCGTCTCGCGCCCCGACGGCCGGGTCGATCTCGACGATCTCCGCCGCAAGGTCGACGACCACACTGCCGCCCTGATGATCACCAACCCCAACACCTGCGGCGTCTTCGACGATCAGATCGCCGACATCGCCGACATCCTCCACGCCAAGGGCGCCTTGCTGTACTACGACGGCGCCAACATGAACGCCAGCCTCGGCGTCATCCGCCCCGGCGACGTCGGCGTCGACGTGATGCACTACAACACCCACAAGACCTTCAGCACCCCCCACGGCGGCGGCGGCCCCGGCGCCGGCCCGGTCGGCGTTACGGAGAAACTCCGCCCCTACCTGCCCCGCCCCACGCTGCTCCGCCGCGACGACGGGACCTACGGCTGGAACTACGACATGCCCAAGAGCATCGGGCGCGTCCGCAGCTTCTACGGGCAGATCGGCGTCCTCGTCCGCGCCTACACCTATATCCGCTCCCTGGGCCGTGACGGTTTGCGCCGCGTCTCCAACCGCGCCGTGCTCAACGCCAACTACGTCGCCGCCCGCCTCAAAGAGCGTTACCCGCTGCCCTTCCCCGGCCCTTACGCCCACGAGTTCATCACTGTGCCCCAGTTCGAGGACCAGGGTATCACCGAACGGGATTTCGCCAAGCGCCTCCTCGATTACGGCATCCATCCGCCGACCATGAGCTGGCCCATCATGCACTGTTTGATGATCGAACCGTCCGAGACCGAATCCCTCGCCAGCCTCGACCGCTTCTGCGAGGTCATGCTCGAGATGGCCGACGAGGCCGAGCACCATCCGGAGCGTCTGCGCAGCGCCCCGCACAACACCCCCATAGGCCGGCTCGACGAAGTCGCCGCCAATCGCAAACCCAACGTCCGCTGGAAACCGGAATAACACGGTGTGTGACCGGCTTTCCAGCCGGTCACCACGCGCGCATTCCGCTATCCGTTGGCCGCAACAAGACCGATCCGCGGGTTTCGCGACGTAGGGCGGGTCGTGCCCGCCGTCGGCCTGCCCGCCCCAACTTGGCTCGCGCCGTACCCCCTTGAGTGGCACCACCACCACCCCGGCATATAATCGCCCGCGCTTCATTCACGTTTGCCAACGAGGTCGCTCCATGCTCGATCTGCTGCTCTACCTCCTCACCGTGGCCGTCTGTCTCGGCGTGACGGCCGTCATCTTTCAGAAGGCCGGCTATTCCCGCATCTACGCCCTGCTCATGCTCATCCCCGTCGCCAATCTCGTCTGCCTCGTCGTCTTCGCCGCCAGCGACTGGCCCATCCTACGCGAGGTCTCCCGCCGGCGGCTCGAGGCCGGCGAAGCCACCGAGGCCGACGCCGAACGCCTGCGCGCCTACGCCGTCAAGCTCGACCAGCGCGGCGCCTGGGACAGCGCCGTCCGCCTCTACGACCTCATCATCCGCTGCCTGCCCGGCACGAAAATCGCCAACGACGCCGCCATCCACAAACAAGCCGTTCAGGAAAAACAGCAAGCCGCCCAAGCGGACCAATAACCCACTCCGTCAGCCCTCATCGAATACGCCGTACCCAGTCACTCCCCTGCTCACCTGTTCTCCTCTCAACTGTTCGCTCCTCTCTACTCTCACCGCCCCCGGTGCACACCTCCCTTACTCCCGCCGTGCCTGAAACCTCATTTATCTTGCACCTCCAAGCTCATGAGCATGGCGGCATAGCGCAGGCGGTCCTACAATCGGCCGGGCGCGCCCGGGCCAAGAAACCCAGGCAAGAAACCCAGGCAAGAAACTCAGGCAAGAAACTCAGGGAGGGCCAAGCGACCCAGGGGTAAGCAACGCGGCGACAGGCCGCACCGCCGGAGCGCAGAGCAAGACTGCTTTTGTCGATCACGCCGAACAACTCCGACGCCCGGGCCGGCGCTTCCGGATGAGCGCAGGAGATTCATAGTCGTCGCCGCGTTGGGGGGATGCCAACCATGAACCCGGTCTTGCTTTACGGACTGATCGTTTTCGCCTGTCTCGCCGCCCTGGCGGTCACCGTGCGTCGGGCAGGTTATTCCCATATGCACGCCTTCCTCATGTTCATCCCCGGGGTCAACCTCATCTGGCTGTTCGTCTTCGCCGTCGCGGACTGGCCGGTCCTCCGCGACTACGCCCGCCGCCGCCTCGAGGACGGCGACGCCGACGACGCCGACGTCGAACGCCTGCTCCACTACGCCGCCCGCCTGGACGACCGCGGCGCCACGGCAAGCGCCCTCCAACTCTACGACCTGGTCATCCGCCATCGCCCCGACACTCCCGCCGCCAATGACGCAACAGTCATGAAGCAGACCATCCGTGACGAGCAGTTGATTACGGAGTAGCGGTTGGCCATCAGCTATTGGCTGTTAGCTGTTAGCTGTCGGCTGTTAGCTCATAGCTAATGGCTCAGAGGGGTATCCATTTCGCTCAACCACCCCCAATAGGTTGTGGTCGGATCAGTTTCCGATACGGCTGCGGTTCGACCTGGACAGCCTGTTGGACCAGCCGGAAGAAGAGCTTGCCACGCGAGGCCGATGTCCTGCGATTGAACCGAAACGTGAACTCGTCCAGGTAGTAATCGAGGTGGCTGATTGCCACGGCGCCTTGGTGGGTGCCGAGAAGCCATCGCTTGAGCAGGGACATCACGCGGTGCACACGCGGGAGCAACTGGCTTGCTGTCGCCGTCTGGCGTTTCACGACGATGGGCTGGTGGGTGTAGCCCTCCAGCCCCGCATAGTGATTCAGGCCGTCGGTGATCACGGTGCTCCCAGGTTCCACGAATTCGGCGATAAATCGGTGTAGGGTCGCCTTGGTGTGGTTCGGAATCCGCTGGAGCCTGATTCGCCCAATACGGGGCCCATTCACTTGGGCTGCCACCGCAATGAGAGCCTTGTTCTGCGTTTGCCGACCCACCACGCCACTTTCCTCGCCACCCCAATATGTTTCGTCGACCTCTACTGTACCTCCAAGACGTTCGCGACCGGGTCGGACCATTGCACGGCGAAGCTTGTGCAGCCAAGCCCAGGCCGTCTGATAGCTGCCCAGTCCGAGCACCCGCTGTATGCCTAGAGCGCTGACACCGTTCTTCTGGCTGGTCACGAACCACATCGCGCGGAACCAAAGCGTCAGCGGCAATCGGCTGCCCTGAAAGATCGTGCCGGCCGTCACGGACGACTGACGGCGGCAACTGGCGCACAGCCACAAACCCCCGTCCATCTGCCATGCCTTCTGTCCGCCACAACGCGGACAGATGAAGCCGTCTGGCCAGCGCAGACCAGCCAAGTACTCGCGGCAGGACTCTACGTCGCCAAACCGCCGCTCCAACTCGAGCAACGTTCGTGGATAATCCTCCTTCATGAAGACAACCACTACCCATTGTGGCTGGTTGAGTCAAATGGATACCCCTCATGGCTCATAGCTAATAGCTAACAGCTAACTGCTGACCAAGCAGCGACGCAGATGCCTTTGGGGGCGATGCCTTGTTGGGTCATTCCTCAATCGCGGTCGTTGATGCGCATGAGGACGTCGCGGCCTCTTTGCGAATCGGGGGCGATCTCTGCCAGGGCCTGCCAGGCCGAAGAGGCGCGGTCGACGAGCCCCATGTCCTGCAAGGCCAGGGCCAGATTCGCCCGGAACTCCACGTTCATGGGATCGCGGCGCACCGCGTGCTCGAAGTTCTCCACCGCCAGGGCGAACTGTCCCTGGTCGGCGAAAATGAGGCCCAACTGGTAGTACAGATCGACGGCCGAGGCGTCCACGCGCAGCGCGCGGCGCAGCGTGGCGATCGCGGTCTGGTCGTCGCCTTGCTCCCTGTAGGCCAGGCCCAGCTTGATCAGGGCCTTGAGGTAATGCGGATTGATGGCCAGGGCGGCGTGGAACGACGCGATGGCCTCGTCGAGGCGCCCGCGGTGGCGCAGAAGCATGCCCAGGCGATAGTGCAGATCGGCGTACTGGGGATGACGCGCGAGCGCGGAGCGGTGCCGTTCGATCTGCTCGTCGATCAGGTCGCCGGAGGGCGAGGCGTCGGCCCGGTCGATCTCCGGCTGGGGGGCGAGGGCGCCGACGTAGCGGTCCACCTGGTGGTGGATGGAAGCCTTGAGTTGCAGGCGGGCCATTTCGCCGAAGAGCACGGTGCTGTTGGGTTCGACGCCGGCGGCCATCTCGAAGGTGCTCTCAGACTCTTCGACCTGGCCAGCTTCCAACTGGGCGATGCCCAGCCCTACGTAGGCGGCGAGGAGGCGATCGTTCAGTTCGACGGCGTGGTTGAAGGACTTGGCCGCGTCGAGATAGGCGCCGTCGCGGAGGTGGATGGTGCCCAGCTTGATGTAGGCCTCGAGGTAGTCGGGATTGGCGTTGAGGGCTTCTTCGTATTCGGCGCGGGCGGCGTGGGCGCGCCCCACGCGGGCGTAGAGGTCGCCGAGGCGCAGGTGATGGTCGGCGCACTCGGGGTGGTCGACGATCATGTCCTCGAGGTGGGCGATGGCGGCCTCGTATTCGCCGGCCTCCTTGTAGGCCTCGACCAGGTCGTCTTGGATATCCCAATTGTCGGGATCGATGGTCAGGGCGAACTGGTAGCGGTGGATGGCGTCCTGGATGCGCCCGGCCTGGATGCAGAGGTTGGCCAGGGTGAGCTGCAGGTCGATGTCGCCGGGATCGTGCCAGCAGAGCTGTTCGTAGTGTTCGATCGCGCCGGCGGGGTCGTCGCGGAGCAGACAGAGGGCCGCGAGGCGTTCGTGGGCGTTGCGCAGTTGGGGGGCCTGTTCGAGGGCGAGGCGGTAGACGTCGAGGGCCACGTTGACATCGCCGGCTTTTTCGTGGCAAAAGCCCAGGGCGAAGGTGATGGCGGCGTTGTCGGGCTGGAGCTCGTGGGCAGCGCGGATCTGGTCGGCCGCACCGGGCAGGTCGCCGCATTCATCCAGGGCGCAGGCCAGGCCCAATACGGCGTCGACCAGGTGCGGGTCGATGTCGAGGGCGTCGCGGAAGTAGCGGGCGGCGTCCACCGGGCGGCGTTCGCTCAGCGCCCGAATGCCGAGGCGCACGCGGTGGCCGGCGTGGTCGGGGAATTCGCGGACGAGCCGCGTCAGGCCGTCGGTGGGGATTTCCGGCTGGTCGGTAAGCGGCGTACGAAACGCCGCGGCGAGTTCGGCCAGCAGTCCGCGGCCCACGATTTCGAGCAAGTATGACATACGGCTCCCAGATCCCGGCCGATGCGTCAGGCCGCCAGCGCCGCCAGCGCCTGGCGTGCCGCCTCGTAACCCCCGTTGATGGCGAGCGCTTTTTCGTAGGCCCAGCGCGCCCGCTGCAACTGCCCGTCGTCGCGGTAGAGATTGCCCAGCAGGTAGTAGGTGTCGGCGTACTCGGCGCCGAGCAGCACGGTTTCCTCGAGGCGGGCCCGCGCGTCCGCCTGCCGCGAGGTCTGGTAGTAGAGTTCGGCCAGGAGGATGAGGGCCTGGACGTACTGCGGGTCCATGCCCACGGCCTGCTCGGCCTCCGCGATGGCCTCGTCGCAGCGTCCGAGGCGTTCGAGCGACTTGCTGCGCAGGTAGTGCAGCGCGGCGCGGTGTGGGTTTTTCTCAATGGCCCGCTTGAGGGTGAGGGCGAGCAGGTGGAAGGCGGACTGCTCCACCTCGTCGGGGCCGAGGGAGAGGAAGGCCTCGGCGAATTCGGGCTCGCGTTCGATCAGGCTGCTGAGGCGTTCGATGGCGGCCGATCGCCCATCGTCGGCGGCGGGCATTTCCACGCGGACGCCGGCGTCGATGCCGGCCGCCTGGGCCGCCCGTGCGGCCTGGAGAAGCGTGCGGGCGATGCGGGCGTCGTGCGGACGACTGTTCTGGGCCCGCTGGAGGAACTTCAGCGCCTCGGTCATGTCGCCGGCCTGGGCACGAAAGAGCCCCAGGGAATGCAGGGCATCGGCGTGGTCCTTGTCGATGGCGATGGCCTGGACGAAGCGGAGTTCGGCTTCTTCGAGTTCGTCCTGGGCGGCCAGCACCGTGCCGAGTTGGAAGTGGAGGTCGGCGCTTTCGGGATGGTCGGCGGCGGCCTCTCGGAGCGTCTGCACGGCCGCGTCGGCCCGGCCCGCTTTCCACTGGAGCAGTGCAAGGCGGATGAGCCCGTCGAGGTCTTCCGGCCGACGGTAGACGTCGTCGGCGACGGCGTCGGCGGCCTCATCGTAGCGTTCCGCGCCGATGAGGGCGGCGAGCAGGTATTGCGACAGGTCCGCGTTTTGCGGGTTGGTGCGGGTGGCCCGCTCGAGGGCGGTGGCGGCGGCGTCGAAGAGGCCGGCGTTGAGCAGGCAGAGCCCCTTGCGCAAGGCCCGCTGTCCCTCGTAGTATTCCCGCAGCAACTGCCGGGTTCGTCCGGCCCGCGCCGTGCCCTTCCGGCTCAGCGTATTGGTGGAGGTTCCGCGCATACGCACACTCCCGAACGTCACCTGGTGACTGACAACACCGTGTGCCTATCTATCGGCGGAAGGCGGAATGAGTCTTACCGGGGTTGGGCGCAATCCCGGCCATGGTGGGCGCAAAGACGGCCGAGGCGCGGATTGTCCACCAGGAGTGAACGAAGCGCGGAGGAATCCACGGATTGTCGGGGCCGGAATGGGGAGCAACGGCGGCGCGGCAGAGACGACAAACCGCCAGGATCAGGGGACGACGAACGCGTCGGGCTGATACCCCTGGACCTGGCGGAGCATGCGTTCCGCCTCGGCGTAGGTCCGATATTGTCCCACCCGGACGACGTAGCGACGCTGTCCGGCGCGGACCTCGGGCAGGGAGCGGGCCTCAAGACCGCGTTCGCGGAGTCGGGCGGCGGCCTGCTGTGACGCCGCTGGTTGATTGAACGCCCCGCATTGCACGGCGAAGTAGGGTTTGTCCCAGTCGTGCTTGTCGCGGGCGGCGGCCGCGTGGGGCGAGCGGGGAAACGCGTGGTACACCCGCGCGAAAACCTTGCGGGCGTCGTCGAACGCCCCCACCCGTTGGAGGGCGCTGCCGTACTGGAACAGCACCCGGTCGGCCGGCGGCTCGGCGGGGAGGCGCGTGACGGCGTCGCGGTACCAGCGGCAGGCCGTCGCGTAGTCGCCGTCGTCGTAGGCCACGTTGCCGAATTGGGTCTCGATCAGGGCGCGGAGGGTCTGATTGCGCACGGTGCGGAGTGCGACCTGGAGGTCTCGGATGGCCCGGTTGCGCTGGCCGAGACGCAGTTGACATTGCCCCCGCAGATACAAGGCGTGGGCGGAGTCGTCGGGCCGGTTGGGCGCGGCCACCATGGCAGAGAGGCGCTGGGCGCAGCGGGCGTAATCGCCGCTCGCAAATTCATGCTGGGCCCGCGTCAGGGTTACGGACGCGGCGCGGGAATCCTGTCCACAGCCCGCAGCGCCCGCCGCAACGGCAGCAAGCAGCGTCGCGAACAGGGTCCTTTCCAATGGGGGTAAGTTGGCTCGGCACATTCTCGTACGTTTTCTCCCGCGCAAGCGCCGCCCGCTCATGCGCGCCACCTGTCGCGCCGAGCATGATGACGGTGGACAACGCTCGCCGCAAGGGCTAATCTCGCGACAGCGTCGCGGCCGACCATCCGTCCGGCAATCACCGGAGTCTCGCCTGATGCTTGTGGACCTGCTCATCAATGCCGCGAAGACGCGCGGCACGGTCATGGCGGTGTCGGATCAAACCGCCACCCTCACCTATCGTCGGCTGCGCGCGTTTGCCCGGGCGCTGCGCGACGTGGTCCGCCGCGAGACCGGTGCAGAGAAGGTGGGCATCCTGTTGCCGGCAAGCAGCGCGTTCTGCGGAAGCCTGTTCGGGGTACTCTGGGCCCGGCGGGCGGCGGTTCCGTTGAATTTCCTGCTTGCGCCGAGCGAACTGGCGAGCATCGCCGAGTTGGCCGGCCTGGACACGATCATCACCATTCGCCACTTCGCCGACCTCGTGGAGAAGCTCCCCGCGCGGGGGATATTCCTGGACGAGCTGCCGATCAAGCGGATGGTCTTCGCGGCGATGCTGAAGCCAACGCCGGCGCCGCCGGAAGTTGATCCGGATGACACGGCCGTCATTCTGTTTACGTCGGGAACTTCGGGCGCACCGAAGGGAGTGGAGCTCAGCTACCGCAATCTGCACAGCAACGCCGTTGATTGCATTGCGACCGCGGGCATTCAGCCGCACCACCGGTTTCTCAACTGCCTGCCGCCCTTTCACGTGTTCGGGCTGACCGCGAATGTGATCGTGCCGGTGGCGCTGGGGGCAAGCGTGCACTGCATTCCGCGTTTTCAGCCGGCGGAAGCGGTGAAGTCGCTGAAGCGGCACGACATTTCGGTGATCATGGCCATTCCGAGCATGTACGGGGCCATGCTGCGGGTGAAGCACCAACCCGACGATGTCGCCCGGCAGATGTTTCTGGCCATCAGCGGGGGCGAGCCGCTGTCGGATCTGCGGTTTGAGAACTTTCGCGATCGGTTCGGCATCGAATTGCTCCAGGGGTATGGGCTGACCGAGACGGCGCCGGTGTGCACGCTGGAATTGCCCGACGCCCGGCGGCGCGGATCCATCGGGCGCCCGGTGCGGAACGTGCAGATCCGCATCGTGGACGATGAGGGGCGCGACCTGCCGGTGAACACCGACGGCGAGATCTGGATCAAGGGGCCCAACATCATGAAGGGCTACTACCAGCAGCCGGAAGAAACCAGGCGGGTGATCACGAAGGATGGATGGTTTCGGACGGGGGACGGCGGGCGCATCGACGGCGAGGGATACGTTTACATCACCGGGCGGATCAAGGAGATGCTCATTATCGGGGGGGAGAACGTGTATCCGCGGGAGATCGAGGCCGTGCTGGAGCGGCATGAAGCGGTTCGGGAGGCGGCGGTCATCGGCGTGCCGGACACCAGCCGGGGCGAGATACCGCTCGCGTTCGTCACGCTTCAGGAGGGGGCGAAGGCGGATCCGGTTGAGCTGCGGAGCTTTGCGCGGCAGCACCTCGCGGGGTTCAAGGTTCCGCGGGAGGTGCGCATCGCGGACGACCTGCCCCGGAGCCCGATCGGCAAGATCCTGAAGCGGAAGCTGCCGGAGCTGCTCTGAGCGGCCCAGCGACAACGCTAACCATTTGTGCGAAAAAGGATTAGGCTGGGCAATGTCAAGATCAGGCGGGTTAAAGGCCCGGATCGGCGGCGATGGGGGCCGTTAATCTGCATGGGTTGTCAGGGTGGCGGGCTCGGGGTACACTTCGGGACTTCGCGTCGCTCGAGGTCCGCCAGCGGGCGGACTGCGATCGGGTTTCGGTGGACAGCGGAGGACCTGGGACATGGCCGAGACGATCGACCGTGAATTGCTCGAGATCCTGCGCTGCCCGGAGTCGCACGCTCCGCTCGTTGAGCATGAGGGGTGGCTGTACTCCACGGACCCGCAGACGCGACGGCGCTTTCCGATTCGGGACGGCATTCCCATCATGCTGCTCGACGAATCGGAGAAGGTCGACGAAGCGGAATTTCGTCGGGTGATTGATTGCGAGCGTCATGGGTAAATAAGGATTACGTTCTTGAGCAGAACACAATCGGACAGCGGAATGAGCAAGAGCCCTGGCGGCAAGAAACGTGGCTTCTACACGTCGAATCGCTTTCCCGAGCGAGCCGGTAAAGACTGGCGCGGGCCGGTGGTCGACTACAAGGAAATCGAACTGCTGCGCAAGTTCCTGACGACGAGCGCCAAGATGATGTCGCGTAAGCGCGCGGGCACGTCGGCGCAGGAGCAGAAGTCGCTCAAGCAGGCGATCAAACAGGCCCGGTACATGGCCCTGCTGCCTTACACCAGCCTGTAGCGTCGGGTTCTGACCCGATGCCGCGCCCGCGGTCCGTCTGCTGTGACGCCGCGGGCGGCGGATTCAGTGCAGGAACCCCACCAGACATCATCGGATATGGCGACCAGGCTGGTGAACCGCGCCGCGGATTCCCACCGCGGCGCGCGGGTTGCGAGTCTGCGCGCAGAACGCCAGCCAACCGGCGGCCTGCCACCCGGCGACGCCTCAACTCAACTGCAGTTCAACACAACCGCAGCAACTCAACCACAGTTCAACTCAACCGCAGTTCAACTCAGCAGCAGATAGAGCAGCCAGACGCCGACACCGACGCCGAGCATGCCGAGCAGGATGGTGATCCACAGGACCAGGGCGGCCGTCGGCACTTCCCGAAGGTCCTGGCACTTGATCGCCTTGTAGACGATGCTGATGCTGAGACAAAGCGGGCCCAGCATGAGCAGGTGTTGGAGGTTGGACAGGGAGGCGGGCGTGACGAACAGGGCCGCGAGCAGGTCAATCATGAGCTCACCTGCTTTCGGGGCGGCGGACGCACGCTCGTTCGCTGGTAGGTAGGATCGGTCGCGGCCAGAGCGTCAATGATGATGAGGATGTTGAGCAGGCCGGCCACCCCGGTGTAGATGATGGCCACGTCTTCATCGACGAAGCCCGCGCGGGCCTCGTACGGTTGGGGACCCATGGCCTGACCGATGGCCAGCGCCGCGAGGGTGTGACTGCCGGCACAGACCTGGGCCATGAACCAAGTGCTGCGTTCGCGGGGCTTGATCGTCGATTGCACCCCTGCAACCGCAACGCCGCCCCAGTAGGTCAAGGCGACGACAATCATGAGGAGGACGCCGCGCCTGCGGTCACCGAGCGCGACGTGCCCGAGGCCAGGGAGCACCCAGGCCAGCGCCCCGGTGAGGATGACGCGTCCCAGAGACGGTTCGTCGGTTTTGGCCGGCATCAGCCGCTCCCGTCTGTTTATCCACACCGGTGGGCGCAGTGCCCCCCACCGCAGCAGTGGGCCTGGCCGCAGGCGGGCGGCGGCGACTCCGCCGGCGCCTGTTGGGCGGCGAAGACACTCATTTTGCGTTCGACGGACCGCTGGCCGCAGACGGGGCAGGTCCGCCGCGCGGCGCTGTCGTCCATGCTGGCGAAGACCTCAAACTCGTGTCGGCAATCCGCGCAACAGTATTCGTAGATTGGCATGGCGTTCTCGCTGCCCCGCTGGCAATGCAACCTCTTGAATTCCCGGAGTATAGGAACGCTTCAGGAGGCCTGCAAGCGGGTCGGCGCGGCGCGCGCGGGCATTTGAAGGCTGGAGCGCGCGGCAATTGACACGCCGGCGGAGCGGCGGATACTGTCCCCGCGAGTGCGGCCGCCGGTCGGAGAGCTTGCAGGCAAGCAACGGCCGGTCATTCTGCCGCGGCATTCCGTCACCTCGGCCGGCACGGGAGTGGATCCATGCGACGCAGGCTGTGTATCACTGCTGTGCTGATTGCCCTGAACGTCGTGGCCGGATGCAGCATTGAAGGAGAATGGAAGACGGTGCGCGTTGCGCCTGAGCGGCTCGCGGATGCGTTTGCGTTTACCGCGGTGACGTTTGATGACGAGGGGTTCTACCTCGCCACGGTGACCCGCGGCGACCGCCAGACGAATCCCCGCGGGAAGTACGAATGGAACGCGTGGACGGGGCGCCTGGAGGTCAAGCCCCGCGAGGGCGAGCCGCGCACGTATCGCATACGCTTTCGAGCGCCTGGGCGTGCGGTTTTTGTGCTTCGCGGCGAGCATGGCGTGGTCCGCGGGGTGATGCAGCGCGTCGACGAGGAGTAATCCGGCGGCCACATCGGCAGTCGTGCAGCCATGCAGTCAGCAGACGGCGTCATCGTCCTCAACAAGCCGACCGGGATCACGTCCGCCAAGGCCCTGTACCGGGTGCGGGCGATTACTCGGCTGCGCAAGAGCGGACATACCGGAACGCTCGATCCCGGCGCGGACGGGGTGCTGGTGTTGTGCGTGGGCAAGGCCACGAAGCTGGTCGAGCGGGTGATGGATCAGCCCAAGGTCTATCGCGCCACGGCGCGGCTGGATGCGACCAGCGAGAGCTTTGACAGCGATCGGCCGCTGCAACCGGTCGCAGTGACGAAGTCGCCGAGCGAGGCGGAAGTGGTTGCCGCGCTGAGGACGTTTGAAGGCGAGATTGCGCAGATTCCGCCGGCGGTGAGCGCGCTCAAGGTGGGCGGCGTTCCGGCCTACAAGCTGGCCGGCACCGAGCGGGAACCCAAGCTTGCCGCCCGCCAGGTACGGATCTACTGGACGCACGTGCATGGGTACGCATGGCCGGAGGTCGATTTTGAGATGGCCTGCGGGCGGGGCGCTTACGTTCGCGCGTTGATCCGGGATCTGGGGACCGCTCTGGGTGTTGGTGGTTGTCTGGTGAGCCTGTCGCGTCGGGCGGTCGGTCCGTTTACCATGGACCGGGCGTGGAGCTTTGAACAACTGGAGACCGGGCGTCCGGAGGAATACATCATTCCGCTGGACCAGGTTCGCAGCCTGCTCGAAGAGAACGCCGGCAACATTCCGGCTCGTCCGAATCGCTGACGCCGCAGCACCACTTGCGAGAACCATGACCGTTGCGCCGCCAACTTCGCTCGCTGAACGCCGACCGCTGGGCGACCGGGTGATGCGCGTCCTCGCGGAGGGGCATGCCCGGCGCGTGCTCAAGCGTTTTCTTGCCGGCGTGCGCCATGCGACGGCAGTCCAGGAGCGGGTACTGTTGGAGAAGGTTCGGCGCAACGCCGAGAGCGACTACGGCCGTGAGCACGGCTTCGGGGCCATCCGCAGCTATGTGGATTTTGCACGGCAGGTGCCTCTCACCCGCTACGAGGATCTCGAGCCCTATATCGAGCGGGTGAAGGCGGGCGCGTTGGGGGCGATGTTCGGCCCGCGGCAGCGGGTGCACATGTTCGCCAAGACGAGCGGCACGACGGATCGGCCCAAGTACATTCCGGTGACGACGGCGTTTCTCAACGAGTATCGGCGCGGATGGAACGCCTTTGGGGTGAAGGTGATTACGGATCACCCCGGCTCCATCCTGCGTCCCATCGTGCAGGTCTCGAGCCCGATGGACGAGGAAACCAGCGTGGGGGGATTCCTATGCGCGGCGATCACGGGGCTGATGGCCGCGACGCAGAAGCGTCTGGTGCGGCGTTACTACGTCGTGCCGCTTGACGTGGCGTACATTCCCGACGCGGCCGCGCGGTATTATGCGATCATGCGGTTTGGTGTCGCACGCGACGTGGCGTTTCTGATCACGGCGAGCCCGGCGACGCTGCTGCGGCTGGCGCGGACGGCCGACGAGCGGGCCGAACAACTCATCCGCGACGTGCGTGACGGCACGCTGGACAGCGCACTGGAGATGCCGGGCGGGATCCGGGCGGCGCTGACGGCGCGGCTGGCGCCGCGGCCTGACGTGGCCCGCCGGCTGGAGGAGATCGTCGAGCGCACCGGACGGCTGCGGCCCAGGGATTTCTGGAATCTGGGTTTTCTGGCGAACTGGACGGGCGGGACGATGGGGCTGTATCTGCGCGATCTCCCCGAGTATTTCGGGGACGTGCCGGTGCGCGACATCGGCCTGATCGCCAGCGAGGGGCGCATGTCCATTCCCGTGGAGGACGGCACGCCGGCGGGCATCCTCAACGTCGCCGACAACTTCTACGAGTTCATACCGGCCGATGAGTACGGGAAGCCTGAGCCCACGGTGTTGCGCAGCCACGAGCTCGAGGTGGGCGGCGAGTATTTCATCCTGCTCACCACGTCGGCCGGATTTTACCGTTACGACCTCGGGGACCGGGTGCGGGTCACGGGGTATTGCGATGAGGCCCCGCTGATCGAGTTCCTCCACAAAGGCGTGCACGCGTCGTCGCTGACGGGGGAAAAGCTCACCGAACAGCAGGTGGTGATGGCCTTCGACGCGGTTGCGGGCGCCGCCCAGTGTGGACGCAACTTTGTGGTCGCCCCCCAATGGGCCGATCCCCCCCACTACCGGCTGCACCTGGAAGCCGGGCAGCTCGATGACGGGCAGTGCGCGCGACTGGCCGAGGGCTTTGACCGGCAGCTCGCGACGATCAACGTCGAATACGCCTCCAAGCGTACCTCGGGTCGGCTGGGACAGGTGAAAGTCAACCGCACGCCCACCGGCTGGCTTACCCAGCGTGACCAAGACATCGCCGCCCGCCAGCGGGCTTCCAACGAGCAGTACAAGCACTGTTATCTGCTCAGCGAGGTGGACGCGGACGCCGACTTTCCCCGCGGGGCCGGCCCGGCTGCGCCGTGACGATCCCCACCGCATCCTCGGGCGGGTGCTCCCCTGTGCTTGAACACTGCACTGATCCTGGGGTAGGATGCCGATTCGCAGTAGACGGCCGAGAGTTCACCACCATATCAGCGCCCGCGGGCAGGAGGACGGGATCATGAAACGCGCAAAAGTGACAGTCATGGGAGCGGGTAACGTCGGGGCGAGCTGCGCATTCTGGCTTGCGACCAAGGAGATCGGCGACATCGTGCTGATCGACATTCCCGACTTCGCGGACAAGACCAAGGGCAAGGCCCTCGATCTCGCGCAATGTGGACCGGTCGCCCGCTTCGACTGCCGGATCACGGGCGGCTCCGACTACGAGGACGCGGCAAACAGCGACGTGGTCATCATCACTGCCGGCCTACCGCGACGCCCGGGGATGAGCCGGGATGATCTGATCGAAACCAACGTGAAGATCGTGGGCAGCGTGGCGGAGAAGATCGCCAAGGTCGCTCCCGAGGCCGTGCTGATCGTGGTCTCCAATCCGCTCGACGCGATGGTGTACACGGCGTGGAAGAAGAGTGGTTTTCCGCCGCGTCGCGTGGTGGGCCAGGCGGGCTGTCTGGACATCGCCCGCTATCGCACGTTCATCGCCATGGAACTGGATTGCAGCGTCGAGGACATCAACGCGCTGCTGATGGGCGGTCACGGCGACGACATGGTGCCGCTGCCGCGGTATACGTCGGTGGCGGGTATTCCGGTGAGCCAGCTCATTCCGCCGGACCGGCTCCAGGCGATCATCGAGCGCGCGAAGGTGGGCGGCGGGGAGTTGGTGAAGCTGATGGGGACGAGCGCGTACTACGCACCGGCGGCGGGTTCGGTGGACATGGCGGAGGCGATCATCCGCGACAAGCGTCGGATCTTCCCGTGCGCGGCGTACTGCGAGCAGGAGTACGGTGTGGGAGGATACTTCGTCGGTGTGCCGTGCATGTTGGGGCAGAACGGGGTGGAAGCGGTCATCGAGGTAGAGTTGAACGACGAGGAGCGTGGCCAGTTCGAGACGAGCGTCGCCCACGTGAAGGAGCTGGTCGAGATCGCTGGCAAGTATTTGGCCTGACGGGTTTTGCGGAAAATCTCCGGCGATTCTCACAGGATGGCAGTCGCCCCCGGGGGCGGGTGGCGCGACGTGCTGTGGGCGGGTTTGCGCTCAGGAGGGTGAGCGGTGCACATCGCCGGGGGCTCAGGTTCTGGTGTGCGGTGATGGTTGGTAGCGGCCCGAGGTGAGGGTTTGGGTAAGCTGCAATTGCCGGGGCGCATCCGGAAGCAGGTTGGCATCTTCGGGTTTGGCATTCGCGCAGGCGGTGGCTACAATGGCGGCCACGTCACATCAGCGTCGGTCGCGCGGCCTCGACGCGTCCAGCTTTTCAACAGCAAGGAGCCTCGTGGATGCAAGAGAAGATCCTCGATCATATCTACCATCGCACTCGCGTGGACGCCCAAATCACGGGCAGTGTGCTGCTCGTGGGGCTCATGGCGGTCCTGGCCGTCACGATCGGCGACCGGTTTGAGCCCCTGCACCCGGGGGCCAATCTCTTCGAGAGCGCCTGGCTGGTCTGGGTGGAACATGATCAGACGTGGGTCACGCAATCGCGGCTGCTGGAATCGGGGAATTTTCCACCGCCGGATAACCAGGGGCCGTTGATCACGCGGGAAATCGCGCCGATCTCGATATCGATGATCGTGGTGCTGGGCGCGCTTGCGGCGGCGTTTTTCAATTATCTGTGCGCGCGCCGACAGACCCGGCTGCTCAATTCGGTGTACGCGAACGAGCCGAACCCTCCGTACCAGCGGCCCTGGCGGGAAATCCGCATGACCTTCTGGGCCCTCGACCTGGTGCTCGCGTTCATTTTGTTTTACCTGATTTCCTGAGGTCGGCGAAAGAGGCGGGCAGCGCCGACTGCGGCGGCAGCGAATAAACCATTGCGGGCGAATCGGTCAGCGTGTTCCGGTTCGCCCGTATTGCTATAGGACTTGAGCGGTCGGGGCGCTTTGGGAAGACTTCGGTGATGGGCGCATGGCGACTAGGCGCATGGTGACTGGGCGCATGGTGACTGGGCGCATGGTGACTGGGCGCATGGCGGCGCACGGCGTTCAGACCTTACGGCGATTCCAGCCCGTTCGCGCCGTGCTTGGCCATGGCACCCGATGTTGCGCCGTGCTTGGCCATGGCGCCCTTTGGCTCGCTCGGTAACGCTGAGCGGGGCTGGTGGCTCAGTTGCCGGCGGAGGCGAGCATGCGGGCGACGCGGCCTTCGACCTGCAAGAGGTGCTGTTCGCCGGCGAGCTTGAGCATCTGGAGCAGCTCGGTCATGGTGGCGACCTCTTCGACCTGCTCATCGACGAACCAACTCAGGAAGCTGCGGGTGGCGTAGTCCTTGTGTTCCTCGGCGAGGGCGACGAGGTCGTGGATCTGCTTGGTAACGGCGATCTCCTGATCCAGCGCGGTCTGGACGCACGAGACGGGAGAGGACATGTCGCCACTGGGCGCTTCGATGCCCTGAAGGCGCACCTCGGCGCCGACGTCGAGCAGGTACTTGAGGATGCGCTTGCCGTGCTCGCGTTCCTCCTCGCCCTGGCGGAAGAACCACTGGGCGAGGACCTTGAGGCCCATTTCGTCGAACTTGCAGGCCATGGCCATGTAGTTGTGGGCGGCATGGAGTTCGTTGGCGATCTGTTTGTTGAGTTTTTCCACAACGGGTTTCGGCGTGAGCATGTCGGTTGTCCTCGCAGATTCGAGTTTCTCTGGCCCCCGGCGCGGATGCATCGACGGTCGCTGATGGGCGGCGCGGCGCGGGGTCCTGTTTGGAAAAAAGCTCCGGGCCCAATCCGGAAATCGCCGGGATTCTAGCCGGCGCGGGTGGGATCGACCAGCTTCGGGGGCGTGCGTGGCGGCGCGGCGAGTTGGCCCCATCAAACTTTCGCACCTCTCGCCTGCGGCCGCGTTGCAACCCAATTGCGCAAGTGCTAGTTTTCCGGACGCGGTGGTGTTTCCCCGCGATGCCCGTGGTGTCAGCTTGGAGGCTTATTGATGTACACCCTGCTTGTTTCCGTCCTGGCCGGTCTGCTGATGGCGCCGACCGCGGGGGACCCCGAGACGGCCCGCATCGCGGTGTTCAATATCTGGGAGCTGTCGTTCGCCAAGCTGGACGTCGTGGACGCCGAGGGTCGCGGCGCTCATCCCCAACTCCGGGGGGCGGCCGAAATCGTTCAACGCGTCCGTCCGGACATTCTGCTGATCAACGAGATCGATTTCGATCCCGAGAGGAGCGCGGCGAAGCGCTTCGTCGACAGGTATCTGAAGGTTTCACAACATGGGCAGAAGCCAATCGACTATCCCTTCGTATTCGCGGCGCCGGTCAACACGGGGCTGCCCTCCGGGCTGGATCTGAACAACGACGGGCAGGTGGGCGGCGCGGACGACGCGTGGGGCTTCGGTCGTTACCCGGGCCAGTACGGCATGGCGTTGCTGAGCCGGTATCCGCTGGACGCCGAGCACGTCCGCACGTTCCAGACGCTCGCCTGGCGCAGGATGCCGAACAACCGCATGCCCAATGGCGAGGGCGACAAGCCGGCGTGGTACAGTCCGGAGGAAGCGGCGGTTTTGCGACTTTCCAGCAAGAGTCACTGGGATGTTCCAGTGCGGATCGGCGACACGACGCTGCACCTGCTCTGCGCCCACCCGACGCCGCCGGTGTTCGACGGTCCCGAGGACCGCAACGGCCGGCGAAACTTCGATGAGATCCGCCTGTGGGCCGACTACCTCACTGGGGGGGACCATGCCGCGTACATCGTCGATGACGCCGGCCGACAAGGACCCCTGCCGGCGGACGCAAAGGTGGTCATTCTCGGCGACCTCAATGCCGATCCGGTCAAGGGCGAGGCCACCTATGGCGAGCCGGCCATCAGGCAGTTACTCGACCATGCCCGGCTGCGCGATCCGGGGCCGACGAGTGCCGGGGCTGCCGGGAAGAATCGGACGGGACCGCCCGAATATCGTGAGCGGAAGACGTGCGATTTCGGCCGTCTGGACTATGTACTCCCCTCGCGGGATCTCAAGGTCGTCGACTGCGGCGTTTTCTGGCCGGCCGCGGACGATCCGCTGCATCGGCTGGTGACTGGTCGTGAGGATTCGAGCGATCACCGGCTGGTGTGGGTGGATGTTGAGCGGCAGGGATTGAGGGATTAAGGGGGGTAGATGGGCGTCGAATGGATGCGGAACGCGTTGGGGGGGCGGACGCATGGCGGCGCTCGGCCTTAAGCCTGTATGCCAAATCCGGACCGTTCGCGCCGTGCTTGGCTATGGCACCCTGGCTGGAGAGGAGAGAGTAGTGAGGAGAAAGTGGAGCAGATTTTACTGCGGCCGGTGACCGTGGGGAACGTGGCGGTTGTGGCGAGCCTTCGGCGCCTCGCATGGCGGCGCACGGCGTTCAGCTCGTATGCCAAATCTGGCCCGTTCGCGCCGTGCTTGGCCATGGCACCCAACCTACCGCTTGGCCATGGCAGTCGGCCTGTGGCTTGGCACCCTGGTTGGAGGGTGGGCTGGGGATCCACTGGCGCGGGCGGTTTTGCGGCGGTGGCCGGCTTTTCTTCCTTCGCCTGCCCTCGTAAACTGCCGGCCGGGACCGCTCGGCGGGGCTCAAAAGAGATGCTCGACAGGGCTTAACCGGGATGCTGGGGAGGGCTGGGGCGAGTCACTTGGCAGGGTTGGACGAAGAAGTTGGCCGATACGCTCGGCTGGGTCGGACGAAAACGTTGGCCAGGCATTGAGCCATCGACCACGGAGGGTGAGCAGTGTTGATCGCGGGGATAGACGAAGCGGGCTACGGACCCACCCTGGGTCCGCTCGTCGTCACCGGGACCCTCTTTCGCGTACCAGATTCCGGGGCCGGTCTGAATGGCGGGGCCGGTCCGAATGGTGGGATTGGTCCGGACGGCGGGTCTGATCCGGATGGCGCGCCTGTCTCCAGCGCGCGTTCCCGCGCGAGTTGGCAGGCGGCTGAGCCGCTTCCCTCCTCCGGCGCTGACGGCGCCATGGCCATGCAAACCGCGGCGCCGGCCACGACCGGGGCGCCTGTTGCGACTGGAACGCCCGGTGCGATAGGGGCGCCCGTTGCGGTCGGAAGCGCTGCGGCCTCGGTGTCCATCGCCGACGCGCCGGATCTGTGGCAGTTCCTGGCCCGCAGCATCTGTCGTGGCGGCGGACGCAATGAACTGCGGATGCCCATCGCCGACAGCAAAAAGCTCTACAACCGCAACGGTGGGTTGCTGCACCTGGAGCGGGCGGCGCTGGTCATGCTGCACACGGCCGAGCGGGAGCCCAAGACGCTGCGTGGTCTGCTCAAGATCCTGGCCCCGGCCGTTCTGGCTGATGTTGAGGAGTACCCGTGGCACTGCGATCACGACTGCGACCTGCCGCACACGGCGACGGCCGCGGACATTGCGACGCGTGCCAATGCTGTTAAGCGGGATATGGCGGCCTGCGGCGTCGAGATGCGGGGCGTGTATTGCGAGGTCTGCTGCGAAGGCCATTTCAATCGGCTGGTGGAGCAGACGCACAACAAGGCGACGGTGCTCCTGAGGTTGGCGCTGCGCATCGCCCAGCGGATCGTGCAGCGCAGCAGCGGGGACGTGCGGATCGTGATTGACCGCCACGGCGGGCGGGAACATTACGTCGACAAGCTGCTCACGTTCTTCCAAGGGGCGGAACTGACGGTCGATGAGGAAACCCCTGACCGCAGCGCCTACCTGCTCACGTATGGGAAGCGCCGGTTCGCCATCGAGTTCCGTACCAAGGGCGAGGACCACCACCTGCCCGTGGCGCTGGCGAGCATCTATAGCAAGTACGTGCGGGNNACGGGAGTTGATGATGGAGGGGCTTAACAGCTTCTTCAGCAGACACATCGCGGACCTCAAGCCGACAGCCGGGTACTACACGGACGCTCAGCGTTTCCTGGCCGACGTGGAGCCGATCATCGTGCGCGAGCGTATCGATCGCACCCTGCTGGTTCGCAGCCGGTGATTGACACTGCTGGGGGCCCGTGATAGGTTGATTTCGTCTTCGGGAGCAATGTCGATGTCGATTGAGAACTGGTCTGAAACCGTGGTGCTCGTGGAATTGCAGGACGATCCTGCGTTCACCGACGACATGACCGCGCTCATCGACCAGTTGCAGGCGCACAAGGATTTGGACGTCGTGCTCAACTTCAGCGGCGTCAATTATCTGAACTCGTCGAACATCGCCAAGCTGCTCCGGGTGCGCAAGTGCGTGCTGAACAACGGGCGGCAGCTCAAGCTCTGCGGCGTGAACAACCACGTCTGGGGGCTGTTCCTCATCACCGGGCTGGACAAGGTCTTCACGTTCTACGACGACGTGTCGATGGGCCTGGCCAGCGTGCAGATTGACCGCAAGTAGCCGCGTCGCGGCACATCCCCGTGAACAACTCGAAAACACCTTCCGAGCCCGCCGCCCCACCGCGACGGATGCAGATCTGGTTGTTGCGCCTGGCGGCGGCCGGGATCATCTACGGGCTCGCGGCGTGGCGACTGCCCAGCGTGAGCGAACGGGTGTACGTGGCGATTCCCCTTCTGTTCGCGTTTGAGGCCGTGGTGATGTGGTTGCGGGGCGACCGTGCGGGGCGCCGCCGCCGGCTGACTGTTGTCGCGGTGCTGGCCGGGGGCGTCGGCGTCGCCGCCGTGCTGGATCGTTGGGGATTTGCCAGTGGTTTCCAGCCCGGGGAATTGCCGAGCTGCCTGTATGCGTTGTTTGCGGTCGTGCTGGTGGCGCGGTGGATCTGGATAGGGCTTTTTGTGGTGATGAGCCGGGTCTCCGGCGTCCGGAGCGACAGCGGCACGGCGCGCCGGTTGATCAACCGGGTGGCCACGCTCGTGGTCTTCGTCTTCGTGCTGGATGCCTACCTGCTGGCGATCATGGAGGTCCACTGGCCCAAGCGGCGCAACCCGCACACGCCGAAGCAGTTGCGTCTCGACTATGAAGAGGTCGCCTGGGCCTCGATCGACGGGACGGGGATTCGGGGCTGGTGGGTCCCCGCGGAGGGCAGCGGTCGGACGGCCGTCGTGTGCCACGGCGTCGGGGCGTTCAAGGCGGACATGCTGGAATTCATGTACGTGCTTCACGAGGGCGGCTACAACGTGCTGGCGCTGGATTTCCGCGGGCACGGCGACAGCGACGGACACACCGTGACGTATGGCCGGCTGGAGCAGTGGGACATCATCAAGGGTGTGGATTGGGTGCGCGGGCGGCACCCTGCGGCCTGCCGGCGAATCGTGGGGGTGGGCTGGAGCATGGGGGCGGCATCATTGATCCTGGCGGCGGCGGAGGACGCGAGGATCGAGGCGTTGCACGTTGACGCGGCGTATGCCCGCACGTTCGACATCGCTCGGGTGATCACGCAGACCCAGCCGGCAGTCTTTCGTCCGGCGGGGTTGTACCTGGGGACGGCGCTGGGTTCGCTGGAATCGGGCACGAACCTGTTCACGCTCGCGCCCGTGGCGGTGGTCGACGCGATCTCGCCGCGGCCGGTGATGTTCGTCCACGGCACGATGGACACGATCATTCCGATCGAGCAAGGCCGGCAACTCTTTGCGGCCGCGAGGGAGCCGAAGTTCTGGCACGAAATCGCGGGCGCCGGGCACTGCCAGACGCAGGCGATCGATACGCCGGTTTACGATGAGCGGATGCTGGCGTTTCTGGACGCAGCGCTGGCTGGCGAGCGCGATTGACGCAACTGCGGGGTTATGATTCCGGCCTGGTGCGGTACCTGGGCCAGAAGATGATGAAGGCGGCCGCGATCAGGCCGGCGGACATGCCCATCAGCGTCTCGCGCGTCGGGCTGGTGCAGAAAAGCGCGTCGTAATCCCAATCCGGCAGATAAGCGAGCAGGCGGGTGATCCCGACGGGCGGCTGCACCGGCACGAATTCGTCGAGGTTCAGCGCGGGCGGGAGCGGGGCATCGACGGTGCAATCCACGGGCACCGCCACCAGTTCCTCACCCGGACCGCGATAGGCGAGCTCGCGCCGGGCGAGACGGGCGACGACGGCCGGATCGTTGTGGATGGCGTCCAGGCGACGCTCGAGCCGGGCGACTTCCGCATCGGCCAGTTCGGCCTGGCGGGTGCGAATCTGCGCGGTCAAATCCGCCTGCTGATACTCCCGCCAGGCGGGCAGGACCAGACACGGCGCGAGCGTGGCGACGGCCAGCGCGATCAGTATCCAGAAGACCAATCCCGCCCCGCCGTCGCCACGCTCGGCAACCGCAGCTTCTTCGCGTGCGCTATCTGCATCCGTCGCCACGGGCAACTCCCTTTGCCCCGGCGCCGACCATCCGTGGGCGGCGCGACGGTTTCACGCATTCATCAGTCGCGGCATGCCCGGGCAGACGGCCATCAAGACTGCCGCCGCGCCCCGGCCAGGGCTACTTCGCCCAGAACTTGCCGCCATAGACCGCCGCGTCGCCGAGATGATCCTCGATGGCCAGCAGGCGGTTGTACTTCGCGATGCGGTCGCTGCGGCACAGGCTGCCGGTCTTGATCTGGCCGGCATTG
>NPIE01003504.1_pt1 | contig 24076 bp, 11 predicted proteins | sample 8637661 | NCBI WGS metagenome assembly NPIE01 (sample SAMN07420842, study PRJNA396082) | bioreactor metagenome | isolation source: sample BA12 brine-fed electro-methanogenic bioreactor BA | place: Japan: Kochi | collected 2016-12-09
ATCATCCTCAAGGAGGGAGACGAGGCCTAGGTCCCCCCATATCCCTTGCGGAAGCGACCCCAGGCCGCCCGGTTTTCTTCGGGCGGCCTGTTCTTATGTATCTCTACCTGAGAGGAAACCCCGCCCGGGATCAGAATCCCAGACGGGGTGACCTTTTCAAGAGCGGTCCGGCTCGCAGTTGTCGCTAGTTGCGCAGGACCAGGGGAAGGTAGATTTCGTGCTCGATGACGGTGGGCGCGCTGGGCACCTCTACAGTCTGATCTTCATCCTCGGGACTGTCGGTACTGCTCACCAATGGCTCGGTCCGAGGCGTCTTGGACTGTAACCGGGTAACCTGGTTTGACGCTCGCAACAGTCCACCGCTGTAAGGAGCGAATTGCAATCTGTACGTGCCTGCCAGATAACCAAAGATCTCGACCTGGTAGATGCCGTTCGTGGCAGCGACGAAGCTTACCCCCTCCACCTCATCTTCCGAGAAGCTGTAGGTGAGGAGGCCATCGTCTGGTCCGAAAACGTAGACGTCTGTATCGCCGGTGACGGAGGTAAGGGTCATCGAGAGCCCTTCCCCGGCCTGAAGGCGGAAGCGATAGGTGTGAATCTGACTGGTGGAGATACTTGCTGCATCCGTAGCCGGCACCAGATTGATGGAAGCCGATCTCCAGTAGAAGGAGATGTTGCCGGCGGCGTCGGCGGCCCAGGCTCGGATGTAATGCACACCCGGGACAGGGCTGAGGGTCCAGGCATAGTTGTGGGAGGCCTCTGCGTAAGGGATCCAGCCGCTGCTGGCGACCGGCACCCAGTCGCTCCGGCTGTAGACGTAGACGTACTCGACGTAGAGCAAGCTGGCGACGCCGGAACCGCCTACGTTATCCTGGGCCGTGGTGTTGAGGTAGACCTGGCGCTGCGAGGTGTGCGATTCGCCGTTGTTGATGCGCAGGCTCTGCACCACGGGGGGAACGGTGTCGGGCAGCGGCGGTAGGATGGTGACCGTGCGGGTGATGACGTTGTTGTCCTCCACCGTCTCGTCGATGTCGCCATCGGGGTCGATGACGGCGCGCAGGGTGTAGGTTCCTGCTGCAGGCAGAGTCCAAGCCAGGGGGGCGGTTGTAGCGTGTCCGTCCGGCTCAAGGGAGGGGGTGTGCGCGTCGCCGATGAGGATGGGACTGCCCCCGGAGGTCTGGTAGAAGAAACGCACCTTGACGCTGGCGATGGGGTCCGTCCCTCCCGAGCGGCGCACGACGATGCCCATGGTCGGTGTGACAGAGTCGCCCTGGCGGAGGGTGAGCGGGTTGAGCCAGAAGCTCCCCACGCGCGGGAAGAGGTCGTCGATGCTCTCCAGGGCGGTGTAGGCGGCGGGTAGCTGGGTGGAGAGGCCGTTGGGATTGGTGATCGTCAACGTGTACTCACCAGGGGTGATGTTGATGGGAACGTCGGCTCGCAGGTGGGTGCTGTCGACGAAATAGAGACTCTCCAAAGGGAAAGTAGCGCCGTTGTGAAGAACTGCATCCAGGCCGGGAGCAAAGTTGCTGCCGTAGATATCGAGGGTGACGGGCAGGTTGTTGGGTCCCTCAGTGGGAGTGAGCGAGGCGAGGATGGGCGCTGTGGGAGCCACGACAGTAAACGCGGAAAGCAACGTGTCGGTCTCAGCGTCGGGATTGGTGACGCGCAGGGCGTAGGTACCCGGCTCCAAACCCGCTGGCACGGTCGCCTCAAGGCTCGTTGCCGAGACGTAGGACGCGGACAGCGGGACGCTGGTACCGCTGCGCAGGAGGGTCGCCGTGGCGCCCGCCGCAAATTGTCGTCCGCCGATGGTGATGGGCTTGGATGCGTCGTTGAGACCGCTGGTGGGCGTGACGCCCAGCACCCGCAACCCGGTGGTCTCAAAGGCGTGGGTGGCGAAGGTGGAAACGGCTACCCGCCGGGAGCCGACGATGATCTCCAACTCGTTGAGCCCCAACAGGAGCTGGTTGCTCATGGCAGAGGTGAGATCAACCCGCCAGAGGCCATCCTCAACCGCCACGGCCTCGCCGGTAAAGGCGATCTCGTTCTGGGCGTTGATCAGCAGATAGCGTACCATCTCGATATCGGCAACGGCATACGGATCGCCCTGGAAGGTCACGTTTACGTCGAAAGTGGCGGCGGTGCCCTTGGGTACGCTGGTTGGGCCGGTGATGGCCACCTCGGCGATGGGGGCTTCCTCGAAATCGGACCAGCGGTCAGGGGCATCGGGGTAGGCGGCATAGGGCTTCAGCAGCAGCTCACCCAGGGGCTTGAAGACCCGTTCCAGATACAACGGCCCGGTGCCGATCCAGAGGTGGCCGTTCTGCGCGTGCCAGTCGGCTAGATAGTTCCAGCGCGCCGTGGCCTCCACCGTGGTGACGTAGATGCCCAGCGTGGGGGTGTAGGGGATGTGGTTGGCGGCTTGCGCGGAGGCCAATTGTCCCTCCAACGGCAGAAGGCCCGGCCAGGCAACGTAATCCAGCTGTAACACACCGTGATCGTGGGCCTTCCCTGAACTGAAGGCGGCCTGACCGTCGGCCTCGGCCAGCAGGCCCAGCGCCAGATTATGCCAAGCGCCCGGCCCCTGGGTGTAGAAGGGCCACCAAGTGTCGATGCTCCGTTCAGCGTCCAGTTGGTAGGCGTCGCTGTAAGTCTCGATAATCAAAGGATCCTCCGAGACGATGCGCACGCCCCGGAAGGTGGCCATGAATTGGTCGTAGCGCCACATCTCGGTGGGGTCGTAGACGGCGCTGGCCTCCTTGTAGCGGTCGAAGGTGAGGATCATGTTGAGCACCACGTCGGCGACGGAGAAGGGGCTGCCGTCGTGCCAGGTGACGGTGTCGTAAAGGTTGTCGGGGTAGGTGACCGTGCTCTTGCGAAGTACCGTCTCGGTCTCCGTGTAAACCTCGGCAGCGGTGAGGAATTGCTGCGTATCGGCGTCCCAATCCACCCAGGCATCGTCGGGCACCACGATCTCCGGCTCGAAGTTCAGCGTCACCCAGTCATGGGTCTTGGAGACGGGTAGCCCTGCCTGTACAGTGACGGTAGCGCTCTCGATACGCTGTGGGTGATTCAGACCCGTGAACGGGTCGGGGATCACGCCGTTGTCGCCGGTGGCGCGGATGAGCATCATATCGTAGATCCAGTTGCTGCCGTTGAGGGGGTTCCAAGGTTCGTTGAGGAAACTGGGGTTACCGATGGTCAGGGGCGTGGTGAAACTGCCAGTGCGGGTGAGGGTGTGCGGCCAGAGCCAGGAGCCGGTCATGCCGCCGTACAGGTCGGAGGCGTAACTCACCTCAGCCCGGCGGGGGGTGATACTTACGCGGTCGTACAGCCAGACGCGGACGGAATCCTCTATCGCCCATTCGAGAGCCTGTGCCATCATCGCGCGGCGCTCTTCGAGGGTAGCAAACTCGTGATCTTGTAGCTGTTGCGCGAGCGCGTAGAACTCCGGCGTATTCTCATAAGCCTGCCACAACGGAAAGCCCAGACCCATATCGGTGTAGAAGAAGGCGAAGCTATCTGCCAGGTCACGAGGTACCTCGGTGGTGATCCAGCCGCCGGTGTAGATGTGGAATTGGCCATCCTCAGGGTCCCCCTGAATCCAGATGGGGGAAGCCTCGGCGGAGGAGCGGTAGTCGCGGGTCACAGTAAAGCCGAGGTCCTCCAGCTGGTCGCCGACATAGTCGCCGATCTGCATCCGCTCGTCCTCGGTGCGAATAAGAAGGATGATCTCGACCGGTTCGTCCCCATAGTACCATAGGCCGCTGACGCGGGTTGCGCCAAGAACCGACATCTCCTGGGCAATGACCTGCTGGGCCAGATCTTTGTCGTAGGCGTATTGGATCTCCAGCTCTCGCGCTACGTCGGACAGCTCGGCGTAGTCGCTGGAAGCGGTGTTGAGCGCGTGCCAGCGCGGCACGCCCAATCCACCCAGAATCTCCTCAACGATATAGTCGCGATCTATCAACCAATTCATCGCCTCGCGCACGCGGGGGACGGCGAAGGGGTTGAGCTTGCCCGTTCCCGCGAAGATAGGGCCGGCGGGGTTGAAGGTCAGCTCATTGTAGGAGCCGTAGGCGCGATAGCCTTCCAGATTATCTGAATCCGCAATTTGCTGGGCTATGTCGGGGTTGGAGGTGCTGGCGGCGTAGATATCGAGCTCGCCGGCTTGGAGGCGGGTGATAGCGTCGGTGGCTGAAGGTTCGGTTGTTGCCACAACGTCATCGGGATCGTAGACCGGTGGCTCCATGGGTTTGCTAAAGACCTGGATCACCCGATGTCCGCCTGGCTCGTCGTAGCCCACGGCGACGTTGTGTCCGGGGCGGATGTTCCACTCACCTGCGTCCCAGGCGCAGGTGTAGGGATCGCTGCCGTCGGGCGTGATGGTGGCGTACTTGTGAGGTAGCCAGTCTGGCGCGTCCCAGGCGTAGCAGTCCACCTCCACCGTTCCTGGATCTGGATTCAGCCACGCGGCGCCCACCGTACCGGTAATGGTATTGTTCTCGATATCCAGGAAGCCCGCGATTTCGCCCACGCGCATTTCGGCGGCGCGGTCGTTGTCCACCCGACCGTAGACGTGGTCTCCCGGCAGGATGTCGGGACGCTCCGGCTGCCAATTTCCGTGATCGGTGGAGAAACCATCTTCGTCGGTGTACAGCTCGATGGTCGCCTTCGTGACATCGCTGCTGTCCGTGACCGTCAGCCATAGAGTATGTCCGGGAGGGTACGGACCGCTGATCCAGTCCTCGTCGTAGTTGGTGGTGAGGAGCAGATCGTAGTTCGCCACGGGGAAGGCCCGCATGATGCGGTGCTCGTCTGGTTCCTGGTATTGAACCCCTATCTCCTGCCCCAACTGCATCTCCCACTCCGTATCGGGATCCCAGGCGCAGGAGAAGGTATCGTCGCTATCGGGAAAGACCGTATCTTGCTTGCTCGGCGCCCAGTCGGGCCAGATCCAGGGATGACACTCGATGTCCAACGCTTCCGGTAGCAGCCACGACGCATTGACGGTGCCCGTAATGCTCTGGGTGGCCATGTCGATAAAGCCGTTGAGCTGGCCGATCTGCACCGTAGCGCTGTACCCATTGACCACCATGCCATGGACCCAATCACCGGGCTGAATCATGAAATGCTGCGGGTGCCAGGTGAAGCCCGTTGCACCCCAAGGTTCGATGTACTCGGTCACCTCGGTGGTCGTCCCCTTGAAGTCGCCGAGGCTGTTGGTGACCGTCAGCCAGACGGTGTACCCGGGTTCATATCTGCCCTCGATCCAGTTATGACTGTAGTTGATGTCGAGGATTAGATCGTAGCGTGGCTCGTAGAACAAGTCCCAAATCTTGTGCCCGGCTACATCCCGATAGAAGAGGTGGATCTCCTCGCCGGGTTGGATCTCCCACTCCACCTCGGGATCCCAGGCACAGATGTAGGTATCAACACCATCAGGATATATCCAATCATACTTCTCCTGTGCCCGCCTGGTGACATCGTGCGGGGGACGGCATTCCACGTAAGTCAATTGGGTTGCTATCCAGGGCGCGTCCACCGTGCCGACAAGCCGGTTGGTCTCGAGGTCCACCTGGCCGGTGATCTGGCCGATTTGCACGGCAGTGCTCCAGCCATCGTCCACAGTGGCGAGCACCCAATCACCCGGTTGAATGTCCGGTCGCTCCGGCTGCCAGGGATCACCCCAGTTGGTGGAGAAACCGGAGCGCCCCTCCCACCAGTCCAGCGGCCCGGTGGTCATGGTAGCTGTGCCTTTAACATCTCCGCCGGCATTGGTAACTGTGATCCACACCATGTGCCCCGGCTCGTACTCACCCTCGACCCAGTCGTGTTGATAATGGATTTCCAGGATGGGTGAGTGGAAAACATAAGAGACGCGGTGCCCGGCCGGCTCACGGTAGCCTACGGCGATCTTCTGCCCCGGCAACACATCCCATTCGGTGGCGGGATTCCAGGCGCAGGTATAGACGTCGCTGCCGTCGGGCGTAACCGTGGTCTGTTTGTCCGGTGCCCACTCAGGCCAGATCCGGGGCTGGCAATCCACGCCCACGGGCTGCGCAGATACCCAAGGCGCATCCACCGTGCCGGTGATTAGGTCGACATCCACGTCCACCTCACCGGTGATCCCGCCGATCTGGACCGTGGCGGTGTAACCGCTACTCACGAATCCGTGGACCCAGTCCCCCGGCTCGATATTGGGACGGCTGGGGTGCCAGGGATTGCCGTCGTTGGTGGAAAACCCTGTTTGGCCTCCCCACCAGGAAACCTCGCCGGTGGTCATCTTGGCGACAGCCTTAACTTCATCACTGCTGTTGGTGACCGTCAACCAGACGGTGTAGTCGGGCTCATAATACCCTTCGATCCAGTTGTCATAGTAGTCGATGTTGAGGATCAAATCCCACACGGGCGCGTGGAAAGCCCCGCCGATCTGATGACCGCCCGGCTCCCGATAGAACACGCCGATGTCCTGACCCGGCTGCACGTCCCATTCGGTGCCGGGATCCCAGGCGCAGGTGTAGATGTCGCTCCCGTCGGGAATCACAGTGTCCGACTTTCCCGGCGTACCTTCGGGCGCGCCCCAGGGCTGACAATCCACGTCCACCGTTCCCGGATCCGGATGTAGCCACGCGGCGTCCACCGTACCGGTAATGGTATCGGCGTCCACGTTTACGAAGCCGGTGATCTGGCCGATTTCCACGGTGGCGGTGTAGCCGGTGCTCACCGCGCCGTGGACGAAGTCTCCCGGCTGAATATCGGGACGTCCCGGCTGCCAGGGATCGCCGTGATTGGTGGAGAAGCCGGTATTGCCGCCCCACCAGGGAATTTCTCCGGTGAGCATCTCAGCCGTGGCCTTGACAGTTCCCCCACTGTCGGTCACGGTGATCCAGACGGTGTGGTCCGGTTCGTAGTCGCCCTCGACCCAGTCGTGGGCATAATTGACGTTCAGAACCAACTCCAGACTCAGTAGCTGGGCAGGTGGCCCGGCTATCATCGCAGCCTCATCGCCGGCAAAAGCCGCCCGAAGCGGAAACTTGTCCGCCTCGTGCAACCAGAAGGCGGCGTGAGGGATAGTGGTATCAGAAAGCGCATGCGCACTCAGGCGCACGCCGCCGGAGAAGACGAGGAGGGTGAGGACAAACACGGCACAAAGGGTCAACAGCCAGGCGATACACGTAGATTGCCTACTTCTTGTGCAGCCGTTCATAATGATCCTCCGTTGGGAACTAGAGGCGACCACAGGAACTCTTTGAAAAGAATCGTCCAGACCCTGGAGATACACCGAGCCCGAGAGATCGGGGGTCCTAAAACCACACTATCTCCATCTCCTCTCTTTCTCTGTGGGGAAAGGGATCATCTCAGCTCAATTGAGTCAAATGTAGTGCCTCGGGGGAAATCAATACGGGCACAGACATCACGCAGGAGCAGATTGCACATCACCCCCTTTCAGGAGCTAGCAAGCTACAAACAACAGCCGAAGTCTCTGAAGGGTCAGCAGCTTTCGAAGAAAGTCATCCCATCATAGTGCTATTGGAGAGATTGTGCGGTGAGCACGGCCCGAGTCAGAAGCATGAATGAGGTGCTGTCCTTATATTTCACCCCGGAGACTCTCATCTTCATGATACCGCACGGGAGGATCGCTGTCAATAAAGAAGACCTCTGTTTCTTTGATCGGCGTGTGCTGGGAGCCAGCTGTGGTATAATTTTCATCTCGAAAGCGTGTTCTTACAGGAGGAAATACTATATGGGATTGAGCAGTTTTCTCGACGCCGCCGCCGTCTGGGTCCAAGAAATTATTCAGGCGATGGGGTACGTCGGTTTAGGATTAGTGATGTTTGTGGAAAACGTCTTTCCCCCGATCCCCTCGGAGGCTGTGTTACCGCTGGCAGGATGGCTGGTACTGGAAGGGGAGAGCGGGTTCACGCTCTGGGGCGTGACGCTTGTGGGAGCGCTAGGTTCGGTCGCTGGAGCTCTCGTCTTCTACGGTATCGGCTACTGGTTCGGCGAGGAGCGGGTGCGATTCCTGCTCCGCCGTTACGGAAAATGGTTACTCCTGGCTGAAGAAGACTTTGACACCGCGCTCAGCTGGTTCGAACGTTACGGCGAAGCCGTCATCTTCTTCGGGCGCATGGTCCCCATCGTGCGCAGCCTGATCTCCGTTCCGGCGGGATTGGCGAAGATGGAGCTGCTGCGCTTCAATTTCTACACGGCATTGGGCACGGCGCTGTGGAGCTTCATCCTGGCATACGCCGGGTACCTCCTCGGGCAGAGCTGGCCCGTCGTCATGGACTGGATCGACCGCTACGAGACGGTCGTGTTGGTCCTCGCTATCGCAGCCGTGGTGGCCTTTGCCGTCTCCCGCGTCCGGCAACTGCGCCGCCGCAACGAGACATCGCCGGCTGCCTAACCTTGCCTGATGACAAGGCAGGCCAGGTAAGTATTCTGTTACGAGCTCAGTTTCAAGGATAATCTTGCAGGGCAGGAGGTGACGCATGCCCCCCGTGATCAAAGTCGAAGAGATATCGCAGTACGCAGGTCAAGAGGTCGTCATTCAGGGCTGGGTCTATAATCGCACCCACAAAGGGAAACTGGTCTTTCTGCTGGTGCGAAACGGTTACGGCTTTGTGCAGTGTGTGGCCTTCAAGAACGATCTTTCGGAGGCACTCTTCGACCGTCTGGCGCATATCGCGCAAGAGACTTCGGTTCGAATCACCGGGCGGGTACGGGCAGACGAGCGCGCCCCCGGGCTACCCGGCGGCTACGAGGTAGGCATCACCGACGTCGAGATTCTTCAGGAGCCGGAAGAGGATTATCCCGTCACCCACAAGGAGCACGGGGTCGATTTTCTCCTCGACCAGCGCCACCTCTGGCTGCGCACTCCTACCCAGTGGGCCCTGCTGCGGGTCCGGGCCACCATCATCAGCGCCATCCGCGAGTGGTTGGACACCAACGGCTTTATCAACATGGACACACCCATCATCACGCCGGCAGCCGGCGAGGGAACCTCTACCCTCTTCGAAGTGGAATACTTCGGCGACAAGACCTATCTGGCGCAAACGGGACAGCTCTACAACGAGGCCAACATCTTCGCCTTCGAGAAGGTCTACTGCTTCGGTCCGACCTTCCGGGCGGAGAAGTCCAAAACCCGCCGGCACCTCACGGAGTTCTGGATGGTGGAGCCGGAGGTGGCCTTCTGTGATCTCGACCAGCTGATGGAGATCGAGGAGCAGTTCGTCTCTCACATCGTGCAGCGCACCCTACGAGAACGCGCCATGGAGCTGGCCTACCTGGGACGGGACACCACGGCCCTGGAGAAGGTGGTGCCCCCCTTCCCCCGCATCTCCTACGACGAGGCGCTGGAGCGCCTGGCTCAGATCCGCGAGGAAACCGAGGACCCCGAGCTGCGAGAGCTGCTGAAGATCGAGTGGGGGCAGGACTTCGGCTCACCCCACGAAACGGAGCTCACCAAGCTCTTTGAGAAGCCCGTCTTCGTCTACGGCTACCCAACCATCGCCAAGGCCTTCTACATGGAGCCCTGGCCCGGTCGCCCCGAGGTTTCCAAGAGTGTCGATCTGCTGGCACCGGAGGGCTACGGAGAGATCATCGGTGGCAGCGAGCGTATCTCGGATGCCGAGCTGCTCCTCCAACGTATCCACGAGCATGGACTGCCCGAGGAAGCGTTTACCTGGTACATGGACCTGCGCCGCTTCGGCAGCGTGCCCCACAGCGGCTTCGGGTTGGGCGTGGAGCGGACGGTGACCTGGATCTGCGGCCTCGATCACATCCGCGAGACCATCCCCTTCCCCCGGACCATCAACCGCTACTATCCCTGAGCGAGCCGAGCGCGACCCAAGAGAGCGCCGGACGGCTGGAGCCGTCCGGCGCTTTTGCTTCTGGTAGCCCTCTGCAAGCCTACTGACGGCTGCGCAGAACCAGAGGCAAGTAGACGCCTCGGCGGGGTGTCACGAGCGCGTAGCCCGACTGAGCGAGGTCGGGCAGCATGGTGAGGGTGTAGTCGATACGGTCAAGGGCCGGATGGCGGGCGGCGAGTGTGAGCCCCTCCTCCCTCCAACCGGAGCTCGGATCGCCGCTGATGAGCAGGAGCTCATCTTCTGCCCCACCACCGGGCAGAGGCGAAGGATAAACCATCTCCAGCGTGATGGGCGAGGCGAACTCAAAGCCCGGTTGGTGAACCCCATAGCGATAGGCCTTGAGCAAGAAGCCCTGTCCGGCGAAGAGATAATCCGGGCCGGGATCGGGCTCCCATGGCGAACAGAGCAGGGTGATCGTCTCCGCCACCGCCTGTGGAGGAACGCGAACCGTGACGGGGAGCCCGGCAACGCCCTCGCACGCCAGCACCGTCTCTTCCGTGCCATCGGGCGGGACCACGACCGTGGAAGCTTCCGTTCGGCCCAGGATGACGACTCGACCGACATTTTGCATCCCCGCTTTGTAGAGAGGGACGTAACCCAGATCCTGAACCGGATCCACGGCCACATCCCGGGGTGTGTGCCCCACGGGCAAGAAGGTCTCGATGACCAGGGTCTCGCTCAAGACAGAGACCGTCCCCGCACTACCCTGCCCCCCCACGACGTAGATGTAGCCCGAGTGAGAGTTCACCGCCACCGCGCGGGGATAGTCTCCAACGTCTGTGGAGGTGGTCACCCACGTCCCTGGTTCAATGACGGTCAACGAGCCGGGATCTGCTATCGAGCCACCGTTCACGACGTAGGCCAGCCCCGTGCGGGTGTTGATGGCGATATCGCTGGGAGCCACGCCAACGTTGAGCGTCGTGACCAGAGCTGTGCCCTCCAGCACACTGACGGTGCCCGAGTAACTGTTCGCCACGTAGACGTAACCATCCACAGGATTGATCGCGATAGCACTCGGCTGCGCATCCACCTCCAACGTTGCGACCACTTCCGCGTCCTGGATCACCGAAACGCTATCCGACCCTCGATTTGCCACGTAGACGTAGCCGGTCGTGGGGTTAGCCGCAATAGCAGTGGGAGTGATCCCCACGGTGATGCGGGGCTCCAGCTCTTCCGCCCCCCCCAAGCGCGCAACCTCCCCAACATCGGGCAGAGCCACGTAGGCGATTTCGGTGGTCGTCAGCACCGCCACCGCCCCTGCGGCTGCCTCAAGATCGACCGTACCGACGAGCTCCTTTCCGGAGAGCACCCGAACCGGGTTCGCGCTCACCCGTGACGTGAGATAGACGTACCGGCCCGGGTCGACCCCAATGTCCGAGGCGTTGATGTTCAAGGAGCCCGTGATCTCCGTGCCCGAGAAGATCCACACTTTGCCAAGCTGATCCAGCACGTAGGCATACCCGCCCGGATCCACCGCCACCCGCGCCGGATGGCTGTTCTCCCCCGTATCCCGCACGGCAATCACGTAAGGCGGCGTCAACGTAGCAGCCATCACCACCATGACTGTCAACGCCGCCCCTCCCAGGAGCGCCAGCAACAACGCCCACCCCGTCTGCCTCAATGTGCCTTTCATCACGTCTACCTCCTTGAAATAAGGGGGAACGCCTCCGTGAGGCATTCCAGAATCTTCCAAGAGCCCCCTCCTTTCCCCAGCTGATTATATATCACGCTTTGCCGGAAGCGAACGTTGCGCTACTGAAGGAACTATAACCCTTCGCAGACGTCTTGAGAGCCCGTATCCTGCCCGACGGTCGCCAGATTATAAAAAGGTTGACGCGCGATTGGCTTGTGTTACAATGCCCACGTTTTCCGGTTGAAATCGGACCGGCTTTAAATGGTCTAGCTTTGAAAAGCGAAAGGGAAGTGAAGATGTTGAAGAAACGAACACTTCTGATGATGGGAATCGTAAGTTTGATCGTGGGTGGATGGTTCCTCCGCCCGCCGAGTTCTCTCCAGGCACAACAACAGAATCTCCTTACAAACCCCAATTTCGAACCTCCATATAGTGATGGGGTAGCCAACGGCTGGTCGGCCTGGTACGAGGACAGCGGAGACCTCTGTAACACCAGGCCGGATACCTGGGATTTCGTCTGCCGTCCTGTGTGGGGTGAGGAACAAGATTGGAACAATCACGGTCTCACCCGGGGGGGCTCCTCCCAGCACGTGGGCGCGCAGTACATCCCCTGGCACGCCGGCGTCCAGCAGACCGTCAATGTGGAGCCGGGCACCCGCGTCCGTTTCACCATCCAGGGCTATTCCCGGGCCGCGAATGAAGGGGTACCGGCTCCCTCCTATGGTGGCAACTGGGTACCCCGGATGCAGGTGGGCATCGATCCCGAGGGACGGGGCAACTGGACCCAGGGGGTCACCTGGTCGGGGGAGAACAACGGCCTCGATAGCTGGCAGACCCTCTCCATCGAGGCCACAGTGGGGGAAAGCGGCAAGGTGACGGTCTTCACCTCCTCTCATTTCCGCCGCGCTGTGCCCGTCGCCCATCAGGACAGCTGGTGGGACAATGCCGTGCTGGAGGTGGTAGAGCCTCCCACCCCGCCCACCGCGACGCCCCAGCCCACCGCCGCCGTGCCCCCTACCCCCGTCGCCACCCCGACGCCGCGTCCGGATGGAGCCATCGTCCACATCGTACAATCGGGGGATACCCTGTTCGGCATCGCGCTCCAGTACAACGTCGACGTTGATGAGCTGCGCAGGCTCAACGCTGGCACCCTCGGCGCGGGCGATCTGCTTTCTGTGGGCCAGGAGATCATCATCTCCGTCCCGGACCAGACTCCCACCCCCGAACCTACACCGGAGCCGGAACCTGTCGAGGAGCCCGAGGAAGCCCCGCCCGCTCAACCGGAGCAGCCGGCCCCGGGCGATACAGCCTCCCTCTGCGTCAGCGCTTATCACGACCGCAACCAGGATATGGCACGCCAACCCGATTCCGAAGAGCTGCTGCCCAACGTCGGGATTACCCTGGTGGGAACCGCCGGACCGGCAGGCACCTATACCACCGATGGGATCAGCGAACCTTACTGCTTCGAGAACCTCCAGCCGGGGAACTACATTCTGCGCCAGACCTCACCCGAAGGCTATCAGGTGGTGGGTCCCGGGGAATGGGGCTTCCAAGTTGACGGCGGGCAGACAACCTCCTTCGAACTGGGCTATCTGCGGAGCACCGGCGTCACGGAACCGGAGATGCCAGAGGAGGCTGCCGAAAGCGATGAGGGAGAAGCCGGTTCGGTCAACAACATTCTGAACACCGTTCTCCGTGTCAGCGGCATCATCGCCGTGGTACTGTTGCTCGTCGTCGGGGGGCTGTTCGTCATCTCCCGCCGTTCGGCAACCTGAGCATACTCCAGAGGAAATAGAAGATGCAAAAGACAAAACTACAACCGATCACTCTGCTGGCACTGGTCGTCCTGCTTGGCGGGCTGGGGCTTCAAGGGATTCTTCCCGTCACTGATGTCGCTGCCCAGTCCGGTCCAGATCTGTTGCGAAACGGCAACTTCGATGAGGTGGGAGGCGAAGGGTGGCCCTTCCAGGACGGTATTCCCGAGATCCAGGTAGCTCCCGGCTGGCGCGCCTTCTGGCGCGACTCCCGCCCCCCCTACATGCCCGTCCCCTCGGTCTGCTCCGAAACGCCCGATGATACCTCCTGTGGTTGGGCGCGCCCGGAGTTCCGGGGGATGAGTACGGCAGAGTTTGCCTACCGGGTCCACAGCGGGAACTACTCTCAGAAGTACTTCACCTTTGGCCGCCAACATGAGGCAGGACTCTACCAGCGGGTCACCGGCATCGAACCGGGCACCCTCTTGCGCTTTACGGCCCACATCCAGACCTGGTCCTGTCTCGCGGAAGGCGGCTGGAACAACTGCCCCACCGCTCCCAACTCCAACAATCCCGCGCCCTTCCGCACCAAGGTGGGCATCGATACGACGGGTGGCACCAACCCCTGGGCCGGCACCGTCGTCTGGTCCGGTGAGCACGAGACCTGGGACACGTGGACGCCCTTCTGGGTCGAGGCGACTGCAGCGGCGGATGCCGTGACCGTCTTCATCTACTCCCAGACCGACTGGACGGATACCTGGCCTCGCATCCACAACGATGTCTACGTTGATACCGCCAGTCTCGTCGCGATGGGCGAGGTGACGCCCACCCCGCCCCCACCCCCACCCACCTCGGAGGTGCCCCCGACGCCCGCCGCTACCCCCACCCCCCGGCCCGATGGCTCCGTCGTCCACGTGGTGCAATCCGGCGACACCCTGTTCGGCATCGCCATCCAATACGGGGTCCAGCTGGACGAGCTGCGGCGCCTCAACGCCGGAACCCTCGGCCCCAACGACCTGCTCAGCATCGGTCAGGAGATCGTGATCTCAGGCACGCCCATCACCTTACCCACGCCCACCCCCCAGCCGACAGAGGAGCTCACGCCCGAACCACAACCCACTGCCGAATCACAGCCCTCGGAGCCTGCGCCCGGCGGACAACCCGCCGCCCCGGCGGCGACCGAGGGGAAGAGCGTGCTCTGCGTCTCTGCCTATCACGACCGCAATACCGATCTGGTATGGCAGCAGGGTGAGGAAGAGCTTGTGCCCGGCGCGATCATCTCGGTACTGGGTATCGATGGGCCGAGTGGCAGTTACACCTCCGACGGCATCAGTGAACCCTACTGCTTCCAGGATTTAGAACCGGGGAATTACGTGGTGCGACATACAGCGCCGGCAGGATACGACCTTTCAGGACCCTCCGAGTGGGGTCTGATATTGCGTGCGGGGGAGAGCTCCGTCCTCAACCTGGGTTACGTCCGAGGCGGGGGAGAAACGCCCGATGAAGAAGCCCCCGAACAGGTTTTCGAACCGGGGGAGAATGAACGAGCGGTGCGCGACTCTGACGGCACGTTATTGGGAACCATCATTACCGTGAGCGGCATTGCGGCCCTCTTGCTGGCTATTGGGGTTGCAGTCCTCTTCTTCCTCTCCCGACGCGGGCCGTAGAACCCCCTGCCCTGACGGAGTGGATACGACACAGGCCCGAGCCCGACAAGCTCGGGCCTTTTTCTGACGCCCCCCACCTAAATGCAGATCTTTCCTAGTCCCACTCGTCCACCTCTTCCAGGAATAGCTCTTCCTCATCATCGAAATCGTAAACGCTCTCGAATTCCAGGCCGTCTACAGCGATGACCTCAAGCTCCACATCGCAGACCTGGCAGAAGATATGATCCCATAAGGTGAGCGTCTCGGTTCCAATGATACGGGCTCCGCACTCCGGACAGCAACTCATGCCTCACCTCCCCCGCGCCGGCTCTACCCTCACTATAGACAAAAACGCGCACTTCGTCAATAGGGGTCATGAACTGAAGAGAATGGTATAGAGCTATCGCATTTGACGCTTGAAGCCCCGAGACGGGGGCGGCGAGCGGAGTCCCGGGGGGAGAGACAACAGCCCTGATACCCCAACAAAGTGGTACATAGGGCACGTAAACGTATAACGACCCGCTTTTTTCGCTCTCAGCCCCCGTCCCCGGGGGCGTTTCACAGGAACTTATTTCCTGACAGACCCATAGTGGTACAATGTAGAAACTTCGACAAAGCGGGGAGGTCATTTCGAGAGGGACGTCATCGAGCGATGGAAAAAGCAATGGATGAAGGATAGGGGGCAGCCGATCGTATTGGCAACGGGCCCTTTGTCTATTTGTTGATCTACAGCTTCTCTGGGGAGTACAAAGATGCAGTTAAAGAAAGAAGAGCAAGCCTGGCTGGAGGGTGCCGGCGGGCCCGCCCTGCGACGGGCCATGGAGATCGTCGTCGCCCTGGCCAACATCTACGGGGCGCGGTGCCTGGTGCCCATCCAAAGCGTGCAGATTAGTGGCGTCTCCTATCGCAACCTTGGACCCGCCGGGCTGGCGTTCCTCCAACGGTGGGCCGATGAGGGAGCGCGGGTCTCCATCCCCACGACGCTCAACCCCGCCGCCATGGATCTGGAAGCCTGGCGCGAACAGGGCTTCGATGCCGACTTCGCTGCCAAGCAGCAGGCCGTCATCGCCGCTTTTGCCCGGATGGGCGTGGGCGCAGGCCATCCCGAGCCCACCTGCACCCCCTATCTGGCCGGCAACGAACCGGAGCTGGGGACACACGTCGCCTGGGCGGAATCCTCGGCGGTGGCCTACGTCAACAGCGTGCGCGGGGCGCGCACCAACCGGGAAGGGGGACCAGGCGCCATCGCTGCGGCCATCGTCGGACGGGTAGGGGCTTACGGCCTCCATCTGGAGGAGAACCGGCGGGCCACGCTGCGAGTGGAGGTACGAGCCCCCCTGCGGACCAGCGCCGACTACAGCGCATTGGGGGCGCTCGTGGGCAAACGCGCCGGGAAACGGATCCCCTACTTCGTCGGGCTGCCGTTGGAGCGAGGGACCCCTCTCTGGCGGGAGAAACTCAAAACCCTGGGAGCGGCCCTGGCGGCGACGGGGGCGGTGGCGCTCTTCCACGTCGAGGGGGTAACGCCCGAAGCTCGTGCTGCCAAGATTCTCCGCCCCGAGCACGAGCGTCTCACCGTGGACGATCTGGCGCCCGGCTATGCCGCCTTTGATGCTCCCGGCGAAAGCATCGATCTCGTCTGGATCGGTTGTCCCCACGCCTCTCTGGCAGAGATCGAGCAGATTGCCGCCACGCTGGGTCAAGAGCGATTGCGCATCCCGCTTTGGATCACCTGTGCGCGCAGCGTCCGCGAGCAGGCTCGGGCGCGTGGGCTGACCGAAACCCTGTCCACAGTGGGCGCCCGACTCTACAGTGACGCCTGTCTCGCCATCGCGCCCGTGCAAGAGCTGGGCTTCCGAACCGTCGCTACCTCCTCCGCCAAGGGTGCCTTCTACCTTCGGAACCTGGCGCGCGTCGAGACCCACTTCGGCTCCGTGGCCCAATGTGTGGAAGCGGCCCGCAGCGGGCGCTGGTCCCGGGAGGAGGCATGATGAAGGAGCCAGACCTGCACTTCAAGGGTCGCGTGATCAAAGAGGGTGCGGCAGAAGGAGAGGCCCTCGTCTCTCCGGAGCCCATCGGCTTTCTGGGCGGCGTGGATCCCCAGAGCGGACTCGTCGTTGAGCGCGGGCATCCCCTGGAGGGAGCCTGCATCTCGGGCAAGATCCTTGTCTTTCCCACCGGGAAAGGGAGCACCGTGGGCTCCTACGTCCTCTACCAGCTGGCCCAAGAGGGACGGGCGCCCCTTGCCATCCTCAACGCCGAGAGCGAGCCCATCGTCGCCGTGGGGGCCATTATCGGCGAGATTCCCATGCTCGACCAGCTCCCTGTGGAGGAGATCACAACCGGGGATCTCGTCTCCATTCAAGGTAGTCGGATCGAGGTGCGCAAGAAATAATCACTCAAAGATCGGTGACGATCAAACCCGGCTTATTGACAAGCCTCTGTTAACCCTCTATAATGAGGTTAGAGTTCTCCCTTCTGGAACGAGCCCCAAAGGCTCAGCGCCTCGGCGCAGACGCAAAGTTAGGCGGAGTAACCGCCCTCGGCTACGTTCCAGGAGGTTCCAGGCCTCGCGGTGAGCTGGATGCGGGGCTGTTCGGAGAGGGTATCCGGCACTTCAAGGATGCCCTCTCCTTTTTTGTGCCTCTTCTGCCCCGGTAGAATGCCACGTTCACCAAAGACCGGTCCTCAAGAGAGGGGCCCCGCCGCAACACTCCCTTCTTATCCCCCACTTTCAGACTGCATTTCCGCGACCCGGGTAAAATACGCGAGCCTTGTTCTCAAATCATTGACAAGGGTGTAATGTCAATTATAGTAGTGCGGCTTACGCTAGGGAGGTAGATGCATGAAACAAAAAAGAACGTGGGTTGTGCTTACCCTGATCGTCCTGGGCGGGGCCTTCTTACGCCTCTGGGCTTTGCACCGGTTCCCCCCGGGACTGCATTTTGACGAAGCGGTCTACGGACTCCTGGCCATCGATATCTACCATGGGGAGCTTCCGGTCTTCTTCTCGGCCTTCACGGGAAGAGAACCGCTCTACATGTACCTGATGGCGGGCATCTTCCGCGTGGTGGGCATCAATACCTTGGGAATCCGTCTCACCTCGGCACTCATCGGCATTGTCACCCTGCCTCTGGCCTACTTGCTTTTCAAAGAGCTCTTTTCCAAACGCGTAGGCATGCTCACGGCAGCCCTCACCGCCATCGCCTACTGGCATATAACGATCAGTCGCAATGGCTATCCCAACATCCTCATTCCTCCGTTGGAATGTCTGGCGCTCTTTTTCCTGTGGCGGGGCTACCGTGATGGGCGACGTAGAGCCTTTGCGCTGGGCGGATTCTTCACCGGAGCCGTCCTCTATACCTACCTGGCGGCCCGGCTCTTCCCCATCACCCTCCTGCTATTCTTCGGCTACCTGCTGCTCGTGGACCGCAAACGCTTTACCGCGCGCTTCGGGGGACTGTTGTTGGCGGCCGGTGTGGCCCTCCTCGTCTTTGCGCCTCTGGGGCACCACTTCATCACCCACCCGCACGATTTCTGGGAGCGTGCCGATCAGGTCCTGGCCGTCCGACACGCGGAGGAGGGAGAGATGCTCCGCGTGTATGCGGACAACGCCCGCCAGACGCTGGGGGCCTTCTTCTTGCGGGGCGATCCGCGCCAACACTACAATCTCCCCGGAAAGCCGATCTTCGGCCCCTTGTCGGCCTTCTTCTTCCTGTTAGGGCTGGGGATCGCTCTGCGCCATTGGCGCGAACCCGCCTATGCCCTCCTCCCCATCTGGGTGGTGGGGATGTCCCTCCCCGCGCTGCTGACGGTGGATCTGATGCCCCAGGGACAGCGGATGTCGGGCATGATACCCGGGGTCTTCGGGATTGCCGCCTTAGGACTGGATGGCGCTTACGGCTGGGCGAGAGCCCGTCTGGGACAGAGATACCGAGTACTGCCGGCCCTCGCCCTGAGCGCCCTGGTGCTCTTCGAGGGAGGCCTGACGGCCCATACCTACTTCAACATCTGGGGTCGTCAGGCGGCCACTTACCACATCTTCGACACGCCCTACACCCTCATCGCGGAAGAAGCAGCGGCAATTATGGAGCGGGGCGACGTGGCGGTGATCCAATCCTACCACTACAAGCATCCCACCCCCATCTTTCTCCAACCCCGCACCCACGACGCCATCTGGACCTTCGGCAGCAGCGCTTTCGTCATCCCCCAGCGAGAGGGAGAGATCTTCTATCTCCGTCCCTCCGATATGCCCGCCCTGCAGTCGAAAGCCGAGGCCATCCAGCAGCAGACGACGGAACTCGTGGAGCGGCAAGCCGATCCCGATGGAGAGCTCTCCTTTGCGCGCTACCGGCTGCTGCCAGGGGTGCGCGAGCAGGAGTTATCGTTTCCCGTCCGTGCAACCTTCTCCGATGAAATCGCCGTGCTGGATTGGTCGGTACCGGCAAGCGCACGCCGGGACGAAACACTGAGCGTCCTCGTCCACTGGCGGGTATTGCGCCCGGTTCAGGAGGGACGAAGATTCTCCATTCACCTCTTTGACGAGGAGGGAACGTTCTGGGGGCAGATCGACATGACGGGCTACCTCTCCGAGCAGTGGCGCACGGGAGATACTATCTACCAGCAATTCGAGCTCAGTTTCCCCCGGGAGATACCGGCAGGACGCTATCAACTTCGACTTATCGTAGGAAGAGAGGAGGGCGGGCAGTTGCCGGTCCTCCAGAACGGCGAACTCCGGGCCACCTCCCTGCAACTGGATAGCGTGTGGCTGGAAGCCACGGGGGGACGTTACGAGAGTCTGATGGCGGGCGCGGAGCTGGAAGAGATGCGGGTACTCGATGTCGAAATTCCCGGGGCCCTTCCCCCCGACGGCAGGGCCGAGATCACCCTTCGCTGGCAGGCTGCTCGGGCGCCGACGGTGGACCATGAGGTGTTGCTGGAAGTGCTCGACGACGCCGGCAACGTCGTGGAACAGCAGCTACGCCCCCTGGCCTACCAATATCCGACCACGGACTGGCGAGCAGGTGAGGTCGTGCTGGCGCGCTACAGCCTCTCCCTCCGCGATCTCGAATCCGGCAGCTACACCTTCCGAGTGTCCTTGCGCGACAGCGAAGGAGAGCTGGAGCTGGGACCCATGACCGTCGACGGAACGGCACGCCTCTACGAAGTCCCCCCGCTCGAATACGAGACGCGCACCCAGTTTGGAGCGGGCATCGAGTTGCTCGGGTACGATCTGCCGGAGGGGGCCACTCACGCGCCCGGCGGCACCCTGCCTCTGCGTCTCTACTGGCGCGCCCAGGCAGCACTCGATGCCGACTACAAGGTCTTTCTGCACCTGGTCGATCTCGAGGGTCACATCCTGGCGCAGAATGACGCCGTTCCCGCCCAGTGGCAGCGACCTACCCTAGGGTGGGCGCCCGGAGAGATCGTGGTCGATACCCACGAGCTGTTATTGCCGGCCGGCACCCCTCCCGGCACTTACCAGCTGTTAGTCGGCGTGTACGATAGTGAGTCCCTGCAACGCCTCCCGATCGAGGACGCGCTGCCGGGGACCTCCCTCGGCGACCGGCTCTCCCTGCTGGAGATCACCGTCGCACCCTAGAACCCGAAGGCTGCTGCCTCTCTATCGGCTACTCCAGGGCCGGGGCACACGGTGCTTCGGCCCTAAATCCTGAACCTGCCCCACTCATTGACACCGCATTGCGTCCTTTCTATAATGACTCATGAACGGACAGCCTTCCTGACAACGTTGCAGAGGGATCGGAAGCGCCAGTGAAACGAGTGAAGTTTTCGATAGGAGGAGAAGAGGGAGCATGAAGCAGCCAGAGGCGGACCTACTCATTCTCGGCGGGACGGTGTTGACGCTGGACGCGAAGAATCACATTTACGAGGAGGGCGCCGTCGCCGTGGCGGGCGAGCACATCGTCGCCGTGGGACCGGCGGAGAGCGTGGCGGAGCAGGTGCGAGCGCGGGAGGTCCTGGAGGTGAGCGACACGGTGATCATGCCCGGGCTGGTCAACGCCCACTCCCACGTCGCCATGACCCTCTTCCGGGGGCTGGCGGACGATATGCCCCTGGAAGCGTGGCTGGATCGCATCTGGGCCATGGAGCTGGCCCACGCCACCGCCGCCAACGTGCGCGCGGGCACGGCGCTGGCCCTCGCCGAGCTGATTCGCGGAGGCACCACCACCGTCTCCGACATGTACTGGCATCGCGACGTGACCACGGAGGTGGCCCTGGAGGTGGGCTTCCGCCTGCACAACGGCCCTGTCTTCCTCGACTTCGTGGGTCCGGACGGCATCCGGCCCGAGAACCGGGTGCAACTGGCCCGCGAGTATCTGGAGCGCTACCGGGATCATCCCCTCATCGCCTGCTCCGTGCAGGCCCACTCCACCTACTCTGTACCCCGGGCCTTGCTGGAGCAGTGCTGGGCGCTGGGGGAGGAGTACGGCGTCACCTTCGTCACCCACGCGGCGGAGAGCGCCGCCGAGGTGGCGACGGTGCAGGAGTGCTACGGGCGGACGCCGGTGGAGCTGCTGGACGACCTGGGGATGCTCGGCCCGCGCACGCTGCTGGCCCACGGCGTCCATCTGCGCGACGACGAGATCGCGCTGCTGGCGGAGCGGGGCACCTCCATCGTCCACTGCCCCGAGTCCAACCTCAAGCTGGGCTCGGGCGTGGCGCGCGTCCCCGACCTGCTGGGGGCGGGCGTGAACGTGGGGTTGGGCACCGACGGCGCGGCAAGCAACAACGATCTGGATATGTGGGGTGAGTTGCGGACGGCGGCGCTGCTGCACAAGGGCGTCCGGCAGGCGCCGACGGTGCTGCCCGCCCGGCAAGTGCTGCGCATGGCGACGCTGGGCAGCGCACGGGCGCTGGGCCTGCACGACGAGATCGGTTCGCTGGAGGTGGGCAAGCGCGCCGACCTCATCCTGGTGGACCTCGACGGGCTGCACTTGACGCCCCGCTACGACGTCGAATCCCACCTGGTCTACGCCGCCGGGAAGCACGACGTGCGCAGCGTCCTCGTCAACGGGCGCTTCCTCATGCGCGACGGCGCCCTGCTCACGCTGGACGAGGCGGAGGTCAAGGCGCGGGTTCGCGCCGCCCGCGCGGGCATCGGGGGGTGAAGGCGCAGCTTTACGCTTGCAAAACCGGGAATTCGGCATACTATGAGATTTGCGCTTCCCGCAAAGCTGCCTTATAATTGAATGTAACCTGAGCCCGTGAGCAAATAAGAACATTTGTTCTTGAAAGGACGCGATCGGGTTCGTAGAGTTCTATCTCCATGAGCACTGTGTCGATTGTGCGATTCTTGTCTCTTCAGCGGGGCTGAGATCTTGTCTATCACTTCCAATCCGTGGCACCAGGTATCGAAGAACGGCTACCAACGCGGCCAAATCGTCGCGGGTGAGGTCGTGAGCATCGAGGACTACGGCGCCTTCGTCGAGCTGGAACCGGGATTGGTGGGGCTGCTTCACGTGTCAGAAATCCCCGATGGAAACCACAACAACATTCGGGAGGCGCTCTGGATTGGCGATCTGCTCGAAGTCTACATCAAAGACATAAATGTCGAGCGTCGCCGGATCAGCCTCAGTGTTACCGAGTGCTTGCGACAGCACTGGCATGGCGGATTCCAAAAACCTGGTCACCGCTCGGCACATCTGTCCCGCCCACAGCCTTCCATCACCAGGGTACAGAACCTTCCCCTGATGCCCAAAGCTGATCCCTCCTCGCGGAGAATTCAAAGGGTGCTGGTCGTCGATGACGACCGAAGCTCGGCGCGCGACTTTGCCCGCTGGCTGCGCCGCCTGGGGTATCACAGCAAAACGGCTCATACGGTGGAAAGCACACTATCTCAAGACCTGGCGAACATCCAGTTCGTTTTTCTGGACGTGGACCTTCCCGACCGGCCTGGTCTATCTATCGCTGCGAAGCTCTACGATATGAACCCAGGCCTGGAGATTGTTCTGGTGACGGGACACTATTTGGCAAACGGGGACATTGAAATACCTTCGGATTTGGAAGTCGCCGGATTTTTGACAAAGCCCCTGAACTATGCGGAGATCAAGCGTTTGCTGATAGAAGCAGAGGACGGTCCGTTACCCCGATTCCGCCCAACGATTGTAGGGGCTGCCAAGCAGAGAACCTTCTCTCGCCAGCAGCCTTCCTCGAAGATTACGGAGTTTGAGGATACTTCGGAAACATTGGAGGCAATGCTGGGGAAATTGCAGCAAGAGACAGAAGCCGATAGCCTGTTACTGCTCTCCATGAACTCCCTCACCCGGCAATTGGATATTGCGGCGCAGTGGAAGCTTGATGCACAAGAGATCAGCGAGCAGGCGCTTCAGAACGCAGGACCGGGCGTCGTGACCGACGTCCTTCTCAAGGGGCAGCAGGTCCTGGAGCGTGAGGCCACCACCTCGCGCCGGTTCGAAAGATTGCTGGCCCTTATTCTGTTTGACTCCTGTATCGGTGTGCCCCTTCCCGTTGACCTTTCGGAGCGGCGGTACGGTCTCTTCCTTTTCCGGCGTGAACGCCACAGTTTCACGCCGGAACACGCTGAACGCGCGCGAAGGGTGGCGCAGACGATAGCCGCCCTGCTGCAACGTGAGTTCTTCTTCCGCCGGCTGCGGGACGCGCAGAGATTCCTCCTGGTGGGCCAGCTGACCGCCAGCCTGTTGCACGAGCTGCGAAACAAACTCAATCGCCTGGAACTGCAAGCCCAGCTGCTGGCGCAGGATTGCATCGACCTTGCCGAAGGACCTCCGATGGTCCCCGCATCTCGCTGGGCGCATACCCTGAGCCGCAGAACCGAAAAAATCGCCCTGACGAATGCCACCCTGCGCGATCTCACACAGCAGTATCTGGGACTCATCGGCAAAGAAGAGACGAAAGAGATCGACGTCAACGCGCTAATTCATGACGTACTCAGGCAGATGGCTCCTCTCGTCGAGGAGACCCGCGTGCAGATCGAGACCAGACTGGATACTGCCCATCTGGTAACCACGACTATCCCGCTCCGCCTGGAACAGGTACTGTTGAACGTACTGCTCAATGCCATCCAGATGATGGACCAGCACGACCGGAGAGGGCGGGTGCAGATCAAGGCCCACCGGGATATTCGGGATGATCGATTCCCCATCAAGGTGCGGGTTGCCGACACAG
>NPIE01014389.1_pt1 | contig 24046 bp, 20 predicted proteins | sample 8637661 | NCBI WGS metagenome assembly NPIE01 (sample SAMN07420842, study PRJNA396082) | bioreactor metagenome | isolation source: sample BA12 brine-fed electro-methanogenic bioreactor BA | place: Japan: Kochi | collected 2016-12-09
TATGAGAAATTAGCCAAACTCAAGTGGCGGGCTTAAGCCCGCCAAAACCTCTATGCTAGTCTAGCTTCAACACCGCTAGAAAAGCAGTCTGCGGAACCTCAACATTCCCTACCTGACGCATGCGTTTCTTTCCCTTCTTCTGTTTTTCGAGAAGTTTCCGCTTACGCGTGATATCCCCACCATAACATTTTGCAGTTACATCTTTCCGCAGGGCTTTCACTGTTTCACGGGCAATAACTTTGGCGCCAATGGCCGCCTGTATGGCCACATCAAATTGCTGCCTGGGAATTAGTTCTTTGAGCTTGACACAGATTCTCCTGCCAAAATCATAGGCATTGTCACGGTGGATCAGGGTTGACAGGGCATCCACGGATTCCCCGTTCAGCAGTATATCCAGCTTGACAAGGTTGGCCGATTTATAACTGGACTGGTAGTAATCGAATGAGGCGTAACCTTTGGAAATGCTTTTCAATTTGTCGTAGAAATCAAAAACGATCTCCGCCAGCGGAAGCTCAAAAGTGATCTCCACCCTGTCGGCGGAAATATAAACCTGGTTCCTGAGATTGCCCCTTTTATCGATACACAGGGTCATGATGGACCCGATATAATCGGATTTCGAAATAATAGTGGCGATGATATAAGGCTCTTCGATATGATCGATATACTTCTCCTCTGGCAACCCCGAAGGATTATGCACTTCAGATACCTCTCCCTTTTTGGTATGCACCCGGTAGGAAACATTGGGCACAGTGGTGATCACATTCATATCGTATTCCCTGTCGAGACGTTCCTGAATGATCTCCATGTGGAGCAGTCCGAGAAAACCACAGCGAAAACCAAATCCGAGCGCTGCCGATGATTCCGGGATAAATGATAAGGAAGCATCATTCAATTGCAATTTTTCCAGGGATGTTCTGAGCTCTTCGTAATCATCGGCATCCACGGGGTAGATTCCTGCAAATACCATGGGTTTCACCTCTTCATAGCCGGCTATGGCTTTTCCACAGGGCCTGTCGACATGTGTAATGGTATCCCCAACCTTTACTTCTTTTGAGGATTTTATGCCCGATATTATATAGCCGACATCTCCCGCCGAAAGTTGTTTGCGTTCCACCAGGCCCAGCTTCAAAACACCGATCTCATCGGCTTCATATTTCTTTCCTGTATTCACAAATTTGACTTGGTCATTTTTATGAATGGTGCCATTAAAAACACGAAAATAGGCGATGATCCCCCGGAAGGAGTTGAAAATGGAGTCAAAGATCAGGGCCTGCAATGGCGCATCGGTGTCTCCTTTGGGGTGTGGTACTCTCTCAACAATGGCTTCCAGTATCTTATCCACCCCATAACCTGTTTTTCCGCTGGCCTCAATGATCTCTTCGCGTTTGCATCCGATCAGGTCCACGATGTGATCCTTGATCTCCTCGGGCATGGCTGCTTCCAGGTCCATTTTGTTCAGTACCGGGATGATCTCCAGATCGTGTTCGATGGCCATATAAAGATTGGAGATGGTCTGGGCCTGTATGCCCTGGGTAGCATCTACGATCAGCAGTGCCCCTTCACAGGCTTTAATGGAGCGGCTGACTTCGTAAGAAAAGTCCACATGTCCAGGTGTGTCAAGCAAATTCAGCAGGTAGTTATCTCCCCTATATTCATACTGCATCTGTATGGCATGACTCTTAATCGTAATGCCCCGTTCGCGTTCCAAGTCCATGCTGTCAAGGACCTGGTCCTGGAATTCCCTGTCATCCAGCGTATTTGTCATTTGCAATAGCCGATCGGCCAGGGTGCTTTTACCATGGTCAATATGCGCTATAATACAGAAGTTTCTGAAGTGTTTCATTAGAGTGCAAAAGTACTACAATTTTCGGATTGATTCATGCAAACATGTTAAATACTAAATGTATAGAATGTTAACACAATTATAATACAAGTTTTGTGTACAAGAAAAACATCTTGAGTATTTTAGCGTTATGCTATGTCATGCGGAACAAAATTTGCATTGCATTGTTCTGTTTGATACATACCCGTAGATTTTATCATACATGAACACGGGATAAAGTGAATTTGAAATAGTAACCTTTAAAATTTTGTTTATGAGAAAAATTCGAATTGGTCTCATGGGCTTTGGAGAGATACCTCGACATATCTACCGGCTGAGTACCGGCCGTGATGATATTGAGATTGTGGCAATCAGCGAGATTGGTAAGCCCGATATTTTGCATTACCTGGTAAATGCCGAGGTAAAAAAGCGTGTAGATGTGAAACTGGATGGAAACTTCCTGATCTCGAAAAACGGGAAGGCCAGAATGGTTCGGGGTGTTGAACCGGGTGATGTACCATGGGATATGTTCGATGTGGACTTTGTCGTAGACGGCACATGGAAATATCGCAATAAATCGGATATGGAAAAACATTTACGTTCCGGTGCAAAACGTGTAATCCTATCCTCTCTGCCTTTTGATGATATTGACCGTATCGTAATAAAAGGGGTGAATGAAAGCAGTATTCAGAAAGCTGATAAACTTGTATCGGCAGGTTCGGCCACATCGAATGCCACAGCAGTTATGCTGAAAATTCTGGAAGAAAATTTCGGGGTGGATTATTCCATGCTCACCACGGTTCATTCATATACTTCCGACCAGCCCCTGAGAGACAAGGCGGGAAGTGATTTCAGAAGGAGCCGTTCAGCAGCCGAGAACATCATCCCGATAGAAACCCCGACTCCTCACTGGATCGGTCAAATCCTGCCTCAATTCAAGGGAAAAGTGGAAGGTTCCGCAATCAATGTGCCAGTCCCGAACGGCTCATTGCTTGACCTAACCACGGTTTTGAAAAGCAAGGATTTTACACTGGAAGATATTCATAAAGCAGTTGAAAAGGAAGCTGAAATATTACCAGAGATCATACAGGTGATCAACGAACCGGTTGTTTCCGCAGATATCATCGGGAACTCACATTCTGTTGTGTATGATAAGATCGCGACCATGAAATCCGCTTACAGGATGGTGAAAACCCTTACCTGGTACCATGGCGCACTGGCAATGGCTTCGAGGATAATTGATGTAATCCTCGAATATCACAAATTAGATGAGAAAGGAGGTGCTCAATGAGAGTAGCAATTAATGGATTCGGAAGAATTGGAAGATCGGTGTTCAGGATACTGAATGCCCGCAAAGATATAGACGTGGTTGCCATCAATGACCTCTTCGATGATGAGGTGCTGGCTTACCTGCTAAAGTATGATACCATCATGACCAATTTCGGACAGGATATATACCTGGAAGATGATTACCTGGTAACACCCAACGAGAAGGTCAAGATGCTTAGTATTAAAAATCCGGAAGAGCTGCCATGGAAGGAGCTTAATGTGGATGTTGTGGTGGAGGCTACGGGTATATTCAGGACACGTGAGAAACTTGAAACCCATTTAAAGGCTGGAGCCGGCAGGGTCGTATTAACTGTTCCTGCAAAGGATAAGATCGACTACACGATTGTGCTTGGTGTGAATGACGAAGGCCTCAGGCCCGAGCATAAGATCATTTCCAATGCCAGTTGTACTACCAACTGCCTTGCACCCATGGCCAAGATCATTCATGATAATTTTGGTATTGTGGAAGGTTTGATGACCACAACCCATGCATATACCAATGACCAGCGTCTTGCCGATGTGCCGCATAAAGACTGGCGCCGTGGCCGGGCAGCTGCAGAAAATATCATTCCAACGACCACGGGTGCAGCAAAGGCTGTTGGTGAGGTGATCCCTGAACTGAAAGGAAAACTGGATGGCATGGCTTCACGTGTCCCCGTGCCTGATGGTTCCATTGTTGATCTGGTGGTTGAAGTTGAGAAGAATATTACTGTGGATGAAGTAAACCGGGTAGTTCGTGAAGCAGCACATCAACCTCACCTGGAAAACATTCTCCTGTATTCTGAAGAGAAACTCGTTTCATCAGATATCGTGGGGATGTCGTATTCCTCAATCTATGATGCGGAGTTTACCAAAGTGCTGGGAGGTAAGATCCTGAAAACCCTCAACTGGTATGATAATGAATGGGGCTACTCAAACAGGGTCGTTGACCTTATTTCTATGTTAATGGAGTTTGAAAAATAATATAACAGAAACACGCAATTTTAAATTAGAATTTTCACGCAAAGTTGCAGAGGCGAAAATTGCTTAAACGCTACTGGCGGCCTGGCTTCTTTGCGTGAAATATTTTAATACTGACTATCTATAAAACTTCCTGTTATTTCAATAAAGTGATGGATCCTTTTAAAGTTCGTTTCTGCCTGGCTTTAAGGCCGTATTCATAAACATCGCAAACATAATAGTAAACCGCTTCGGGCAGGTCGCTATTGCTGTCCTTGTCCTTACCATCCCACTGGAAGAATTTGTCTGTAGCGGTGTACACTACTTTGCCATAACGGTTAAAGATGATCAGGTCGATCCTGTCAACAGCTCCCAGGGAACTGGGGTAAGCCTTGAAGTAATCATTGTAACCATCGCCATTGGGAGTAAAAGCATTGGGAAGGCGGAATCCCCCGCACAGGGTATCCGCACAGGCAATGTTGCTGGGAAGGCTGCTGTTGCCCAGGGAATCAACAGCACGTACATAATAACAGGCTATGATGTTTTGCAGGTCAGTATGCCAGTAAGTGGTGTCTTCGTAATACAGTGTTGAATCGATGGTGGTAAAATCACCTGTCTCCTTCCTGGAAAAATAGATGATGTATTTGTCGATATCCATATCGCAGCTGTCCGCTCTCGGATTGCTCCATTCCAGATAATTGCTGATCTCATCACAATCAGGTTCTACACTTAATTCGGGTGGACAGGGCGGAACATTGTCATATGGAACCCCACATGCCTTTTGCGAGTAATTGATGATGGGATCGATGATGCCGGGTGTGGCATAGGTTCCTGTACTTTTAACATAATAACAGTATTCAAGGCCATTTTCAAGACCTTCGTCTACATAGCGTTCATTTGTGCTGATGTCAAGAAACATGTATTCATCCGCTCCCGGGGCCTTCCGGTAAATGGAATACTGTTCATTCAGCCAGGGTACATCAAAATCCCAGTTGAGCAACATTTTCCGGTCAGTCTCATATAAAGACAACTCAATGGAAGAAGCTGCTGTAGAAGGACCGATCTCACCACTTGTTTCGCTATACAGGTCAATCCTGTAGTGATAAGGAATCCCTGAATTATTGATGTTTACCTCAGTATCCGTATAGAGGGTGTCGTTGAGCCCCTCATCATTGATGGCAATCAGTTCATATTCATCCCCACTCATACCATCTGCCCGAAGGATTTCGTAGAAATAGGGTCCCGGATATTGTGTCTGGTCCAGGTCAATGGGTTTGGCCCAGGCTATATAAAGGTTGCCATTCAGATCATTGTCTATATCATTGCTTACATTGGTGATAACCGGCAGATCCCTTTTTAAGGAGGCACAAACTTCGTCCGAGGCATAACTTTCTGCCCCGTCGGAAAACCAGGCTGTTACTATATAACAATAATTGACACCATGGGTCAGACCATTACCATTGTTGTCGTCAACAAAAGACGTAGGGCTGAGGTCATCAGTTTCGTGTATCAGCTCGTAACCCGTATAGGCCGGAACACCGGTTTCACAATATCCGGGGATGAATCCATAGGATCCACTGCGCCTGTATATTTTATATGACCTTGCATTACTGCACACGGTGGGTTCCCATTTGATCTCAATGCTGTTGCCCAGGGGCTCTGCACTCAGCAAATTGACACTGGGCGCTGTGACCGTAATAAAAACTGTTTTAAATGAAACCAGACTTACGGGTTCACCATTATCAATGGCTTTCACATACACCTGGTAGGGATAATTGCGGACATGCCTGCAAATACTTTCCCACTTGAAAACCGTTTCGGCAACAGGATTCCCAATACCGGGATCAGGATCCAGGAAAGCAGGATTGACTTCCTGTTCGAAAGGCCCGCCGGTTGCAGTGATCGTAACAATGTCAGAATCATCCGTATAGGCTTGTATATCGAAATTTAATATCTCTCCTGCAATGATGCAGGTATCATCAATGGTTTCTATTACAGGCGGGTTATCATCACAACTGGTGATCTGGATTTGCATATCACGCACCACCGAGCCCACCTTTACACCCTGCCTCCATTCCTCTATCAATATGGCAATGTTAAATTCGCCCTGGAGATTGGGTGCATCCCATACCACATCCCCGGTCGTTTTATCGATGGTGAAACTGTTTTCAGGATCCGGCAGCACTTTATCGGGGAAAAGATAGCCTGGAATAACTTCGCCTCCGGCACCCCGGCATTTAAGCAGACTAAATGAAAGGCTGTCGCCGTCAGGATCATAAGCCCCTGGATTGTGGTAAAATATTTTATCAACACAGCCATAATCAAGCGGTTCATTCAACAACTGGACGGAATTATTGCCACCAAGCAGGGGATTGATGATCAGCTGGCTTTCAACAAAAATGGGGACATTTACTGAATTGGGAATGTTGGCCACTCCGAAATTTCGGTTGGGGTCCTCCATTTTCAGTGTATAGGATCCGATTGCGGGGTAGGTGTGTGTTTCTTCGTAAACATTGTAAACGGTATTGCTGCCAAGGATATCTTTGATGATGCGTGGCATGTCGCTGGTCTGGCCATCTCCCCATTCAATGGGTAAGAAATCACGGGAATCATTGGCCGGGTTGTTGTTGGTATAAGTGATGATCTTGATTTTGTATGTCAAACCGTTGATATGGGTGTAAATGATTTCAGCAGCACGCTGGTGGGTTGCAAAGGATGAGCTGATAAAGATGAGAAACAGATAGAAAAATGTGTAGAGTTTTTTCATTGAATTCCTGATTGCATACCAAAATTAATAAAAATCCATGGGCTATGAATTTCTAAATAATAACTTCGCTTTTGCGTTTTAATTACACAGCTTGATGATTTTAATTAATTTTGTAAGAAAGGAGGGCTTTCTCCCCGGAGAACCAATATGTTTATACCTGAACCCGAAATAGAAAATAGAGAGATTATCCGGCGCTACCGCAGTTTACTGAAGGCATGGAATGCACGCAAAACGCCAGAAGATAAGGAACTGGTAAGGAATGCCTTTAATCTTGCAGTGGAGGCCCACAAAGGAATGAGGAGGAAATCCGGGGAGCCCTATGTATATCATCCACTGGATGTGGCCCGCATAGTTGCTGAGGATATTGGCCTGGGAACTACCTCCATCGTTTGTGCCCTGTTGCATGATGTTGTGGAAGATACCGATTATACTCTGCAGGATATTGATACCCAGTTTGGTCCCAAAATCGCCAGGATCATAGACGGGCTTACGAAAATCGAAGAGATTTTTGATCACAGCACCACCTCTATACAGGCGGAGAATTTTAAAAAAATATTGCTTACCCTCAGTGATGATGTCCGTGTGATCCTGATCAAATTGGCAGACCGCCTCCACAATATGCGCACACTGGATGCCATGCCCCAGGAGAAACAGCTCAAAATCGCTTCGGAAACCATTTATTTATATGCCCCACTTGCCCTGCGACTGGGACTTTATAAGATTAAATCTGAACTGGAAGACCTGGCCCTGAAATATACCGAAGCAGATATTTACAACACAATTTCTAAAAGAATTGAATCTACCCGGAAGCAAAGGGAAAAATTTGTTAAAAACTTTTCCAGTCCGGTTATGAAGGATTTGAAAAAAAAGGGCATTAACTGCAATGTGGAAATTGAGGAGAAATCGGTCTATTCCATCTGGGAGAAGATGAAAAAGCATGAGATCCCCTTCGAAGAGGTGATGGATGTATTTGCTGTGCGTTATGTAGTGAAATGTAAGCCTGAGGATGAAAAGGTGGAATGCTGGAAAGTGTACTCGATTGTAACCGATCATTACAAACCCAACATTGAAACTCTCAAGGACTGGATTTCAATTCCAAAAGTGAATGGATATGAAGCCCTGCATGTTACTGTGATGAGCAGCAAAGGCCGCTGGGTAGATATACAAATCCGCTCCGTGCGTATGCATGAGATCGCTGAAAAGGGTTATGTGGCTCTCTGGCAGTATAAAAGCTCCCCAAGCAGTGAGAGCGGTCTGGATGAATGGCTGAATAAAATCCGTGATGTTCTGAAAGGAGATGATTCCAATGCACTCGATTTTTTGAGTGATTTCAAAATGAATCTCTTCTCTGATGAGATCTTTCTGTTTACCCCCAAGGGGGATATGAAAACCATGCCGCAGGATTCAACTGCTCTCGATTTTGCATACAACATCCACACACAGGTTGGCAATGAAAGCATTGGTGCCAAAGTCAACCACAAACTTGTTCCTCTCAACCACAAGCTTAGCAGCGGTGACCAGGTAGAGATCATTACTTCCAAAAAACAGGTACCCCGTGAGGACTGGCTGGACTTCGTGAAAACGGCCAGGGCCAAATCCCGGATCAAGGAAGCCATCAAGGAATACCGGAAGCAGTTTAAAAATGAAGGCAAAAAGGTACTGGAGAAATTTTTCAACCAGGTAAATGTGGAGTTTTCAGGGGGTAATGTTCAGAAACTGCAGCAAAGAGTGAATATTCCCAGCCAGATCGACCTGTATTACCAGGCCTCCCAGGGAAATATCGCATTGAGGGATGTGAAAAATACTTTTCCTGATGGCGAAAAAAGCTGGCTTAGATACCTTACCAGGCCTTTTTCAAAAAGCAGCAAAAACCTCAGCGAGACTATACAGGAGAAAGTCAGGGAAAAGCCCGAAAGCTTGATTATTGGGGGAGACCTTACCAAACTCAACTATGAAACAGCTTCCTGCTGTAATCCCATCCCCGGGGATGATGTAATGGGCTTTATTGATGACAAAGGAAATATCAAGGTTCACCGTACCAATTGCCAGGAAGCGATCAAGCTGATGTCGCGTTTCGGGAACCGTATCATCAAGGCCAAATGGAGAAAGGATGAATCCATCTCTTTCCTGGCTGGACTGCGTATCCATGGAATTGATCATATCGGGTTTATCAACCACCTTTCCGAGATCATTTCATTAGAATTCAAGCTAAACATCAGAAGTTTTCACCTGGAAAGTTCTGAAGGTATACTGAATGCAGTTGTTCTGATCTACCTTCCGGATGCAGGCATATTGAACAAATTAATAGAAAAACTAAAGAAAGTTAAAGAAATCAAAAAAGTTAGCAGAATCAATAGATTGTCAGATTCCAGCCTTTAAGCATTCCTTTTTAGCTCGGATGGATTTTTTTGCTTATTTTCGATGATTATTTTTATTTATTCCAAATATCAATAGAATTATTTTCGTTAATTTTGGAGCAATAAATTGAGATTGAAAATGAAAGATAAGAACAAGGAAACTTTTGAAACTGTCAAACAAATCTTTACTGAATATCTTGAGCAACGAGGACACCGAAAAACCCCTGAAAGGTATACGATACTAAAGGAGATTTATGCTACTGATGGGCATTTCGACATCGAAACGCTCTATATAAAGATGAAAAATAATAAATACAGGGTAAGCCGCGCTACGCTGTATAATACCATTGAATTGCTTCTTGACTGTAATCTTGTTACCAAGCATCAGTTTGGAAATAACTGTGCACAGTTCGAAAGATCATTCAAGTTCCAGCAGCATGACCATTTCATCTGTGTTGAAACGGGAAAAGTCCTTGAATTTTGTGATCCAAGGATACAGGAGATCAAAGAATCAGTGGAAAAATTGTTGAATGTAAAGATATCTCATCATTCTTTGACCTTTTACGGTAAGTGTCTTGATGAAGAAGAGTCGAAAGAATCGAATTAAAAATTTCACCAAACCCGATTATGAAGTTAGACGTATTATTAGGCCTTCAATGGGGAGATGAGGGCAAAGGAAAGATTGTGGATGTCCTTACACCCAAATATGATATTGTAGCCAGGTTTCAGGGAGGTCCCAACGCCGGTCACACCATTGAATTCGATAATAATAAATTTATTTTGCATACCATTCCCAGTGGAATTTTTGATGCGGAAAAAACCAACCTCATCGGAAACGGAGTGATCATTGATCCCTACATCATCAACAAAGAGATAAACAATCTGAAAGAGAAAAACATTGATGCCACCCGCAACCTGCTGATTTCCAAAAGAGCCCATCTTATCCTTCCTACGCATCGTCTCCTGGATGCCACCTACGAAAAAGCCAAGGGAGAACTCAAGATCGGATCAACCCTGAAAGGGATCGGACCCACCTATAGCGATAAAACTGGCCGCGACGGATTGCGGGTCGGAGATCTGTTTTTCGAAGATTTCAGGGCCAAATATGATCATCTTAAGGAAAAGCATTTGCAAATCATCCGCTTTTATAATTTTGATTTTTCAGATCATGAAATTGACGGATTATTATTTGATGAGTATGAAAAAGCCTGGATGGAGGCCGCAGAAAGCCTGAAAAAGATCCGGGTGGTTGACAGTGAGTATTTTATAAATGATGCCATTCAGGAGGATAAGCCCATTCTCGCGGAGGGAGCCCAGGGTACCATGCTGGATATTGATTTCGGTTCCTACCCCTTTGTAACATCCTCCAATACAATTACCTCCGGTGTTTGCAGTGGACTTGGGGTTGCACCCCGGAATGTGGGCAAGGTGATCGGGATATTTAAAGCCTATTGCACCCGCGTGGGTAGCGGTCCCTTTCCAACCGAGCTGGACAATGATGACGGACAGCAATTGCGTGACGGGGGCAAGGAATACGGATCAACCACTGGCCGGCCCAGGCGCTGCGGCTGGCTCGATTTGCCCGCACTCAAATATGCCATCATGATCAATGGCGTTGATGAACTGATCATGATGAAGGCTGATGTACTCAGTGCTTTCAAGAGTTTGAAAGTAGCCACCCATTACCTGGTGGATGGAGAACAAACTGAAAAGGTTCCCATGTATGCCCGCAAGAATTGTATTCCGGTATATAAATCCTTGAAAGGCTGGAATAGCCCGCTCGACGGTGTTAGCTCATACGATCGTTTGCCTACGGAGCTGAAACAATATGTACGCTATATCCAGGGAGAAGTCGGAGTACCGATCAGGATCGTTTCAACGGGACCCGACAGGACCCAAACCATATTTGTGGACGAAAACTAAAAGATATTGCTATGCATAAAAAAACCGGTGATCGAATGATTACCGGTTTTTTTTATGTTTTGTTACTTTTCCTGATCAGAGTCCCAGTTTCTTCTTCACGAGCGGCAAAACATTGTCGCCTTTCTCAAAATAAAGTAGAAAGCCGATGCTTGAATCGAAGATATAGGTGTAGCCATTTTCTTCGGCAACATCCTTGATCGCTTTCCTGGCCTTTTCCAGCAGGGGATTGAACAGTTCCTGCTGTTTTGCCTGATAGTCGTAGTCAGCATTTTGTTCGAAATCCTGTATACGGGTGATCAGATCGTTGATCTCTTTTTCCTTCGTCTTTTTGATGATCTCCGACATGGTTGCCAGATTAGCCTGGAAATCCTGTACCTTGGTTTCATACTCGGTATACATAGCAGTAATGGTATTCTGGAGCTCTTTCTGGTAAGCCGCCAGCTGCTGCTGAACAGTATCTCTTCCGGGCATCATCTCAAGGAGTTTGTTCGAGTCGATGTACCCGAATTTCGGGCTCGTCTGTGCACTTACACTCCCTGCTGTGATGATCAGGGCTATCAATGTTATAATTCTGAATAAGTTTTTCATCTTCAAATATTAATGGTTTTCATTTATTTAACTGAGCGGCAAATTTATTAAATAAATCAGAACTAAGTCAATAGAAGTGGGAAAATTTGAAAATAAATTGCCCCCTTTACTGACTTATTCTCTTTCACCGCGCCTGACGGTTTGCATTACGGTACCAACCTCATCCAGCACATCATCGCTGATGTCGTACTTGGGGTTAGCAAACAATATGGAAACACTTCCGGCTTTATCAAAAACAAATGCATAGTTCTCCGTGGTTGAAATGGTTTCTATGGCATTGTATACTTTCTCCTGAATGGGTTCAACAAGCTCTTTTCTTTTTTTGAAGAGCTCGCCCTCCTTGCCAAAATATCTTTTCTGCAGTTCCTTTACTTCTTTCTCTTTCTGAATGATCTCCTCTTCTCTTTTTCTCTTAATGTCTTCAGGAAGCAGCACAGCTTCTGACTGATAATCTTTGTAGAGGGCATCCACTTCTGCCAGTTTGTCCTCGATCTCTTTTTGCCACTGCAGTGAAAGATCATCCAGAATGGTCTGAGCATCCTTGTATTCAGGTATATTGTTCAGGATGTACTCCGTATCTACATAAGCATACTTCTGGGCCACTGCAACAGCAGTTGAAAGTATCATTGCTGTTATGATCAATGCAATTTTTTTCATATTTGTTTCCTCCGTTTTTTTTCTTCAAAAGCAAAAAACCTGCCATAAAATTAATCGATCGACTGGTTGATGGAAAAGTGGAACTGTCCGCCATTGGCTCCCGGTATTCCTGGAATATCATCAAATCCGTAACCCCAGTCGAGTCCAAGTAGGCCGAACATCGGTAGAAATACACGCAATCCTAAGCCTGCAGCCCTTTTCACATCAAAAGGATCAAAATCATCAAAGGTCAACCAGGCATTTCCGGCTTCCAGAAATGCTGTGGCATATATTGTTGCCTGTGGGTTGAGTGACAGCGGGTAACGCAATTCAAAGGTATATTTCGAATAAATTGTTCCCCCTATGTTCTGATTGGCGTAATACTCCGGGGTAATGGTTTCATTTCCGTATCCACGCATACCGATGATCTCACGGCCGTCAAGGTTGTTATAGCCCGATAATCCGTCACCACCCAGGTAAAATCGTTCGAAGGGGGTTACCCCGATCTCTCGGTTGAAAAGCCCCAGGAAGCCAAATTGGGTCCGGGTACTGAGTACCAACTTTGGCGCCAGTTCAACATACCATGATGATTTGAATTTCCACTTATGGTATTCGATCCATTTGTATTTTTCGCTTTCCGTCATGCTGCTGTAATCCTTATTGCTGAAAAGGGAATAAGGCGGTGTGATCTCCAGGTTGAGTGAGACTTCCGAACCATACCTGGGGTAAATTGGCTGGCTGATGGAGTTCCTTGCCAGGGTGATGCGGTAACTGAAGTTATTAAAATCACCATCGCCCGAGCCGAAAGCAAAGATCGTCCTGTAATTGTTCAGGGTGTAACGCTGCAGGTTGATTCCCTGATAAAGGGTGAAAAAGTCATCCGGCCACTGCAAACGTTTGCCAAGGCCAAAGGTGAGTCCATTGATGATGAATTCCGAGCGGTTTGTATCTCCCCGGGGCAGTCCGTTCGAATAAAGAGAATGGAAATAGGATACACTGAATGAATTGGGTTTTTTACCTCCCAGCCAGGGTTCTGTGAATGAGGCAGAATAGCTAAAATATCCTTTGCCATATGTTTGCAGTCTGATGCTGAGTTTTTGTCCATCACCTGTGGGCACCGGTCTCCAGGCACCTTTCTTGAAAAAATTCCGCAGGCTGAAGTTATTGAATGAAAGCCCCAGGGTACCGATCACGCGGCCATATCCCCATCCTCCCGAAAGCTCGATCTGGTCGGAAGAGGTTTCCTCAACAGAATATTCAATATCTACTGTGCTGGTTGCTGGGTCCGGATTTACATTGGGCATGATGGATTCGGGGTCGAAATATCTTAATTGGGCCAGTTCCCGCTGGGTCCGGATCAGTTCGGAACGGCTGAAAAGTTCTCCCGGACGTGTCCTGATCTCCCGGTACACTACATGGTCGTTGGTGCGGGTATTGCCGCTTACACTCACTTTGTTGATCCTGGCCTGTTTCCCTTCCCGGATACGGATCTGTATGTCGATGGAGTCGTTTTCAACTTGTACCTCCACAGGGATGGCCTGGAAAAATAGATAACCGTCATCAAGATAAAGGGAGCTGACATCGGTTCCGGCAGGATTATAATTCAGGTTGGTCTCCAGCACTGTGCGGTTGTATATATCTCCCTTTTCGATCTTGAGAAAACGGTTCAGTTGTTCATCAGTGTATTTTGTGTTACCAACCCATGTAATGTCTCTGAAATAATACTGCTCACCTTCATTCACGTATATGTCGATACTGATGTTTCCGTCAAGGCTCCGGTAAATGGAGTCCCTGACGATCTGTGCATCGCGGTAGCCAAGTTCATTGTATTTGTTGATCAGATTCAGCTTATCTTCTTTGTATTCGGTGGCAATATACTTCGAGGCCTTGAATATTCGCAGCCTGATGTTTTCGGCCGACCAGTGCTGGAAGGCTAGCAGCACATCATTAATGTCGAGGTGAAGGGAAGCTTTAATGACATCGATCACCAGTTCATCGATATCATTCAGGGGCCTGAAAACACCTTTTTCTTTTGTATTCTTGAAAGCGGATCGGGCTTTTTCATCGCTCAGGTGTTTGTTCCCATAGATATTGATGGCATATATCTTGACTTTGTTCTTTTTATCGATATCAATGTTAAGGCGCACACTGTTGGGCCGGGTAGTATCAATGATCTGCGTAATATCTACCTCCGTGTCGAGGTAGCCTTTTGCCCTGTAGTGTTTTCTAATAATATTCCGTGTTCTGACGATGAGGTTATCTGTTACCACATCCCCGCTACTCAGTTTGATCTCATCGCGGATATTATCGGCTTCACTTTTGCGTATCCCTTCAAACGAGAAGCGGGTCAGCCTTGGCCTCTCCTGCAGATCGATGTTAAGGAAAACACTATTACCCCGCCGGCCGACAACCGACACATTGATGTTTTCAAAAAGACCTTGCTTCCAGAGGTTGCGTATGGCATTGGGGATCTCCTCACCGGGAATCTGTATTTCATCACCCACACTCAGGCCTGAGAGCATGATGAGTACATTTGGATCCAGGTACTTTACACCACTTACGGTGATTCCCCCTATCTCATAATCCCTTGGATTTGAATAATCGATGTCGATCAGATCCTCACCCAGCTGTACCTGTGAATAGGTGGTGGAAAGGAGAAGGAAAAACATCCCAACAACAAAACCAATTTTCGCAATAGCACTCAGTTTTTTCTTCCTGTAATTCAATATCATCCGGTATTAACATTTATTCAATTGCTCACTAATTTTTCCAAACCTGCGCTCGCGGCACTGGTAATCGATTATGGCCTTATACAAGTCGTCTTTCCTGAAATCCGGCCAGAGTACACTGGTGAAATACAATTCTGCATAAGCGATTTGCCAAAGCAGATAATTACTGATCCTGTATTCACCACTGGTCCTGATCAAAAGCTCAGGGTCGGGCATACCAGCCGTGCTCAGGTGGAAGTTGATGATGTCCTGATCAATATTTTCTACATCCAGTTTGCCTTCTTGTACCTCCCTGGAAATCTTTTTAACAGCTTCGGTAATTTCCCACCTGGCACTGTAACTGAGGGCCAGATTCAGGATCATCCTGTCATTGGCTGCTGTGTCATCGATCGCTCTCATCAACCTTTGATAACTGTCTTCGGGAAGGCTGGTTAAATTTCCGATGGCATTGAGCCGGATCTTGTTCTTATTCAAAGTAGGGGTTTCCTGATCGATGGTCTTCACCAGGAGTTTCATCAGCGCATCGATCTCATCTTTGGGTCTGTTCCAGTTCTCTGTGGAGAAAGCATAAAGGGTAAGATATTCAATACCCAGTTCGGCAGCAGCTTCGGAAGTCTGGCGCACAGCTTCCACACCATTCTGATGGCCGAAGGTCCGGTTTTTTCCCTGCTTCAGAGCCCACCTTCCATTACCATCCATGATGATGGCCACATGCCTGGGTAATTTCTTTTTGTCTATTTTCTCTTCTAAACCCATCTGCGATCGGATCAATTAAAGTTTTGGTTATCAAGACAGCGGGCTCTGCCCGACAGATCAAATTTATAGGTAATGGAAAGGCCAAAAAATGCAAACCAGTCTTTGGTCTGCTGGTCTCCGCGTTGTTGGTACGGGTCGAAGCTCCTGGTAGGATCTGATAGTATCTCTGCTTCATCTGCCGGATCGATGGTCTGTCCGACCAGGTAATAGGTCGTACTGATATCATCAATGTAGTCGGTGAAGGTTTTGTGCATCATCCACTCGAAGCCGAGCCCAATCTTGTTGGTCAGGCTGTATTTAAAGCCGAAACCAAATGGAATGGCAAAAGCCGTTTTGGCATACGGACTGCGTCCGTCAAAACCGGCATTCTGTCCTTCCGTGCCCAGCTCGCTCAATTCGCTACCATCGGCTTTGGGGTTGAAAAAGAAAGTGGAAACACCGCCGAAAATATAAGGGGTAACATAATTCCTTTTGCTTCCGGTGTAATACTTGAAAAAGTTGAATTCAAAAACTGCTGAAATATCGGTGACCGGGGATTCAAAGCTGAGATCGCGCTCTTCACGGTATTTGATCACTGCATCGTCCCCATTAAGGCTGCCGCGGTAAATGCTGAGACGGGCAGAAAGACGCTGGTTGAAATTATAGCGGGCCGACACGCCATATGCTATCTGGCTCTGCATGAAGTGAAGCCCTGGATTGATGTCTCCAAGGTAATATGATCCACCACCGAACAGGCCTACTTCCAGTTCCTGTGATTTCCCCTTTAATTGGAAACCAAAGATCAGTACGATTGCTATGAATAAGATCTTCTTCATTGAATACACTTTTAATTCCTTATGTCCAAGCCCCAATTCAGTTTATCCCTGATGGTGGTAAAGAAGGTTTTGTTTTCGAGTTGAACAAGATTTATTTTAAAGCCACACTTTTTAATCAACAATTCCTGATCGGCATCTATAGATACTGAGCGGGAATCAAGGCTTGCAAAATAGGCTTTGTCCCTACCTTCCAGCTTGATCCGTATTTTGCTGTCGTCACGTATAACGATAGGTCTTACAGTTAAATTGTGCGTAGCAATCGGCGTAATCACGAAATTCTCCGAGCCAGGCGTAACAATCGGTCCGCCGCAACTCAGCGAGTAAGCAGTTGATCCAGTGGGGGTGGAAATGATGATACCATCGGCCCAGTATGAGTTCAGAAATTTATCATCGATATAAAGGTGGATCAGGATGAGTGATGTTGAATCTTTCCGGCTGACGGTCAGTTCGTTCAGTGCGTAATTAATGTCGCCAAACATTTGCCGTGGTTCCTCCAGTTCAAGCAGGGTCCGCTGGTCGAGACGGAACTTCCCGTTTTTCAGGCAATGAACGGCAAAATCGATTTCATCCCTGCTCACGCTTGATAAAAAACCCAGCCTGCCAAGGTTCAAACCGATGATGGGGATGCCTGAGTCCTGAACCAGGTAAATGGTGTCAAGAAAAGTGCCGTCCCCGCCAATGGAACAGACAAAATCTGTTTTTCCGGCCAGCTCACTGTGTTTTGAAAACTTCGTGAAATCCTTTTTGAAGCTGACAAAGTCTTTGATCTTGTCATAAAAAGATACGTAGATAGAGATCTCCGCATCAACCGATTCCAGCTTGTCAATCAACTGCTGTATATAGGGTTGGATGGCTTCTGAAACTGACTTTCCGAATAAAGCAATCCTCATCACAAAATTTTTCAAAATTGAGTACAAGATTACAAAATTAATGGCTTAGTTTTGAGAAAAATTAACATTAATTAAGTTAATCGTAGCAACTTATATGGGCGCCATGAAGTGAATAAAAAAGCCCGTTTCTTTCATCCTGTTAGTGGATACTTCCAGCCTGAAAACCACATCATAATAGGTCACCAGGTCAAGACCCAGCCCATAACCGTATAAAAGGCTGTTTGGTAGTGCATTGGGGGTTTCTTTTGCCTGCTTTACAAAACCCATGTCCCAGAATGCATTCAGGTACATGGCAAAGTGGATCTTGCTGAACTGTTCAATGGGAATGAACCCGATGTTGAACTCTTTGGTGGGCAAAAGAGCAAACTTAATGTTGGAACGGGAAAGACCAAAGCTTGAACCGTCCACAACATAATACTCGTAGCCCCGAACAAAAAGACGGCCATAGCCCAGACCAGTTCTTAAATGATAAGGTATGGGATTTTCGCTTGCAAACTGCGCTGTGAGTAATGAGGCAAAATACCACCTTGGTGTCAGCTCCCAGTATTTTCTGAACGTGCTTTCCAGGGTAAATACATCTACTTTATTATCGGGCATGATGCCCAGCCCGTGTTTATTAATGGTTACATCAAAATAATAGCCATGCAGAGGATAGGCGACAAAATCGCGAAAGTCACTTTTGAATTTGTAATACAGGCTAAAGTAGTTTTCCTTTCGAAGACTGCTGACTGAATAATCCGGGTTAAGCCTGAATACAGTGTCGAGAAAAGTAAAGTGTTCAAAACCAAGCTGGAATGTATGGGTGTTGTGGATGTCAGGTCGCAGGATCAATTGTGCGAATTCCTTGAACTGCCGGCTGGGGTAATTGTTCTCCAGCTTTAAAAAATTGAGGGTATCGTTGATAGTTCTGACAGCGATCTCGTGGCTTTGTGAGTATAAGAATCCAAATCCAACACCCAGGGTTTGTTTTTTATTGATGTAGGGCTTTTCGTAAAAAAGCTGGTATCGTTCATCGTAGCCCATGCGTATCAGCAGGGTGAGCTTTTCCTTCCGGCCCCTGAAGTTGTCCCATACCAGGTAACCCCCGTAGTTTACCTTTGAAAAGTCTTTTGTTTTTAGCCATGCATTGAAATTCCGGTCGGCAAACTCAAAAATCGGGAAGGGCCAGATATACCATCGTTCTACCAGGTCGATGCTCACATCAAGCTTCACATAATGATTGATATCTATCGTATCCAAACGGATGGTGACAAAATTGAAAAGGGCGGTATTCAAAAGGTTCTCGCGGGTTTCGCGAAGTTTGGTGTTGAGTTCGTTTCCCCGAATGCTGTCGCCGGTGCTGAATTCCATCTCACGGAAAATGATATAATTCTTTGTGACCTTATTGCCGTGAAGTGTGATCTTATTGATAATAAAACTGTGATCCAGGGATGCATCAGGAATGGAGTCGGATGCATTCATGCTTTGGGCATGGAGGCCGGGCATAAACATCCATGCAATAAAAAGCAATATGGTCCTGAAAAACTTCCCCATGATCAGATGCTCAGATATTTCATGAATGAGTCGTAGCGTTCTTTCAGGTCTTCCAGGTCTTCATCTTCCATATAACTTGCTTTGATCATGTAATCATAGCGGTTTAAGGTCTGTATGATAGGACCGATCTCAATCTTGTTGATCTTGATGGAAACTTCCAGACGGGTGCTGTCGCTGTGCGAAGTAACGAACATGCTGAGGATCTTGGCATCATTCGATTCCACGATCTGAGCGATCTCGGATGCGGAATAATCATTAAGGCTCATTTCAAGGACGATCACGCCCCCTGGATTATTAATGGATGTGATGCTGGCAAATTCTTCGATCACACACTGGTAGGTGATACACCCGACATAATGCTTGTTGTCGTCGAGAACCGGCAATACCGTGACCTTATGCTCAAAGATGAGTTTGAAAACATCAAATATATGCTGATATTCCAATATGTAAGGTCGTTCCGGTGCGAGGTTGAGCTTTGAAAATTCGGTATCAAAATCATTCAACTGGAAGATCTCCTGTTCCGAAATAAGCCCGATGAACTCTTTGTCTTCCACGATGGGCAGGTGGCTAACCCTGGAATCATCCATCCAGCTAAGGGCAATGGCTGCCGTATCCGACAATGACAAAGGACTGATGATATCTGATATCAATTGTTTTGCGATCATAACTTCTCCTTATCTGAGTTCCCATTCTTTTTTGTCAAAATAATCATCATTCAGGATGGTAAGATAATTATTATATCTGGTTTCATTGATCCTGCCTTCCTCAACGGCTTTTTTTACGGCGCATCCCGGTTCATGTACATGGGTGCAGTTGTGAAATTTACACTCATGCATCAGGGCCCGCATTTCCGGGAAGCGCTCGGCCACTTCTTCTTTTTCAAAGTCCCTTAGCCCAAATTCCTTAATGCCCGGTGTGTCGATCACAAACCCCCCTTCAGCCAGTTCATGCATCTCGGCAAAGGTAGTGATGTGCTTGCCTTTCTGGTGCATAGCAGAAATCTCTCCCGTTTTCAGCTCCAGCCCGGGTTCTATGCAGTTCAGCAGGGTGGACTTACCCACCCCCGAATGGCCCGAGAACAAGCTTACCTTGTCTTTCAGATCATCCTTTACTGCCTGTACATTTGTGCCTTTAAGTGCCGATACCTGATAACAGGGATATCCTGCACCCGTATAAACGGATAAAAGCTCATTTAGTTGTTTTTGCTTCTTCTCCGTGTAGGTATCTGTTTTGTTGAAAATGATCCTGGCAGGGATGTGATATGCCTCAGCCGTAACCAAAAAGCGGTCAATAAAGCCCGTGGAGGTCCGTGGTGAGGCCAGAGTAGCGACAAGGAAAGCCTGGTCAATGTTGGCAGCAATGATATGGGATATCTTGGAAAGATTCGTAGACTTGCGAATAATATAATTCTTGCGTGCTTTGATTTCCCTGATCATGCCTATATCTTCATCTTCCTGCAAGTCGAATAGTACGACATCTCCCACGGCTAGCGGATTGGTTGTTTTGATCCCCCGGATGCGGAAATTTCCCTTGATCCGGCAGTTGTAAACCTTTCCGTTCTCTGCCCTCACATTAAACCAGCTTCCTGTCGACCTGACTATAATACCTTCCAAAATTTAATTTTTAATTTATTTTAACAATACTTTGGGATAATAAGTTGCAAACTTACAAACATTTGTATTATTTTTGAATTGCTAACCAAGACCATTACTTATGTCGGGAATTGATTATTTAGCTCTTTTTATAAGTCCTGTCATCGCCATCGTACTGATTGCTTATATGAATTACCGCTTCCAGGTTAAATCAAACAATTACATGTTACAGGCGGTGTTTTTTGGCCTGATCAGTGCTGTGCTGGTGCTGGCTTCACAATTCCTGGCGGAGGCTTTCGGACTTGATAGCCTCAGGAACCTGAAACGAACGGCCTTCTATACATTTGTGGTGATCGGCTTTGCTTCGGAACTTGGGAAATTCATATTTCTGCGTTATTACTTTCTTCCCAGGGAAAAGTTTTCAGGACCCCTGGATGGTATTATTTACAGCATACTGATTGCACTGGGTTTTTCAACAACGGCCACTGTATTGCTGGGTTTCAACATCATTGGTGCAGGCGTGAATTCCATGTATCTCTTCCTTTTCAGCATTGCCAATATTGTATTTGCGATTATCATGGGCTTTTTTGTAGGGCTGGGAAAATCGCGCGAGAATCGCTTCATTGATTCCATGACTGGTCTTTTTGCTGCCACTTTCCTGCATGGATTGTACGCATTTTCTTTCATAACAAAGGATTACCGTCTGCTCATCCTCTTTGCGATCGGAAGCATCGTGATCGTAATCCTGCTGAGCGCCAAAGCTGTGAACCTCAAAGAAAGATCCCGCTACGACAACAAACAATAATCAGATCAGTTTGTATATTTTTCCCGGAAGACATTTTACCAGGCCTTCAAATTCAAGGTTCAGCAGGGCTGAAGCTACCTTGGTTGCACTCATCTTGCTTTTGATGCATAGCTGATCGATGCCCATTTCATCCTGTTCTTTCAAAAGATCAATGAGTATTTTTTCACTCTCCGGCAGTTCAACAAAAATCTTGCGTTGCACGGCAAAAGGCTTTTTCTGTTCTTTCCACCCCATCATATAAATGAGATCATCTGCTGATTGTATCAAGGCAGCCCGGTTGGTTTTGATCAGGAAATTGCAGCCTTCCGAATAGGTTTCTTTGATTCTGCCGGGCACAGCGAAAACATCCCGGTTGTATGAATTGGCTATGTCGGCGGTGATCAGGGCGCCCCCTTTTTTTGCCGATTCAACTACCACCACTGCATCCGACAGGCCGGCAACGATGCGGTTCCGCTTAGGAAAATTCTCCCGGTCTGGATTTGTTTTGCTCATAAAATCTGTCAGCAAGCCACCCTGCCAGGCAATCTTTTCTGCCAGTCCCCGGTTCAGGTGGGGATAGATGCGATCAAGGCCATGGGCAAGCACGGCTACCGTATCCAGCTGATTTTGCAGGGCTGATTTGTGGGCCAGGGTATCAATACCGTAGGCCAGGCCGCTGACGATGAGTACATTGTGTTCGCGGAGTCCTTCCACAAGTTCGCTGATGACGGATTGACCATAGTTCGTCGCCTTCCTGGTCCCCACGATGCTGATCACCTTCTGGCGTTTCAGTTTGGTGCTTCCTTTGTAATACAACATCAGTGGGCTGTCGATGCATTGTTTTAGGCGGGCCGGGTAATCATTTTCCGAAAAGTAAAAACTTTGGATCTTGTGCTTTTCCATGAAGCGGACCTCTTCCTCAGCTCTTTTCCGCAGGGCAGGGTCGAATATCCCGGCGAGGGTTTTGGGAGAGATCCCCTGTATCCTGGCCAGATTGGATTTCTTTTCTTTGAAAACTGCTTCCGGACTGCCGCAGTATGCGACTAATTTCTTGCCCACGATATCTCCCACACCTGGGATAAGGGTGGAGGCAATTTGATAAATCAGTTCTTCTTGCTGTGTTTTCATGTGGAATTGGTATTTTTAACAGCTCAAAGGAAATTGCCATGCAAAAAACCAGGAACATTTTGCTCTGCCCGCTCGACTGGGGACTGGGTCATGCCAGTCGCTGTGTCCCCATCATCGATGCCCTGACACGCATGGGTCATCATATGATTATTGGGGCTTCGGGGCGGCCGCTTGCTTTTTTGCAGCAGGAATTTCCTGAACTCAAATATATTGAATTTCCGGGATATAGTATCCGTTATCCCCGAAATTCTTCCATGAATCTGAGCATGTTGCTGCAGGCGCCCAAGATCTTGCGAAGAATCCAGGCGGAGCATAAGCGCCTGAACAACATCGTCAAAGAATTCCAGATTGATCTGGTGATTAGCGACAACCGCTATGGCCTATGGCATACGGATGTACCCTCTGTAATTATGAGTCATCAATTGCGGATCATGGCCGGATCAAGAGTGGTGGAAGCCCTGTTGAAGCGGATTAATTTTCGATACCTCCGGAGGTTTGCTGCCTGCTGGGTGCCGGATTTTAAAGATGAAAGAAATTTGTCTGGGGCTTTGTCACACTTTGAAATGAAAGAACTGGATACTGTTTATATCGGGCCGCAAAGCAGGTTCTCGGTATATCAAGAGGTCAAGGAGATAACTGAAAAATTTGAATTGGTGGTTTTGATCTCCGGCCCCGAACCACAGAGAAGCCTTTTTGAAAAGAAAGTGCTCGAGCAATTACAAAGCCTGAAATTAAAAACACTCATCCTTGCTGGCAAGCCGGGTGAGGATCAAAAGCAAGATATCAGTGAATGGGTAAATTACCGGTCCCACATGGACAGTTACGAACTGAAACAAATTTTACTGAATGCAGAGATGATTCTTTCACGTCCCGGCTATTCTACCATCATGGACCTGGCGGTTCTGGGAAAGAAGGCCATCTTTATACCAACCCCCGGACAAACGGAACAGGCATACCTGGCCCGGTATCACGCGGGAAAAGGGCATTGTGTGAGTGCGGAGCAAAGGGATTTTAAACTGGCAGAACTGATCAATGCCTGTAAAACCATTCAGGGTTTTGATTTGATGAATGAAGTTTCGGATTATCAGGTTTTGATCGAGTCTTTGTTTGAGGATGTGGCAGGAGCAGGAAATTAGAGAATTGGATTTTGGTCAGTAGGTATTGGTCAGTAGTCATTAGTCATTTGACCAGTGACAAATGACTACTGACAATCTCACTTCTTCACCACCTTCACACTTCCTTTGCTAGCATCATTTACCACAAACTCCACCACATAAACCCCGGCAGGAAGCATGCGGCCATAGTCGTTTCTTCCGTCCCAGATGATCTCGCCCCGGCCGGGCTGGCCTGTGATGTCCATTAAATTGGCCACGACATTTCCACCAATGTCATATACAAATATACTTTGTTTGCCTTTTTCTTTGCTTTGATAATGAATGCGGGTTTCGTGGTGGAAGG
>NPIE01000017.1_pt1 | contig 24026 bp, 23 predicted proteins | sample 8637661 | NCBI WGS metagenome assembly NPIE01 (sample SAMN07420842, study PRJNA396082) | bioreactor metagenome | isolation source: sample BA12 brine-fed electro-methanogenic bioreactor BA | place: Japan: Kochi | collected 2016-12-09
TCGTTCATACTCCCGATGAAAGAATATCATCGTTATATTATTTAATTTTTCTGGTCAAAATGGATTATGGCGGAATTTGGATGAGAGCTAAACACGTACACCATAGACAAAGATGGAAACCTGACGACTGCAGGTGCGATCCGTGGTACGATTGAGGGGAATATTCGTATAAAGGAGAATACTCAAGATTATGACACTCCTCCAAGCAAATTCAACCAAGAGGTATCTTTCGATCTCAAGAAGAAGAGCGCAGTTGGTTTAGAAACAGATGCATTATCTGGAATGATGACGTTGGCTCCGGATAGTATTGGAGTTCCTGATCATCAATTGAACTTCAACGGCGATGGCATCTTCTGGAGGATATCTGTTTGGAAAAGGATTTTTATTGGGACTCCGGTTAGAATAGACAGGCCTGTTGCCGGAGGTACTGAGATTCGACCAGGTGTTGAGATAAAACCTGGGATAACACCCGGTATTGAGATACAACCAGAGACTACCCCTCTAAGTGCAATCTGGGGATCTTGGCAAAAGATCAAGACGGAGGAGGTCTCAGACGAGCGTTTCAAAGCCGAGATCATGCCCCTCACCAACGTCCTAGATAAGTTGGAAAAAGTGCGGGGCATCTCTTTCGAGTGGAACGACCTCTACGAATCTCTGGGCTACCCCAGCAATGGAGGAAGGAGGGAGATCGGTCTCATCGCCCAGGAGGTGGAGGCCGCCTTCCCCGAGCTGGTGACGACTCACGGCGATGAGAAGTACAGAATCCTCAACTACGAAAGGTTGACCGCCGTCCTGGTTGAGGCGGTAAAGGAGCTGAGGGCCGAGATGGAGACGCTCAAAAGAAAGATCAACTCTTGAGGTTTTGACGAAGGGATATAAAAGATGGTTGGAGGGTGCATGCGAGAACAGCTGAAACGACGTCTGGATGAGCTTAAGGAGGAGTTTGAGTCCGGCCAGAAGATGCTGGCCGAAGCGGAGTCAAGGGCGGAGAATCTGAGGCAGTCTCTCCTGAGGATCAGCGGGGCGATCCAGGTACTGGAGGAAGAGCTCGGCAAGGCCGAGAAGGGGGATGGAGAGGAAGAAGAGGCGGCCCTTGGGAATGAAGACGGTTAGAGGCGGCTGAATATATTAATTTATATCTTTTCTCTTTTATCTCTTTTTGACCTTTTGAGGCTCTGGCATGACGTTCTATCGGACGGACGCAGAATACCTGCTTGACGAGCTGAAGAAGCTGGACTTGCTGATACACCTCTCCATCCTGAAGTCGAAGCTTGGGTGCGAGGGAGGGGACCCCTTTGCCGGCCTCTACATCTCCGAGGAGGAGGTGGCCGCTCTCCTGGACGTAGAGGCCCCCCCGGAGGATCCCCGGATCCGGGCTCTGGCCGGAAAGGCAGAGGAGATTGGACGGGCGATCGAGCGGAAGGCGGAAGAGAGCCGGGAAGAAGGGATCGTTCTCAGGCTTCCCAGGCTCGTTCAAGCCTTCGATCTATCGGAGTTCGAGAAGGGGGCGGTGATCATATGCGCAGCTTCCGAGCTGGACGCCAAGTACGAGCGGCTCTACGCTTACCTCCAGGACGATCTCACAAAAAAGAGGCCCACCGTCGGCCTGATCCAAAACCTCCTCTCCGACTGCCCTTTGGAGAGGATGAGGTCCTGGAGATATTTCGCCCCCACCAGGACGCTTTTTAAGAGGAGCATCCTGGAGTTCCCCGAGGGGAACGGTCCCTCCTTATCTTCGGCCGTCAGAATCGACCCTGGAGTTTTGGCCTACATCCTGGGGGAGGAGACCCGGTCCGAAAGACCTCGGGGTCGAAGAGATCTCCCTCCCGAGGACCTCTTCTCAGAGAAGCTATGGTCGACAGTGGAGAACCTCGTCCGCCACCTCAAAAGATCCGAAGGCGGCAAGATCCTCCTCCAGGGGCCGCCGGGGGCTGGAAAAAAGGCCGTCTCTGAATTCATCTGCCGGGAGTTGGGGCTGTCCCTCCATTCCATCGACCTTTCGGCCCTGGCGGTGAGGGAGGAAGAGTTCGAGGCCTCACTCGCCCGCTCCTTTCGAGACGCCATCCTGAGGGAGTCGGCCCTGTACCTTGAAGGCCTCGACCTTCCGAATTTAGATTCGAAGGACGGACACCGCCAGACCGCCCTCCTCCGATCCCTGGAGGATTTTTCAGGGCTCGCCTTTGCGGCCGCCCCGTCCTCCGAGGACCCTCTGGCGCTGGACGGGCAGCGGCAGATGGACCTCTTCCGGCTGGAAGTGCCACCTCAGGACTATGCCATGCGAAAACGGATCTGGGAGAGGCATCTGAGAGACCATCTCGGCGATGGTGAGAGGGGAAGGGCCGCCGAGGAGCTGGCGGGGAAGCTAGCGAGCAAGTTCAGGTTCACCGCCGGCACGATCGACGAAGCGATGGCGACTGCCCAAAACCGAGCCCTTCAGGAGGGGCGAGAGGAGATCTCTCTCGAGGACGTCTACGAAGGATGCAGGTCCCAGTCGAACCGCCGTCTCTCAAGCCTGGCGAGGAGGATCGATCCGAGATACGCCTGGGAGGATATCGTCCTTCCCGAGGAGAAGATGCGGCAGCTGAGGGAGATCCAGGTCCACGTCAGATACAAAGGTCTCGTCTACACCGACTGGGGGTTTGAGGAGAAGCTATCTCTTGGAAAGGGGCTGAACGTCCTCTTCTCCGGCCCCTCGGGGACGGGCAAGACCATGGCCGCGGAGGTGATCGCCAAAGAGCTGGGGATCGACATTTACAAGATCGACCTCTCGATGGTTGTGAGCAAGTACATCGGCGAGACCGAGAAGAACCTGAACAAGATCTTCGAAGAGGCGGAGCGGTCCAACGCCATCCTCTTCTTCGACGAAGCCGACGCCCTCTTCGGCAAGCGGAGCGAGGTGAAGGACGCCCACGACCGGTACGCCAACGTGGAGATCGGCTACCTCCTCCAGAAGATGGAAGAGCATGAGGGTATCGCCATCCTGGCCACAAACCTCGGCAAAAACATAGACGACGCCTTTCTCCGGAGGATGCACTTCATAGTGGAGTTTCCCTTCCCTGAGGAGGAGTTGCGCCTCCGGATCTGGAAGGGCCTCCTCCCCGAAGAGGCTCCGGTCTCAGAAGACGTCGACTTCGCGTTCCTGGCGAAGAAGTTCAAGATCGCCGGGGGGAACATAAAGAACGTGATGATAAACGCCGCATTTCTGGCGGCCGAGGATTCGAGGGTCATCACCATGGAGCACGTCATTCTGGCCACCAGGGACGAGTTTCTGAAGATCGGGAAGCTCTGCAACCAGAGCGATTTTGGGAAGTATTACGATCTGATTGCGTAAAGTGATTGAAGATGGACGGTGTATGATGATGAAAGACTCTTTATCGAGGGCGAAAACGGCGGATGCGAAGGATAGCGACTCTGCCACAATTCGTTCAATTCAATCTGTCAGAGAGAGATCAGAGAGAGATCTGAACGCTCTGAGGAGAATGGTCCAGAGGGCGAGCTGCAACGGCTGCGGGCCCTTTGATGAGGGCATCGCCGCGGAGCTGGTCGGAATGCGCCCTGCTCAGCGGGCCTCGGCGCTGAGGGGTCTGCAGCAAACCCGTGGCAACAGGTACGCGGGGAGTTTGGCGGTCCGGGCTAAGCTTACGATCGGTCAGCCTGGGGATAAGTACGAGCAAGAGGCGGACAGGGTGGCGGATGCGGTGATGCGGATGCCTGAGCCTACAGTCCAAAGACAGGTTAGAGAAGAGAAAGAAGAACTTCAGGCAAAAGAGCTCAATAACCTAATTCCAGAAGGTATCCAGGAACTTGAATCCGACATTCAAAAACTTAATAGTACTGGACAGCCTATGCCAAAATCCATTCGCGATCATTTCGAATCCTATTTAGGCTGTGACTTCAGCCATGTGCGAGTGCATACTGACGCAAAGGGAGCTGAGATGGCCCACGCTCTTAATGCCAAAGCTTTTACAGCAGGACAGAATATCGTTTTTGGTGCGGGAGAATATGTACCAGATGCAACAGCTGGAAAACGGCTTCTAGCGCATGAGTTGACGCATGTGATTCAGCAGATTCGCCCCACACACCGATCATCGAGAAATAGAGAGGCAAGCAATACGAGGTTAAATGTCATTCATCGTGCACCTCAAATGATCAGTCGTTGGACCTCGCTTGGTAGCTGGTCTGGGGATAGTCCAATATTCCCGCAACGCAGTGTTGTTACCGTTAGAGTCGGTACGGAAAGGGAATGGCGCCAGGCTTTGAGAAACATGGACGATTATGATGAATACAGATATTACATCCAAGGTTTCTTGAGAGCCATAGTAGATCCACAGGCAACGACACGTAGAACAGATCCCGTTCTTTCCAATTTCATAAACACCGTGCGTCGCAGACCCAACCACGAAGAGATTATGAATTTCATGAGAGCGCTTTACACGTTGGGTGGCGATCTTGACTTGCCCGGAAATACTCCCTTTGAGATGGCCGGTTTACCCCTGTACATTCTGCGAGACAATTTGAGTCAGGTCATTGAGCGATATCAGAGTTTCGTAATTCAGGAGTTCAGCCAGAGAGGAGAAGTCGTGCCGGAGGCGGGTGTACGTGGTGTTGCCCAACAAGCGGGTTTCCAGGTCCGCATCGCTATTATACAGAACGCAGGCGCAACCGCTATGAAAGGTGTGGACCAGTTATCCACAGCCAATAGAATGCCTGAGGACACATCAGATCAGCGGTCGGCAAAAGAAATAGCAAGACGAGATGCTTTCGAAACTGTCCGGAATGCAGGGAGAACGATGCGCTATACATTAACTGAACACAATGCTGAAGTGGCGTTCAATCGATCCATTGCTGAGGGAATTTTCGACACCATCTGGAGCACAGTTCCCGGCGGAGGCGCTTTATCCAGTATGGCTAAGGAGATATTAAAGAGAGGTTTTACAGAGATGATCAGAGCTGCGAGTCAAAGTGATGATCTATCTAACCAGGCGGAAAGGATCAACGCTATATTCGTCCAATATGTGAATCCGTTAGTACCGAAATACTTGAGTACAAACGACGCTAACGGAGCCATCAACGGCTTTGAAGCAGTTTGGCGCTGATGCACAGGAAACGGCGTAATTCTACGCCATCAGCTTTGACAACTTCTCCGTCTGGGGGATCGGGGGAATCTGAGCTTTTAGCAGGATGGTTACATCCTGCTCGTTTTTTTTCTCTCCCCACCTCTCAGGTCCAGAAAATCCGTGCCCAACAGCCCTTCTTGGAAGATCGAAAAGGTCGCAGACGGCCCGGCAGATGAGAGGAAGAACGAGAAGAGACGACGAAACAATTGCAGGAACCTATCGGGTACGAGAAGGCGAAATACGATGAAAGAGAGGACCAAGTTCGATACGCGCTGTGTTCATGCCGGAGAGGGGCCAGACCCGGCTTACGGGTCTCATACGATCCCCATTTACCAGACCTCGACCTTCGTATTCGAGAGCGCCGAGGAGGGTGCCTTGCGGTTTTCCGGCCGGAAAAAAGGCTACATCTACGCCCGGATGATGCCGAACACGCCAACCCACGCGACCCTGGTGGAGAAGGTCGCCTCTCTTGAGGGGGGCGAAGCGGGGCAGACCTTCTCTTCGGGGATGGCGGCGATAACCGCCGTCGCTCTATCCCTGCTGAAGAAGGGCGACCGTCTCATATCGACGGACGTGGTCTACGGCTGCACATACGGCCTCTTCTCCTCGATCCTCACCAGGTTCGGGATCGAGGTCAGCTTCGTTGACACCTCAGATCTGGAGGCGGTCGGCGAGGCGCTGGGAAAAAAGACCAGGATGATATTCCTGGAGACGCCAGCAAACCCCACCATGACCGTCTGCGACATCGCTTTGATCTCGAAGATGGGACGGGAGAATGGGGCCGTCACCGTCGTGGACAACACCTTTGCCACCCCTCGATTTCAAAGGCCCCTGGCCCTCGGGGCCGACGTCGTCCTCCACAGCTGCACGAAGTATATCGGAGGTCACGCCGACCTCCTCGGCGGTATCGTCATCGGAAAGGAGGAGTTTGTGGAGGTGATGGCTCCCGTCGCACACAACACCGGAGGGACGATGGCCCCCCCTGGAGGCCTGGCTCTGCATCCGGGGGCTGAAGACCCTCCACCTGAGGATGGACCGGCACGCCAAAAGCGCGATGAAGGTCGCAGATTTTCTGGAGGGTCATCCGAAGGTCTCCTGGGTCAGATATCCGGGCCTGGCCAGCCATCCCCAGCACGAGGTCGCGAAAAAGCAGATGTCCGGCTTCAGCGGCATGTTGTCCTTCGGGATAAAAGGGGGGATCGAGGCGGGAAGGAGGCTGATGGACGGGGTCGAGCTCTGTTCCCTCGCCGTAAGCCTCGGCGCCGTCGACACCCTGATCCAGCATCCTGCCTCCATGACCCATGCCGACGTCCCACCAGAAGTGAGGCAGAAGACGGGGATCACCGACGACCTGGTGAGGCTCTCGGTGGGGATCGAGGACCCCGACGACATCATCTCCGACCTGGACCAGGTGCTGGAGAAGGCCTGATGTTATGAGCCGTTGATTATTGATCAGCGATCGGTCAGCCGACCTTATTCCTCATTGCCTGCTTCGACCCTCTCTTTCAGGGCCCTGTTCATCTCCCCAAATCCTGAAAGGGCCTGATCGATGCTCTTCGCCATGAGGGGGACGAGAAGGCCACTGAACGCCTCCCTCTGGACGAACCTCGCCCTTTCGGGCCCAAGGGGCTCGATCTCGAAGATGTGCTCTCCGTCGAAGAGGCCAGAAAGCCAGAGACTCCCCCTCCACCGGAGCTCTCGATTCGGGACGATTTTCGTAACTCGCGGCCGGAAAGCGATGGCCCTTCCGCCCGGAGGCCTCATCTGGACCCTCAGCCTCGCCCCCTCCTCTGCCTCTCCCACCACGGGCCGGATGAAAGGGTTCCACTCCCTGAAGCTCTCAAAGTCGGTGAGAGCTTTCCAGACATCCTCCGGCGAGGCCGAAATCTCGATCTCGCTATTTATCTCCCTTCTGAACATCTCGTGCCGCCTCTTCTTTCATTTTTGTCCGATCGGGTCAGGCTGTGATCCGATCCCAGATCTCGTCCGCATCACCGAACCAGTCCGGAGGCTGCCAGCCCGGCCTCGGCCGCTCGCCCTCGAACTCTTCGACCTCGACGACCGCCTTGGCGTAGACCGGCCGGACGGAGGTGCCGTCCACGGGCCTAGGATCGACCTCGACGAGGTTGACGAACCTCCCGCTCCAGAGGGCCTCGACCTCGTAGACGATCGTCTCCGTCTCTCCTGGAACGAGATCAATCAGGTTCCAGGTGACGACGCCGTCCTCGTAGGTGGCAAAGGTCGGAGAGGAGTCGATGAGCCTCATCCCGTCCGGGAGCCGGTCTGTCACCGTCGCGACCAGGGTGGCCCCGCCGAGGTTTTTGACCTCCAAAATGTAGTTGACGTGGTTTGGAACCGCCTCGTCGACCGCCCCCGTCTTGACGACGGATACGCCTTCGGCAGAGCAGCATGAGAGCCATCTGATCTCGACGGCGGAGAAGTTTGCGGCATAGACCCAATCCTCGCCGTCGCCGCCGAAGACCTCGACCCGGTTCACAAGCTCTGCGCCCCGGAAGTCAGTCACGTCGAGGACGAGCTCGATGGCGAAGACGTCGCCGGGAGAGAGGTGGGTGAGAGACCAGTTCGCCCCGCCGGAGGTGAAGGTCGGCCTGAGGTTCGATCTGACGAAACTCGAGCCGGGCGGGAATCGGTCTCTCACCAGGACCGGCTCGAGGGTCCTGTCGCCGTTGTTCTCGACTTTGATGACGTAGGTGGCGAGGGTCCTCTCGTCCTCATCAACGAGGGTTCCCTCCTTCTCCACGTTGAGGTGGGGCTGGCCATACCCCGAGGCCTCGTGGAGCTGGACGTCTCTTTGGAGGGTGTAGTCTCCCCGGTACTCTTCATCCATATCGATATCGTCATCGGAGACGACTCTGTACCGCGCCGTCCCCGAGAAGTTCGCCTCCGTCTCCATCTCGCCGAGGCCCCGAGCCACAGTCGTCTTGTCGAGGTGGCTCACCCCGGAGTACTGCTCGCCGATGTAGCTTTCACCCGCCCGTTTGGAATAGATTCCCTCGCTCCACCTGAGAGAGATGTTCGTCGACGGGCCGCCGCCGACGGCGAAGCTCGTGGGCTGGTGGTCGAGGGAGACCTCCTTTGCGATGTAGTTGGTGTACGTCTCGATCTTCTCTTCGGATCGGTAGGATCCGGTCCCCGACTCGAAGGTCTTCTGCTCGTCCCCGACCTTTTTATTCACCGCCACAAATCCCGTCCCCGAGACGGACCTTTCGGAGACTATGTTCGAGCCATAATCGTCCACCTGCTCGCTTATCTTGAAGCTGCCGGAGTAGTCCTCAAAGGCCGCGAAGGCCGGCGTCTCCTGGGGAGTCCCGTTGGGGCTGGACTTTTTGAAGACCCCCAGGCTCGCCGTCCCGTCGAAGGTGGACTCGACCCCCATCTCGGTCCGGTTGCCGTCCACGCCGATGACGGCCTCCCGATCAAGGGAGTCGCCGTAAAGGTAGGACTCCTTCATCGCCGTGCCCGTGGCCGAGTTTCTCAGAACCGTGATCTTTGTGAACCCTCCACCGAAAGTCGACTTCGATATCTCCACGACCGGACGGGATAGAGAGTTATTCTCCGACACTTTGATCGACGAACCTTGCAAACCCGTCTCATCCTCGCCCCCGCATAACCCCGCGAAGACCAGGTGAAGACAGACAAAGACCAGCAAAATCAAGAAACTGCGCACGAACCACCCACCTCCAAACCTCACGCCCTAGCTTCCGGGCCACCCGCCATATCTTTATCTTCAACCTTTTTAAACCCATTTGAAGAGGAAGCTTCTTGATATTCTCTGGGGTGAAATTTGTTGGCTGAGATATCGGTTCTTGCGGAGGGGTACGTCTCAAGCCTCGAAGGCGGAAGGCTCCGGGCGTCGCCGTCGTCGGTCCTGATAGAGGAGGCCGGGACTCGCCTCCTAGTCGACCCTGGGGCGGACAGAAGGGGACTTCTCTCCGGACTATCGAGTGTTGGCCTCTCTCCCGAGGATGTGAACCTAATATTCGTCACCCATACCCACCTCGACCACATCCTCAACTTGAGGCTCTTCCCGGAGGCGAAGGTCTTGGATTCAAGCTACATCTACCGGGGGGACGAGGAGATCCCTTACGGGAATTTCGTTCCGGGAACGAGGATTGAGGTTCTCCCGACGCCGGGCCACACCCCGGATCACGCCTCCCTTTTAGTATGGGCCGAGGGCGAGACCTGGCTTGTGGCAGGAGACCTCTTCTGGTGGCGCGACGATGCCGTCCAGAGGACCGACGTTCCATCTCTTTTGGAGCTGGAGGACGAGCTTGCCACCGACCCTCTGGCCCTGAGATCGAGCAGGACGATGGCATTGAAGAGGGCCGAGGTCGTGATCCCCGGCCACGGGAAGGTCTTCCGGCCGGATCGAAGGTCTCCAACAGTCACCTTTTAGTAGTTTTTGGAGGTGGGGTTGTAACCATGCAAGAGGAGATCTTCTGCCCCGAATGTGGCGAATTTACAGAACACGTCACCGTCAAGCTCGGACGGGAGCACCTCGTACGATGCGAGGTCTGCGGGACGGTCCATCCCACGAAGCTCGAGCGGACGAGGCTTGTGCCCCTTCGGGTCATCATCAGCGCCACCGAAGCCTCCGAGCGCCGCACCATCGAGGTCCCGGCAGAGGATATCCTGGAGGTGGGGGGCGAGCTTCTGGTCGATGACGGGATCGGTGACGTCGCGATGGTCGAGATCACCTCCATCGAGCTTGAGGGCGAACGGCGGGAGGAGACGGCCAGGGCCGTGGACGTGTTGACCCTCTGGACGAGGGCCGTGGACGAGGTAGTGGTGAAAGTCTCGGTCCACTGGAGGGGAAAGACCACCTCTTACGCCATCTCGGCTAGGGGGGATGAGACCTTCGTGGTTGGCGAGGCCAGGACCGCCGACGGGAGAAGGTTCAGGGTGGAGAAGATCAAGCTTCGCGATGGGAGATCTCCGGATAGAGCCGCTGCCAAAGACATAATCAGGGTGTGGGGGGGCGCCCTTTGATGAAAGACGAGATGCTGAGGATGCTCCGGGGAAACATAAGCGACAGGGTCGTCGAGGCGATGGATAGAACCTCTCGCGAGCTATTCGTCCCGGATGGCATACGCCACATGGCCTACGAGGACCATCCCCTCCCCATCGGCGAGAGCCAAACGATATCTGCTCCCCACATGGTGGCGATCATGTGCGACGTCCTCGACATCCATGAGGGGATGAAGGTTCTGGACGTAGGGACGGGCTCCGGCTACCACGCCGCGGTGATGGCAGACCTGGTGGGGCCCGAGGGGCACGTCTACTCCATCGAGCGAATTCCTGAGCTGGTGGTCTATGCCAAGAGGAACCTGCGAGAGGCCGGGATCGAGAACGTGACCGTCGTCGAGGGGGACGGAAGCTGCGGCCTTCGCGATTTCGCCCCCTACGACCGGATCAACGTTGCCGCGACGGCCCCGAAGGTTCCAGAGCCCCTGAAAGAGCAGCTGGGAGTCGGGGGAAAGCTCGTCATCCCGGTGGGGAGCTGTTACCAGGAGCTCGTCCTGGTCATCAGGACCGAGGAGGGGTTCGAGCTGGAGCACCACGGCGGAGTCGTCTTCGTTCCTCTCATCGGAGACCACGGCTTCAAGGTCTGAAGGATGGACAAAAGGATTATCTCTCCTCAAGGAGACAAAAAACCGATGAAGCCTGTCACCCTCATCATCATGGACGGGTTTGGCGAGAGCGACAAGATTGAGGGGAACGCCATCGCCTCCGCCAGAACCCCCAACATCGACCGTCTCAAAAGCTCTCGTCCCTTCACCACCATCGGCGCCGCCGGGCTGGACGTGGGCCTCCCTCCCGGCCAGATGGGAAACTCCGAGGTCGGCCACCTCAACCTCGGCGCGGGAAGGGTGGTCTACCAGGACTACACCAGGATCAACCTCGCCATCGAGGACGGCTCTTTCTACGAAAACCAGGTCCTGGTCGAGGCTGCGGATTATGCGAAAAAGAGGGGCTCCGCCCTCCATCTGATTGGCCTCCTCTCCGACGGAGGGGTCCACAGCCACAACACCCACCTCTATGCCCTCCTCAGGCTCGCCAGGGAGAGGGGCCAAAAGACAGTCTACATCCACGCCATCCTGGACGGGAGGGACGTTCCTCCCCGAAGCGCCCTCGGCTACTTCCGGGAGCTGGAGGCGGAGATCAAATCGATCGGGGTGGGGAAGGTCGCCACCGTCGCCGGAAGGTACTACTCCATGGACCGGGACAGAAGGTGGGAGAGGACGGAGCTCGCCTACCGGGCCATGACCTCTGGCCAGGGATTCCAGGCCGATGGTCCGGAGGAAGCGGTGAAGGCCGGCTACGACCGGGGCGAAGACGACGAGTTCATCAAGCCGACTGTGGTCGACCCCGAGGGGCTGGTAAAAGATGGGGACAGCATCATCTTCTTCAACTTTCGGCCCGACCGGGCCCGTCAGATAACCAAGGCCTTCACAAACCCCGACTTCTGCGACTTCGACCGGAAAGAGATCAATGTCCACTTCGTCTGCATGACCCAGTACGAGGAGTCGATCCCCTCTCCTGTCGCCTTCCCTGCCGAGTACCTCAAAGACACCCTCGGCGAGGTGGTGAGCAGGGCGGGGCTGAGGCAGCTCCGGATCGCTGAGACGGAGAAGTACGCTCACGTCACCTTCTTCTTCAACGGAGGTCGGGAGGAGGCGAGCCCCGGCGAGGAGAGGGTCCTGATCCCCTCGCCGAAGGTCGCAACCTACGACTTCCAGCCCGAGATGAGCGCCTTCGAGGTGACCGATGCTGTCGTCGCGAAGATCAATGAGAACGTCTACGACCTGATAATCCTCAACTACGCCAACTCGGACATGGTCGGACACACCGGTATCTTCGAGGCGGCGATTAGGGCGGTGGAGGCGGTGGACGAGTGTGTCGGAATGGTCGTCTCAGAGGTTATGGCCCACGGCGGAGCCGTCCTCCTGACGGCAGACCACGGGAACGCTGAGCAGATGGAGGACGAGAATACCGGCCAGCATCACACCGCCCACACCACAAACCCCGTCCCCTTCGTTCTGATCGTAGACGGCGGAGAGGTGAGGCTCAGGGTGGGCGGGATCCTCGCAGACGTCGCCCCGACGGTTCTGGACCTCTTGGATCTTCCGGTTCCAGCGGCCATGACCGGTAAGTCTCTGATCGTCAAAGATTAAGCCGAAGAAGTTCAGATGGTCGTCTGCCATGGATTGGAGCTGTACCAAGTTCAGAACTTACCTTCGAGTCAGCCAGGCCTACAAGATAGCAAGGCGCCTCTTCGTGATGAACGCCTTCGACGGCGTCCTCACCATCATGGGCGTGGTCATCGGCGCCCACTTCTCGGGGCTTTCCGACCCCGATATCGTCATCACCGCCGGGGTGGGGGGAAGCATCGCCATGGGAATCTCCGGGATGAGCGGAGCATATCTGGCGGAAAGGGCCGAGAGGAGGAGGGATTTGCAGAAGCTTGAGTCTGCCATGCTGGCAGACCTCAAGAAGAGCCAGTTTGCGAAAGCCTCGGAGTTTGCCACCATCGTTGTCGCCCTGGTGGACGGGATAAGCCCAGCCATAGGTGCCATAATCCTCGTCCTTCCCTACTTCTTCGTGCCTCGGATCGATATGGAGGCGGCCTTCATGGCGTCGCTCGGTCTGGGCCTTTTTTGCCTCTTCGTTCTGGGACTCTTTCTCGCCAAGATCAGCCATGAGCGGATGATCGTCTCGGGTATGAGGATGATCCTGGTGGGGCTTTTAACCATCGGGATCGTCAGCCTGGTCTCCTCGCCGGGATCGATATAGGGGGACATCGATTGTACGGCGGCATGGGCTTTGAGACAGACACCTTCCTTGAGATCTGTCTTGAGCTTCCGGAGAGACACAAAGTTGAGCTTGGCCCGAAGAGGCTGGAAGTGATCCTCCGGAGGGGCGGGATCCTGGACGCCCAGATCGAGAACCTGCGGAAGGGAAGGTACGGGCCAGGACGGGCTAACTATCTACAAGAAGTATTATTTCCCAGGCTGGAGGAGAAGTGCCTCGATATCCTGGAGGGGCTTTCGCCGGAATCGAGATCTTTGAGCGATGGCCAGGTCAGAGAAGCCTTTAATAGGGCCCGGGTCAGCATAAACTTGCTGAGATATATGGAGCTTTATCGATACCTGGATTCGAAGACGCAAAAGATGCTGGAGGCGTTGAGAGATCTGGTAGGTTTTGAGACCGTCGCCCCTCCGGGGAATAACTACCACGAGATCGTCGACTACCTGATCCCCATCTTCAGGGACCTGGGGTTTGAGACGGAGAAGGTTGTGATGCCCCAGGAGATCTTCGATCAGAGGTGTGGGGTGCCGGGGCTCGTCGGCGACCGGGTCAACCTCAGGGCGCGGCTGGATGTCGGGGCCGAAGAGACCCTTGTGATCTACACTCACCTCGACGTCGTACCCGCCGGTGACGGCTGGTCCTCGGACCCCTTCGAGCTGGACATCAGGGACGACCGGGTCTACGGCCGGGGCGTCGCCGACTCCAAGGGCGCGGTGGCGGCCCTCATCGCCGCCCTCGGGGCAGTGGCGGCTTGTGGGCAGCACCGGCGCAACCTGGAGGTACTCCTCACCACCGACGAGGAGGTGGGGGGATACTCGGGCCTCTGCTACTTCACCGACGAAGGGCTCGTCCAGGGCAACATGATGCTCTGCATGGACAGTTTCTCCGACGACATCATCATCGGCTGCAACGGCATCATCACCTGGCAGGCGACGGTCCATGGCAAGTCGGTCCACTCCGGAGCCAGCTTTCTCGGGAAGAACGCCATTGAAGAGGCCCTGCCGGTCATCGAGGCCCTCCTCGACCTGAAGAAGGTGGTGGAGGCGAGGAAGTCAACCTTGCGGGCATCCTCGGAGCTTGAGGCCTTTGGCCTGGATCAGGTGAGACCGATGCTGAACGTCACCGTCATCCACGGTGGGATCAAGGAGAACATCGTCCCGGACAGATGCGTCGTCAGGGGAGACCGCAGGGTGATATCCGAGGAGAGGATGGAGGACGCGGCTGACGAGATGGAGCGGGCGGTGGCGAACCTCGGAGTCGACCTCGAATGGAGGAGCTGGATGGGCTACCCCCCCATGAGGATCGATCCCGGCCACCCCTGGGTCGCTGAGGTCTCCGAAGCTCTGGAGAAGGCCTCGGGAAAGAAGCCGGGGCTCGCCGGCGCCCAGTACAGCCTCGACCAGGCCTATGTGGTGGACGTGACGGGGATCCCCTCCTGCGTCTACGGCGTCGGCCGCCAGACCGACTCAAACCCCCACGGCCCCGACGAGAACGTGACCCTGGAGGACCTCGCGATCTACGCCCGGTTCCTCGCGTCCCTGATGATGGGCTGAGCTTGCTGCGCTAAGAAGGAAAAAGAAGAAGAAAGTGAAGAAGGGGAAGAAGTGAAGAAGAGAAAGGCAGAGGGAAGGCTTTGAAGATCGTTTCTGTGGTGGGGCCAAAAAAGTCCGGCAAGACCGCTCTAGTAGAGGCGATGGCGCGATCCCTGAAGAGATACGGCCGGGTCGGCACTATCAAGAACATGCCAGGCCACCCCATCGAGGATAGGGGCGACACCAAACGTCACTTCGATGCCGGAGCCGAGGTGGTGGTGGGCCTCGGCCAGGACGGCGTCTTTTTCAAGGTGGCTAGGGGCGGAGGGCTCGAGGCGGCCCTGGAGGAACTGCGGAATAGCGGGGTGGATTTCGCCATCGTCGAGGGTTTCAAGAGGACCGACCTTCCCAAGATCGTCCTCGGCGGGATCGATGTCCCAAACCCAATCAGGATGGTGAAGGGGTCACCACCCTTCGACGAAGATCTGGTCGAAGAGCTGGCGGCGCTCTTGATCTCGTCGCCGGAAGTCTGAGTTTCAAAGATGAGTTTCAAGAGACCGCTGGCTTGCGGCTCGTTAAACTCACTAACTCAGTTTAACTCAATTAGTTTATTTCAGAGATATAAGATATCTCGATACGTTTTTAAACGAGGAGGCCATCACCGGTCATCGGGGAGGTTCACTTTGAATCGTCAATGGGCTGCAGTACTGATCTCGATGCTGGTTTTAGTGGGGTCAGCGGCGGCTGCCAACTACGTCTTCGAGCGGTCGGTGATTAAGGGGGTGGGCTATCGAAGCCACGAGCTCGTAGGCCAGACCGCCCAGGGCTACAGCGGCCAGAAGATCGTTGAGAAGATCTCGGGGAGCGGAAACTTCTACGACCGCACCCAGTTCGAGCTCAGCGTCAATCACAATTCCGTAAACTACACCCAGGAAGCAGAGTTCGAGTACTTCCCGGTCAGCTACCAGACGGGCACATACGACCAGAAGTGGGTGGATAAGCTCTGCGTCTCCAACTACGATGCAGGGGCCGTGGTCACAGAGCAGTACACCCACGCCGAGAGCCTGCAGAAGAGCACCGAGATCAGAACGGCGGGGGACAGCTACCTCAACGCGGTTAACGACAGCGGAATCGAGGCCAACTTCAACGCCAACGTCATTGGCGTAGGCCACATAGGCTGGCTATCCAAGGACCCCACCGCCGACAGCAAGGGCAGACACTTCGAGGTGGGCAGGTCCGTCGAGGACGTCACGGGGGTCTTCTCGATAGAGAAGTACATCAAGCTCTCCAAGAACGAGAGCACGACGTCCAACATCGACTGGCTCCCCTGCCTGTAGTCGAGAGGCAGGTCTGATAAGAGCTGGATCGGTCTGGCGTAGGCCTGGCAAAAGGATGAACGGGGAAGGAAGGCCCAGGCGAAAATAGGATGCATGAGGCCAGAATTGATGGTTTGCGGAGGGTCAGGCCTCATGCCCGATATTGCGTGTCCTCAGATAACGAGGCAGCTTGGAGGGCGTCGAGAGAGGATCGTCGGCAGGCTCAGAAAAGCGGCGTATTTCGCGGATCTTCTTGGCAGATCTCAGTTTTCGACATTGACATAACGGATTAGGTAGACCCAGCACGCCATGCCAAAGGCCGAGATGGCGACCAGGATCTCACCGATCACTTTTATCACCTCCAGAGAGTATAACGATTATAAGTTATATATCTGAGGGTTTATGAACTTTTTCCCTCAAACGGCCAGGTCGCATTCTATGCACAGCTCCTGCTTACAACGATATGCAAGCCGATTTTCCCCGATGGGGTGCCAAAAGAGGGGGGGTTCAAGAGTACCCTCACGTCGCTTACGCTATCTCTGAAGGTTCCGTTGCTGGCTCGGGCGCTTGCGCCAAATCCTGTGGAAAGAAATGAGAACTTATCCGCCATCGACCTCTGGATCTCTGGTCTGTCTGCCATAAACCGGCTCCATCTCCCACCCCTTCTCACGAAACCCATCCAAAATCCGAGGAGATGCCATTCCATCAGCTCTCGGGCATAAGTCGCCCCCTCGCTTAAAAAAAGATGCGCTGGGGGCTCGCGCCTTTCACCTGCTCTCTTGAACGGGCCATCGTCTTTTAGAGATCTGATCAGCCTGTAAGTCTGCCGGTCTGTCGAAGCCGATATGAGTGCTCCCTTTTCAAGACGCCTTTCTCAGGCGCCGAGCCACCATGGGTCCGCCTATCATCGGGGGCTCCATCCCGCCGATCAGTCCTGCAAACGTCATCGCAGGCGGCTAGAAGTTGACCAGCGCCCGGAGGTCAGAGGGGAGGGTCAGCCGGGTTGCGGTTGCAGTGGGCGTCGTCGGCGTTGCCTTGCCTGAGGGGGCGCTGATCGCGATCTCGTTTGAGACATAAGAGAGGTCGCATCGCCGATCGATCATCACGATGTAGACTGATGCTGGGGGTGCCTCTCCCTTCTCCACCGCAAACCAGATACCCTTCAGATCCTCCGGGGCCTCCAGGGCGCAGAAGCGATTTATCCGAAGTTCGCCCTGGTTGTATATGTCGACCCACGTCCTGCTGGATTCATTGGTCAGGCCGCAGGGCGGAAGGTCAGGGGCAGCCTCGAAGATCTCCGCAGGATAGACGTCCCAGTTGGCGACCGGGATCATGTACCTGGTGAAGTCAGTTCCGCTCACCGTATAATCCTCTGTGCCTGCCAGCTCCAGAATCGGGTTCGGAAGGGTCTGGCAACACTGGTACTCCTGGCATCTCTCGAAGACGTAGCTCTGGGCGTAAGCGGTCCTTCCGCTCCCATCGGTGAACCGAGTGTAGACGTCAGCCTGGAGCCGATACCCTTCGGCGGGGCGGACGATCATCAGCGTCTCGCTGAAGCTCGTCGTCCAGACCGCCGAGATGGCCAGGGCCTCGGAGATGAGGTCTGAGCTGACAATTGGGCTGTAGGCGTAAGAGGCGTTAGCATGTTCCCAGTCAATGTCGTCAGGATAGAACTTCCCCCAAGCGTGAACTGCCACATGAGTTCCACTTGTGTCGATCTCAAGGGTTGTGACCCCGCTGGTTTCGGGATCTACGTTTTTCCAGTAGCCAGAAAAACGGTCCAATTGGGCTGACGCACATGAAGCCGAGGCCAAGGCGAGGAGAACCAAGACCAGCAGATATGTCATTTCCCTCATGATTATCTTCCTTTTATCTCACGTAACTGGTACCCTGCTTTAAATCTATTTTAAATTATTGATTTGAGAGCCATGACCAGGTCGGATCGGCTTGTTGGATATGGCATTTTTTGCTTTCATCGGCAAAGAACGGATCGGCTGCAGTATTCCTCTTTTTAGTTGGGCTGCTGGTCGAGAATCTGGGCTTCGACAACATGGATCAATTCTTCTCCGATCAGGCGCCCTGGTTCAGGGTTAGTCTCACTTTTCTACCAGATCTCCAATTTAATAAGCAGATATTAATTTAATATATAATTTAAGTTTTTATTCAAATATGTTAATTTATTAAAAATAAAAAATATACAGATTTTCATAATTTTTCCTATTTCAAAAATATTTTATAAATTGTCATACAATTATGTACTGATAATTAAGTTGAGGATAAATTAAGATAGATTTTAAAGTAAAGTTATATTTTTACAATATGTTTTAATTTTTATAAAAAAATAACTTATTTATAACGATGATAACTCAATAACTGATCTCTAAGCCCATAAGGTTGTTTGAAACTCGGAGCCTATTTCGGGATTCTCAGCCCTCAATTATTGTTCACATATTGTGTGTGTATAGGTCTCAAAGCTGAGACTTTGATCCCATTTTACCAACAGGTTCATTACATATACTATGTGAATTTGGCCCCCTCGTCGCGTACCATGATGGTTATTGGGATGAAATGTGCCCTTTAAGCAGATCCCGGCCTCATAAGCCCCTTAATACACATATAGTATATGAACAGGAAGTCCAAACCTTCGAGAATACTACTATTTTTATAGAATATAATTTCTATCCAAAATCCCAGGTATTTTATCCGTTTTTTTGGTTTATAAAATTTACCATATTTATTGAAAATTCACGTAATATCGGAAGATTAATAGATATTATTTTATATATTTGCCCCGGCCTACATTTTTATACATGATTTTTTTTTAATTTGCTTAAATATTTTCTATCAAACCATCTCTGCTAAATAGCATATGTTTTACCATATAACTAAAAAGAAAATTTTAAAATAAAAATAAATTAAAAATAAATTAAATAAAAAATTTATATACATTTAATAAAAACTTAATAAATTATACTTCATATCTAATGTATGGAAAATAAATAAATTATAGGAATAAATGCTTTTTATAAAATATGAATAAATTATCTTTCAATTTCTGACCTAAAAGTGAGACTTGAAACAGGCGGTGATGATACCACCGTTCATCATTCAGAATGCACTTGCTGAGCAGACTTCCGGAGCCGCTGGCATAAAGCGTTTATATTCCGATGGGCATTAAAGCGCCCCTGAGGAGGAGCTTATCAGGCTATTTTCAGAGGATCACAAGGGGGCTTTCATAGACCTTCTGGTGGTGCTGGTGGGGGTGGCAGGAGGCCTTTGCGCGGTCATTTTTCGCGAACTGATGGTCGTCGTCCACGACCTCTTCTTCGACCATATCCTGCCTTCCGCCCCCAGCTATTACTTCATAATCCTCCTGCCGGTGATCGGCGGGCTGATCGTTGGCCCTGTGATCTGCTGCCTCGCCCCCGAGGCAAGGGGCGACGGGATACCCACCGTCATGGAAGCCCTCCAGAGAAGGGGAGGTTAGATCAGAAAGAGGGTGGGCTTCATAATCATATGCGCTTCGGCCGTCACCGTGGGAAGCTGCGGCAGCGCAGGGAGAGAGGGGCCCATCGTCCAGATAGGCTCCTCGTTTGGATCTCTCATCGGCCAGGCCGCAAGGCTCGGCCCTCGAGAGATAAACCCGATCGGTCGGCTCCCGGTGGTGAGAGAGAACGGATCAAAGGAGCTGGTCGGGATAATTACCAGGTCCGACGCGATCCAGGTTTACGAAAAGGAAGCTGAGCAGTAGCCCAAAACCCCCAGTCATCCGTTATTCTTACCGTCATCCGTTCTCGTCTCCATCGACATCTGGCAGCAAAAAAGGGGAATGACGAAACCGATGAGTTAAGGGTTTATATTGAGATGAACATTAATTTGCTGTCTTGAATCGAGATCGAAATATTGAGGAAGGCTTCATCGAGAAATTATCTAAAACCTATCGGTGGGCCTACATCGACTTTCTGGCGATGCTCATCGGCCTCGCGGGCGGAGCTGGAGCCATAGCATTTAGAAGCGTTATAGATTTCATCCACGGCATATTCTTCTCCGGGATATCCCACCAGGGAGCTTCGCCAACCTATTCAATAATCCTCTTTCCCATCATCGGCGGCCTGATCGTGGGACCGATCATCTGCATCCTGGCCCCCGAGGCGAAGGGTCACGGCGTCCCCCAGATCATCGAGAGCCTCCAGGTGAGCGGTGGCCAGATAAGAAAACGGGTGGGCTTTCTTCTCATCCTCTCCTCCGCCGTGATCATCGGCAGCGGTGGAAGCGCCGGGAGGGAGGGGCCCATCGCCCAGATAGGCGCCTCCTTCGGATCCCTCATAGGCCAGATCTTCAGGCTCGGATCGGGCGACCTGAAACTTCTGACGGTCTGCGGCGTCGCCGCGGGTATCGCCGGGACCTTCAACGCCCCCATGGGCGGGGCGATATTCAGCATGGAGGTGGTGGCTCGGAGGTTTTCACCTTTCGACTCGGTGCCGATCCTGATCTCGGCGGTTGTCGGCGCTGCGGTGGCGGCCGCCCTCGCCGCCCCCACCCCGGCCTTCTTCAATCCCGAGTTCGTCTTCAGCACCGCAGACCTGGCCCTCTGCTTTCTCCTCGGCCCGATCTTCGGAGCTCTCGCCTTCCTCTGGGTGAGGTTCTTCTACCTCGTCGAGGACTCCTTCGAGGCCCTCAGGGTGCCGAAGATGGCGAAGCCCGCCCTCGGCGGGATCGTGGCGGGTATAAGCGGATACTACCTCTTCGGCTATGGGATCATGGGCGTCGGATACGACGGCATCACCAGGATCTTCGAGACGTCGTTCGACGCGTCGACCTTTCCGAGCTCATTCGATATGATGATATTTCTCATCGCCCTCGCCCTCGTCAAGATCCTGGCCACCTCCTTCACCGTGGGGTCCGGCGGAAGCGGCGGGATATTCGCCCCCTCCCTCTACATCGGGTTCATGTTCGGCGTGGCCTTCGGCCTCCTAGCAGATGCGATCTTCCCGGGCCTTGATACCGCCACCCCTACGGTCTACGGCCTTCTGGGGATGGCGGCCCTCTTCGCCGGAGCCGCCAGGGCGCCTCTCACCTGCATCGTTATGATCCCGGAGATGGCCAGCAGCTACAGCAGGCTACCGCCCATCATAATCGCCTGCGTTCTGAGCTATGCGACAGCCCAGATCCTGATGAAGGGGGCGTCGATCTACTCCATCAAGCTGATGAAAAAGGGGATCTTCATCGATCAGCCCCAGCCGGTTCTGAAGGGGATCGCGATCGGAGAGGCGATGCACCGGAGTGTTGCCACTGTCGGGCCCGAGATGACCCTCCGCGAGCTTCGGGACTTGATGTTCAAAACCAACCTCAACGGCTTTCCCGTGGTTGAAGATGGTCGTCTCGTGGGGATCGTCACCTTCGACGACCTGCGAAAGGTGCCGATCGCAGAGCAGGATAAGACCCTGGTGGGCGATGTGGCAGTAAAGGAGTTGATCTCCGTCCGGCCGGACCAGTCCACAAAGTACGCCATGGACCTGATGTACCAGAACAAGATAGGCAGACTCCCGGTGGTCGGCGACGATCCGAAAGAGCTCCTCGGGATCATAACCAGGACCGACGTCATCCGGGCCTACGAGACCAGCGGACAGAGATAAAAATTATCTAAATTCTGCACCCTCTTTAAGGTCTGTGCTTATAAGGAGCATTCGCCGATTTCCTCCGTCGCTCCATTTTTATACCTCCATCCCCTGATATCCTATCGATGTACCGTATACTGGTTACCAACGACGATGGCGTCTACTCCGCGGGGATCAGGGCGGCGGTCCGGGGGGTGGCGGGCCTCGGCGATCTGCTCGTGGCCGCCCCCTCCGGCCAGAGGTCCGGCGTCGGAAGGTCGATCTCCATCTTCGAGCCCCTGAGGTATAACAGGGTCAACCTCGACGGCGTCGAGGCCTACGAGGTCTCCGGGACGCCCACAGACTCCGTGATAATGGGGATATTCTGGCTTATGAAAGGAGAGCTTCCTGACCTCGCCGTATCGGGGATAAACATCGGCGAGAACATCAGCACCGACACCGTCACCACCAGCGGCACCATCGGCGCTGCCCTGGAGGCTGCAAGCTACGGGGTTCCGGCGATCACAGCCTCGATCCAGGTCGTCGACCAGGGGGACAAGTTCGACAACAGAAACGATCAGGTCTACCAGTTCGACGTCGCGAGCAGCCTCGTCCGACGGGTGGCCAAAAATGTCCTGGAGAAGGGATTGCCGCCGGGGGTCGACATCCTCAACCTCAACGTCCCCGTAAACGCCACCGAGGATACGGAGGTGGTGGTCACAAGGCTCGCCAGGAAGATCTTCAAGACCGCGGTCCAGGAGCGGGCCGACCCCCGGGGCAGACCATACTACTGGATCGACGGCGACCTCGTCTGCACCGAGCGGGAAGGGACCGACGTTCGGGCCGTCTATCAGGAGGGGAAGATCTCCATCACCCCTCTGACGATCGACAACACCGCCAGGGTCGACTTTTCGGAGATCTCCGACCTGGTAGAGTGAAGTGAACGCTGATCTGGTGATGACTTTGAGCGAGATGCCAATAGAAGATTTCGAGAAGATGAGCCGAGACGACCAGGTCCTTTACCTGACCGAGAACCTGAGGGACCTCGATGACCAGCTGGTAGACCCTGGGATCGAGATTTTGATCGGCGCCGGAGAGACGGAGCTTGCCATCGCTCTCGCAAGGGACTCGGGCCGGATCGATCGGGCGGTAAAGATCGCCACGGGTGAGGGGGACTACCTCTGGGCCGCCCTCATCGCCAAGAAGGCCGGAAAGGAAGAGGAGGAAAAGAGGCTCTATCAAGAGGGGCTCGCATACTACGTCTCCGAAGAGATGTACGGCCGGGCCGTCAGCGCCGGTCTGGCTCTCGGCCTGCCCAAAGAGCAGATCGAACACCTCTTTCTGGCCGGGGTGGACGCCGAGAGGAGGAAGATGGACACGGGCCGGGTCGGCTACGCCCTGGAGAGCTTGGCCCTCTCCCTCGAGAGCGCCCTCGTCGGCAGGGACGACGAGATGGCCGAAGATCTGCGAAAGGCGATGGCAGAGGAGAGGGAGAGGACGTTGAGGCGAGCCGCCGAGAATCAAGAAGAATGAGGGCGGGAGCAGCCCCGCATTACGCCCTCCGTCAGCGGTCTCTCAGCTTAACTTCGATCTTCAAAAGGTCCTCGGCCACCAGAACGTCAGGAAAGGTTCGGCGGGCGTCGGCTAGAAGAGGGCCCACGTCATCGGAGTAACGAGAGCTTATGTGGGTTAGAATGAGCCTGCGCACGCCGGCCCTCTGGGCGAGCTCTCCCGCCTCGCCGGCGGTGCTGTGCATCGTCTCCACGGCCCAGTCGCCCATCTCATCGTCGAGGGACCCGTCGTGGATGAGAAGATCTGCATCTCTGCTCGCCTCCTCGACCTCCGGCGTGGGCCTCGAATCGCCGGTGTAGACCACCTTTCTTCCGGGCCTCGCAGGCCCCATCACATCTTCTGGCCTGACGACTCTGCCCTCGACCTCCACCGCCTCACCTCGCTGCAGCTTTCCGAAGATGGGGCCGGGCGGAACGCCCAGGGCGACCGCCTTATCGCGGTTGAACCTTCCGGGCCGTGGGTCTTCCCGGAGACAGTAGCCGAGGCTAGGGACGCTGTGGGCGGTCCTGACCGCTTCGACCTCGTACCCGTCCATCCTCACCACGTCGCCCGGAAGAAGCTCCAGAGCCCGGACGGGGAACTTGCGGGAGTAGTAGCAGAGCCGGTCGAAGAGCTCCACCACCTCAGAGGTCCGGGCGGGCCCCGCTATGGTGACGGGCTCTCTTCTCCCCTGGAAGGCCATCGTCTCCAAAAGGCCCGGTATCCCCAGGATGTGGTCGGCGTGATGGTGGGTTATGAAGATGTAGTCGAGGCTCATCATCCCGGTCTTCGCTCGCATCATCTGCCGCTGAGTCCCCTCGCCGCAGTCGAAGAGGACGAGCTCGCCCTCGCGGTTGATCAGCACTGCAGAGGGGCTCCTCTCGGGGGTGGGAAGGGAGCCTGCGGTTCCGAGAAAGGTCACAGTGAGCATCCTTTGCATCATCTCCAGCTCAGGGTCGATCATCTTGGAAGGGTGACTATAAAAAGGTGCGCGGGCTGTGGGCCTCATCCCGAAGCTGTGAGACTTGAGGATTAGCCCAATTGAAGATAGCCCAGATTGAGGGGAAGCGAGAAGAGAGGGAA
>NPIE01004920.1_pt2 | contig 24015 bp, 18 predicted proteins | sample 8637661 | NCBI WGS metagenome assembly NPIE01 (sample SAMN07420842, study PRJNA396082) | bioreactor metagenome | isolation source: sample BA12 brine-fed electro-methanogenic bioreactor BA | place: Japan: Kochi | collected 2016-12-09
CTCGGAGAACCACTGAGAATACACCGAGAACCACAAAGGAAAAAACACAATCTGTTAATTCATATCAATTTCTACTTAACCAATAGATACCATATTTTTATTGATAGATACTCCTTATTCCATTTAGTGTTGATTATCAATCATCTATTATAAAATAAAGAAATATTGTTCTTAACTGAGGTTTGCCACCTAATAATCATGTGAACCATTAATCATAATCCTGATCTTACTCTTAATCCCCCTCGAGATGAATGAAAAAGATACTTAAGGAGTGCGATCAAGAGGGAATAAAAAACTTGCGAGTCGTAATCTCGTGTAACACTTTCTTCTTCCTGCGGGAGATGATGTCCGAAGGACAGGTGAAGGGGGAAATTGCAGATGGTAAAAACAAACCATATACCGTTATATTTTTGAATAAACCAACATCTAATGCCGCACTAATTCGCTCAAGTCAGGACTTGGATTTATTTATTAAAACTAACTGCCGTTCAATTATATTTTTAATATAAAAAGATTTGCCACCTGAAAATCCTATAAGCCATAAATTGAGTTAAAGAAACTTTATAGATAGAAAAATACAGAAGGGAAGTTTTAGTACCATATCCTTTTACTTCTTCAACGGAGAATTATACACCAATCCCAAGAGCAATGCGGTTAACGAAATTGAAATAACTTACAATAAGTTTTGTAAGAATAATATCTTCATCACTCCAACCGATTGCTCTAATATTATCGATAACATCTTGAGCGATTTTGCTTAGAGAAACTGTTAATTGTTCTGCATATTCTAACAGAACTTTCTTCTTTTCTTCAATTTCAAGGTCTCTGAAATTTTCGGTAGAACGCTTTAGTTTTTGTTTATCCTTCCAATAAAAATTCAATGCTTCGGCATGGTGGTTTATGCAGTAGTCACAATCGTTGGCTTTTGAAACCACAACAGCAATCATTTCTTTAAGTTCGCATGAAAGATTGGATTTACCGAACATAATTGATTTGTACAAATCCATATGTTTAATCATTGTATCGGTGAGTAAACTATGGACAGCCATAATATTAGATAGTTTTCCACGCGAGGAAATTATGTCTTCGTAAATATCTTTTAATTTCCCTTCGGCACTTAGTTTAACTCCATCATCCCTACTTTATCGTGGTTACTGAAAAGATTAAAATTTTCTAAATACCAAATCTTTGATTTTTCTGCCATTATTTTGCTTTTAGTTGAGGGTAACGGAATATAACCGATAATTGTTCAACAAACGATATTGAAACATAAATTTTAACTGATATTAAATTGGAAATATGTCAAGGGTGGATGAATTATAAGATGAGGAAAATGAATATCGAATTTTAACCTTGCGTAGGCAGTGTAAAATGAAAAGTACTCCCTTTCCCGTATTCACTTTCAACCCAAATTTTACCATGATTTTTTTCAATCAATTCTTTGCAAAGAATTAGCCCCAGACCGGAACCCTCTTCTTTTTCAGTTCCGGCGGTTGTCAGATGCATATCAATTTTAAATAACTTTTCTTTATCCTCGTCTTTAATGCCAACACCGGTATCGGCAACATATATATCAATTTTGTTTTTCAAGAGTTTACAACCGAATTCGATTTTACCTTCCTTTGGAGTGAATTTTATTGCATTGGATAATAAATTTTGTACAACGGAAGAAATAGTCTGCTGATCTGAATAAACCAAGGTTCTTGGCGGGATGTTGTTTATCACTTTTATATTTTTCTTTTCGGCATTGTTTTTAAGCAGCTTGAAATTCGAATCGACAAGTTCGGATATATCATATATCTCGGGGTCAATTTGAATTCTTCCTGTTTGAACTCGCGACCACTGTAATAAGTTTTCTAAAAGATTAAAAACTGTCTGAGCTGATTCGTGAATGTTGTTTGCAAAAAGTTCTATTTCTTCTTTCGAAAGGTCGTTCAAATCATCCTTTAGAAATTCCGAGTAACCGATAAGTGAGGTGAACGGACTGCGTAAATCGTGCGCAACAATTGAGAAGAATTTATCTTTAGCCGCATTTATGTTTTTTAATTCTTCTTCAGATTTTATTAGCTGTTTATTTACCTGACCAAGCTCATCGATATACTTGCGCAGTTTAGCCTCGTAGTTTTTAGATTCGGTAATGTCTCGTAAAATTCCCCTATAAGATTTAACATTCCCCTTTTCATCGCGAACGGCGAAAGCGGTTTCAAGCACTGTTGCAATTGTACCGTCTTTTCTTCTAACACCTATTTCGTAATCTTTAACGTAGCCTTCTTTTTCCAATTGGTTCTTGAACTTTGTCCTATCATATGGATTGAGATAAAGTTGTTCGGCAATTTGTACTTTTAGTAATTCTTCTTTGTTCTTATAACCGAACAATTCAACACCGGCGGGATTCATATCGAGAAGTTGCCCGTCAGGAGTACTCTCATAAATTGCATCTTTAATTTCATAAAAAAGTGTCTGAAATTTATCTTCAACTTCTTTGAGTTCCTTTTTTTGTTCTAAGCTTTCGCGTAAATCTTTTACAAAATATACTCTGTGCTTACCTTCTTCACCGTTAACTTGTGAAATAATTTTTAACTCACATTTTATCTCCTTGCCGTCTTTATCAATCATTGAAGCAAGTAATTGCTTTTCTTTTGTGTCGACAATCGGTTTATTTAAAAAAAGCGTATCAATTTTTTTATTCCTAATTTGGTCAGATAAAAATCCGAAATGTTGTTCGAATGCTTTGTTTGTAAACAAAATATGTGAATCGTTGTCGGTTATTATTATAATTTCGGAAAGATGATCGCAGAATTCTAAAAATGATGTGAGATTAATTTTTTGTTCAACTTCTTGGTTGTCGGAGTAGAAGATGCTGTTATTGTCGGTCATAAAATTTAGTAATGTTTATAAGTAAAATAACAAGTGCTGCCTAAACAAACAACTGCTTCTAATATTATCGATATAAAAAAGAATTAGTTTAGTGCATATTAATATTAAAGAATAATAATCTGAGATGATAAATTGAATGACATTGAAAGTATATTAATCTTGTTCGGCGTTGGAATGGTAGCCGGTATAATTAATGTTATGGCAGGAGGCGGCTCAACCTTAACTTTACCGGCATTAATCTTTCTTGGTTTAGATGGAACGGTGGCGAACGGTACAAATAGAATTGCAATTTTAATTCAAAACTTTTTTGCCGTCTATTCTTTTAAACGGGAAAAATTCTCAAAGTTCAAAATTAGTTTTAAGATGAGCTTGTTCACCTTGCCAGGAGCACTTATCGGAGCTATTGCTGCAAGTAAAATTGAGGGCGAGGTGTTTGAAAAAATCCTGGGTGTTGTAATGATTGGAATTATCATTACAATGGTGATACCTCAGAAGAGAAAAAATTTTGTTGATGAAATAAGCAAAATTCCGTGGCTCGTTTATCTCGCTATGTTTGGTATTGGGTTTTACGGAGGGTTCATTCAAGTGGGTGTGGGATTTCTATTAATGGCGGTTCTTCATTATCTTCTCAAAGAAAATTTAGTTTTGGTAAATGTTCATAAAGTGTTTATCGTTTTTATCTATACTATACCGGCATTTATAGTGTTTGTGTTTACAGACAGTATCAGCTGGTTTCACGGATTAAGTTTGGCTGCCGGAAATTCGGTAGGGGCTTGGTATTCCGCTAAAATATCCGTTAAGAAAGGCGAGAAGGTTATAAAACCCGTGCTAGTGATAGCAATATTTATTATGGCGTTGAAATTAATAGGAGTATTTTAAATAAAATTTGCCGCAGCTTTTTTTAACCTATCCATCATTGCCAATCCCAAACCCGTTTCGGGAATGGGTTCGACTAAAATAATATCTAAATTATTTCCATCTAATCGGTGAAGTGCAGAAAACATATTTGCGGCGGCTTCTCTTAAATTACCTTTTGATGATAAGATAACCATTTGAGCAAATTTAAAATCAAGTGTTTGTTCTTTCAAAAATATTGCGCCGATTTTTTTATCTCTCAACTCAACTAAATCTACTTCATTTAAAAATTTAAGAGGAGTTCGCGGCGAGTAATGAAAAGGAAGCTGTCCCGGTGAGTTGGGATCGGTTGTTCTTTGCTTAACTTCAATTTTACAATTTAACAATTCCTCTATTTGTTCTTTTGTAATTCCACCGGGTCGAAGTAAAAAAACATTGTTGCCGGTTATTTCAATAATTGTAGACTCAACTCCGACTTCCGTATCCCCGCCATCCAATATCATATCTACTGCATCGCCAAGCTGGTTATATACGTGTGATGCCTTTGTGGGACTCAGTCGGTTAAACAAGTTTGCACTCGGTGCCGCTACCGGGCAACCGGAAAGTTTTATAAGTTCAATTGCAATTTTATTTTTGGGAATGCGTACAGCTACTGTCGGGTTATCTGCCGTAACAATTTCCGGCACAATGCTTTTTTTTGGAAGAACCAACGTGAGAGGTCCCGGCCAAAATGCTTCAGTCAGTTTTATAATTCTCACATCGTTAATTTCGCAAATTGAATTAAGTTTAGTTTTATCATCTATATGTAAAATAAGCGGATTAAAAGTCGGTCTTTTTTTTATTTCAAAAATTTTTGCAACAGCGGTCGGGTTCAATCCGTCAGCACCTAACCCGTAAACGGTTTCGGTTGGGAAGGCAACCGTGCCGCCGTTTTTAATTATCTCAGCTGCTTTTTGTATATTTTCCTTTGTTGCTTTGACTGGGTTCATTTCATGTTAAATTTAACAGACAAAGATACTCAGATAAATTCGAAAGTTGTATTTCTAAATCGTACACAATAACCGAACAAGTTTTAAAAAGAGGAAAATATGAGTGAATTAACCGAACTTAAAAAATTCTGTAAAATACTGGCTGATGAAAGCGGCAATGTAATAAAAAAATATTTTAGAACAGGTGTTGCTGTTGAAAGTAAGAACGATAAATCTCCTGTAACTATTGCCGATAGGCAGGCTGAAGAAGTTATGCGTTCCTTAATTGAAAAAGAATTTCCCGAACACGGAATTTTGGGTGAAGAGTTCGGAGAAATTAATAAAGAAGCTGAATATCAATGGATACTTGACCCGATTGACGGGACTAAAAGTTTTATCACCGGGGCTGTTACTTTCGGTACACTGATTGCGCTTACTAAAAATAGTCAGCCCATTTTAGGTGTGATAAACCAACCAATACTTGGTGAATTTTTGATTGGAGATAATAATGAAACAATGTTGAATAATATTCAAGTTAAGGTAAGAGAGTGTAATGGTTTAGCTGATGCAACTCTACTTACAACCGATCATCTAAATTTTGAAACATACCAGAATTTGGGAGCCTTTGAGAATTTAATACGAAAAGTTAAACTTTACCGTCAATGGGGCGATTGCTATGGGTATTATCTTGTTGCAACAGGCTATGCGGATATAATGATTGACCCCATTATGTCCGTTTGGGATTCGATGGCGTTGATTCCAATTATACGTGGTGCAAATGGAGTAATTACAGACTATCACGGTGGAGACCCTGTAAAGGGAAACAGCATTGTTGCAGCTTCAAAAACAATTCACAAATTGGTTGTTGAAGAGTTGAATAATTATTAACGGTATCCGTCTTTCGAAAGCGAATCGTAAGACCTGTAAACCACTACTTTAACCGAGTAGCTTAAGTAATAACCTGTTGATTCTACTTTAACGCCGTTTGTTTCTTTCGAAAGTTTGATCTCAGCAATTAACTTATCCTTTTCAATCAGATCTTGTTTTAAGGAACTTTTTGATTCGGGAATATTATTAAGTGCATAATAAAGACCTTTCTTTGCATTTACAAAAGCGTGCTGTATATCTTCCTCAAAAGAGGGAGTGTTTTCTTGGGAGAAAAGAGTTAATGACAACAAAATAATTAAGGGAAAGAGTTTAAACATAATGTTTGCCACCTATTAAATTGTTGGAATTTGAAAAAAGATACTGCAAAAACTATATTAATTCAAGATTAATATTTGGGAATTTTAGAGTGATTAGTTAAAGAAGTGATTTTTGTGGTTGATTTGGGCTAAAAAACCAGGGGCTGACTAAAAGGTAATCTCATTATTTATCTTATCAGCTAATAACAGCAATAGCCACGAATAGTTTTTTTGAATGTTTACTTTTTAGTCAGCCTTCTCTTAATTTATTTTAATCTTTCCAACAGATGATTTAAGAGTTCGTCTTTATGAACTCTTACCTGTTCCATCGAGTCTCTTTCTCGAACTGTAACTGTTTTATCTGTTAAAGTTTGAGTATCTATGGTAATGCAGAAGGGTGTGCCGTTTTCGTCTTGTCTTCTGTATCGTCTGCCGACCGCACCTTTATCATCGTAGAAGACTCTTAAATACGGACGAAGATCTTTTTCAAACTCGCGGGCTAATTCAGGCATACCATCTTTATTAACAAGAGGGAAAATAGCAGCTTTAATAGGTGCGAGTTTTGGATGAAGCTTAAGTACAACTCTCGTTTCACCGTTGACTTCTTCTTCATTATAGGCATCGGTTAAAAATGCCATAAAGCTTCTACTTACACCGCCGGAGGTTTCAATAATATATGGAATGAATTTTTCTTTTGTTTCTTCATCAAAATATTTTTGAGATTTGCCTGAAAACTCTTCGTGTTTTCTCAGATCGTAGTTTGTTCTGTTGTGAATACCTTCAATTTCACCCCATCCGAAAGGAAATTCGTATTCAATATCGGTTGCGGTTTTAGCATAATGTGCAAGTTTGTCTTCCGGGTGATCGTGAAATCTTAATTTAGAGGGATTCATTCCCATCTGTTTGTACCACTCCATTCTTTCTTCTTTCCAATACTCAAAATATTTTGCATCATCTTCCGGTTTAACGAAATACTGCATTTCCATCTGCTCGAATTCGCGAGTTCTGAACAAAAAGTTTTTAGTGTTAATCTCGTTTCGGAAAGCTTTCCCGATTTGAGCAATACCGAATGGAAGCTTTTGTCTGCTTGCACCTTGCACATTTAAAAAGTTTACGTAAATGCCCTGTGCCGTTTCAGGTCGTAAATAGATTGCATTTTCATTTTTTTCAACCGGTCCGAGAAAAGTTTTGAACATCAAATTAAAACTTCGCGGTTCAGTAAATTCGCCTTTTGTACCGCAGTTTGGGCAGTTAGTTATGGCTAATAAGAGTTTATTAATATCCGTATCTTCAAGCAGACTCTCAAATTTTTCGGTAGAAGAAAGTTCAGCATTATTTATTTTGTTGAATGAATCGGAAATCTCGTCGGCAACGGTTTCCGAAAATTCTTTTAAAATCTTTTCAATTTTTTTATCGGAAATCTGTTCAGCTAAAGTGTCCAATCTAAATCGAGCTTTACATTGTTTGCAGTCAATCATAGGATCGGTGAAATTTTCAACATGTCCCGAAGCTTCCCAAACTCTCGGATGCATAAGAATAGCGGCATCAAGACCTTCAACATCCTCGCGATAGGTCATCGTCTTCCACCATTCTTCTTTGATATTTTTAAGGAGTTCAACACCGAGAGGACCGTAATCCCAGCACCCGTTTAACCCGCCGTAAATTTCACTCGATTGAAAAACAAATCCTTTTCTTTTTGCTAAAGAAACTACTTTTTCTAAAACGTTTTGCTCTTTTGCCATATATACATCTTCCTAATTCTTCTGAAATAAAAGGCAAATATACAATTTTACCTACTCTTTTTATAATGAAGTTGATTGCTGTATGATATTTAAGCGATGGTTTAATCAGCTGGTAAAATACTACATACCAAACGGAATTTTACCGGTTAATTTCAAAATTCCTTTCAGACACTTATGGGGGAAGTCAACATTGCCTATATACATCATCGGGCAGCCGCGGGGGATTAATTCGATGCCGTTTTCTTCGCAGAATTTCTCCGCTTCATTGTGATAGCTTCCGTTTCCTATCGAACTGTGGATCCAGGCAAGTTTAACATTCGCTTCTTTGCAATCTTTGAGTACATTCATTGTTGCTTTAGGGGAAGTGTTTATTACTACTGCATCAACGGGTGAGGGGATTGATTGTAGATTTGGATAACATTTATCCCCTTCAACTTCTACTGCATTAGGATTAACCGCAAAAACATTATAACCCGATTTTTTCAGTTTTTTGTAAATAACATTTCCGGTTTCTGTTTCCGGTTTGCGTGAAACGCCTGCAACGGCAATATTTTTACATTCGGAAAACTTTTTAATTCGCTCGTTAAAAGGATTCATTTTATCTGCTTTTTTTGTATCTCTTAAAATAAATCCAATTAAAATAAAAGACAATTGTATCTGTGAAAGGTTATAGCTTCCGGGCAACTACAACAACCTCTTTAAACGTATCAACTGTACCGGAGGAACTATTCAGAGCTTCTATCAATAAAATATAAATGCCGATTTTAAGCGGCTGACCGTCGTCGTTGTAGCCGTCAAAAATTATTGAACCGCTCTTGCCGAATAAGTTGCTTTCGTTAATTGTCCTTACTTTTCTCCCTTTGCTGTCGAACACCTTTATTTGTATGGAAGTAATTTCTCTAGGTAAATTATAGTTTATAATTGTAAAATCTTCATAACCATCTCCATCGGGAGAGAATGGGTTGGGTGTTACGGAAATAGTTTTATTCGTTTCTTGATTCTCTATGTAAATAGAATTTGCACTGCCGGGAGTTGCTCCTTCGCTTGCAACGGACGTTGACCAGTTGTTCATATCGTTTCCATCAAGGAACGGATTAATTCTCTCAATGCTTTTTCCTTTGGTTGTAATTATTCTTTGATTATGCCAATCTGATTTGTAATGAACTGAATCGACCATATTGCCGAATGCATCGCTTAATAAAATTAAATCATCTGTATTGTTCAAACTAAGATTTCCGTTAACGATCATTAGTTGGTCAAATTCCTTTAACTCGGGGTATGTTAGCAGAATTGTTGAATCAGCCGCAACAAGGAAGTATGAATCCGGTGCTATTTGAAAAGTATTGTGTGTTAGAATTGAATTATTTTTTGAACCGTCTTCAACATTCCAATTTGCAACTTCTAAAAACTGATCTGAAGTATTGTAAAATTCAATAAACTCCGAATCACCCGAATTAGGATCGAACATAATTTCGTTAATTACAACTTTCTGATCTTCATCGAGCTGTTTTATATTCACTGTTGAATTTACCGTACCCGGGGTTGAACCTCCCATTGTAATTGAAGCAAGCCAATTTGTTCTTTCGTTTGTGGGAGCTTGCAGAGAAATTCTTTCAATTGAATAGCCGTTGCCGCCGCCCCACGACGAAGAATACTTTAAGCTGTCGATAATTGCTCCTCTAAAATCGAAAACCGCAACAATATCCTCGGTGGAATTCATCTCTCCGAAATCAACTTCAAAGATGTGCGCGTTTACATCGGCAAAAACTCCGCCGGTTGTATCATCTGCAACTATAATATATTCTCCGGGTTTAACAATTATATCTTGCTCCGTAATTATTCTTGGTGAATCAAAAGTACTTCCTTCTGCAATTTTCCATTCTTTAATATTAATATCAGTGCTTGATGCGTTTATCAATTCAACCCATTCCGTTTCTTCGCTGCTCGGTGCGTACATTACTTCATTTATTAAAACCGAGGAGGCTGCATAACCGGAATAAAATGTTTTTGATAGAATATTATTTGCTAAGTTTTCGTCTTCTGCAAAATTTATCTCTGCAGAAACTTCAAAACTTTCAGGCATATTAAAAGTATTTGGTGTTGTGATAGTAATGTTTGCTTCCGAATCGAGCGCAACTAATTCAATTGTTTCATTTAACGGTAATGTTGAAGAAGATACTTTTACCGTAGCGGGAGCTGATTGAAGCAATCCGAGGTTTGTTATATGGATGTTTATTTGTATCTGCTCGTTCAGCTCAGGGAATTTTGGACTTAAAGAAATATCTTCTACCGCTAAATCGTAGTTTTTTGGTGTACGACTGTTAATAAAGCCCGGTGTGCTTCGTTCCGGCGAAATAGAATAATCCCAATTTGCCGGGTCGGTTGAACTGCCGTCATACAAAATTCGTTCAATAGAATGATCTGTCTTTTTAGAGAATTGATTGCTGTAAAAGACCGAATCAATTGTTTCCCCGAATCGATTGTAAATAACAACCCCGTCTTCAGTATTATTAAGTATTGCAAAATTGAGAAGTATAACACCTTCCGATAAATTGGGGTGATACTCGTATATGCCGGAATCTTTTGAGAGAACAACGAACTTTCCCGGTTCAACGTAATAGTTTTCGGTTGTAATTGTAGCGTAAGCCGGGGTTGTAATCACATCGGAAATTTGCCAGTCCCTTAGATTAATAGAATTCTCGGAATTATTATAGATTTCAATCCACTCAGGTTCATCATCCTGAGGGTTGAACATAATTTCGTTTACAATAATAGAGAGAGGTGCAGCAGCAGATGAAATAAACAACAGAGAAGAGTTATTGGATGAATCCTGATCTTCCGGGTAATACGCTTCGGTTATAAAAAATCTTTCTCCGGTGAAAGAGGTAATTTTATAATTGAACTCAATTGAAGCCGAGTTTCCGGCGGAGAGATTTTCAATATTAACCGTTTCAATCAAGTTTAATTTTTCTCCGGCTGAATTTGATTCATATAGAAGAAGATTAAAAGCGGCATCATTCAATCCGTTGTTGGTAATATCGGCAAACAACGAAACTGTTTCACCGGTAACCGGCTGCTGAGGATTACTGTAAAAATTGGTTATCGCAACATCGTAATCTTTTGGGGCAGTTGAATTTATTTTACCTGGGGTTCCGTTATCCGGATCGGTTGAAGTTGCCCAGTTTGATTGCTCGGTTGAATTACCGAAAGGATTTATTCTTTCAAGCGATCGACCATCAGTACCTCCCCAATCGGAAGAATAATCTAATGAATCTATTATTCTATTATAGTTATCAAGCAGCATTAGCCTATCACCTGAATTATTAAGCGATGGAAATGATTTAATAATTATTTGTGACGGGATATTATAAAGTTGAGAAATTATACTGTCTCCTGAAATCACCAAATATGATTCGGGCTGCAGAAGAATGTTTTGCGAACTGATGGAGACTGTATCATTAAGATCGGCAATGCTAAAATTTCTTAATTGAAATGCCGTGTTTGAATTATTGTAAAGTTCAATCCATTCCGGGTACGGAGCCGTAGGGGCGTACATAAATTCATTAATTATAATTTGATTGCGGGAAACACTTGGTTCTATAATCTGTTTACTTAAAAACAACGAATCATTTCGACTATAAGTGTCGTTGTTAAATTCAACTACAGCTAATAAAAATGCCTCTCCGCTTTCACCGAATTTATAAGTGAAACTTCTCTCGGTTTCTTCTCCACTAGTAAGTTCAATATTTGTAAATTCTTCAAGGATTTCACTTTCGGTAAAAAGCGAATCATCATTCAAGTCCAAATAAATTTTCAAGTTAGCATTATTCGCAGAACTGGTTCCTAAATTTTTAATTCTGCTTATAAATTCAGTTTCTTCATCAATAAAGAGAAAGGAAGAAACCGAGTTAAAATAAGTTAGGGCTAAGTCAAATTCTCTTGGAACCAGAGAATTTGTCTTGCCTGGAGTACCATTATCGGGATCAACGGATGTTCCCCAATTCGATTGCAAAGTGCTTTGAATATCTACATCAATTCTTTCAAGTGATTTGCCGTTTGTCCCTCCCCAAGAGGATGTATACTTTAACGAATCATTTGAAAAGTGAAGTGAATCGGATAAAATAATTGTATCGCCGTCATTATTAAGAGCCGGTAAATTTGCCGAAATAAACGGGATTGAAAAGTCATAATAGTCGGAGATATTCTCATTATCAGCTATGACAAGAAAAGAATTAGGGTCAATTATCAAATCGTCATTTGTAATTGTAACCGATGCAGTTGCATCGGAAATATGCCATCGTTTAATATTTACCGTATTGTCACTTCGGTTGAATAGTTCAATCCATTCTGGCTCATCATCTTGCGGAGTATACATAATCTCGTTAATTACAATAGAATTGTATGGCAAAGGTTTGCCACCGACAGTTAAAACTGCATAATAAGTATTGTTAAACTCATACTCATCATCGCCATAATTAACTTTGAATATGAAATAGTATTTCCCTTCTGTTACGTTGAGAAATTGAAATTGAACAATACCCGAATCTCCAGGTGCAAGCGATTGTGATTCACCCTCGATTCTTTCATTGGTTTGAGCTACTGAATCTTGGTTTTGATCCCAATAAAAATTAATTAAATAGTTAGAAGCCGATTGCAATCCGAAATTTTTTGTAGAGACGCTAATAGTAATATCATCTCCATCAACAGCGGGTGAGGGAGCGAATGAAACATTTTCGATGCCAATATCATGTGTTTTTTGTGTGATAGAATTTATACTGCCGGGGGTTGCGTTAAATGGACTAATTGAATTCCCCCAGTTTGTTGAATCAGTGCTTGGTTTGTCAAAATTAATTCTTTCAAGCGATTTACCACTTGCGCCACCCCATGATGGAAGATAGGTGAGTGAATCAACAACATCGGAATTAAAATCGCTCAACGCTACTTTATCACCGGTGTTATTTAATGCAGGCAGACCTGAAATTATCAATCTAGACTCGATATCATAAAAATTTTCGATATCGCCGGTAGATGCAATAACTATATATTCTTCAGGTCTTATATAAATTGATTCCGTTGTAATTGTAGAACTTGAAGAGGCATCCGATATCTTCCAATCTTTTATTAAATAAGAAGTTGACGAACGATTATAAATTTCAACCCATTCCGGTTCGCCGGTTGATGGAGCATACATTATTTCATTAATTACGACTGCATTGTAGGTCGGCGGATTAGGAGCAATTGTAAAGTTTTCAATTAATTGATTGTTGGATGTGTCCTCATCGGCGGCAAATTCAACCACGGCTATTAATCGTATATCTCCAACGGGAAAAGAACCGAGACTAAAATTTTGAGTAACTGAATCACCGCTTGCTAAGTTATTAAGAGGAAAAGAATTTATTAATTCACCGGCATCAGCAGTGGAATCAAAATCAGCGTCCTCATATAAACTTATTGAATATGATACCGCATTAATTGTCCCAAGGTTTTCAACTTTTACTTGAGCAGAAATGTTTATATTCTCAATCGGTTGACTCGGAGTAGTTGTAATTGATATGACCCCCAGATCGTTCTCTTTCGGTGATACTGAATTTTTAAAACCTGGAGTGCCGTTGAGAACAAGTGCGTTAGCCCAGTTTGATGATGAGTTATCGTTGTTTAGTATAATCTTTTCATCCGAATAGCCGGCTGAATTGTTCGCTGAGTAAGTATATGTTGATGCAGTGTCTCCAACTCCGTTTAATACAAAAACCATTCTATCTGATGAATTTGACATACCGCTGCTGCCGAATGCATTATCGTCGATTTTTACAACAAGAGCACTGCCGGGTATTGTATAAGGAGTATCTGTTGTGTCATAATCACCTTCAACAACAACTGCAAAACTATTGGGTGCTAAGAGGGTTGAATCATTGATTGAGAGAATAAAATCACTGCTGGTTACAACCCCGATCTGATAGTCTTTCAGATCAATAGTTTGATTGGTCGGGTTATACAGCTCAACAAACTCATTTCTTGTTCCATTTACACTGGGACTAAACATTATTTCGGTTAATATTATATCACTCTGAGCTTGCACACTTATGAATAAAATAAAAATGAGGGTTGTAACTTTTATAGCAGCTTTCATATCTCTATATTCTCAAAATATTAATCAATGATTTTCAATATAAGCAAATTGTGAAAAAGGAACATTTCTGCAAAATTATTTTAATGGAAAATTAATCTATTTTTGTTATTGCAAATGACAGAAGAAAAATTAACATATAAATATATTTTGCTTTTCTGGATACCTCTCGCGGCGACATGGTTTATGATGTCGATTGAAAATCCCTTTCTTACCGCAATTATTGCAAGGATGCCTGAACCGAAATACAATCTTGCGGCTTATGGTGTGGCTTTCTCGTTTGCTATTTTAATCGAATCCCCTGTTATAATGATGATGAGTGCATCAACTGCATTGGTTAAAGACTTCAAATCATATTTGAAGTTAAAAAAGTTCACTTACATTTTAAATTTTATATTAACCGGTGTAATGTTGCTGATTTTAATTCCACCTATTTACGATTTTCTTGCAATTGATTTAGTGTCTCTACCACAGCCGGTTGCAGACTTAACATATATTGCAATGATAATACTCGTTCCTTGGCCGGGCTCAATCGGTTACAGAAGATTTTATCAGGGAATACTTATCAATTCAAACCAAACAAGAAAAGTGGCTTACGGAACAATCATTAGATTAGTTTCAATGAGTGCAACCGCATTAATTCTCTTTTTCTTTTTTGAATTTGACGGAATAATTGTAGGCTCAAGCGCTCTTTCCGCCGGTGTTGTGATGGAAGCGCTTTCCAGCAAGTTTATGGCAAAAGGAATCTTAGAGAAATATAAAAGCTTGAACACACCCGAAAGCGAGGACTTAAAAATCGGAGACATATTTAATTTCTATTACCCGCTTGCCTTAACTTCCGTAATTGCATTAGGCGTACATCCGATGGTTACATTCTTTCTCGGTCAAAGCAGAATGGCTCTGGAATCTTTTGCGGTGCTTCCCGTTATAAACGGATTTGTTTTTATTTTCAGGGGAGTAGGGTTGTCGTTTCAAGAAGTTGGAATAGCGTTGCTCGATACAAAAGACAAATCGCGCAATTTTAAAATGCTGAAGAACTTTACAATTATCGGAGGCATAGCTGTTGTTCTTGTGTTGGGCATAATTGCACTTAGTCCGCTTGCAAATTTATGGTTCGAAAAAGTTGCGGGTTTACCAACGGATCTTTCAGAATTTGCCAATCTTCCGTTAATAATAATGATTTTAATGCCGGGACTTACATTTTTAATTTCATTTCAGCGGGCAATTCTTGTAAACGCTAAACATACTAAGCCGATTACAATCGCTACCATCACGGAAGTAAGCGCAATTATTTTAATTCTCTTAATAACTATTAATATGTTTGATTGGATTGGTGTAATAGCCGCAACAACTGCTTATGTGTTGGGAAGAGTAGCAGCTAATACTTATTTAATGAAACCGTTTTTGAAAGAAGTAAAAAAAGTATTAATCCACTACAATTAACTTAAATCCACTGCCATGCAGATTTGCTATTTCAATTGATTCGTCTTTTCTTAAATACCTGCGCAGTTTGCTGATATATACATCCATACTTCTTGATGTAAAATAATTATCTTCTCCCCAAACTTTTATGAGCGCAGTAGACCTGTTTAGAGGTTTGTTTTTATGAAGGCTTAACAGCCTTAAGAGATCAGATTCCTTAGAGGTAAGTTTTATCTTTTCCTTTTCAGAAATTAAAAGCCGCTTGTTATAATCGAAAACAAAGCATCCGAGTTTAAATTCGTTTGTTTCGTTCCAACTACTTTGAATGGAATTCTCTAATCGTCTTAAAACATTATTGATTCTTAAAAGTAATTCTTCAGTGCTGAACGGTTTTGTTAAATAATCATCAGCCCCTATTTTTAGTCCTTCAACTCTGTCTTCCGTCATAGATTTTGCTGTAAGAAAAATAATAGGTATGGTTTCGTCAACGGCTCTAATTTTTTTAGCAAGATTAAAGCCGTCTAACCTCGGCATCATCACATCCAATATAAGAAGATCATACTTGGTTTTAAGAAAACTGTTAAAACCTTCTTCACCATCTTTTGCAAGTTCCATTTCATAGCCTTTAACGGTTAGATAATCGTTTAAGAGGGTGCCTAAATTTTCGTCGTCTTCAACCAAAAGAATTTTTTTATTCATCTTTCTCTAAAGGTAATTTGATAAAAAATGTACTTCCTTTTCCTTTTTTGCTTTTTACAAAAACCTCACCGTTGTGAACATCAATCATTTTTTTCACATAACTTAACCCGATTCCATTTCCTTTGACGTTGTGAATGTTACCTGTAGGAACTCGATAAAAAGTATCAAATATTTTAGATTGATGCTCTTTTGAAATGCCAATACCGTTATCTTCAATTGAAATTAATATTGAATCATTTTTGTTTTCTGTTTCGATTTTTAATCTTGGTTTGTTTTCATTGTATTTAACTCCGTTCTCAATCAAATTTTTTAGTACACCCGACAAATGAAAGACGTCAGCAATAATTCTATCTTGATCTGCTTTTAATACTAATTCAATTTCGGCGGAGTGAGCATTCAAAAAATCCTTGTTCTGATCAATCACCGCACTTATTAAATTATGAGTGCTTATTGGTTCTAATGAGTATTTAAAAGTACCGGTTTCGAAAGAAGCGGCATTTAATAAGTTCTCAACCATAGATGTTAATCTTTTATTTTCGCTTGAGATCATCCCGGTATACTTTTTTATTATGCCTTCGTTTTGTCTAAAACTTGGATCGTTCAAAGCATCTGCTGCTAAGGAAATGGTTGAAAGCGGAGTTTTAAACTCATGTGTAATATTATTAATTAAATCATTTTTGATTTCCGTGATTTTCTTTTGTTTCAGCAGCATTCTAATCGTAAAAAAGAAAATCGCCGCGATTGAAATTAAAAACAGAGCTGAAAGCGACAGCATCCAAGAGATGTTTTGTAAAATGTAAGCAGAAGTATCGGCAAAATATATCTTGAGCTGATTTTGTTTTCCCGCTAAATCTAAAGGAAATAACCTAACACCGTAATTCGAATTTATTACTTTGGTGGAATCACTCCCCTCGGAAAGTATGATTGTTTTTTTATCTTTATTAATTACACCAAAACCATGTATCAATTCAATTCCGCGATCTGTCAACTCTCGGTTTATTAGCGAATCAAGTGGAAGTGAATTTAACCGAGTCTTAGTATCAATATTTTTTGTGAGTAGATCAGTTACTACTTCCGTTACTAAGTTGAATTTTGAAATAAGAATCGTATCTTGATTTTCATCAATGAAAATTTCCTCTTTTGTCAATCCGCTTTCATCCTCTGCAATCATTATAAACGAGTTGGGTATTTGTCTGCTGCCGGATTTTGTAATAAATCGAAAACCGGTTTGATTTTGTGTTACCTGTTCAACGTTAACCGATGAATCCCTTGTGATTTTTTCTATTGTCATCCCGTTTGGATGATATATCGTGTCGATTTGCTGAATCATTTCCTCCTGTACAGCATTAAGAGCTTCTTTCCGGTCAATTTGAGTTACAACCGAATTAAGCGCTTCACTTACAAGGCGATCAAATCTTTCTTGCTCAACTTTTATCAAACTTTGAATTAAGTAGTATTGGAAACCGACTAAACCGAGCAAAGCGATTGTCATTAAACCAATTATTATTTTTATGCGTCGTTCTTTCACGGTGTAAATTTACCTTCTCTTTAGTTAAGATACCCGTCTTTTAACATTTTTTAACACTCATTAACAACTATTAAATATTTCTTTTGATATCTGCTTTTTATGTTTGTTCTAAACACAAAAGGAGGTTAAAATGAAACACAAAATATTCATCTTTACTGTTTTAGTTATTTCTGCATTTGCATTGACAATAATTCAAGCACAATCAAAGGAATCAATAAAGGAAAAACTTTCCGAGTTGAAAGGAGAAATTGACAAAATAGTAATCTCTACCGACGAAGATCAAGTTGTATTTGAAGGAGAAGAAGCACGGGAAATACGGGATAGATTGACAAACTTTTATTGTGAAAAGGATTGGACTTTTGAAGTCAAGAGTGACGGCGATGAAGAAAAAGTAATTGTTGTTAAAAAAGGTGGTTCGAAGAGTAATTTTAATTGGATAACAGCTAATGACGATTCAATTAGCAGTATGATTTTTGTTGAAAAAATTGATGGGTTATCCAAAGAATTTGAAATAGAAATTGAAGACGGCAATAAAAAAATAACCGTAACTAAAATAGACGAAGACGGGGAACAGACCACCGAGACTTATGAAGGCGAAGAAGCCGAAAAGTATCTCAATAAACTTGAAGAGGATGGTGAAATTAAAATTCTTCAACTTGATCATTTAGGCGGCGAAAAAGAAAAAATAAAAGTGATTATCGAAAAGATGAAAAAAGAAAAAGAATAAATATAATTATCCGGTTCTGCGTCCCAATGAAGTTTATTGGGACAAAGAACCAGAGATCAAATTAGATGAACTCCCATCCCTAACTTTCCAATCGACTAACAACCTCAAGTTTTATATATTTACTTTGATGATTGAAATAACAGAGTTATATAAATCCTTTGGTGATAACAAAGTCCTGCGCGGTGTAAATCTTGTTATAAATGAAGGACAAACCTTCGCCATAATAGGGAGAAGCGGCTGCGGAAAAAGTGTTCTGCTTAAACATATTGTCGGCTTACTTGAACCTGATTCCGGCACTGTGAAAATTGAGGGGCAGGACATATCAAAGTTAGACGAAAACGGACTTTACAAAATCCGGACAAAATTCGGGTTCCTATTTCAAGGAGCAGCGCTTTTCGATTCACTTAATGTTGAAGAAAATATTTCCCTTTCACTCGTTGAAAATGATTACGGATTCTCCCAAAAAGAAATTGCCCAAAAAGTTGAAGAAAAACTTGAACTTGTCGGGCTGCCCGGCATTCAAAAACTTAAACCCTCTGAGCTCTCAGGCGGAATGAGAAAACGGGTTGGACTTGCGCGCGCATTAATTAGCGATCCCAAATATATTTTGTACGATGAACCTACAACAGGACTTGACCCGGTTATGTCCGATTCAATCGACGAACTTATCAGAGAACTTGCCGAAAAATTAAACGTAACTTCTATTGTTGTTACACACGATATGTTCAGCGTAAAAAACGTAGCACACAAAATTGCGATGATGCACGAAGGCAAAATTTATTTTAACGGAACACCGGAAGAAGTTTTAAACAGCAGCGACCCGGTTGTAAAAGGGTTTATTCAAAGAACGGGATTTTAATGAGCAAAATAAGAACTAAATATGTCTGCAGCGAATGCGGTTATGAATCATTAAAGTGGGTCGGTAGATGTCCTAACTGCGAGAGTTGGAACTCGTTTGTTGAAGAAATTTTTGAAACAAAAAAAAGCAGTGGTTCAAAAAAGAAAAGCAAATCGGTGCCGTTAAAATTAACTGATGAAATTCCACAAAGTGAAGATAGAATTCAAACCGGCATAAAAGAATTTGATAGAGTTTTGGGTGACGGAATTATGCCCGGCTCGGTTGTGTTAATCGGCGGCGACCCGGGTGTGGGTAAATCAACCTTGGTTATGCAGGCGGCAGGAAAAATTACGGATAAAGTTTTATACGTTACCGGTGAGGAATCATTCCGACAAATTAACCTGCGGGCAAAACGGCTGAAAATTAAAAGTGAGAATATTCTTATCTATCCCGAAACAAATTTAGAGTTTATTACCGACCAGATTAAAAAAGAATCCCCTGCACTTGTAATTGTTGATTCAATTCAAACAATTTACAACCCAGATTTTGACAATGCACCGGGAACCGTAACTCAAATTAGAGAATGTACATCCTCTTTAATGCAACTTGCAAAAGCAAAAAGCTGTGCCGTTATTGTTGTGGGACATGTAACGAAGGAAGGATTCATAGCCGGACCGAAAGTTCTCGAGCATATTGTTGATACGGTTTTGCAGTTTGAAGGAGAGCGAAATCATTCATACAGAATTTTACGCGCACAGAAAAACCGCTTCGGTAGTACAAATGAAATCGGAATTTTTGAAATGCACAGCGACGGGTTAACCGAAGTTACCAACCCAAGTGAAATATTTTTAAGCGAACGTGAAAAAATGGTAAGCGGCTCGGTTGTTACTGCAAGTATGGAAGGAACTCGTCCTGTTTTACTTGAAGTGCAGGCGTTGGTAACGCCTTCAAATTACGGCAACCCGCAGCGTGTTGCAACGGGATTTGATTACCGCCGACTTTCAATTCTTCTTGCCGTTTTGGAAAAACGGGCACAACTTAGAGTCTCTACTGCAAATGTATTTTTAAACATGGCGGGCGGTCTGCGAATCGAAGAACCGGCTATTGATTTGGCGGTTTGTGCGGCGATTGCTTCTTCGTTAAAAGAAGAGAACGCAAAAGAAAGCATTGTTGCAGTAGGTGAAGTAGGACTCGGTGGTGAAGTACGCGGTGTAAGTAATATTGAAAAAAGAATTGCCGAAGCTGAGAAACTCGGGTTTAATCAAATTATAATCCCCAAAGCAAATTTGAAATCGGTTAAGAAGAAGTCAAAAATAAAAATCATTCCTGTTGAAAATATTCTTTCGGCAATTGAAGAGATACTGATTTGAAAATCTCCGTGGATTTACATTCTAAAGAGTGAAGCTCCGATGGAGCTTTGTTGTTTTTGCTTGTAATGTTTTCTACAATACTAAAAGTCCTACGGACTTTTATTCAATTTATCGAAGTACAATCATTTAATGAACGGCGTAGCCGTTCAAGTATTGCAGGAATTTAAGAAAGAGAAAATAAAAAATGCCGTAGCATGCATTGCAACCTCGAAGGTCGCAAGGCAAGTGACCTTCGAGGTTTGTTTGAAATTTTCAGTTCGCAAAATTCGGCAATTTGTTAAATTATTTGATCAGCAGCATCTTCTTCGAAGCAAAATAGTCATTAACTTTTATTGTATAGATATACATTCCGCTCGGTAAATTGTCATCTCCAAATCGTACTTCGTATCTGCCGCTTTCTAAATGTTCATTTACCAAAGTTGCTACTTCTTTGCCTATTGCATCGTAGACTTTTATTTGAACATGCCCGGCTTTGGGCAACTGGTATCTTACTGTTGTTGTTGGGTTAAATGGGTTGGGGTAATTACTTACTGCATATTCTTTTATTAGTTCTTCTTCTGTTTCATTACCGCTCTTTTCAATTTGATTATCATTTCCTCTTACCATTTCATAATTGTCCGGAGAAGTCGTTTTGTCGGGTGAAAAATAAGCTTTTACATCATAATAAACTTGCTAATCGCCGGTTGATGGGGCATAAGTAAAAGCATAATCAGTGAAAGTTGTAGTACCTCTGTTTCTTGTTGCAACGAGAACCGGGTTTGTTGTCACTGAGCCGTATTTGGTATAGCGATAGATGTGATATTTAGTTACATAAGAATTGGGATGCTCATTCCAATCTAACTTAATATAATAATCCTTACCTTCACGCACGCCTGAAATTACAAGATTACGCATATCAAATATTGGGTAGCCTTTGTAGATTGCTGTGTATTGTTTATGAGAAGATGGATAAATATTTCTACTATTGCTTGTAACGTTGTCATCCCATTTTTTGAAAATATAATTAATATTGTTGAAATATTGATGGGTTTGTACAGAGGCAGTAATTAAGTTTTGTTCAACAACATTGAACTGTGGTGTTGGAGCATCTTTAAGAACACCGTTTACTGTTACTTTTCCACCCTCGGTAGTTCCGTTTAATTGGTTGCTGAAGCTTACGTTGCAGACTTTGCGAAGTCCTGCTTCGTAAGTAGAGTTATTATCATCTGTTACTGCTGTAAAAGATATATTCTGAATTTCTCCCTTTAATTCTGAACTTCCATCGAGATATCTTTTCCTCCAACGACTTTTATATAAAGGCGCTTCAGAATCATTCCAAATCCAGTTGTATGTGTTATAGCTTTGGTTTTCCACTGCTTCTAAATAAACCGTATTACCTGACTCTGCTTGAAAAGAATATGGGCTGGTTTTCTGTACTGCAGATTGATTTACTCCTACTTTTATCACACCGCCGGTGTATCCATCCATGTCGTTTTCTGCTGTAATTGAATAACTTTGATAATCGACAGTAAAATTAACCTGCTCACTGTCATAAGTAGTATTATTGTTCCCATCAATATTATATAGTTTTATCGTCCAAGAATAATTTCCGGCGGGAACATTATAAACAGTATATGGTTTAGAAATTGACGTATATGAGTTATTATGAGTTTGGAGCACAACGTAAGAGGAAATTGTGCCGGATTTATCACTCGATGTCCAATTCACGACAATATTTGTTGATGTACCAGAAGTAATAAAAACTGTTTCATTGTCTGTGGGCTGCGTGAAGTTAATATACTGAGAATATAAACTGGAATGAGATATTAATAAGAATAAAATGGTAAGAAAAAAAATGTTTTTCTGTTTCATTTTGTTTTTCCTTATAATTTGGTTTAAAAAAGAGATAGCCCTGTTTCATCTTGATGAAATAAATGTTGACAACCTTAGGGTCTATCTTAACTAAGAGAGTGGTGGTGCTACACCACTCTCACTTTTTTTAATAGCTTAATTCCTCCATTAATTGTTCTTCTTGTAATTTCCCATGGTAAATAAGATTAATATTGTTGTCGTCATCATTTATTAAAACAAATATATCTGATTTAAAAACTGCAATGTCTCTAATACTCTTATTGCCTTCAAACCGAAAGAGATATTCATGATTTGTTCCGTTGTAATGAGCTACGCCGTCAAACATTCTTAAAAAAATATCTTTTTCATTTCTGCCGTAAGATTGGAGCCCGAAGTTCGAATCGTTCACCTTATAAATTAAAGTTCTATCTGTGCCGTTAAGTCTATATATCTCTTGTTCTTTTGTCATGTAAACGTAATTGCCAATTTTTTGTATTGTAATATTAGCAGTAGAACGTCCTTCTTTATCTATTAATTTAAATGTGTTGTTTTCAAAAATATATACCGCAACAGAATCTAGACCAAAGTTATCATCTATAAATCCGCTTATATAATATCTATCTTTAGTTTCTTCTTTTCTAATTCTAGAGAAATAATCATTTATGCCAGAGGAGTTAATTTGAGTCCAATTATTTCCGTCAAAATGATATACCAAACTATGCCGAGTACCTGAACTATCACCAAAGCCAACAGCATATATATCATTTGAAGAATTGCCTGCAAAATCAGTTATACCGTAGTAATCAAAATAGCCGGGGTTTGACACCTGATATACTTTTTGCCACTTATTACCGTCAAAATGAGAAATTATTCCTGCTTGTCCGCCAATCCACACATCATTTTGATTGAAGCCGTTTATTCCGTAGGGTACAACCCATACAGTTTTACCATAAGAACTCCAAGTACTTCCATCATAATGCCAAACAAAATCGATTACAGAGCCTCCACTGCCTATCGTCCAAACATCGTTAGCGGAACTACCCCATAACTTGTCTAAGTTATTAAAAAGAATATCAAGGGTGTCCACTTCCCAAGTATAATCCCTCCTTCCCGGCGGCGGTTCGTTTGGTGTAACAGGGTTATCTTCACAAGAGAGGTTAATAAATATTGTTGTAAGCAAAACGGTTAATAAAAATAAAAGAGATGAATATTTTTTTAGTTGGTTCATTATTAATTGTTGTCCCGATTAATAATCAAAAAAGTGTAATATCTTTAAAGTCAGTATTGTTTAGTTGGCTTAAACAACCCCATCACTTTATACTTGGTTGATAAAGAAAAATATTAATGTAAACTATGAGTATAAGTTACTATTTTTTTATTAAAGCAAGGATAAAAATGGTATTGTTTGAATTAAGAAAGAAAACAAAGAAAATATTGCACAATAACAAATAAATTAATATTGGAAGGTATTGAATTTGATGTAATTAAAACCCACGGAATCTATTATAAAAGAATAATGTTTTTCTAAATAACTCCCGTGAATTTACATTTTGAAGAGTGAAGCTCCGATGGAGCTTTGTTGTTTTTGCTTGTAATGTTTTCTACAATACTAAAAGTCCTACGGACTTTTATTCAATTTATCGAAGTACAATCATTTAATGAACGGCGTAGCCGTTCAAGTATTGCAGGAATTTAAGAAAGAGAAAATAAAAAACGCCGTAGCATGCATTGCAACCTCGAAGGTCGCAAGGCAAGTGACCTTCGAGGTTTGTGTGAAATTTTGAATTCGGCAATTCGCAAAATTATTTAATCAGCAGCATCTTCTTTGAAGCAAAATAGTCATTAACTTTT
>NPIE01001370.1_pt1 | contig 23999 bp, 16 predicted proteins | sample 8637661 | NCBI WGS metagenome assembly NPIE01 (sample SAMN07420842, study PRJNA396082) | bioreactor metagenome | isolation source: sample BA12 brine-fed electro-methanogenic bioreactor BA | place: Japan: Kochi | collected 2016-12-09
GAATTAGGATGGAAACCTAAATATAATTTTGATACTGGTATTTTACAAACAATAAAATGGAATCTTGATAATCAAACTTGGATTAAAAATATTGAAAATGGTGAGTATTTGAGATTTATGGAAAACTATTATAAGGATTAGGTGTTATTAAATAAGCATTTCTTATTAGATTTGTAACCATGATCATTATACTAAGTTCTTTAACAGTTAAATATTTTAACCAATTTCATAACAAAATATACTGGTTTCATAATAATCGACAGTCTAAAGTAAAGGGTCAAGGCATAGATTCGAGGGCTTTTAAACTGTTTGATATAATTAACTTGACTTATGCTCTTAGTTGAGATGTTAAATACTGTTTTGATTTAAGAAAAAAAACCTAAAAATAGATGGTTCATAGTGTAGGGCAACATGCAAAATTATGTCCATTATGAAGGAGTTTGTTGAAAGCGACAGTCCTATCTGAAATTCCAAACATATACTTTAGAATTGGTATAATATAGTTTTTTTAAAATTCAATATTTCGGGAACGTATAAAATCTATGGAGGTTTTTAAAAATGCCTGTATCCAAAAATAATATAGGTAATGTTTTCATGAACGTTGTTTTTTTTCTAGTTCTACTTCTATTTTTCTTTTCATTATTTTTGACTTTTGGTTTTTTTGTTCTTGGAGAAGCTTCAAAATATACATTTAGCGTTATTGGTAATTACTTTTCTACTTTTTATAGAAGTTATTATCGATTTTGGTCTTCCTTTACAGCTTTTTCATTATTGCTATCATTTATATATCTAAATAATATTTTAAATGGACAAAGAATGAAAACAATGTTATTACCATTTGTTTCTTCTGTATTGCTACCAATAGTTGCTTTGATTCCAGCAAAGAGTGCTTTTCAACCGACAGCTCATGCAATTCATTTTATTTTATCCATTGTTCACGCAATCTTAATTCTAATGGTTATAATGAGTTTCATAAGAAAAATAGAGATAAGTATACTTGTTCAAAGGATTGGTTATATCCTGGTTTTTATTTCTTTCTTTGGTTCACTTCTTATTCTAGCTATTACTGGAAGAAATGGTTACTTTCAATTATTCTATTATTTTTCAGTTTTTATTTTGATTTCATTTCTTATGTTTTATGTAAGAAAGAAACTGCAAATTTAAATATAAGAATTTACTTACAAAAACATTTAAGTTATTTATACACATACTAAAAACTAAACTCTGCTATGACTGATAGAGCGTTTAGTTTTTTTTATTATCAACTATTAAAAAATATTACTTATTATAAATAAGTAAGAAAATTCACTCTTTATTTATCATTTTTTTATGATAAGATAATTTTGTAATATAATAAATGAGGAGAAGAATATGAAACTATCAAAATCAAAACAAAATCCAATCTTAAAACCTAATCCAAATAACCAATGGGAAAACTATTGTGTCTTAAATCCTGCAGTTATCTTTGATGATAAACTCAATAAGTTTGTAATGTTATATCGTTCAGCGGGAGATGATTTAAAACATTACATCTATTTAGGTCTTGCTTTATCAGATGATGGTATTCACTTTACTAGAGTAAGTGATGAACCCAATCTTTCACCAATCTTTGATGGTGAAGATGGTGGAGGAGTAGAAGATCCTCGCTTAGTTAAAATGGGTGAATGGTATTATCTAACCTACGCTTCAAGGCCCTATGCTCCAGGCAGGTATTGGTTAGAAGAGCCAAAACCTTGGTTTAATCCACCAAAAGGTGGACCAACTTTTCTTGAATGGAATAATACAGTAACCTATCTTGCAATTACAAAAGACTTTAAAACGTATAAACGTTTAGGTAGAATCACCGATACTAGAGAAGATGACCGAGATGTATATATCTTCCCAGAAAAGATAAACAATAAATTTGTAAGAATCTCTAGACCAATGTTTGCTTGTGGTGAAGGTTATGAAAATCCTAATCCTGCTATTTGGATATCTCATTCTAATGATTTAATGGAATGGCGAGAAAGAAAACTCTTAATGAACGGTGAATACTGGTGGGAGAGCAAGAAAATTGGTGGGTCTTGTCCACCAATTAAAACGGATAAGGGTTGGTTTATGATCGTTCATGGTGTATCTAAAGAAGATGATACCTACCGTGTAGGTGCTATCTTAATGGATCTAAACGATCCGGAAAAGATAATTGCTAGAACGAAAGAACCAATCTTAGAACCGGAATTTGATTTTGAAACAAAAGGTTTATACAATGGTTGTGTCTTTCCAACTGGAAATGTTGTAAAAGATAATATCCTTTATGTTTATTATGGTGCTGCTGATAAGTATGTTTGTGTAGCTACTTGTAACTTTACCGATTTAATTGAATCAATGCTCCAAGAATAGCCATAAAAGACTAAAACGAGAAATTTTCTCGTTTTTTTAAATCCGATATTGACAAGTTATGTAAACGGTATTATAATTAAGTAACCGGTAAAGTTACATAATTTAAAAGGAGTTAATATGAAAAAGTTTTTTTTATTTGTTACGGGGATTCTTTTTATTATGATTTTTGTTGCATGTGATAATGTTTCTACTACAACTAGTACGACTACTTTAAGTACTACTAGTACTACTACAGAAACTACTACACAATCAACAACCACTACTACAGAATCAACTACATCAACTACTACTGAGACAACTACTTTGTCTCAGTTATCTATGCCTACTAATATCCAAGTGATTGATAATACAATCACTTTTGATGTCGTTCCTAATGCTGAAAAATATCGTATTAGTATTTTTGATGATACAGATACTTTAGTTGGAGAGTATAATATTAGTAATGGTTTTGATTTATCATTATTACTTGCTTATGGGACTTACTCCTATCAGTTATGGGCAACAGCGAACAATTATCTTGCTTCAGAGAAAACTATAAAAACAAATTTTGAAATTATGAATCCAAATCAAACTAATATCTTAGAAGGGTCAGAGATGAATAACTTAGAATATATCAGATGGTTAGGTAGAACGTATTATGATGAAGTAGAAGAAGCAAAATACTTCTATTTCACAGCCAGTGGCTTTGAAATAGCTTTTTATGGTACAGAATTAAAAGTTACTTTAAAAGCTAGTAATTATAATAACACAGGGAAACAACCTTATGTAGTAGCTCTTGTTGATGGGGAAGAAGATCCAACACAAGGAACTACATTTATTCTTAATCAAGAGGAAGCAGAATACACAATCGTTAGTGGCTTAGAGTATGGATACCATACCGTAAAACTCTTAAAGAGAAGTGAAGCAATTGATTCCGATACTGCAGTTAAAGCAATCAATACAGATGGGTATTTTACTACACCTCCTCAACCTAAGTCTTTTAGTATTCAATTTATTGCAGCTTCATCATCTACTGGTTTTGGTAACTTAGGGACCGTATCAGAAGCAAAGACCAGTGCAAATTCAGATGGATTAAGAGCTTTTGCATATCTTACAACATTTCTTTTAGATTCCGAGATCTCCATCTTCTCAGCTAGTGGTTGGGGAGTAAGTAGAGGTTGGAATACTAGTGGTAATATCTCAGAAACCCAAAATATTCCGAATGCTTTTGAATATACCGCAATCAATGCTTCTAACTATGTCTTTACCGAAGGTGGTAAATGGGACATCAGCAATTTCGTCCCTGACGTAATTGTAGTGAACTTAGGTACGAATGACTTTAATGCTTCGAATTACCGAACAATGAGTACCTTAGACAAACTAGATGTAGAAGAACGATTTTATAATGATTACACAGACTTTTTAGTCTTGTTAAATAATATGTATCCTGATGCTGTTATAATTGTTGCTTATGGCTTAATGAATGAGCAAATGTTATTAGAAGATATCACCTTAGAAATCATTAATGGTGCTAATGCCATCATTGGTGAAACCAAAGTGTATGCTTTTGAAATGGAAGGTGCAGGCACCTTAAACAACCCTTATGGTTGTAGCTACCACCCTAATGTTCAAACTAGTATGAATGTAGCTGTTAGTTTAGCTGATTTTATTAGTTCCATAACTGGCAGAGAAGTTGTCAGAGAAATGATAGATTAAACCAATGGAGAATAAGAGAGTAAGTTTAGCCGGAACCTACTTGTTACAATCACCAGATTTCAATCTGGAGATTCAAGCAACTGTTCCAGGCTCTATCTATAATGATTTATTAACAGCGGGAGTTATTCCTGATCCCTTCGATCAGGATAACGAAGATATCGTAAAAGAGTATATGAACTATGATTATACTTATGAACGAGACTTTTTTATTGATAGTGACTTTTTTGATAACCGGACGAATTATTTAGTCTTTGAAGGACTGGATACCTTAACGGAAGTGTACTTGAATGAAACTTTAATCTTAGAAACGGATAATATGCATAGGATTTACCGAGTGGATGTTCAAGATTATCTAGTTCTTGGAAATAATCACTTAAAAATAGTCATTCAATCAGTCTTAAAGTATATTAAGGATAAAGAAGAAAATTATCCTTATAAACTATATCAAGCAGGCGATAGTATCAAAGGCTATATTCACTTAAGAAAAGCTAGCTATATGTTTGGTTGGGACTGGGGCCCACAATTACCGGATGGAGGAATTACCAGAGATATCTATTTAGAATCCGTTAAGGGCGCTTATCTTGATCATGTCTTAATCACTCAGAATCATCAGAATGACTCAGTCAGCATCAATGTTTTAACATCTGTTGTTAAAACGGAACAGAACCGTTTTAACCTAAGCATGACTGTAGTTGATAATGGAAATCAAGAGATTGCTTATCTGGAATCTAAAAAACCAGATGAAGCAATCACCATCGATATTAAAAACCCTAAACTCTGGTATCCAACTGGTTATGGAAAGCAGTTTTTATATAAACTTCAAGTAAAACTGTTCCATGAAGATATCCTTCTAGAAGAAAAAACCATATCTTTTGGTTTAAGAACAGTGGAATTATTACAAACACCGGATGAGTTTGGTGAGAGCTTTACTTTTATTGTGAATGGTATAAAAGTCTTTGCTAAAGGAGCTAATTATATTCCGGAAGATAATCTCTTATCCAGAACGAATAAAGCAAAAACAGAAAAGCTATTAAAAGCTGCTTTACAAGCAAATCATAATATGGTTAGAGTCTGGGGTGGGGGGATTTACCCACCAGACTACTTATATGATTTATGTGATGAGTTAGGTTTAATCGTTTGGCAAGATTTAATGTTTGCTTGTTCCATCTATCCAATGGATAATGAAACATTTAAAGCAACTTTAAAACAAGAGTTAATTGATAATTTGAAACGAATGAGAAATCATCCAAGTATTGTTCTAATCTGTGGGAATAACGAGAATGAAACAGCGATAGAACATTGGAATGTTCCTAATAAAGAGATTTCTAAAAAGTTTTATATTGAACATTACTTAGAGTTAATTCCCGAAGTAGTAAAAGACAATTTTCCAAATATTCCCTACTGGCGTAGTTCCCCAGCTTCAAAAGAATTATTTGTTGATACGAATTCCGATAACTATGGTGATATGCATTACTGGGGAGTTTGGCATAACAATGAACCTTTTACGAATTATCGGAAATACTTCCCAAGGTTTATGAGTGAGTTTGGGTTACAGTCTTTTCCAAGTATTGAAACCATCCAGACATTTGCTAGAAAAAAAGACCAAAATATCTTCTCTTATATTATGGAAAAACACCAAAAGAATAAAACTGCGAATTCTAAGATCTTAGATTATATGGGTAAATTGTTTAAATACCCGAAAGACTTTGAATCCTTACTCTATGTCTCGCAAGCCATTCAAGCAGAAGGAATTCGATATGGGGTGGAACATTGGCGCAGGAATTATGGCAGATGCATGGGGATTCTATATTGGCAGNNAATGATTGTTGGCCAGTTGCTTCTTGGTCTAGTATCGATTATTATCACCGCTGGAAGATTTTACATTATGCTTCAAAGAAATTCTATGCACCTGTTTTGGTTTCTATTGAAGAAACGAAAACTTCAGCTAAGATTTACATAACGAATGATAAGTTAACAGAAGTAACCGGTGAATTAAGATATGAGCTTAGAGATTTTAATAATACAGTTTATTTAAAAGAAACTATGGAAACAGTAGTTAACCCTCAATCAGCTCAACTAGTTAAGGAATTAGACTTACAAAGCTTTCAGAAACAGTTTAAAGAAGTTTTTCTTTATGTTGAGTTCATTAGTGAAGGACAACTTTTAAGTGAAAACACTTGTTTCTTTGCTCCTGATAAGCATCTCTTGCTGAACACACCAACGTACAGTTGTGAGTTAAGTACCTTAGAAGACATTAGTTGTTTGACGTTAAAGACGGATACCTTAGCTAAGTTTGTAGAAATAAAGGTCAAGGATGAAGATGTTGTTTTTTCGGACAATTACTTTCATTTAATTCCTGGTTATGAAAAAACAATTTGTTTTAAATCAAAACAAAAGATTGATAAAGATAAATTAGTAATTAGGTCTTTAGTCGATAGTTTCTAAATATGAATGAAAGAGAGTGATACGTATGAATAAAGTAAGTATGTCAGAAATCGCTAGTGAGTTAGGAATATCAAAAGTTAGCGTTTCTAAAGCTCTATCTGATAAAGATGGTGTAAGTGACGAACTAAGAGAAAAGATTAAAATAAAGGCTAAGGAGATGGGTTATAGAATCAATAACTCAGCTAGGAGTCTTAAGACCGAACGTCAATATAATATTGGCATTTTAATCTCAGAAAAATTCGTAATGGATAATGAAGCTTACTACTTTTCAGTTTGTGGTGAAATCATTAAAAAACTGGATTCATACGGCACCTCAGGAATCATGGAAATCATTAATGCAAAGACAGAAGCGGATTTAACGCTTCCAAGAGTATATAACGAAAATAAAGTCGATGGAATCATTGTCTTAGGACAGTTGAGTTCCGACTATCTAGAAGCCTTAGAAAAAATTACCATTCCGATGATATACTTTGACTTTTATCTTCAAGATTCCAAGATTGATGCAGTGATTGCCGATAACTTTTATTTGGGTTACCAATTAACCGATTTGTTAATTGGTAAGGGTCATAAAAAAATCGCTTATGTTGGCTCTGTAGATGCAACCTCTAGTATTCAAGACCGATATCTTGGTTATTACAAAGCTTTAATAGAAAATGATATTCCTTTGAGAATGGATTATGTGATTGAGGATAGAGAGAAAAGTGGTAAGTTTATCGAATTAGAAATACCAAAAGATTTACCAACCGCTTTTGTTTGTAACTGTGACAGAGTAGCGTTTACTTTAATAAAGAAACTAAAATCATTAAAGATTGATGTTCCTAAGATGTGTTCTGTTGTTGGGTTTGATAATAGTTTGTTTTCTCATATCGCAGAACCAAAGATCACTACAGTGGATAATAATATAGAAAAGATGGTTTCCACTGCAGTTAAGATTATTAGCAAGAAAATCAATAACCCACAAAAGACTTATGACAGGATATTAGTTCCTGGAACCATTATAGAGCGTGACTCAATCTCTTGTATTAAATAAAGGCGGCTATCATGAAAAAATTACTGACGATTATTACTTGTATCATTTTAGGAATTAGTATGTTTGCTTGTGGAAATACTAGTAGTAGTTCCACAAGCACTGTAACTTCAACTACTACAGAAACAATCAATAAAGAAATTACTGTTAGTGAAACAGTAATTGATTTACCGAAAGAAAGTGAATATAACTTAGAATATAGTTTAAACTTTGAATTAAACGCTTCTGAGGCTTTAGTGTTTAGCAGCAGTGATGATGAAGTAGCTTCTGTAAATATGCTAGGTAAGATTAAGACTCATAACTTTGGAACTTGTACTATTACCATTCATTATAATGATGAAGTAGAAGCAGTAGTTGAAATACATGTTAATCAAGCTTATGAGATTGTTTTACCAAGTAAAACAATCTATAACCAAGATGAAACAATCAACTTAAGTGGTGGTTTTATCCGGTTGATTGATGAAGATGAAAATGTCATTACTACTCTTGCTTTAGAACAAGAGATGATTGTTGACCAATTATTAGGTCAAACGGGATCTCTACTGATTGAAATAGATTATCAAGGTGTAATCTTTGGTTATGAAATCTTTAGGTTAAACCCTAAACAAGAAGATATAGTATTTGATGATTTTATTTATCTAAATCAAGAACTTCATGTTGGAGAAAGATTAGATTTTGCTTTAACAAAAGGTGAGACAACAGAACTGTTACAAGCAATTGATAATATCTATGATTATGAAGAAATTAATATTTATGGTTTGTTTGTAACACCAGATGCAGAAGTTGTAAAAGTTGATGCTTTTTGGTATCAAGAATATGAAGAAAGATTAACAGAGATAACGATTAACCCTAATCTAAGATTAGAAGGTAAAGTAAATGACTTAGATGATGATTTAGATGTCTTTGTCAATCTAGCGAAATCCGGTAACCCGCATTTTCGGATGCGTTATCTCCCAAAAATTGCTGGTGAGTATGAAGTAACTTTAGTGGTTGAAGTAGATGGTGATATCATTCAAACCTTTGTGAAAAGTTTTACAGTGGATGATATCAGAGATGATGGTTATAAGGGGTATGTGAGAGTGGATCAAACAACAAAACGGAATTTTGTGTTTGATAATGGCGAGTCCTATCTACCGGTGGGACAGAATGTTGCTTGGTATACTTCAGTGGAAAGAAAACATTATGATTATCTAACATGGTTTTCTAAGATGGGTGAAGTAGGAATGAATTATGCTAGAGTTTGGATGGCAGCTTGGGGATACTCTTTATTTTGGGATGACGTCTATAATTATGACCAAAGACAAGATAATTTATTCTCTTTAGATAAAACTATGGAATATGCAGAAGATAATGATATCTACATTCAATTATGTATCTTGCATCATGGAATGTTTTCAAGTGAAGTAAACCCGATGTGGCCTGATTCTAGTAATACGTGGTATGTCAATCGCTATGGAGCAAATCCCTATGGCTCACTCATCGATGATTCAGGATTATTCTTTACTGATGAAGAGATGAAAGTAAGTTTTAAAAATCAGTTAACATATATTATCGCTAGATATGGTTTTAGTGATCATATTATGAGTTTTGAGTTATTTAATGAGGTTGATTGGATCGAAACATATGAAGCTGGTACTGGACTTTCTTGGCACCAAGAGATGGCTGATTTCTTAAAAGCAATTGATCCGAATCAACATTTAGTTACCACTTCATTAAATAACCAAAGTTTCTTGGCTAATAATTATAAAGTTTTTAAATTAAATAGTATTGATTATGTGAATGTCCATCATTATGGAATCTATAATCATACGGACTATTTACCAGATAAACAATATTACTTAGTTAATGAATTTGATAAACCGGTTAATTATAATGAAATTGGTTATAGTGGTAATGGTGGTGAAGACCAGTATACTAGAGATCCATCTAATATCACCTTACATCAAGGCCTATGGGCAGGGATGATGGGTGGCGGTGCAGGCACAGGAATGCACTGGTGGTGGGAGTCATGGGTTGAAACCTATGATGCCTACGATAGTTACTTCGGTGTAGCTACTTATGCAAGTAAGCTAAACCTAAGTGGTACAGATCAAAAAATTGTTTATAGTGAAGATAATAATTATAATTCATTAAGTATTGATTCCATTGCAATTGGCTATATGGGTTATCAGTATAATGACAGGTTATATCTCTATATTTTTGATAAGTCCTTTACGTTAAACAATCAAAGTGTTGGCTTAAAACAAAATAAAACTTTAATTGTAAATGATTTAAACTCAGGCAATTATCAATTAGAGTTTTATGATACATTTACAGGAAATCTTATCGCAAGTAGTGAAGTTCATATCACAGAATCGACTACGAACATTAGCCTTCCTAACTTTAATCAAGATATCGCAATGATTCTTAAAGTCATTGAATAAATATAACTAAAAAGAAAAGAGGAAACACTATGAGTAAATATCAAGTTTTTAGTGACCCAATTAAAAATATGCCTTGGGAAGATAGACCAGAGGGTAATACGGATCCAGTATGGCGCTCAAGTCTTAACCCAATAGTGAAAAGAAACCCGGTTAAAGGAATCGCAAGAATTTTCAATTCTGCAGTTGTACCTTGGGAAAACGATACCTTTATTGGCGTTTTTAGAGCGGAAACTGTCCATACTTTACCGCACCTTAGAGTGGGGAGAAGTAAGGACGGAATAAACTGGGTGTTTGAAGATAAACAATTAGAAATGGTTGATGAAGCGGGGATTTCTTGGAATCCATATTACGCATATGATCCAAGAGTAGTGAAAATAGAAGATGATTATTATGTTATTTGGTGTACTGAAGCTCATGGCCCAGCTATTGGTTTAGCAAAAACCAGAGATTTTAAAACCTTTGTTAGACTAGAAAACCCATTTATTCCTTTTAATCGTAACGGGGTATTATTCCCAAGAAAGATTCATGGTAACTACCGCATTTTATCACGTGCTTCAGATAATGGTCATACACCGTTTGGTGATATCTTCTTATCAGAAAGTCCTGATTTAGTTTTTTGGGGAAAACATCGTCATGTGATGGAACGAGGTGGTGAAGGTTGGTGGCAAGGCCTTAAAATTGGTTGTGGTGCCGCCCCAATTGAAACTAGTGAAGGTTGGTTAATGCTTTATCACGGTGTCTGCAATACTTGTAATGGTTATGTGTATTCCATGGGTGCGGCAATCCTTGATTTAGAAGAACCTTCAAAGGTGAAGTATCGTTGTAAGAATTATCTCTTAACTCCAGAAACAGATTATGAAGAACAAGGTTTTGTCCCTAATGTAGTTTTCCCATGTGCAACATTACAAGACCCAGAAACGAATCGTTTAGCGATTTATTATGGGGCTGCAGATTCCTATGTTGCTTTAGCCTATGCTCATATTGATGAATTAATTGATTATATTAAAGCAAATAATGAAGTTGTTGGAAGTGACGGAAGTATTGGTCGATGAAGCGTTTTAAGAAATTAGTAATCGTTTTTTGCTTCATTGTCTTAAACATAAGTTTTCTAGCTTGTAATAATCAAACTACAGAAAGGACGACTTCCAATATGACTACAGATAATACTAGTGAGACAACTACAACAGAAACTACCAATTCAACCGAAGATACTACGACTTCTAATACAACCACATCTACAGAAACGACTACTACGGAACCGATAAATGTACGTTTTTCAGAAGTAAGGATGGTGAATGAACAAGCTATTCAAAATCAGTTATTAGAGTTTGACTTGATTGAAGACCTAGATAATGAATCCCTTACAATAAATTATAATCCTTATGATTATGAAGAAATCAAAGTAGTGTTTGAATTTACAACACCTTCTGAAAAAACCATAAGACAAACCGCTTTTTGGTACCGTGGTTATGAACGAATCAATTTAATTGGCGAAGAAATGAATGAAGACGGCTTTTATACAGCTGGTCAAGAATATATTGATTGGGGTGATGATTCGACTAGTAGATACCGAGTGAGAATCAATCCTAATGAAGTAGGCAATTGGGATTACCAGATGCAATTGATGATCAATGGTTTGGTAGTCCAAACCCTGCATAATAGTTTTACCGTCATTAGTGGCGAAGAGTCTTTAGGTTATATTATGGTAGATCAAACCAATAACCGTAATTTCATCTATTCCAATGAGGATAAAACCTATATACCAATGGGAGCAAACTTTGCATGGTTTAGATCAACACTTGGCACCTATGATTATCACAACTGGTTTAAGTATTTAAATCAAGAAAATGGTAATTTTGCTAGAGTGTGGTTAAGTAATTGGAGTTTATCCATCCATAAGTTTTCTTATACGAATTTTGATTCCAGACAGAATATCCTAGCGAGAATTGATATGTTAATGGACTTTGCCAAGGAATATGATGTTTATATCATGTTAACCCTAATTAACCATGGTCAGTTCTCTAGTAATACCAACCCGGAGTGGGCGGAGAATCCTTATAATAAAGATAACGGGGGAATGTTAGACTACCCAATCCAGTTTTTCTATAATGATGAAGCAAAAGCGCATTATAAGAACGAACTGATGTATATCATCAGTCGTTATGGTTATAGTGAAAATATCTTTGCTTGGGAGTTATTTAATGAGGTGGATTGGATTGATGGGTATTCTGGTTTAGCAGTTACAAGATGGCATGATGAGATGGCACAGTTTATTAAGCAAAACGATCCATATAAACATCTAGTTAGTACTAGTTATAAATACACCTTTGGTACTCCAGCCTTTGCCTATGAATCATTAGACTTTGCTAATTTTCATTCCTATGCTTATGGTGATAGTTTGTACTATGACAAACTAGTAGGAGAGATGACCAGTCTTTGGGATCAATATCAAAAACCTGTATTCTTTGGTGAAATCGGTATTGATTGGCAAAGTGGTAGTGGCACTTATAGTGCGGACTACACTGGGATAACCATTCACCAAGGCTTATGGGGTGGAATGTTATCCAGTGCTGGTGGTGCGAATCAATGGTGGTGGGACTCATGGATTGAAAAGTATGATTTATGGGACCGCTTTAAAGGCGCATCCACCTATGCTTTAGAAATTGATGTTGCGAATAAGAATTATGAACTATTACAAGAAACTACAGAGGTTAGTGTAACAGGACCAAATATTAAGGTCATCGGTTATCTCTTAGAGGATGCAGTTTATGGATATCTTTACAATAACCGCTGGAATTATTGGAATAGAGAACCGGATAGTGTTGCAAATGTAAGCGTTACTATTCCACTTCGTAACGGCGAATACACGTTATATATCTATGATACCTATAGTGGACTTATCTTAGAAGAAAGAACAATTATAATTGAAAATGAAGAATTTAGTTTAAGTGATCTTACAATTACTACAGACTATGCATTTATTGTGAAATAAAAAAAGGAGAAGAAAATGAAAAAAATTATAGTATTAGCAGTGTTCTGTTTGTTTAGCTTAGGATTTGTTGCATGTGGTGGAGAAACGACCACAGCAACTACATCTTCATCAACAAACAGTACCACTTCAACCACCTCAGGAAATCAAACCACTACCAGTGGTACGGATACGACTCAGACAACTACTACAACAGAACTTGTTCCTACTTTTTGGGATCAAGATGCAAATGGCATTGAAGATTGGACAGAAGAAGAGATTACTCTATCGTATTCTACTTGGCAACATACTTCAGAAGATATCGTAACCATTGAATCGTTAATGTTAAATGCTTTTATGCAAAAGTATCCAAATATTACAGTTAATATTCAAATGATGGGTGCTTCCAGTGAAGAATGGGACGCCAATTTCGTCGCAGCTTCCGAAGCAAATACCCTACCAGATGTTTTCTTAATCAACCGTATTGCTTCCTTCTTACCTTATAATATCTTAGCTGATATTACAGAGTTTTATGAAAACGATGCGGATACAGAATATATCTTTGATTCTGTGAAAGACTTAGGTATTTATAATGAGAAAAGATATGCTGTTCCAACCTTTATTTATCCGACACTTTGGGTAGTGAATTTAGATATATTAGAAGCTGCTGGTGTTGCTGCTCCAGGATATGATTGGACGTACCAACAAATGGAAGCAATCGCTCAAGCAACAACTAATGAAAACTATCATATCTTAGGAATGTATGGCACTAGTTTTTATAATAGAGAATTACCGAAGGTCTTAAAAGTAGAAGCAGCTACCACACCGGAAGAATTAGCAAATGCAAAGAAGTGGCAGTCTTATTCGTTTGATGGAACCCAGTTTAATTTTGCTGATCCTGTTTTCTTATCCGCAATGAATAGAATGACAGATAATTTAAATGCTGGTTTTATCTTTAATGAGTTAGGACCAGAAACCTTAGAAGAATGGTATTTAGATCCAAGTTTTGCACCAACTTATAATGGTAAAGTTGCTTTATGGCGTGAAGCGTCATGGAGTGTTAAGAATCATTTTGAAGAAATGTTATTTAACTGGGATGTGTATCCAGGCCCTAATGGTATTACTGGTGGTAATACCGATATCGCAGGAGTAAGTTCTACTTGTGAACATCAGGCTGCGGCATATCAATTATTAAAATGGATGAGTTATAGTAAAGAAGGTCTTTTAACAAGATATCAATTATTTGAAGATTATTCTGACCAAGTTTATATCAGTGCGAATAACTATGGGTATCCAATTGTTGATTACGGTATTGATGGTCAAGGTGTGAATCCAATTTGGGAAACAATTCCTTATGGAATTACTGCTCCAGGATTTGTTTCACCAGAATTTATTGAATCCTTAAAGAATGGTGCTTATTGGGTGAATAAAGAGGTTGTAGGTTGGGATGAAGCAGATAGTGTTGCTTATCCATATCTCTACCAGACAATGGTAGGAGAGACTACCTATGCAGCTATAAAAGATACATTACAATTAGAAGCAAATCAAGCAATGGCACAAGCAAAAGAAATCTTAGATGCTTTAATCGAGGATTTAAGTTAAAAAAATTATAAAGGTAGGCATAAATGAAAAGGTTGATCATTATCGCGTTAAGCATAATAAGTTTCTTTTTTGGGGGAAGTTTTAAAATTTCCTCTGTTTATGCCTACCAAAGTTTTAACCAATCAAGTGAATTACAAGATGATTTTGATATCAGTAGTTTTAGGAATAGTACATATTCCCGAGTATTAAATACTTGGTTAGAGAGCTATGATTATGTGGAATTAGTGGAAGAGAGTTTCTCTTTGGATCAGTTCCTAGGTATAAATGAGGATTTGATTACTAGGGATGCTAGTTATAATGGGTATGTTGCTGAAATTAATCAAGGGGATGAATTCATCTTTACTTATGATGCCAGTGTAACAGGACTATATGAGATTGGTTTTGACTTTTATATGCCAGAGGAGTTCTTTACAATTCCGACCATTAGAATTACGATTAACGATCAAGTTCTTTACAATGAATTAAGTGAATTAGAACTAGATGTTGCCTGGGAAGTTGTACCTTTAGAGGAAGATTTAAGATACAACCGTTATGGGAATGAATTATTACCAAAGGCGGAATCCGTTTCCACTTGGAAACAGTATTATTTAACGGACTTTTATTCCATTCATCAAGGGAACTATCAGTTCTTATTAGAAGCAGGTGTGAATGAGATTAAGATTGAAACGCTTAATCTTCCTGTAAATATTGGTAATGTCTATTTCAAAGGGAAAGATTCCCTTATTACCTATCAAGAATATCAAACAATGGTAAAAGATCAATTATCAAATACAGTGGATGATTATCTAATTATAGAAGGAGAAGACTTTAGTTATAAGAATGACTTAGAAATTAAATCTAGTTATTACAAAGAAAGTGCTATGACTCCTTATTCTTATAAACATACGGTCTTAAATCAATTAGATGGTGCTTCCATGGCAAGAGGTGGAACGAAAGTTACGTATGAATTCCAAATCTTGGAGTCTGGATATTACTATCTAGCTTTTAAAGCATTACATAATGAGAATTTAGGTGTAGCTGCTGGTAAAAATATGTATATTGATGGAAACATTCCTTTTCAAGAATTAAGTGGCTATTTGTTTGAATCTTCGAGAAAATGGCAAAATATTACGTTAGGCAATGAAGAAGAAGATTACTTATTTTATTTTACTGAGGGAGTTCATACTTTAACCATTGAATCGACTGTCAGTCCGTATTTGGATTATATTGATGAACTGAATTTAATTATGGATAATATTTCTTCCATCAGTTTAATGGTTAAGACGATTACTGGAGGAAATAACTCCGATACAGTGGATTGGGATATCTTAAAGTATATTCCTGATTTAGTCGAAAAATTAGAAGATTACGCGAATCGCTTAGAAGCAATTTTTGCGGAAATTGATGGTTTAGATACAGGTGTTAAAAGTGCAGGTGAAGTATCGACTTTAAATGTTGCGGCAAAGCAATTAAGGCGTCTTGCTAAAAACCCGAATAAGATTGGTTCGAAACTACCAGAGTTTTCTGAAGGTAGTGGTTCGGCTTATCAATTAATTGGTAATAGTATTACCTATTTAATGTCTCAACCGTTATCAATTGACAGGATTTATCTGTATCAAGATCAAAGTCTACCGAAAGCGAATGGTTCTTTTATTAGAAAGATTTGGGATGGAATTAGAGGTTTTATCTATTCTTTCTTTGATACTCGATATAATGACTTTGATGTAGATAATGAGACGTTAGAGGTTTGGGTTGGTCAGTCTAGTTTGTATTTGGATATTATCCAAAGTATGATTGATCAAGGTTTTACAGCTGAAACTGGCGTGAAAGTCAAATGTTCGATCATGAATAATGTGCAAAAGATTGTGTTATCGAACGCAACCAATGATAATCCGGATTTAGTCTTATCCATTGATAACTGGAATCCTTATGCTTATGCTTTAAGAGGAATTTTAACAGATTTAAGTCAGTTTGACGATTTTGATGAGGTTTCTAGCAATTATTATGCGAATAACTTTACTCCAGTTATCTTTGAAGATGGAGTGTATGCCATCCCCGAAACACAAAGTGTATTTTTATTATATTACCGTAAAGATATTTTAGAATATCTTGATTTAGATGTACCGGATACTTGGGAAGATGTGATTAACATGTTACCAATCTTACAAAGTCATCAGATGAATTTTTATCATCCTTTAGGTGGAGATTCTTCTTATAAAGGCTATGGTTTGGTTTCGCCAATAATTTACCAGTTTGGTGGAGAAATTTATAGTGAAGATGGAATCAGTTCGACTTTAAGAGAAGAAAACACAATCAATGCCATTAAGTTTATGACGGAGTTATTTACGATCTATGATTTACCTTTACAAGTTCCGAACTTTTTTGAGCATTTTAGAAGTGGTGATATGCCAATCGGGGTTTCAACAATTGATCTATACTTACAGATGAAATATGCAGCGCCAGAATTATCAGGTCAATGGGGGGTAAGTGTTATCCCTGGTAATGATTTTGATAATAATGGCGAAGTGGAAAGATGGTCACCATCCTATGGGAAAGCTTCGATCATGTTTTCTAATAGCGATATGCAAGAAGAGGCATGGGCTTTGATTAAATGGTGGAATTCCACTCAGGTACAAACAGAATATATGCAAAATATCAAAACTGGCTTAGGTGAAAAGTTTTTGGTTTTATCAGCGAATATGAATGCTCTTAAGTCTTCAGTATGGGATGAAGGAGTAAAAACAGTAATTGCCGAACAAGCTAAATGGGCAAGAATACCAGCAGTAACCCCAGGATCTTATGTGGTAGAAAGGGAATTATCCAATATCTGGAATAAGGTTGTCATTGATCAAGATAATGTTTTAGTAGCGATTAATGAATCTGTTCCAAGAATCTTAAGAGAATTATCGCGAAAAGCAGATGAGTTTGGTTATATTTCCATCAATAATCCAAATGGTAAGATGTATCATGTCCCAATGAATTCGAATATAAGTCGTTGGATTCAGGAGGAATATGATGAAATCAGTTAAAAAGAAGAAGTTTAATGATAGTTATCTATTCATTATGCCGTATTTTATTGTCTTTTTTACCTTTGTTATTGCTCTGATAGTTATTAGTGTTGTGTTGTCTTTAACCTATTATGATACGATTAATTTTCCGACGTTTGTCGGCTTAAGAAATTATGTGAATCTCTTTACTCAAGATACGGATTTTATGCAATATGCCTTACCAACAACGATTAAATACGCACTTATTATTGGCCCTGGCGGGTATATTATCTCGTTCTTTATGGCTTGGCTTTTAGCTCAAGTTTCTCATAAGGTGAGAACAGTTCTTGCGATTGTGTTATATTCCCCATCACTTACTAGTGGGGTTTTAATGGCCGTTATTTGGAAGGTAGCGTTCTCTGGTGATACAAGAGGGTATTTAAACTACTTTTTATTAAATCTTGGATTTATCAATGAACCAGTACAATGGCTTCAAAATACCCAGATGATTTTTGGAATTATGGTGTTTGTTGGTTTATGGTCTTCGATGTCAGTTGGTTTCTTAGCAATGCTATCCGGGATTTTAAATATTGATAAGGATCTTTATGAAGCAGCTTATGTCGATGGAATGAAGAGTCGTTGGCAAGAGATATTTTATATTACTATACCTTCGATTAAACCTCAGATGTTATTTGGAGCAGTTATGGCAGTGGTTGGAACGTTTAACGCTGCAGGACTTGCATCCGCTTTAACTGGAGCCTATCCACCACCACAACTAGCTGGTTGGTTGATTGTAGACCATATGAATGACTTTGGCTTTGGTCGTTATGAAATGGGGTATGCTTCCGCAATGTCGGTTGTGTTATTAGCGATTGTTATGATCTTTTATTATGTATCAGTTCGTCTCTTTGGAGAGAGAAAGGCTGGTAAACGATGAAGCAATCATTAGAAATGACTAAGACGGAAAAAATTAGAAGAAAACTCTTAAAAAAAGCCAAAAGAAATTATCGTAAGTTCCAAGGAATAAAGATTAATCCAACATTCTTTCATCATACTCAGATCAAATTTATTCTTTTAATGTTACCAATGTTATTAATCACGTTATTACCAATTATCTATATCTTTTCTCATGCTTTTAAATCGTTGTCAGAGCTTTATGCTTATCCACCAAAGATTTTTGCGACGAGATTAACCATGGATAATTTCCGTAATTTAATTCTAGCTACTTCACAAACGGGAGTTCCGTTTATTCGTTATGTCTTTAACTCGATTTTTGCGAGTAGTTTAACTATTTTCTTTTCTATTCTGATTGGTTCATTAGCTGCTTACTCTTTTTCCTTCTTGAAATACAAGATGAAAAAAGCGTTATTCGCTTTAAACCAATTAGCCATTATGATTGTCCCAGTCGCAATTGCAGTTCCTAGATTTATTATGATGAATTCTTTAGGTTTAACCAATAATCTTTTATCTCATATTATTCCCCTACTAGCAATGCCAGTAGGAGTGTTCTTGGTCAAACAGTTTATGGATCAAGTCCCAAGAGAATTATACGAATCTGCGAAGATTGATGGAGCCTCTAACTGGCAAATCTATGCAAAGATTGTCATTCCTTTAGTGAAACCTGCTCTTGTGACAGTGGCGATTTTAGCCTTCCAAGGCTCTTGGAATAATATCGAAACTTCAAGTCTTTATGTGGATGATGAGGCTTTAAAGACCTTACCATATTATTTTTCTACTCTAACCTTAGGCACTAGTGCCATAGCAGCTCAAGGAATGAGTGCGGTTGCGAGTTTAATTATTTTTGTACCGAATATTGTCTTATTTATACTATTACAGAAAAATGTCATGAACACGATGGCTTATTCAGGGATAAAGTGATATGAAAACAAAAAAACTGATTCTTGTCTTTGTTTTACTGCTTAACTTCATCCTAATAGCACTTTTTAGTGGTATTAAAACCAACGCAGCTTCTGCGTATTATACCTATACCTTAGATCGGTTTGGTAATTTAGCAGAAACAAACGAAGCCTATGAAGCAGTAGATTTAATTAAAAGACTCAGTGATGGTACGACTCTTTCTTCAGCGAAAGATCTATTTATCGATAAGGAAGACTATCTTTATATTGCAGATACTGGGAATCAAAGAATAGTTATTTTAAATCCGGATTATGAAATAGTCGCAAGTTTTGGCGAAGATAAACTAATCAAACCACTTGGGATTTATGTCGTGGATGATCTTATCTATGTTGCGGATTATGGACTAGGTCAAGTAAACAGTGATATTGGTAGTATCTTGGTGTATCAGTTTGATAAAACGAAAACAGATATCTTAGAACAAATTACTTTAGTATCGGAGTTTTCAACACCATCATCACCAATCCTAGAAGCAGAACAACTCATCTTTAGACCAACCAAAATCGCTGTGGATAACAACCAAACGATGTATATTGTCAATGAAGGAACGACTTCAGGGGTTTTGATGGTGAATAAAGACAACCGCTTTATCGATTATTTTGCTTCGAATTCCTTAGAACTAAGTTTCTTGGAAAGAATGGAAAGAATCATCTATCAAAATAACGAAAATGTCAAGATGACGAAAAATATTCCTACTCCTATTTTTAATATCATGCTCGATAATCAAGGGTATTACTATACCGTTACTCAAAACAATCAAGAAGATGCCTCTGGTAATAATCTTAAGAAACTGAATATCGGTGGTCTTAACTTCTATGAAGATGATATGTATGTTTATAATGATATCGTTGATGCTTGGCCAGGTTTCCAAGAAAATGTCTATGCTGTTAGTTCTAATGGCTTTATCTTTGAGTATGATAATCAAGGGAATCTATTATTCTCATGGGGTGGTAAAGGTATTGGTCAAGATAAACTAGGGTTATTTATGTCGGCTTCCAGTATTGCGATTGATTCGAATAATAATATCTACGTTATTGATGATAATAGTTCGAGAAACTCCATTCAAATTTTTAGAGAAACACCATTTGCGACTAAGGTTCATGAAGCACTGGATCTTTATAATAATGCGAAATATGTGGAAAGTATTGCAGTTTGGGAAGAAGTACTGCGCTATAACTCTATGTTAGATATCGCTTACCGGGGCATTGGCCTTGGGTATATGATGAATCAAGAGTATGAACTAGCTTTAGAACAATTTCTAATAGCGAGAGATCAAGAACAATACTCCGAAGCTTATTGGGAAATTAGAAACTTAAGTTTAATTGAAACCATGGATGATTATATTTATCTCTTCTTAGCTTTGGTTTTACTTGTTGTTGTTTTAAAACAAGTTCATAAACGAACGGATACCTTTGCCTTTTTTGGTGATTTTAAAGCAAAGCTTAAAAAACACCAAGGAGTCAATGAATTATTATATATGTTCCACTTTTTAAAAAATCCCGCTGATGCTTGTTATGGAGTAAAACAAGAAAAGAAAGCAGGGGTGCTTTCTGCAGGTATCATTCTGATCAGTTTATTTGTTATCTATATCTTAGGTTTAATCTTTACTGGTTTTATCTTTAATAATGTGATCTTAGCGGAAACAATTCTCTTAAAAGAAGCCTTCAAGATTTTAATACCAATTATCATCTTTATTGTTTCTAATTATTTAATGTCATCATTAATGGAAGGGGAAGGGACATTTAAAGCCGTTTTTATTAATACTACTGGGGCTTTAATGCCGATTTTAGTAATCTATCCTTTCTTAATCATCATCTCTAATTTCTTAACACTGAATGAAGCGTTTCTTTATCAGTTCGGAATTTTTGGTATGACCATTTGGTCTGTTATTTTAGTGTATTTCAACGTGAAAGAAACCCATAATTATTCCGTTGGTCAAACATTTGTAAATCTATTTCTATCACTTGTCTTTATGGTTGTGATTATCATAATTTTACTAATAGTGTATTTGATGGTTACTCAAGTTAGTAACTTTGTAACTGATGTCATCAAGGAGGTGATTTTACGTGAATAAACGTGTATGGATCATCTCGCTACTACTCCTAGTTATTGGAGCAATTACTTATAATCTATTCGTTATTGCAAAACATAACCAAATGAGTGGTTTCGATGTCAGTGATTATTCCTATAATATCTCACCTACTTCTAATTTCTTCGGTCAAAAAGAAGATCAAACTAAAGTAGAACTTCCAGATGATTATGAAATGGAATTAATGATCAAAGGTTTTAAGTTTGTCAGTGAGACTGATAGGTTAGAACTCTATGTGAAAGAAAGTTATTTTAATTTAGCAGTTTATGATAAGCAAAGTGGTTATCTTTGGTACTCGGTGAATCCAAACTACTTACAGTATATGTTGAGTGGTACTTCCAGATTCTTTGTGGAATCAGGGGTTATTATTGAATATTACAATATGGATAATATTTCCATTGATGATTCAAAGTCTTATCTATCCGGTCCTAAATACAATGTGAATAAGGTTTATGAGTATACGGATAATGGTTTAGTAGCTCATATTGAGTTTGCTGATCTTGGTATAAGTTTTGATGTGGAAGTCAGTATTCAGGGAGATTCTTTAAAAGTGCATCTGCCAATTGCTAGCTTAACCGAAGAAGATGTGGAAAAGACCATGCTAAATCTAGATGGATCTACATATCAAAAAGTTACTCAATACCGCTTAAAATCTGTGTATTTATTCCCGTATTTTGGTTCTAACAATTATGAAATCAATGGGTACTCTCTCATCCCTGATGGTTCAGGTGCCTTAGTTAGGTATAACGAAGAACGATCAAATACTGCTTATATCAAACGGATATATGGAGTTGATGAAGGGGTTACAAGATATCGGGATGAAACAAGTTCCTATTATATTAGAGATGAATTTTCCGCTTCATTACCAATCTTTGGGGTCAATCATGGTTACGAACAAGCTGCTTTTCTAGCAGTTGTTAGTGAGGGCGATGGTTATAGTGAGATTCACTCCTATCCATATGGTTATAATAGTTATCCGTTTAATACGACTTTTGCGAAGTTTATCGTTAGAGAACGGTATACCATTCAAACCTCATCCAATACCGCCGATAGTTTCCAAATGATTAATCCAGATCCTTATCCAACGGATTATACTGTCGATTATTACTTCTTAGCGAATCAAGATAGTTCTTACAGTGGTATGGCTGCTAAGTATCGAGAAGTCTTAGGTCTAAACCAAGAAGCAAGCGATTATAAAACATCACTAACCGTGATCGGAATGGATTATAAGAACGGTTTATTCGGTAAAGATTTTATTAAAATGACGGATTATCAAGACTTAATCGCTATTGTCAATGAACTAGATCTAATAGGTCTTGATTTAGAAATCATCTATCAAGCTTGGAATCAAGGTGGTTATTATGATAATACTCAAGCTAAGCCTAAAGTAGCTAGTTTACTAGGTGGAAAAGATGATTTTACTCTATTGAATGAAACCTTAGAAAATAAAGGATTCGATATCTATTATTTAGCGAATCCATTGATCTCTTATGATCAAAGCTTAGGAAAACAAATCATTAGAAAAACAACTCTTTCTGTCTTTCAAACCAATGAAGGAAGAACTTCGTTATTTAGAAGTAGTTATTATACCAATCCAGATAATGTAAGTGATTCGATTTTAAAATACAATAAGAATTATCAAGACTTAGGAATTAAAGCACTAGCTCTAGCTAGTGTTGGTGATACGTTATTTACTTATCGTTATAATTCGGTCAATTATTACCGTCAAGATATGATAGCGATCATCCGTGATGAGTTGACTCAATTAGAACATTATCAATTAGCTCTTTACCAACCGAACGCTTATTTATATGAGTATTTAGATAGTTATTTATCTGCACCATTGGAATCAAACAAATATGCTTATGTTACAGATTCGATTCCGTTTATTCAACTAGTTTTAGCTGGTTCCGTTAATCTTTCTTCTACCTATATCAATTATGTTAGTGATTACGATTTAATGGCTTTAAGGTTAATAGAATATGGCACAGCACCAGCCTTTTTAATTACGAAAGAATCCACCCATAACTTAAGATATACGAATTCAGAATATATCTACACCTCAGAATATGACTTATGGAAACAGACAATCATTCGTATTAGTGAGAACACTCAAGCTGCTTTAACTGATGTAGTAGGTTTAAAGATGCGAAGTCACAGGTATCTTGATGCAGGTCTAGCTGAAGTAATGTATGAAGATGGCACCATCATTTATGTCAATTACAATAGTGAGGCTTATAGTACCAGCGGTCTAACCATAAATGCCAATGATTATTTGGTGGTGAGACCATGAAAAGATTAGGGGAAGGTTTAAAACAAGTATTCAGTACTCTTAAAAAAGGGTTTGAGTATATCTATCAATATACTGGATTAAAATGGCTTAAGAAGAAGTTTATGCATTTGCCAAACCGGATAAAACGAATGATCTATGCTTTCGTATTCATATCACCTTGGTTTATCGGTTTAATCTATATCAGTATCCCAATTCTTT
>NPIE01001078.1_pt2 | contig 23965 bp, 25 predicted proteins | sample 8637661 | NCBI WGS metagenome assembly NPIE01 (sample SAMN07420842, study PRJNA396082) | bioreactor metagenome | isolation source: sample BA12 brine-fed electro-methanogenic bioreactor BA | place: Japan: Kochi | collected 2016-12-09
ATCATCACCATTCTGACCGAAGGCGATATGCTTGACTATACCAACATCGTTGCACCGGTCCTCGGTGTCATCTATGATGTCAATGTCATGATGGGCTATCCACCAACAGATGATTATTCGACAATTCTGCTTACCTTATTGAGTCAAGTAGATCAAATAAGGATTCAAGCGGCACTGATTGCACCTTATGATGTCGACTCCCTAAGTACTGTGGAATTGGCAGACATTCAAACCATGGTCAACCTGATTGAAGCATTAGGTGCCTATATCGAACCGCTGCTGACGCCAGGAGCAACAACACCGACATGATTTAAAAGTTTGAGGAGCTAAGCCATTAGCTCCTTTTTCTTTGGTCGGACGTTTAGACAACTTTATATTTATAAAAGATATGATATAATAATAAATAAGAGGTAGACCATGATTGAATCACTTAGCAATCCCAAAATCAAATATGCCGTTAAACTGAAACAGAAGAAATATCGTCAAGCCTACCATCAGTTTTTGGTCGAAGGCGAACATCTTGTCATCGAAGCGCAAAAAGCGGGTCTGATTGATCATGTGTTCGCTACAGAATCATGGCTTCATGAAGGTTATGAAACCATCCTTGTTTCAGACAAGGTCATGGACAGATTATCCGAACTTAAGACTGGTAGACGACTCTTGGCAGTTTGTCACAAACCCAGTTTCAATCATTTGAGCCATCGCATTTTGATGCTCGATGGGGTTCAGGATCCCGGTAATATGGGGACTTTGATCCGTTCTGCGGCAGCCTTTGGCTTCAATACCATCGTCAGTGAAGCATCGGTGGATTATTACAATGATAAAGTTATCAGGAGTTCTCAAGGTGCCATTTTTTATGTTCAACTGATTGAAGCAAGTTTGCTTGATTTTATCGCCGATCATCCCGAATACAGTTATATCAGTACCGATGTGCAAATGGGAGAGTGCAGCTACGACGTAGCCTTTGATCAATTGCCTTTTGCGATCATTTTGGGTAATGAAGGCAGTGGGGTTAGAACTGAGATTCAGTCACGGGCCAAAAAGGTTGTCAAAATACCCATGAAAGATACAGAATCGCTTAATGTCGGTGTCGCCGGTAGCATTCTGATGTATGAAGCCTATAGGGAGGACAACGATGGAATTTAAACACCAATCAAACAGACTTTATGCCGAAAATGAAGACTTGCTGTTGGCCGAGGTGACCTTTCCCAACATTGATGAAATGACTGTAAAGATCGATCGTGTTTTTGTCGACCCCAGTCTCAGAGGACAAGGGGTTGCTGCTGAGATTATGGCAGCCACTTATCAATACATCAAATCAAGAGGACTTAAAGCTATTGCGAAATGTCCATATGCCATCGCTTGGTTCAAACGCAACCCAGACAAACAAGACATTTTGGCTGAAACTTTGTAAATCGAACAAACGGGTGACTTTTTTCTTGTCAAATACGGTGTCTTGTGCTATAATATTTTTAGCATAAAGTAGCGTGAGAGGGTCATCCCCTCTCATTTTTAATGGCAAAGGAGTCACGCGTATGAATATCAGTGCATTGAAACAGGAAATCGAGCGTTTCTTATCGAGTATCGATTACACACTCTATGACCTAACCTACAAGAAAAAAAGCGGTAAGAACGTCTTAACAATCTATATCGACAAGGACCGTCAAATCACCATGGACGACTGCGTCTTTGTGACCGAGAAAATCAATCCCTGGATTGATGAACTCGATCCGATCAGTGATGAATACTTCTTAGAAGTGTCATCACCGGGTGCAGAAAAAGAACTGCGCAGTGATGATCAAATTAGTGCTGCCGTTGGACGCTACGTCCACATCGAAACCTACGAGCAACAGTTTGAGGGAATCCTCGAAGCCTTTGAAAACAATGAACTTCAAGTCAAGATCAAAAACAAACGCGTCCAGATATATATGCAGGATGTCAGATTGATCAGACTGGCAATTAAATTTTAGGAGAGAACAATGATTAGTAAAGATTTTTTTAAAGCTTTGGAAGTCTTAGCAGAAGAAAGACAGATTGAAAAAGAAAAAGTATTGGAAATATTTGGTAGAGGACTGATCAACGCCTATAAGAAAGCTTACAATGGGAAAACCAATGTCGAAGTCGTCTTCAACGAAGAAAAAGCGGAAATCCTTTTGGTGGCTAAATCATTGGTCGTCTCAGAAATCAGCCCAGACGCAGAAGAGGGATCGCAAATCCTTTTAAAAGACGCCAGAGACATCAAAAAGACAGCCCGTATCGGCGATATTATCGAACAGAAAATCACACCGAAAAACTTCGGACGTTTGGCTGCTTCCAGTGCCAAGCAAATCCTGACACAGGGCCTCAAGCAACTCGAAAGAGAACGCAATTATGAAATCTTCACCGATAAAATCGGCGAAATGATTATTGCTGAAGTCGTTAGGGTCAATCAGGATTTTGTCACCCTCGATCTCGGATATGACACGGAAACATCGATTCCCGCCAAAGACTTGCTTAATGAAGACATCTTCATCGGCAATCAGATTCGCGTCTACGTCACCAAAGTCGAAGAAACGACTAAAGGACCAAAGGTCTATGTTTCAAGAACCGATCGTAATTTGGTCAAACGTTTGATGGAAAACGCGATTCCGGAGTTGCAGACAGGTGTCATCGAAATCAAAGGCATTGCCAGAGATCCCGGAGACCGATGCAAGGTTTGCGTCATGTCAAACAATCCAGAAGTCGATCCAGTGGGTGCTTGTTTGGGTAAAAACGGTTCAAGAATCAAGGATGTCATCGATAATCTCAACGGTGAAAAAATCGATANNATATTTATAAGTATAGCGATGATCCTAAGGAATTGGTTTCCAATTCATTGCAGCCGGCCAAAACAATCTCGGTTCAAATCAACCAAATGGAAAAATCAGCACTTGTTATCGTCCCAGACGACCAATTGTCGCTTGCCATCGGTAAACGTGGACAAAATGCAAGATTGGCTGTTCAATCTTGTGGTTGGAAAATCGATATCAAGTCGGAATCGGATGCATCAGAAACGACTGAAGACAACGACCTAGAGGTCGATGATGAAGACTAAAAAAATACCTATGCGTAAATGCGTCGTCACCGGTGAACGCTTTGAAAAACGCGATCTCATGCGCGTTGTCAGAACACCTGAAGGGGACGTCATTTACGATAAAACCGGCCGCGCTAATGGCCGCGGCGCCTACCTATCCAAATCAAAGGCGGTCATCGAAAAAGCACAAAAAACGAAGATATTGGCGCGTCATTTAGAAACTGAGATACCTGAGCACTTATATCAGATATTACTCGAGGCGATTTTGGATGACTAAAGAAAAAATCATGCAACAACTCGGACTCTGTCAAAGAGCCAGAAAACTCGCATCTGGAGAAGAAATGGTGTTGGAAAACATCAAAAGTCAAAAAGCCAAGCTGGTCTTTTTAGCCAATGATGCCGGAAGAAACACGACCAAACGGATTAGCGATAAATCAAGTTATTACCAAGTCCCCGTATACCTGGGACTCACAAGCGATGAGTTGAGTCAAGCCATCGGCAAACATAATCGCAAGGTTGCCTGTGTCACAGACAAAAACTTTGCAAAAATGTTTGATAGACTACAAGAACAAGAGAGGTGATTGGATGTCAAAGTACATGTCAACCAAGAAACAGGGGAAACCCAAAACAAAAACGACTAAAAGCGATCGTTATGAGGAACAGAACGAGAAGCAAAGAGTCATCAAGAAGAAGAATCCATTGAAAAAGCAACAGCCGATCAAAAAAGATGTGACCTTTAGAAAAGGCATGACCGTATCGGACCTTGCCAATGAAATGAGAAAACCTGTATCAGAAATCATCAAGAAATTGATGTTTATGCGCGTGATGGCATCACAAAACCAAGAAATCGATCGTGACAATGCTGAGTTAATCGCGATGGAGTACGGTTTGGAACTTAAAGATGAAGTCGTGACCGATGTAACGCGATTCGATGAAATGGATGAAATCGATGATCCAAAAGATCTCGTTGAGCGTCCTGCAGTTGTGACGATTATGGGTCACGTCGACCACGGAAAAACAACCTTGCTCGATAATATCCGTAATGCCAGAGTTGTCGATTCTGAAGCCGGGGGCATCACCCAACATATCGGTGCCTACCAGGTCAAAAGAGAAGGCAAGGCCATTACCTTTATCGATACCCCGGGACACGCAGCATTTACAGAAATGCGTGCCAGAGGGGCGCAAATAACGGACATTGTAGTCTTGGTCGTTGCCGCTGATGACGGCGTCATGCCACAGACAAGAGAAGCCATCGACCATGCCAAGGCATCCAAATGCTCGATTATTGTCGCTGTCAACAAGATGGATAAACCCAATGTCAATCCAGATCGTGTCAAGCAAGAATTGGCAGATCTTGATCTTTTACCGGACGATTGGGGCGGCGAAACACCGTACAGTTATATTTCAGCCTTAAAAGGCACCGGTATTTCAGAATTACTCGACACCATTCAACTGGTCGCAGAAATGTTGGAACTCAAGGCCAACCCGAAACGTCTTGCCAGCGGGACTGTGATTGAAGCCAAACTTGACAAAGGTCGCGGACCCGTCGCAACGATTTTGATCAACAACGGTACCCTCAGAGATGGCGATACCTTCGTTGCTGGCTCGGTTTACGGTAAAGTCAGACGGATGACCGACGATTTAGGGCAAACCGTTAAAGAAGCTGTGCCGGGTCAAGCCGTAGAGATTATCGGTTTAGCCGATGTACCGATGGCTGGGGATCCCTTTAAAGTCTTTGCGGATGAAAAAGTTGCCAAGGATGTTGCTGATCAGCGTTCACAACGCGACTTTGATGCAACGCACAAAGGCAAAGCAACCATGAGTCTGGAAGAGTTCTTCAGCAAACAGTCCGGCAATATCAAGGAACTACCTTTGATTATCAAGGGTGATGTCCAGGGCTCGATTGAAGCATTTAAAGGCTCAATTGCTAAGATTACTGTCGAAGGCGCGACTATCGATATCGTTAGAACCGGTGTTGGCGCCGTTTCCGATACCGACGTTTTGTTGGCGGAAGCCTCCAATGCGATTATCATCGGTTTTGGTGTCGGAACACCCGCAAATGTCAGAGACATGGCAGCTGAAAAAGGCATTGAGATTAGAAACTACCGGGTCATTTATGAGGCCTTGGATGATATTGAAGCGGCGATGAAGGGCTTGCTCGATCCCGTCTTCGAACAACAGACCATCGGTGAACTTGAAGTCAGAGAAACCTACAGCGTCAGTCGCATCGGTACCATCGCTGGCTGCATGGTGACCAACGGCGTCGTCCAACGCGATTCATTGGTCAAACTTGTTCGCAACGGCATTATCATCTTTGAGGGCAAATTAGCCTCACTTAAAAGATTTAAAGATGACGTGAAGGAAGTTAGACAAGGCTTTGAGTGTGGTGTTACACTAGAAAACTACAATGACGTCAAAGTCGGCGACATCATCGAAATTTCGAAAATGAAAGAGGTGTAATCATGGCAAACGTCAGTCATTTGGAAACAACCGTTCAACGCGTTCTAGCAGATATTCTCAGAAACGAAGTCAAAGACGATTTAGGCTTTATGACCGTGACAGATGTCAAAATTACCAATGAGTTATCTTACATGTATGTTTATTACACGGTCTACGGTGACGAACATGCGATCAAGAGAACCGAAGAAACATTAAAAAGAGCCAATGGCTTTATTAAGAATCAGATTGCACAAAGGGTTAAAATGCGTAAAGTACCTGAGCTTGTCTTCAAATACGATGAAAGTATTGACAAAGGACGCCGCATCGACGACCTCATCAAAACGATTAAGTAAAAAACTTCATTCATTGAAGTTTTTTCTTTATGATTGCATGTCGGACAGGCATTTGATATAATTTGTATGATATGAACGAACTAATCAAAAACAAGCTGAAACAGCTTCCCGACCAACCCGGAACCTATCAGATGCTGAATGCTTCCGGCAAAATCATCTATGTGGGTAAAGCCAAAAACCTAAAGAACCGAGTGAGTTCTTATTTTGTTGGTGTCCACGATGAAAAGACAACTCGCCTCGTCAAGGAAATCGCTGATTTTAGATATATGATCACACATTCAGAGAAAGAAGCCTTATTGGTCGAAATCAATCAGATTAAACAATATCTACCCAAGTACAATATCCAACTCACCGGGGACAACAGTTACCCTTATATTGAAATCACAGATGAAAAATATCCCAGGTTAAAGATATCGAGAAACGTTAAAAGAAATCGCAAGAACTGTTTTGGACCCTTTCCGAATGCAACAAGTGCCAGACAAACATTGGATGTCTTAAATACGATTTTTCCCTTCAGGAAGTGTCAGCCGATGCCCAAGAAGGTCTGTCTTTACTATTTCATCAAACAGTGCCTTGGTCCCTGTGAGCACCCTGTCAGTCCTCAAACCTACAGAGAAATGAAACGAGAGGTCAGACGGTTTTTGTCGGGTCAGACAAAAGTCTATATCGATCGTTACAAGAAAATGATGCAGATGCATTCGGACCGACTTGAGTTCGAAAAAGCAGCGGAATATAAAAAACTGATCGAAGCTATCGAACAGACGACAGAACAACAACAGGTTGTTTTCAATGACAATCTTAATAGAGATATCGTCAACTTTGTGACCTATGATCACTACGTAGCCATCAATATGTTGTTTATGCGTCAAGGGCGGATATTATTCTCAAGGTCGAAAATCATGTCTTATTATTTGCAGCCCGACGATGTCATCATGCAGTATCTGTTGGAGTATTATGACCAAAACATCATGCCGGATGAAATCTTGTTACCGCAGATGCTTGATGAAGCGCTGTTCAAAGAGGTATTGGGCGACCTTGTATTTAAACCCCAACGCGGCAGAAAGATGCGCCTTATGGAAATGGCAAAGGATAATGCAGAAGAATACATGAAAACCAACCTGCCACAGTATTTGGCGAAGGAAAACAAGACCATCCTGGCATTGTCGGAACTGGAAAAGATGCTTGGCCTTACATCGTTGCAACGGATTGATGCGTTTGACAATTCCAACACAGCCGGTAGCGATAGGGTCTCCGCAATGATTGTATTTACCAACGGCTTGCCCAACAAAAAGCAATACCGAAAATACAAGATCAAGACGGTAACGACCGGCGATGACTATCACATGATGGAAGAAGTGCTTTACCGTCGTTACCAGAATATGCTGGTTGAAAATCTGGAGCGTCCGGATTTGATCATCGTCGATGGTGGCATTCATCAGCTTCGAGCTGGGCGTGATGTTCTTGAAAAACTGAACCTGGATATTCCAATTATCGGTCTTAAAAAGGACGATTATCACAAAACCAAATCAATCATCACCTGGGATGAACGTGAACTCGAACTCAACCGTCGTAGCAACGTTTACCGTTTGCTTTATCAGATACAAGAAGAAGTGCATCGCTTTGCGATTGCCTTTCATCGCAATGTTCAAGGCAAGAGCATTTATGCATCGATATTGGACACAATCCCCAAAATCGGTAAAGTGACCAAAGAGAAACTACTCAAAAAATACAAGACACTTGACAATATAAAACTCGCGCCAAGAGAAGAACTCAAGGCGCTCAGAATCAGCGAGGAAGCCATCGACAATCTCTACATGGCGCTCAAAGACATCAAGAAACAATCAAACTCATAGAATAGGCGTGATCGAATGGAAGAAAAAATATATGGGATCTTGCATGGCGTCGTTGAAGACAAGCGACTGATTGCCATCAGGAAGAAACGACAAGTCCGTTTCTACTACATGAGCAAAGGTATGTTCAAGAACTTCATGATGTATCTGACTGACGGCATTTATGTCTTTTTGACCGTCCAAAGCAAAGCCCGACTTTACAAAGGCTACCGCGTCCAAAACATCATCAATATCGATAAAGTTTTATCGCCAAACAAAAATAATCCCGTTATCTACTACGATATCTCAATCATCAAATCTGGCGTCCGTTCGATTGTTAATCAACCGCGTTATAAGTTGTTTATCGATTTTGAAATGACGATGCCGCCCTACACTAATTATCAGAACTTTGTATCGGAAATTATCCAGTTCGGTTATATTCTCGTCGATCCCTATGACATCGAAGTCGAACGCAAACAAGCCTTCATCAAGCCGGTGCTGTTTCCGGAACTGTCAAAGCGCACCATTAAATTTCTACAAATTGAGCAAGCACAGGTCGACCAAGGCATCCGTTATATCGATTTCTATAGAATCTTCAGAAGAATCGTGCAAAAATATCAACCGATGATTTTTGTCTGGGGTAAAAATGATCAATTGGAACTCAACAAGATGAACAGTCGCTACCATCTCAAACGTTTGGGTAGACAGGTGCAGTTCATCGACCTCCTAAATCTACACAAGATCTTTTTTAGATTGAAAAACGACCTCGGCTTGTTCAACGCCTACAATCTTTATGCCGATGTCGACTTATCCAACCAACAACACGATGCCATGGAAGACGCTCTGGTCACAAGAGAAATCTTTACAAACTTCAGAAAAGTCTGCAATGGACAGATGACCGTTGAGATTGACGCATAAAAAAGATGGAACAAAACGTTCCATCCTTGTTTTTATAAGACCATAATCACCGGCATAATCATCGGGTTGCGATTTGTTTGTTGGCCGACATAGTTTTTTAACTGTCTAGTTACTTCGATTTTCATTCCGTTGATATTGAGTTTCTTGTCAGGTTCAAGGTATTTGTCCAAGGCATGAATAACGATTTCCTGCATATCCTTGATCATCTTATCGTGATTTTTAAGATAGATAAATCCACGGCTGATGATGTTGGGCGCGCAGTTGACTTCGCGATGGACTTCATCGATGGTCACAATCACCGATAACAAACCGTCATCGGAGAGTTGTCTGCGATCTTTGATTACCAGCGAACCGACTTCCCCGACGCTTTCCGAATCAACATAGACATCGCCAAGCTTTAGTTTGGCTTTAATATAAGCCCTTTGTTGATCAATTGCTAAGATTTCACCATTGTTCAAGACGAATACGTTTTGTGGTAAAACCCCAGTATCGACAGCTAACTCGCCGTGGATTTTAAGCATACGATATTCGCCATGGATAGGCATGAAGTATTTTGGCTTCATCAGTTTTAACATCAGTTTCAGCTCATTTTGCCCGGCGTGCCCTGAAGCATGGACATCCGCAAAAGGTGATTGGGTGATGACCTTTGCGCCTTGCTTGTAAAGCAGATTAATGGTACGGTTGATGGATTCCTGATTGCCAGGAATCGCTGATGAAGACAATATGACAGTATCCCCAGGAACCAGAGAAATCTGACGATGGGTGCCAGCCGCAATGCGAGTGAGGGCGGCCAGAGGTTCGCCTTGAGATCCAGTACACAAGATGGTAATTTTATCCTTGTTCATCTGAATCGAACTGCGCTTGTAAATGAAGGTTCCCTTGGGCGCTTTGATATAACCGAGCTTGTAGCCGACATCGATGTTCTTGATCATACTGCGACCAAAAACGGCAATCCTACGACCTGTTTCTACAGATGCTTCGACAATCTGCTGGACGCGGTGTATATTGGATGCGAAAGTGGAAATAATGATTCTGCCTTCGATCGACTGAAACATTTCCTTGATGGTTTCCGAGACCACCTTTTCCGATGTCGTAAAACCTTCCATTTCACTGTTGGTTGAATCCGACAATAGGCATAAAACCCCTTCGGAACCGATTTTTGCCATTTTGTGATAATCGGAGTCAGTTCCTGTCGGTGAGAAATCAAACTTGAAATCGCCCGTATGAACGACAACACCCACAGGCGTGGTGATTTTTAAACCAAAGGAATCAGGGATGGAGTGATTAGTGCTAAAGAAAGAGACTTTAAGTTGGTTAAAGACGATTTCATCATCCTCGTGGTATTCTTTCAGATTGAGCGGAAAAGAAACGCGTTCCTCTACCTTGGCTTTAACGAGTCCAAGACTTAGGCCCGAAGCATAAATGACGGGAATATTCACTTGTTTGACGAGAAAGGGAATCCCGCCGATATGGTCCTCATGACCATGGCCGATAAATAGCGCTTTGATTTTGTCCTGATTCTCAACCAGATAACTGTAGTCGGGTAAGACATAGTCGATTCCCATCAAGTATTCGTCTGGGAACATGACGCCAGCATCAATGATGATGATTTCATCCTGATATTGAACGCAGTACATGTTCTTACCGACTTCATCGAGTCCGCCCAGGGCAAAAACCATTACTTCGGCTTTTGAAGTATCTATTGTTTGCATAGTTGATCCTTTCAAACATATTAAATTAACATGAATTCATAAACATTATATCGTATCTTAGCAGTATATGCAATCAATTAGGTCGAAACTGTCAAAAACGCTTAAAATGCTTTGAGTGTTGCAAAAAAATGATATAATATTGACATAAGGAGAGGCATATGATTGCAAAAATCATCGTTGATATCAAATCGAAGAATGTTGACAAAATGTATGATTATATCATTCCTTTTGAGTATGAGCAAATTCTCGAGGTCGGCGCCAGAGTCATCGTCCCCTTTGGTCAAAGAGAGATTATGGGATTTTGTCTGGAAACGGCTGAGACAAGCGACTATCACGATGTACTGAAACCGATTAAAACCATCATCGATATGGAATCATATCTAACGCCTGAACTCATCGATTTAGCCAGAGAAATTCAAAAAGAAACGAGTACTCTCCTGATTACGATTTTGGAAACGATGTTGCCGGCTGCACTCAAGGTCGTCTATCGTCCTAAGATTGAAGTTGTAGATGACAGTCATTTACCCGATCAACTGAAAACCTATTTCCAGGATGACGACCAGGTTTTACTTGAACATATCGCTAAAGAAGACTATCCGTTTATTCAAAAAGCATTGAAGGCCAAACAACTTAGGCAGCGCTATGATATAAAACCGAAGAATCGCTCCTTAGCATTCAAGTATATCAGACGCACCAAGAAGAGCCGCGAGAAAATAACCCCTAAACAAACACTTTTGCTCGATTGGCTCGATCAACAACCGCAAAAAGCGGCCCCTATCAAAAAGGCGATGGCTAAAGCCAATGTTTCGGCATCAATTATCAACACACTCGAAAAGAATGGATATCTTGCATCTTACTACCAAGAGCAATATCGCCGCATCGAAGGCTTGTATCAGCATCAAGATAAAGAGATAGAACTTAACGATGTCCAGCGCTCTGTTTTCGATAAAATCATTCAGCAACTGGGGCACGAGCATATCTTTTTGCTTCATGGTGTGACGGGCTCTGGGAAGACAGAAATATACATGAAAGTCATTGAAACTGTCGTCAAGCAAGGTCTTTCAGCCATCGTTTTAGTGCCCGAGATTGCCTTGACACCGATGATGATGAATCGTTTTAAGGCCAAGTTTGGCGAGACGGTAGCGATGCTCCATTCCGGCTTATCAACGCTTGAGAAGTACGATGAATGGCGACGCATTATCAAGGGCGACGCAAACATCGTTATCGGCGCCAGAAGCGCATGCTTTGCCCCGGTTGACAAACTCGGTCTTGTCGTTGTCGATGAGTGCCACGAATCCTCATATAAGCAAGAAACCAGTCCCAATTACTATGCCGTCGACGTATTGAAAAAACGAATCAACTATCATCAAGCGGTGTTGGTGATGGGCTCAGCGACACCGAACATCGAATCCTATGCCAGACAGGTCAGAGGTTACTACGAACTGCTAGAGTTGCCCCAAAGAGCCTTGGATGCGAAAATGCCAGAGGTTGAAGTGGTCGATATGAAACAAGAAGTTATCAATGGCAATCAAAGCAGTTTTTCTGAACTATTGCAAGCAGAGATGGCCACTCGCTTAGAACGCAATGAACAAACGATTCTATTGATCAATCGCAGAGGTTATGCAAACTTCGTCATCTGCAGGCATTGCGGTTATGTGTTCGAATGTCCCAATTGCGATATTTCTTTGGTTTATCACGAATACAGCCATTCGCTCAAATGTCATTACTGCGGACACGACGAAAAGATACCCGACAGCTGTCGTCGTTGCGGTGCCAAGGATTTGCGCTATATGGGCAGCGGCACCCAGAAGATCGAAACCGATATCCAACAGATGTTTCCCTCAGCCAGAGTCATCCGAATGGACAATGATACAACGCGTTCAAAGAATGCCCACGAAAAATTGCTTCATGATTTTCAGACCAAAGGTGATATCCTTCTTGGAACACAAATGATTGCCAAGGGTCTTGATTTTCCGAGAGTGACATTGGTCGGCATTTTACAAGCGGACCATAATCTTCATGTGCCTGACTTTCGAGCGGCTGAGAAAACATTTCAACTCTTGATGCAGGTATCCGGCAGATCGGGTCGACGCGATATTTTAGGTAAGGTTGTCGTCCAAGCCTTTAATCCCGACCATTATGCCATCAAGTATGCCTGCAATCACGATTATCTCGGTTTTTACCAACATGAAATGAATATCAGGCGTCTTGCCAAATACGCACCCTTCTACTATATGATTCAACTGATGGTTTTGGGACCGACGATGCGGGATGTGTTTTACAACGGCATCGAAATCGTCAAGCACTTGAAGCGAGACCTCGACCATCACGCCATGGTACTGGGGCCGGCAATCCCGTCAGTCAAACGCATCAAGAACAGATATCATGTCGATATTCTCATCAAATACAAAGAAGCAGGAAACCTCAATGAGGTTTTGAATAAAGTGTTGGAAAACGACCAGTATAATGACAACTATATTCTCATGGATCGTTTCCCACATGTCGGTTAGGAGTGTTTAGTGATGACTATCATTTTTATGGGAAGCATGGATTTTGCCGTGCCGATTTTGGAAGGTTTATCTCAAAAACATCAGATCGCGCTTGTCATTACCCAACCAGATAAACCAGTTGGCCGAAAACAAGTCCTACAAGCAACACCCGTCAAGGAAAAAGCACTGTCACTTGGACTCGATCTGTTTCAGCCGGAAAACATCAAGCAAAACTACCAACCGATTCTGGATATTGAAGCGGATGCAGTTATTGTCGCCGCCTACGGTCAGATGATTCCGGAAGTCGTTTTAGATCACGGTCGCTACCGCGCTATTAATGTTCATGCATCGCTGTTGCCAAAATATAGAGGTGGCTCTCCCATGCATCGAGCAATTCAGCCAAGCGACAGTGAAACAGGCGTGACGATTATGTATATGGCACAGAAAATGGATGCTGGCGATATACTCAAACAGGGGAGTATTGCCATCGACGATCATGACAATGTCAAAATCCTGGAAAGCAAACTCGCGCAGCTGGGAAGAGATTTATTGCTTCAAACTTTGGATGACATCGACCAAATCAAAGCGATTCCACAAGATTTGAGTCAAGTCACATACGCCTGGAACATCAAACCCGAAGAAGAGCACCTTGATTTTCATCAATCTGCAAAAACAGTCTATAATCATATTAGGGCCTTCAATCCCTGGCCCCTTACCTATGCAATACTGGATGACCAAAAGATTAAATTTTATGAAGCGACATGGCGTCCCGAGAATCAATCAACTCAAGCAGGTGAAATCGTCTCGGCCGATAAAAAAGGCATCGCCATTCAAACTGGTGATGGGGTGTTGATACCGACGGTTATTCAACTCGAAGGCAAGAAAAAAATGGACATAGCGAGTTTTATGAATGGGGTTGGAAAATCGCTTTTTACAGAAGGAAAAGTTTTCAAGTAATCAAAAAGCGCGTGATTTTTGATTCTTTTCTATGGTATAATATAATATTAGAAAGATTTGCTTGATTTGAATCTCAAAGGAGGGCAAGTATGAACAGAGACAAAAATTTATTCTCACGTACGGAAATGCTTAGAATGAATATCGAAATCCTCAATAAACGCGGTGTATCCGTCAATGATATTGCGGAAATCGCTTTTAAGCAACAAACCAAATGGAAACCGGACATCTCCTTTCAAGAGTGTTACGATTCAGTCGAAAAAATCCTATCATTAAGAGACTGTTTTCATATTCTTCAACTCGGTGCAGAAATAGACCGTTTAACAGAACAAAATGCTTTTGAAGGACCGATTCAGGAAATTTTGGCGAGTGATTTGGGGATGTTTGGCATTGACGAGTTGTTTGGTATCGAACTCGCTGGTCTATACGGCACCATTGGTAAAACCAATTTTGGTGATATCGATGTCAATAAACCCGGTATTATTGCCAAACTTAATTTTGACGGCAAAGGCGACAAACCCGCTTGTCATACATTTTTAGATGACATCGTTGGTGCGATTGCTGCTGCAGCATCGACACGCGTTGCGCAAATTGAGAATGAACTAGAAGCACAAAAAGATCCCAGCGTCGTCGAAGAACCAAAGCTGTTTTAAAGACGTAAAACTATGTCAAAGGGGGTGGTGAATCGATGGATGAACGTGAAAAAGCCCTAGATGAATTCTTCCGCAAGAATGATCCTGCGGCCAAGAAAAAAGTTGATAAAGAGGCATCTCAAAAAAAGATTGATGATTATTTCGAGACAGTATCTGTCGAGAAAGCACCCAAAAAGAAGAGTTTTCTCGACAAAATAATTGATTTCTTCACGATTTCTTCGTTTAAAAAGAATTTTGACGAGAACAAAGTCGCTGCGAATCAGAAGCAAAAGGAAGTCGAAGGCAGAAACAGGATATCGTCGCTTTACCAAAAAGTTAAGTTTTTCTTCATCAATAAGTTCAGCTTTGAAGCCGGGGTCGATATTCTCGACGAGACACAGGTCCTTTACAGACGCAACCGCGTGATCAAGAATATCACTTGGGTCACCAACATCATTTTCTTATTATTTACCTTGATCGGTTCTGAAGGCAATGATATATCGATGAATTTAATCGTTACCTTGATTTTTGCCATTATTATGTTTTTGGTCTCACAGTCGATTAAAAAGATTATCAAAGAAACGCCAACAACCCTGCATAAGCAACAGATGGGGGAATACATTTCCGGCGTCTATATTCTCTTGATGGCGGTCGCTGTCTACCTGAAACTTAAGTTTTCAATTGGCAACGATATCTCCTTAGGATTGTTTTCAATCACTCAGGGCGCCTACGCCCTCATCTATTTTGCGCTTGTCGTGATTACTTTGTATCAAGACTCAAAACTGTTGTCTGTCATCTTCAGAGTGACGATTGTCGCCATGACCATCATTCACCTTGTGGTTTTGTATCCGGTGTATGAATACGCATCAAATTTTATTACGCTTTGGAACTACATCAAGGGTCCGATTCTCACGGATATTTTCCTAAGGACATTGGTCTTGGCTGTCTTTATGATCGGGCTTTATTCTAATGCGAAGATTTCTGAGGATCTCAACAATAAGCGCAAAGAAGAACTAATCAAACGTCGGGCGATGGAAAAAGATTTCAAAGCCGTCGTTTCAGATGTTTTTGACGTTATCAGCGTCTACAAACAACGTGGAGACGAACAACTCGAGAAGAATCAAGAAGACGCTGCAAGAAGGGTTGCGGAAATGTCTGGAAAACTTGGACATTTTCTTGGTTACTCGTCTAAACTCTGTCAGGAACTCTTTGACTTTTCGACCATTCATATCGACAAGCAGGACCTTTTAACCTTACAAGGTTATGATGATAAAGAACGCCTTGATGAAATCGATTTTCGTAAAATCAGAGAAAAAACCATCATTGGTTCAGTGATTATCAAACGTTTGCAACTCGATAAAAAAGGCGAAGATATCGTTAGAGCCCATTTTGAAAAAACCGCTTCAAAAGACTTTATCAAGGAAATGAACAGCGTTCAGAATAACCGTGAATCCCAGGTTATTCTGCTCTGTGAATTATATGAAATACTAAGACAACCGAGAAACTACAAACATGCGCTGAAACACCAGCGAGCTATCGATTTGATTCAATTGGAGTTCTACCAGTACTTCGATCCTCAGATTGTCGATCGCTTCGTTAAATACAGTGATGATTTTGAGGCCATCTATTATCGGTTGATATGATACAAGGAGAGACATAATGTATAAATACTTTACCTCAGAATCGGTGACAGAAGGTCACCCAGATAAAATCTGCGATCAGATATCCGATGCAATTTTAGATGAGATATTGGCAAGAGATCCCAATGCCAGAGTTGCTTGTGAAACCCTCGTGTCCACAGGCTTGGTGCTTGTGGCCGGTGAAATCACCACAGAAACCTACGTCGATATCCAAAAGATTGTCAGGGAGACAGTCGCAGCCATTGGTTACGATAGAGGCAAATATGGCTTTGATGCCGAAAATTTGTCTGTTTTGGTTTCCATCAACGAGCAGTCGCCTGACATCGCATTAGGCGTTGACGAAGGCGAAGGCAAGGAAATGGGCGCTGGCGATCAAGGGATGATGTTTGGTTACGCCATCAACACCACGCCGACATATATGCCAATCACACACGAATATGCCAATCGCTTAGCCAGAAGGCTTGCCTATGTCAGGAAAGAAAACATTCTACCCTACTTAAGACCTGATGGCAAAACACAAATCACCGCTGAGTTCGATGACCGTGGCGTTTTTAAACGTTTTGACAACATCCTGATTTCAACCCAACACGCCCCGGAAATTACACAGACGCAAATCAGAGAAGATCTGATTAGAGACGTCATCAATGTTGTGATTCCAAACGCGATGATGGACGCAAACACAACCATTCAAATCAATCCGACAGGCCGTTTCGTTAAAGGCGGACCCGCCGGTGATTCAGGCCTTACCGGTCGTAAAATCATCGTCGATACCTACGGCGGTAGAGCCCACCACGGAGGTGGCGCCTTCTCTGGCAAAGACCCCTCAAAGGTTGATCGTTCAGCAGCCTATGCCGCGCGTTATATTGCCAAGAACCTTGTTGCCGCAGGCTTAGCTGATGAAGCCGAAGTTCAGATATCTTATGCCATCGGTGTTGCCGAACCGACGAGTATCGGCATTGATACTTTCGGAACCCATCATCTATCTGAAGCGAAGATTCTTGAGATTATTAAAAATCACTTTGACTTAAGGCCAAAAAACATCATCGAATGTCTAGATCTTAAACGTCCCATCTATAAACAAACATCTGTCTACGGACATTTTGGCAGGGACGATCTCGATCTTCCCTGGGAAAGATTAGATAAGGTTGATATCTTAAAAACTTATCTAAAAAAGGAGTGAGACTATGTTTCTAGTTGTTTTTGCGAGTGTGGTCTTTGAAGTCCTTTTGGTTTTAACGGTGTTAATCATTCTGACTGTGGTCGCTTCCGTGTTCATTGTCAGAGATTTGAGAATGGAACACCGCAAGGTTTTCAAAGTTCGTTCACGCTTTCACATTGAGTTACGAAAAATATCAAATCTGATGTATAAGGTTTTGCATGAAGAGCGTCTTGAACCCTATACACAGGTGGTCATAAAAAAACTTCCCCATGAGGAGAAGAAGATTTTAAGCCGCATTGTCGATGAGGTTTTTGAGGCGATGGATCAGACGAACGAGGATTATAAGTACATCGTTGAAACCTATGAGAATCTGCAACAAATCAGACGTGAAAGAGATGCAAAAGTACTCGTTTATAATCAGAAATTAAGAACATTTCCTTTTTCACTCTATGGCAAGTTCATGAAACTCATCACCTATAAACTCTATACCGATAAACAATAAGAGGGTCGCCCCTCTTTTTTTATTGTTGCTTGTGAATGCTGATGATGTAGGGACTTTTGCTGCGATTGAGCACCTGGTAGCGCAGCACATCAAAGGTCGCATCCAAAGTGCTGACAAATGCGTCGATTGCTTCGCCCTCATCTGGCTCGTGTAAATAGATCACTAGCACCACCAGCCCATTCGGACTCAGTCTGACAAGCAGTTTTTTCAGCGATTGCAATACGATGTCTTTATCGGTTTTGATATCCTTTGGCCCACCCGGCCGATAACCGAGGTTGTAAATAGCGATGTCAACAGCTTCCTCGACATAATCATCAAAGCGATGATGAGATTGATGGATAAACGTCACCTTTTCTAACTGCTGGGGATTTAGAAGCGCCTTAGCAGCGTCAATGGCTGAAACTTGAATGTCGAAGGCGTAGACTTTTTCAGCGATATCTGCTAAAAATTGGGTATCTCTGCCTAACCCACAGGTCATATCCAAAGCCACCAAAGGCAGAGGATGCTGTTTTAATATCTGATGGGATAACTTAACAATATTAATCCTGGGTTTAGTCGCCGTCTTTTCTGTCTTCTAACGTTAACCATGGCTGTTCCATAGACACCGCCAATAATCATCAGACCACCCACGATATGATACCAAAAGATGGCTTCCTGCAAAAAGACATAACCGGCGATGACTGCAACGACAGTGGATAGATTTGCATAGATGCTCGATACATGCGCGGGGAGAATGCTGAGGGCATAATTCACAAGGAAGAAGCCACCGATGGACGCAATGACACCCAAATAACCAATGGCAGCGATTAGTTCGATGTCTTGAATGATGGCGAAATAATCGCTGATACTCTCTGTCGTAAGTAACTGAATGACATAGAGGGCATTGAAGACAACAGCGCCATAAAGCATCATAAAATAGGTCAACTCATAGGGCTTGACTTTTTTTGATGCACTGCGCGAAGCGATATTGAAAAGCGCAGCACAAATCACAGCCAAGAAGAGCAGTCTAAAACCCGTTGACTCGGGATTGAGTTCAAAGCCATTCTTGAGTATTTGGATAAGAAGGATACCGGAAACCGACAGAATAATGAAGAGCGACTGAATAAGATTGGGTCGTTCCTTCAATATCAAACTACTTAAAATTGCGACGAAGATGGGAATCAAGGCAATCATCATACCCGCTTCAGCACTGGTTGTCCAAAAAAGCCCATAGGACTCGAAGAAAAAGTAAAGAATGGGTTGAAACAATGAAACTAAGAAGATGGGGACGAAGAGTTCCTTCTTAAAACGAATGCGAACCACTTTGGTGAGTCTCAATGTCTCAAAGACTAAAAACGCCAACAAGAAACGATAGGCGATCAAGCCCATCGGCGATACTTTCGACAATGCAATTTTGGAAAACATAAATGAAAAACCGAAGATCAGTGCGAACAACACACCGGCGATATGTCCTTTTTTCATGGCTTCACCCATCTGATTCCTTGGTAGGTATCTCTTTGTCTTAATCTCTTATCAATGTCGTTGGTCACGACAAACTTCTTGAGCGTCCACCGTGGCGCTATCAGTTCATCCCTTGGCGCATCGCCAGTTAAGCGATGAATAACAATGCCTGGATCGAGCCATTCAATCTGCTCGGTTACGATATCGACATAGTCATCCTTTGATAAAAGCGGAAAGGGATGTTTCTCATACAACGCCGCAAGCGCTGTTTTTTTCTGTATATATAGCATATGGATTTTGATGCCTTGGATATCCTGACTGTTCAGAAAACGGATGGTTTCAAGCATCTCCTCTTTACCTTCGTTTGGCAAGCCGTTGATGATATGGACGACAACAGCGATACCGCGTTGTCGCAATGCTTTGACACCCTCAATGAAACAAGCCAAATCATGACCGCGATGCATCCATCGCAGCGACGCCTCGTGCATCGATTGCAACCCTAGTTCGACGGTCAGATAGGTCCGTTTGTTTAAAACTTCAAGGTAATCCAAAACTGCTTCCGACAGGCAATCGGGTCGGGTCGCAATGCTTAAGCCGACGATGTCTTTGTCAAGCGTCAATGCTTCCTCAAAAAGCGCCTTGATTTTTGTGAGGGATCCGTAGGTGTTTGTGTTAGCCTGAAAATAGGCGATCAGTTTACCTTCAGCCCATTTGTTTTGCATCATCTCTTTAATGATTTGAAACTGTGTCGACAGGTTGTCGGTTTTATTGCCGGCAAAGTCGCCAGCCCCCATTTCTGAACAGAAGATGCAGCCTTGATGTGAAATCAAGCCGTCCCTGTTGGGACAACTGAAATCACCATTCAATGGAATTTTATAGACTTTGGATTGAAAACGTTCGCGATAATACTGATTGACTGTATAATATCGCTTGCCGTTTGTGAAGCTTTTCATGACATCACCAAGTCGATTATATCACAGTTTAAAAAAGATTATTTACGCTTTTTTCAAAAAATAATCACATAATAATGATATAATAACTACGGTGATAACATGTTTCAGATTTTGCACGACAGCATCTTTAACCCCAAAGCATTGGTCAAACAAGTCAACCGCAGTGGCTGGTTTATTTTTTTGCATTTATTGATCATGGCCATCTTTATGTCTTTGGGCGTCTTTGTTGCCTACGCAGCTTATGACAACTCCGATATCACATCGGCCAACACAGGCTGTTCTTTGACTGAAGGACTTGTGACCTGTGATAGCGAAAATGATTACGTCAACGATCTATACTATATATATGGTATGCGTGTTTACATCCTAAATACCGATGACACAGTTGACAACATCGGCACCTTTGAGACACAAAGTATTGTCCTGCAAAACGATAGAGCCACCCTTTATGTCAATGGCAATGAAAGCATGTCTTTTGGTGTCTTTTCCGGAGAGTACGACGTTTCGACCTTTGACGAAGGTATCGATCTCATCGCTACATTTGTCTTGATTTCGGGCATCATTGGTAATCTTTTAAGCAATTTCATGCTGATTACGGCGATTGTTTTAATCTCTTCACTGATGTTCCTGCGCTATAAAAAAGTGATTCTATATAAGAAAATCTTTAAACTCGTGACTTTTGCGGTAACCCCAGTCGCCTTATTGATTACATTCTATCACCTGCTTGCCTTTGACATGATTATCTTTTTCATTCTCTCGATTTTTGCTTATCGAACCCTCTATGTTTTAAACCGTGAACTCTATATGCAAATGATGCTGAGACAAATGCAGCAAGATCAATCGAATCAAGATTCGTCGGTAGTCGGAGATTACAAAGTTGATGATTTCGATAGCGATGATGAAGACGATGAGGAAGACGAAGAACAATAGAAATACTGTTTTTCAGGTTGTATATTTTATAAACTATGCTATAATAAGAACAAATACAAGGATTTGGAAATAGTAAGCCATCGAATGTTGATAGAGAGTCAGTGGTTGCTGGAAACTGATAACCTAGATGCCCGAATTAGTCCAATGAGTGGCTGTCATGCAACACGTGAGTGACAGACGTCTTTCCGCGTTAAGGATACAGAGTGCCGGAGCATTCCGGAACAAAGGTGGTACCGCGATTGATGTCGTCCTTTTTAAGGACGATTTTTTTATAGGAGGAAGATAAAAATGAGCGAATTCATACCAAGTTTTGACGACAAGAAGATTGAAAAGAAATGGCAGGATATCTGGTATCAGGGTGACTATTTCAAAGCAGTCGATTTTTCTGACAAGGAAAAATACTATGCCTTAGTCGAGTTTCCCTATCCCTCTGGGGCCGGCATGCACATCGGCCACATCCGTGCCTATCTCTCCTTGGATGTCATTTCCCGAAAGCGCAGAATGGAAGGCAAGAATGTCTTGTTTCCTATCGGTTTCGATGCCTTTGGACTGCCGACAGAAAACTATGCGATTAAAAACCAGGTACATCCTCGCAAGATTACCGATGAAAATATTAAAACCTTCACCGAGCAAATCAAGCAAGCGGGTTTTTCCTTTGACTTCAACCGTGTTGTCGATACGACGGATCCCGAATACTACCGTTGGACGCAATGGATTTTCCTGAAACTCTATGAACATGGCTTGGCATACAAAGATGTCGCCTATGTCAATTACTGTCCAAGCTGTAAGGTTATTTTGTCCAATGAAGAGTCTCAAGGGGGCAAATGCGATCGCTGTGACAATGATGTTGTTCAGATGGAGAAAAATGTTTGGTTTCTTAAAATAACTGACTATGCTGACCAATTGCTCAAAGGTCTTGAAACATTAGAATGCAGTCAGCGCATCAAAACGGAACAGGAAACTTGGATCGGTCGCTCCGAGGGTGCCTATATTCATTTCCCAGTCAAAGGTACAAAAGAATCACTGAAGGTTTTTACGACGCGACCAGACACCATTTACGGTGCAACGTTCATGGTGATTGCCCCCGAGCACCCTTTGCTTCAACAGTTTGAAGACAGGATTAAGAATCACGATCAAATCCACGACTATCAGGAACAAGCACGTCGTAAATCGGAGTTCGAGCGAGTCCAACTCAATAAAGATAAAACCGGTGTTCGTATCGATGGACTTGAAGCCATAAATCCATTAACAGAAGAAGCGATACCCATTTTCATCTCCGATTACGTCATGATGACTTATGGGACCGGTGCCATCATGGCTGTCCCGGGTCATGACACAAGAGATTATGAGTTTGCAAAAACCTTCGACCTCGAGATCAAGGAAGTCATCCAAGGCGGTGACATCAGTCAGGAAGCATATACAGACATCGATGGCGGTGTTTTGGTTAACTCTCCTTTGATCGATGGCTTGGAAGTTAAAGCCGCCATCAAGAAAATCATCCATCATATGGTTGAGCATGGTATCGGAGAAAAAGCGACGCAATATCGCATGAAAGATTGGGCATTCAATCGCCAACGCTATTGGGGTGAACCCATTCCCATCATTTATTGCGACCAATGCGGCATTGTCCCTGTGCCTTATGAAGATTTGCCAGTGACACTACCACATCTCGAAAAGTTCGAACCGACGGATACCGGTGAGTCACCACTCGCCAATATACCCGACTTTGTCAATTGTCGTTGTCCCAAATGCGGTGGCGCTGCGAAACGCGAAACCGATACAATGCCGCAATGGGCGGGTTCATCATGGTACTTTTTACGTTACATGGATCCCCATAATACAGATGCGATTGCCGCTAAAGAGAAGATGGCATACTGGGGTCAAGTTGATTGGTATAATGGCGGCATGGAACATGTGACAAGACATCTTATTTACTCTCGTTTTTGGAATCTTTTCCTCCATGATATCGGCATGGTTCCTTAAAAAAAAAAAAAAAAAAAAAATTAAAATATACTATTTTGNNCGTTTTTGGAATCTTTTCCTCCATGATATCGGCGTGGTTCCTTATGGAGAACCCTACAAAAAACGCAGTGCTCAGGGCATCATTCTTGGTGAAGACAACGAAAAAATGTCAAAATCGAGGGGGAATGTCGTTAATCCAGTAGAAATCATCGATGAGTATGGTGCGGACACATTGAGAACCTTCGTCCTCTTTATTTCTGACTATGAAATGAGTACCCCTTGGAATGATTCAGGTGTCAAGGGTGCAAGACGTTTCCTCGATAAGGTTTGGCGTCTATATCCTCATGTTACCAACCAAGCAGGACATACAAAAGCCTTGGTCAAACTGATTCATCAGACCATTGAAGGGGTTGCTGGTGATATTGAAAACCTGAAGTTTAACACGGCCATTGCCAAGATGATGACGCTNNNGTCAACGAATATGGTAAACAAAACAATATTACGCGTCTTGATTACGAGATACTCCTTCGTTTGCTTTATCCGATTGCACCTCACCTCTGTGAAGAAATCTGGCAGAAACTTGGTCACGAAGCGCTTTTGGTCTACGAACCATATCCAGTTCATAATCCCAAACTGATGGTGGATACCGAAATCCCCATTGTCATCAGCATCAACGGTAAGGTTAGAGACAAAATCATTGTCGACNNCAGAGATTGAGAAACCAGCCTTAGAACAACTGGCCTTAGCTTCTGAGCGCATCCAGAAATTCATCGCTGGAAAGACGATTGTCAAAGTCATCGTCGTCCCAAAGAAACTGGTTAATATCGTTATAAAATAACATCTCACATCCTTTTGTGGGATGTTTTTTTGAAGAAAATGCATCCTTCCTAGGTATTATGTTTAAGGGTGAGAGAAAGTGATTGAAAAGCTATACAAGAACGGGCATTTGCCCATACAATCGATCAAGGCCGTAACCAAAACCACATGCAATCGCTGTTTAG
>NPIE01002408.1_pt1 | contig 23948 bp, 24 predicted proteins | sample 8637661 | NCBI WGS metagenome assembly NPIE01 (sample SAMN07420842, study PRJNA396082) | bioreactor metagenome | isolation source: sample BA12 brine-fed electro-methanogenic bioreactor BA | place: Japan: Kochi | collected 2016-12-09
ACGCCCAACCGGCCGATCCTGGCGTGCCGTCGCGGTCGGCGCCGGGCTTGCCCTGCTCATCAGCCTCGCCTTCGGCCTGCGCTGGTCGGGCTGGTCGGGTCTCACCGAGGGACTCATAGCGTGGCTGGGCAGCTGGCGCGAACGCTCTATGGGCGGGATTTCCCCATGGGGTCTCCTGGCCCTCTACGAGCCCCTGCTCCTAACGACGGGAATCGCCGGCGCGATCCTTCTCTTGAACGATGGGGCTCGACGCGGGCCTACGACTCAAGAGCCCCAGCATGCGGCGGGATCCGTCCATCGGCAGCTCCAATCGCTGGCCGTCTGGAGCTTGCTGGCCCTGGTTCTCCAGGTATTGCGGCCCGGCAGCAGCGCCGAGTCCGTGAGCTCCGCCCTCATCCCCATCGCTCTGCTGGGCGGCTACGGGGTGCAGCACATCGTGAACGCTGCCCATTCCGATTCACGGCGCCGGATGGGGCTGCACGTCCTCGCCTCGTTCCTGCTCTGGCTGCCGGGGCTCCTGACCTTGGCACAGCACGCCCGCGGCTTCGCCATGACCGATCAGGCACTGTTGGTCATCATCGGTGCGGTGGTCCTGATCGGGCTACAGGTCATGCTCGTCCTGCTCTTCGCCCTGTTGATGCCTGCGGACGATCTGTGGCGCAGCACCTTCTTGGGCGCCGCAGCGGTCCTGTTACTCGTGCAGGCGAGTTTCGCCTTCGGGCTTGCCTATGTGCGCCACGATTCACCTATTGAGCCCGCCCTCATAGCCACGACGTCCAGAGACGTGGAGTATCTCCGACAGACCCTACACAGCATCGCCATCGTGCGGGGCGAACGCACCGATACGCTGCCCGTAGTCATCATCGACGACGATGCCGACGTCACTGCGGTCCTGCGTTGGCACCTGCGCGATTTCAGAGCACTGGAGGTGACCGGGAACTGGCCTCAGAGTCCCCGCGCGCTTGTCCTCACCGCGGGCGAGGGCAACCTGCCGATGCCGGAGGCGCCCGAGCTCTGGCGCGGCATGTCCTTTGTCGCGCTCACGACGTACGACGCGCCGGTGCCGCGCTGTAGCCGGCTGTTGCCTCCCCAATGCTCGGCAGCCCTTGCATGGTATCTCTATCGCGAGTCACCCTATGGGACCCGTGCGATCAACAGCCTCCTATGGCAATCGGAGGCAGGTGCCGTCCGGTAGCCCGGGGGTCCACCGGGCAGCACTCTCCCCGAAGACGACTTGAGGATTTGCCCGGGGCTTGCCCTCCGCAAGCCATCGCTTATAATGCCGTGAGTATAAGGGAGGGCAATGCCAGCATACCGCAAAGCAAGTATCCGCGAACTGACCCAGGCAGCTGCTAATATCGATGGGCGATTCGCACAAGGTGTACTCCATCAGGACCCCGAGAAAGGCGTGTGGATGATCGGCAGCATCGCTCTTGATGACTGGCTGACCCTTCACAAAGGCGAAGAGGTCACCCTCATTATGATCGCGATGGATGACGACCGCCCGCTGGACAAACGGACATGTCGGACGTGTGGTCGGGACTACTACGGCATCGAGTGTCCACACTGCCGCGAGGTACGCTATCGTCTGCGTGGCCGGTGAGGACCCCACACCGGCATTGCTGCGACCCCCTACATGTTGGGAGGCCTAGGTGAAGATTCAAGACTACATTCATGTTCTCCGTCGTCGAGGCTGGATCATCCTGCTCTCGATCGTGGTCACGGCGGCGAGCGCACTCGTCTTCAGTAGACTACAGACCCCCGTCTATCGCGCCAGCATCGAGGTATCCATCCAGCTCGCGCGACCGGACCTTAGCTTGACCCAGTCGGCCAAACAATTACTGCGCTCTTATGCCAACGTGATGCTGTCCGAGAAACACGCTGCTGTGGTGATCCAGACCTTGGGTCTCTTCATGGATCCTCGCGACCTCAAGGGCGACGTCAAGATCGTCGCGGACGACTCCATCATGGCGATCAAGATCGATGTCGACAATCCTGACGGCGAGATCGCCAATCAGATCGCCAACACGTGGGCCCAGCTGCTGGTGCAGTGGCGCGATGAACAAAACGCACGACAGGACCGCGAAGATCGCGTCTTTGCCGAGATCATTGACCTGGCCTCTTATCGACTGCTCCGCCCGAAGCTTTCTGTCAATGTGGCCGCCGGGGCTATGCTCGGCCTTGTGCTAGGCACGGTGGTCGTCCTGGTTTTGGAGTGGCTTGAAGCCGGCGTCATCCACGACCCCAACGCTGTAGAAGCCGACTTGGGGTTGACCTTGATTGCCACGATCCCACCCGTCCAGCGATCGTCGGCCCCGCGTGCGGGCGCTGAAGCGTCGAGCGGCTGATTCTAGTCACATCAAGGAGTCATGCATGGACCCTAATCTGATCACCCTGCGCGACCCGCGCAGCCCGGCTGCAGAGGCCTATCGCGCGCTCCGGATGAACTTGGCCTTCACGAGCCTCGACCGTGAACTGAGCAGCTTCGTCGTCGCCTCACCCGCGGCCGCGGATCTGGACCATACCTTTGCCGCCAATCTCGCCGTGGTCATGGCCCAGGCGGGGAAGCGGGTCTGTCTCGTCGATGCCGACCTGCGCCGACCCCACCTTCACGAGCTCTTCGGCTCGGCTCAGGCGCCCGGTGTGACCACCTTTATGCTGAGCCAGGATGGCGATGTCACCCTCCCGCTGGTCGATACCTCCGTCGCGGGTCTATCGCTGCTGCCCAGCGGCGCGCTGCCGCCTAACCCTGCGGACATTCTGGGTTCTCAGAAGATGGGCATCCTATTGGAGCAGCTGCAGCAGGTGGCCGACGTGGTGATCTTGCAGGCGCCTCCTGTTACGGTTGCGGTGGATGCCTCCGTCTTGGCAGCGCAGACCGAGGGCCTGCTCCTGGTCGTGCGCACGGGCACCACGCGGCGTGACCGCGTTGAGCAAGCCAAGGAGCTTCTCGAGCGCTTCAAAGTGAGACTCCTCGGCGCCGTGTTGACCGATGCGCCGGATCGTGGGTTGCTCACCGGCTACTGAGCCCGTCGGAGAACGCTACTCCTCCACGACATCGGTGCCTGGCGGTCCATCCTGAGGCTCGTCCAGGGGCTCAACCTGGGATCCGACCTGCGGCTCGTAAGCATAGATGCTGAAGCCCGCATCGAGTTGCTCGCCGTCGATCTCCAACGTGACGGTGTAGGCTCCCGACCTCAGAAAAGGACTGTCGACCTGGCCCGTCAGGCTGTCCCAGATCACGCCCTCTGAGGGCCCGTGCCACATACCCGTCGCCTGGCGGATCATCTCCCCCTCGTGCCACCACGTACTCTGCCACCTCGTGTGAGGTAGGAGATGCTCGCATACACTGCCGGCATAGACCACCTGTGTGTACCAGTCGAACAGCGTCAGCGGGCGAAAAGCCTCGCCCCCTGCCGCAAGGCCCGCGGCGGTGAAAAGTGGAGCACATACGACCGGTCGTGGGGTTGCCCTTGGCGTGGGTGACGGAGAAACGGTCGTGGGCTCAACCTCGACCGCGAAACCCAGGACCTCCGGCGCCTCGTCCATCAACGTCAGCGTGACCGTATAGGTACCCTCCGGGAAGGGCAGGCCATCCTCATGATAACAGGCCACCTCTCCCGTCCCATCCAACGTCGCAAGAAGTCCGCTGTCACTGCAGACAACCGACCCCACGGCATCCCGCATCGTGATCCAGTAGGGAGCACCGGCACATACACCCTCGAAAGCATAGCCCAGATAGATCACGCGGGCATCTGGAGGCAGGTGGGACACCGATACACCGCCCGGCACGAGGTGCAGGCTCAGCCGCGTGATCGTCGGTGCGTCCGACCTGATCGAAAAGCTCGATCGCGCCATCGTGCTCTCGCCCCAGATGAGGTCGAGTGCGTAGTCCCCCGGCACCAGGGGCTGATTATCGGGAAACGGCACGAGGAACACGCCATCGCGGACAACCCACGTGCCCTCATCGACCTGGCGATCCGCCACATCTCGCAACACCCACCGCGCCGGTGTATCGACCGGGAAGGTCTCCGGGGTCTCAACCCATGCCCGGAGCTGCGTTGCCGCGCTGCAGACCACCTCCGGCAGCTCCAGAGAGGCTACAATCGGCACCCGCGTCGGCGTCGCCGTGGGTCCAGGGCTCGACGGCGGACGACAGGCTACCAAAGAAAGTGCGATGGCGGCTAGACAGGCGCATCGCCATCCTGTGCGTCGGAAATCCATTCAGTCAGCTCCCTGACCATCTTCTCGGCATACTCCCGCCAGTGTGGATGGTCTCCTTTTTCCAGATAGGCGCGGAAGTCGACCATCGCCTCATCATAGGCACGCAGCTGTTGGTACGCGATGCCCCGATTGAAGCGCGCCTCGATCAGACGGGCGTCGAGTTCATAGGCTCGGGTCAGATCGAGGATCGCACGTTGCGGATGATCCATCTCGCGCCAGTAGAGAATGCCCCGCGCCAGATAAGCGCGGGCGAAGTCGGGTCGATGGGCGATCGCCCGCGTGAAGGCAGTAATGGCATGTTCGTACTCCGATGTGAGACGGTACTTGTTGCCGAAGTGCCGGTAGCTCTCCGCCAACAGATAGTAGAAGCGCGCTATCGTCATCGCGATCCAACCGCGGATATCCACCATCGATCACCTACCCACCCTCGAGGATCTCACGATAGACAGCCAACGTTGCCTCAGCAACTCTCTGCTGAGTGTAGTGCTTAAGGACACGCTCACGACCCTGCTGCCCCAACAAGTGACGCCGCTCCGGCGACGCTATCAAGCTCTGGAGTGCCTCGCTCAACGCCGACGCATCGTCCTCAGAGAAGACGATGCCCGCCTCACCAATAACGTGAGGTATCTCACCCGACCCGGAGCCCACCACCGTGACTTCACAGGACATCGCCTCGATCAGGACACGCCCGAACTGCTCCGTCCAGTTCGAGCGCGTGCGCGAGGGGAGCACCAGGATATCGATCTCACGATAGAACTCGGGCATCTGCGTCGAGGGCAGCCAGTCACGCACGGCGACCCGATCCGCGATCCCCAGCGCTGCCGCCTGCCGGCGAATCTCGGAAGCCTCCGGACCGCTACCGAGAAAGGTGGCATGCCAAGCACCTGCCGTCCGAGCTAGCGCCTGCAGAAGCAGATCCGGCCCCTTCTCAGGTACGAAACGCCCAACGTAGGCGATGTGTACAGTGCCATCATGGCGCCGCGCACGATCGAGGTCAGGCGAGAAAACCTCCGGGTCAACGCCGAACTGGGGAATGACGTTCAGAGGCCCTGCATACCCCTTCGTCCGCCAGACGTCGGCTGCCGTCCGGCTGCCTGCGATGGCATGGTCTACATGGCGGAGGTTGTAGCGTTCTATCCAGCTAAAGGGGGGCGGATAGCCCCGCGTGAGGTTTTGCCACGAGAACCAGAGCGTTTTAGCACCACGGCGCCGTGCAATCACGTTCGCATGGTAAGTCGCCAGATTATACGGCTCTTCATCGATGTGAACCAGGTCCGGGCGCATCCGCGCGATCGTGCGACCCAATCCGGGATAGAGGTGCAGATGGAAGGAACCGTTAAACCAGATAGGTTGGACCTCCAGCTGATAGCCCCGTGTGTGCACCCGTTCCAGGGTCGTTGTGCCGCGCTCGTCACGCCATGCAGGAGGAACCACGACGACGAGGGAAAGATCGGGGGCCGCGCCTGCCATCACCTCCAGCTTCTTCTGATACGTGCCGACGATACAGGCCTTGGACACCATCAGAACGCGCAAAGATCCTCCACCCATTTTCCCCCTAGCATAAAGTGTAGTATAACGCCAGGCGTAGGCTAGGCAATCCGGTTTATAGTTAGGATTTGGATTGCTTTACACGGTTCTCAGACCGTGCTATACTGAGAAAGTCGTTGGACCCTGCAACACCAAACTGCGAGCACTGCGGAATTCTTACCTAGCGAGGATGCGCTCACGTGGCTGCGAACAATCAAGGCCGAGAGGGGATCGATGCTGCTTGTCCATCCTCGCTTGTCCTCTGGGTAGATAACCTGCAGAGCGGCCCGCTGGGTGACATAACGATCCTGCTCGTCAGAGGGCTCCAGCTGTGGGGCTTCTTGATCGGCCAGATACTGTGGATGGCAGCCCCCCTTATCGGGGAAGAGAGGGTGTCCGCCATAGCCACGACCCTGGAGGATGACGAAGCTATGGATGCGCTCTATGCCCGCGTGGTTGACCGTGGTGCGGTCAAAGGTAGCGTACAAGGAAGGTAGTATGGGGAGCCAACTCATCGCATACGGGACGCCGCTTTCGATCGGTCTGATCATCCTCAGCGCCCTAGCCCTCGCCGTCTATGGTGCGCAACGAGAGCGGCGGGCCCGTGAGGCGCGTACCCTATCAATGGCCCCGCTCTTCCACGCGTTCGCCGATGAGGTGGGACGTGCTGCGGAGGAAGGGACCTCCATCCATGTAGCGCTGGGCAACGGTGGCCTGTTGGGCGAAGACAGCATGGTCTCCGTCGCGGCCCTGCAGGGACTGAGCGGGTTGACCGAGCTCTCCGCCGCCTATGACACCCCGCCTTTCATCACGACAGGGGATCCGACGCTCTACATACTCGCAGATAACCAGATCCGCGAAGCGCATATGCGACTGGGCACCATGGACCACTATCAAGCAGCGTCCGTTCGTTTTGTCGCTCCCACCCCCACACTCTATGCCGCCGCCGCAGGGACGCTCTGCAACGATGAGGCGGTAGGCACTAACATCAGCCTCGGAAGCTTCGGGGCCGAGATCAGCCTATTAACCCACACTGCCGCCGCGAAAGGCGTCGAAGGCTATGGCGGGACCACCTCCGCGCCGGGCCTGGCCGCGCTGTATCCGGAGCTCGAGGCTGACGAGGTTGCCATCGGTGAAGAGCTCTTCGCCGGAGGCGCCGAGGCGACGGGGCGCCTTTCGTTTTGGGCCGGCCTCAGAGCCCAGGACCTGCTGCGCCGGATCGTCATCATCGGTATCGTGATCGTGGCTATCCTTTCCCTGCTGGGGATCAGCGTTTAGTAGGGTTGAGGTGCACATGTTTCGATGGTTTCTACCTACCCTAGTCGCCGTGATCGTCGCCGTGATCGTGCTGTTAGGCACCTTGGTACCTATCTCGGCCTTCCAAAGTGCACGCGAGATCCTACTGCGCGGCGCTACGGTCCTGGCCGCGTTTGCACTCGTGCTGGCGTTTGGGAACCTATTGCGCGTCCATATCGGGCGCATCGTCAACCCGCCATCATCCGCCGGCCCCGCCAGGAAGCACCGACTAGCCAGCATCCTGCTCGTTCTTTCGGCCCTGGCAAGCCTGATCGTGGTCCTGCTGGAGGGGCCGGCGGGGCCCATCTCACAGTTCCTGATGGAGGCCGTGCTGATCCCGGGGCAGTCGGCGCTATTGGCCCTGACCGCCGTCACGCTCGTCGTGGCGGGGATGCGCCTCTATCGCGTGCGCCGTCACGTCAACAGCCTACTCTTCCTCATCGCAGCGATACTGGCACTCCTGACCGCCAGTCCGGGCGGGTTGCCGTTCATTGGCCTACCCAGCGTCCTCCAGATTGTCGTCGATCTCGTCAACTCGGTCGCTACCGGGGGGATGCGAGGACTCATCCTCGGTGTCGCCATCGGCACCATCATCGCCGGTCTGCGGGTCATCCTGACCATCGACCGACCGCACAGCCCAAAGCGGACCGTCTCTCGATGATCACTCCCAATCAAGGCCTATCCAGAGGCAAGCTATGATCCGTTGCCCAGCATGTGGAACGCAGAACCAGGATGATCGCCGGGCGTGCAGGGTCTGCGGCACGGCTCTCCCTCAGACCAAGTTGCGCTGTCCGAAATGTGGCGCGCTGAACTCCGTCGGCCATCTCTTCTGCGATCAATGCAACACGCGCCTCGTCCATGCGGAGGACACCATACCGCCCGAGGAACCTGAGAGCGGTGAGGAGGAGTTCCCCACCTCCGCCGTCAAAGGGATCTCCCTACCCAGCCGCCTTCATTCCGACATCGCCGAGGACGACGAGAGCGCATCCAATGGCTTGCCGGACTGGCTGTCCGGCTTGATGGATGACGTGCAGCCGCTGGACGACGCGGCAGAGGACGAGACCGAGGAAACCAGCACACCCTCTTGGCTCCTGGATGCCGGACTCGACACGACGGGCAACATTGAGTCCCATGATCCTGACGAGATTCCCGACTGGTTGCGCGCAGGGAGTGTGGAGATCGACGAGCTCACGGACGAAAGCGAAGATGAGCCGGAGGCCCTGCCCGACTGGTTGACCGCGACGGCGGAGGAAAGCGAGCCTTCTTTGCCGGAGGCCGACGACGCCTATCCTGACGAGGCGCTGCCTGATTGGCTTCGTGGCGCCATCGACGATCGGTCAGCCGACGAAATGCCGGCGATCGCCGATGAGGGACCGGTCGCCGATGGGCACGATGAGGTCGTCGCCGAGGACGAAGCGCCCGTGGGCCCTACCGAGGACGATGAGGAGCCCCTCATCTTCTCAGAATCCGAGTTGCCCGACTGGCTCTTCGAATCACAGCCCGAGGCATCGCGGGCGGAGGCCCGGCAACCCGCGCCGCCTAGTGCCGGTGACAAGCCATCGGACGACGCTATCGATGAGATGGACAGCGCGGACGCCGCGCTACCGGACTGGCTACTGGAACTCTCTGATGATACTGTGAAAGACGTCACAGAGGACAGTGCAGAGGTGGCGATTGAGGACCTGCCCTCGTGGCTCACTGAACTGGCGCCGGAGGTGCGCGAAGCGGAGGCGCCTGACATCGCGCCGACCGCTGACCGGATCTTGATGCCGGATGACGGCGAGGAAGCGGACCGCCTCCCTACGGACGAAGCGTTGCCCGCACCGGACGTTCAGGTGTCCGACGACGTGCCGGATTGGCTCGCCGGGCTCGATTTGGCGCAGACGGCCCCAGACGACTCATTCACAGGGGATCAGAGTATCCCGGCTCCATCCAAAGCGGCGACCGGCGACATTCTCGAGGAAGGGGAGGCAACCGCGGAACCCGCATGGGAGCACCGCACATCCTCCGATGAAGAGCCCGCCTGGCTCAGCGGCCTCAGAGCTGGGGAAGAAGCCACCGATGACACAGCTGCAGGCTCCGTCTTCCTGGATCTCGAACCCGCGGAAGCACCGGTGGAGTTTGTTGAGGACGATCTCTCAGGAACGCACCCCATCGAGGCAACGGGTGAGATACCCGCGTGGCTCCGCGACCTGGACGTGGGCGCCTCCGAGCCCTCCGTGGATGATGTTGAACCCCACGACACAGCTACCCCGTCCCTGGCCCGTGCGGAGCTTCCGCCCTGGTTGGAGGAGTTAGCGCCACCGGAGGCCGACGACACAGGGGCGTCCGGACTTGAAATACACGAGGGGGCACCGCGGGTGTCGGGCAAGTTGGCGCCGGCGGACATTCCCGATTGGATCGAGCAACTGCGCCCGAGCCCCCAAGAAGAGGGACAACCGCTCCCACGCCGTCAGATGGTGCTGCCGACCCCCGCAGAACCCGAAGGGCCCCTCCAAGGGATACCCGGGATACTCCCCAGCCACGCGATGGTGGATATGGCGACCGGCACCGATGAGGAACCGGTCGCAGGCCCTGTCCTGGCACCCGAGCTCCCGGAATCGGTCGTCGCACAGGCCCAACTCTGGCAACAGCTCCTAGAGCAACCCCGCAGCGCCGAACGACCCGTTGCCCAGCAGCGTCCTCAGCGCGCGCCGCATCTCCGAGTGGTGCGTTGGATCGTCGCCGCCATCTTGGTCATCGGGATCCTCGCAGCCTTCTGGTTGGTGCCGGAAGGGCTGGTTCGGTCACTGCAACCGCCCCTTCCCGCGGCGCAAGGCGCACCCGGTGCGACGGCCCTGGTCGAGGGCCTCGACCGGTTGGGTCCAGGCGACACCGTAATCCTCGCGGTGGAGTATACCCCAGCCTATGCCGACGAAATGTCACAGATCGCGGCGCCGCTATTGGAGCACCTGAACGCACGCGATGTCGAGGTTATGATCGTAAGCACGCTGCCTGAGGGCACAGGGCTAAGCTACGCGCTCACACCACAGCCCCGCAACCGACAGACCTTACCCGGCAGCGATTACCTTGCGGGCAACGCCAGCGGCATCGCAGCATTCCTGAACCGGCCCGAGGCTGAGACGGCACAGCAGCTGATCATCCTGGCCTCTGATCCGCAACGGTTCGGATGGTGGATTGAACAGACGACCCTGCGTAACCGGCAGCGCGCCGATGCCGAGATCATCGTCAGTGCGGGCGTCACCGCGGCGACCGGCCCGCTGGTAGCACCCTATCTCAGAAGCGACATCGTCACCGGTTGGATTGCGGGATTCCCGCAGGCTGCTATGTACCGCGACCTCAGAGGAAGCGGCACGGGCGCCGGCGGAACATCCCTTCTCGGTATCCTCACGCTAGCCCATTGGGTGGTGGCGGCCTTGCTGCTCGTCGCCTGGATCACGAATCTGATCAACAAGAAAGGAGGGGGTTAGCCATGGATCTACTTGGTCTGATCATCGGTGCCGTGCTGACCCTGATGATCTTCAGTTACCTCCTCCAGGACAACCAGCTCTACCGCTGGGCTCTGGCGCTCCTTGTCGGCACGGCGTCGGGCTACGCCATGGCGATCGCCGTGCGTTTCGTGATGAACGAATGGATATCGCATGCCCTCTCCGAACCCAACACAAGCGCCAGGATGATCTATATCGGCGTGTTGTTGATGGGTTGTCTGATGCTCCTCAAGGGCTTCACGCCGACGCGGTTCACCGGGCTGATCATGACCCTGAGCAACATCCCACTGGGCTACCTGGTAGGTGTCGGCGCAGCCGTCGCCGTCTCGGGTGCGCTGATGGGTACGCTCATCCCTCAGGTTCTGGCGACGGGCGCTGAGCTCAGTATGAGTGGCGTCAATGGGCTCTCCGACGGATGGCTCAAGCTCATCCAAGGCATCGTCATCGCACTGAGCACGATCATCACCTTGCTCTCCTTCTCTATGAACTACAAGCAAGGGTCCGGCGCGGGACAAGGGGGGGGTCGACGCAGGGGAGATGGGTGGAAGCGCACCTGCCGGGGCGTGGGTCAGGCCATCATTGCCGTCGCGCTGGGCACGGCATTTGCCGGCGCTATCACGACGGCCCTGACGGCCCTGATGATGCGTCTGTGGTACTTGGCCGACCTCCTGAGCCGCTGGACGGTCCTGATAGGAGGGTAGATGGCAGAGGGACAGACGATCGAATCTATCCTAGTCGCCGATTGCGGCACGGTCATCACCAAACTCCTCTTGGTCGACCGAGTTGACGACGCCTACCGCGTCGTAGCGCAGGCCCATGCTCAGACGACGGGCCAGGCCCCTTGGAGCGATCTCAGCGTTGGCGTCGTCCAAGCCGTCCAGGAACTGGAATCCATCACGGGCCGGCGGCTCTATGAGCGTGGGCGGATCATCACCCCACGACATGACCTCGCGGGTGTGGATGCGTTTGTCATCACCCTGAACGCCGTCGCCCCTCTCAGGTTGATCCTGGCAGGATTGGTCAAGGAGATGAGCCTGGAGAGTGGGCGGCGCGCAGCAGCGACGACCTACACGGAGATCGAGGCCACGCTCTCGCGAGAGCGGGTGCGCGGCGATGGAGACTCGGCGAGTCGATCCCCGCAGGAGGTCTGGGCACGCACCGTCAGGGATCTCGCGCCCGATGTCGTCCTGTTGGTGGGCGGGATCGATGGCGGCGCGCGTCGCCCGGTCCTTGAGCTGGCAGAGGCCGTGGCGTTGGGCGCATCGATGCTCGACGAAGAGCAGCGCCCAACCGTGCTCTACGCGGGCAACGCAGCACTGCGTTCTCAGGTCTCGCGATTGCTGGGTGACATCACACGGGTCGTGATCGCCGATAATGTACATCCCTCAGCACGCACGGAGCACCTAGGTCCGACTCAGGGTGCCTTGGAGGAGGTCTATAGCGAGGAGCGCCTGCGAATGGCGCCGGGCGCCGAGAGCCTCAGTGCGTGGAGCCGACTGCCCTTTGTGCCCTCGGCCGCCGCGTTCTCGCGCGTCATCGACTTTCTGTGGCATCGCGAGGGAAATGACGACCGCGGCGTCCTGGGCATCGATCTCGGGGCAGCCAACACGACGATGGCGGCGACGTTCGGAGGCCGGCCCTACACAACCGTCTACGAACATGGCGTTGCGCACGGTATCGTTGAATGGGCGTCCGATCACGGCTTGGCCCGGCTGATGCAGTGGATGCCTGAACAGATGGATGAGGAGATGCTGCTCGCGATGCTGTTCGATCAGCAATTGCATCCCTTCAGCGTTCCCCAGGCCTCCAACGAGCTTGGGCTGCAGCTGGCGATCGTACGTGAGATGCTGAGAGCAACCCTGAACATTGCGCGTCCGACGTGGAACATCAGCGGCGCGGAGTTCGCCACCAGTGCGCTGCCGCAGGGCTACACCCCTATGCCCCGCATCGATCCTATCCTGCTCACCGGCGGTGGCATCATCCACACGCCTCGTCCAGGCCAAGCGCTGCTTGCCATTCTGGACGGCCTCCAGCCGATCGGTATCACGACTATGCTACTCGACGTCAACCACGCCGCTACCGCCATCGGCGCTGTCGCCGGCATCAAACCGTTAATCGCTGCGTCAGCCCTGGAGGCAGGCACCCTCGTTTCGCTGGGCACGGTGATCTCGCCGGTCGGACAGGCCCGGCGAGGTGACGTGGTGATGCGGGTGAAGATCATCTACGATAATGGCAGTGAATTAGCCGTCGAGGCGCACTATGGCGAACTTGAGGTCTGGCCCCTGATGGTGGGACAGCGAGCGACCCTGGAGATCCGGCTACACCGACGATTTGACATCGGTATGGGACCCGGTCAGGGGGGCAGGGTCGAGGTTCTGGGTGGATTGGCGGGCCTCATTGTCGACGCTAGGGGGCGTCCTCTAGCGTTGCCCAAGCAGCCGGACCAGCGTCGTCGCCTGCTCAAGCGATGGCTATGGGATGTCGGAGGGTAGGATGTTGACACCGTATTGCGTAGCCAATCCTTTGACCACAATTCGTGTCTCAAGGCTCCTCTCAAGCCCTGCCACAGGTGCACACAAGGTAGAGGTGATGGTGCGCGCCGGGGACTCCGTCGCGCCGAGCCAGGTTGTCGCCCAGTCAATCCAGGCGCCGGATTTTCGCATCGTCGAGGTCGCCCAAGAGCTGGACATTCCCGCGCAGAAAACGGCGGCTTACCTCAAAGTAGAGCGCGGACAGGCGATCGCCAAGGGAGACGTCCTCGCCGCACGCGGGGGGCTGAACAACCGCGTTTGCCTCTCACCCATCAGCGGCAGGGTGATCGGCATCGGCCGTGGACGGCTACTGCTCGAGGCCGATCCGGAGGTCGTGCGCCTCAATGCCCTGGTGCCCGGCTACGTTGTCGAGGCCCGACCCGGCGAAGGGGTGGTGATCGAGACCATCGGAGGATGGATCGAGACCAAATGGGGCAACGGGCACGAGGCCTATGGATTGCTCAGAATGGTCGTACGGGATCGAGAACACCCCTTGCGTCTGACGCATATCAATGCCTCATCGCAGGGGGCCATCCTGGTAGGGGGATCGAGCCTGGATGAGGAATGCCTGGCCCAGGCCGAGGCGATGCAAGTGCGAGGTGTGATTGTGGGTAGCGTGCCGCCCTCGCTGGTGGCTCGTCTCCGCGAGGTCAGTTTTCCCGTCGTCGCCACCGAGGGTGTGGGCTCGGCGCCGATGACAACCACACTCTTCGAGCTGCTGCACTCGCTGGACGGGCGCGAGGCCGCCGTCAGCGGCGATATGGGTAGCCGTTGGCATAGCAAGCGACCGTGCATCATCGTGCCGATGCCCACGCAAGCCGCACATACGATCGATGTCAACGCACCCCTAGCACCGGGTGATCGGGTACGTATCCGCAGAGGCGTGCACCGAAACCGTTCGGGCAGCGTCTCGCGGCTCTTGAAGGAGCTCGTGATGCTGGAAACTGGTGCAAGGCTGCCGGGCGCCGAGGTCAAACTCGAGGATGAGACAACCCTATCCGTACCCTACACAAACCTAGAACGCCTACTTTGAGCGGCGAAGGTGGGGAGCCCTAAAGGCAAGCCACAGCCGCAGTTGCAGGAGTGCGACAACCTATGCCGATCCGTAGACGACTTCGTAACAGCGCTTTTGAACTGGCACGGCGAGATCTGGCCGCTTTCTTGAACGACCATGAGGAAGATTTGCTGGCCATTTTCCGAGAGGAGATTCAAGTCCTCGACGACGCGATTCCGGATGAGGACCTCTTCATCGATATCAAGATGGTGCCGCTTGGGGAGATGATCCTCAAGGCGTCGCTGCACGCGATCCGCCGATTCCTGATGGGTGACACGGTCAAGGTCAAGGTGCCTGTTGAGGACGCCAGCGGGGAGAAGGCGCTATCCTTGAAGGACTCCGCATCCTGACGTAGCTCTTACCGCGGTATCAAGGATTGCTTGCAAATTATCTGTCTTTTGTTTACAATAACCATAGAATAACCAACGCGTCATCGATCTGACGTTCTGGTGCACCGTCGCTGTGCTCTCACTGTAGAGGGATGGTTTCTCGGGGCGCTGAATCGGCACACGTAGGCAAGGAGGGTCTCAATGTCAGATGACGTATTTGAAGCCTTTGGCGACGATGATATCTTCACGGAGGACGAGGAACCGCAACAGCAGTCCGAGGGTGGCGGTCAAGATCGCACCTTCATCATCGCGGTCGCCATACTAGCAGGACTGCTCGTCCTGTCACTGATCTCCTTCGGCGTCTGGGCCTTGGTGCTGAATCGTCCGCAAGAGGCTGCCCCGCCCCCCACCGAGGTCGTGGCCTCTCCTACGGTTGAGGTCATCGTGGCAGAGGATACCCCGACGCCGGAACCGACCGAGACGCCCGAACCGACCGAGACGCCCGAACCGNNCCGACCGAGACGCCCGAACCGACCCCCACGCCGCTGCTCGGCCCCACAGCCACGCCGAACGGCGAGGAAGGCGAAGCGGATCCCGACACCGTTACGGCAGTCGGGGCCACTGAGGGCGAGGGTGAAAATGGGGATGAGAATGGGGACGAAGCTGAACCGACTCAGGTTGTGCGACGGACCCCCACACCGATGCCCACACCCCAGGCCACGCCCACGCCACGGGGATCAGACGCGGGGACAGACCTAAGCGCCTCGTCGGGGCAGCTATCGCAGACCGGACTCAGTGAATGGTTGTTGATCGGCCTGGCTATGCTCCTTGTAGCGGTGATGGTAGCTGCACGAAGGCTTCGCCAAGCCTGACATCTGACCTATGATGATGCCGTTGAGGCACGGGGCCTTAAGGCTCCGTGCTTCTCTTTTGCCCGCCATGTCGCGAGGAGCTGCGATGCACCCAGGAGACGTGGGCACAATGAGGGACAGTCGCAGAGCACAACCGTGGGCCACCCTGAGCCTGCTGCTGGCTGCTATGACGATCATCGCCGCCGGATGCCTGCCCTCAACCCCAACGACCGCGACGCCCACAGCGACAGCGACCCGGACGATGCCCTCCGCTACCCCGACAGCGCCGCCACCGACGTTCACGCCCATCCCGACCGCCTCACCAACGCCAACCCAGCTACCGACACCGGATGCTGAACAGACGCAGGTCCTGATCGACGAGGGCGTGGCGCAGGCGCAGGCCCTCGCCGGTGATGCGCGGGTCATCTGCCTGCGCTATGAGGACACCAGGGCTGACGGCACCGCCGAATGGATCGCCCTCGTCCACCAGGCGACGGATGCGACCTCACGGTTGAGCGCCTTCGTGCTCAGNNAGTGGAGAGGAGGTCTATCCTCTGGAGCCTGTGGAACCCAGGCCCGGCGCTGCGGACATCGGCTTCGGACAATACCCGACATGTGAGATCGTCGTCCGCGACATGAATGCCGATGGCCTCCCCGAGATCGCCATCTTTGGCTATGCTGAGGGCAACGTGACCCTGTTGCACCTATTCACCTGGAGCGGCACGGACTATCGGCGCCTGGGCTTCTTCTCCGGGGATGCCGGCGTGAAGATCGTGAGCGTCGATGGTGACCTGGAAGAGGAGATCTGGGAGGGATTCAGGGTCAGAGGCGCCCCTACCCTGGCATGGTACATTGTCTACACCTGGCAGGACGACACCTACGGATGGACATCGGAGCACCACGACTGGTACTTCACCGATCGCCCGCAGAGCTATCCGACCCACAGCCCCGACTACGCCGTGATCGCCTTCTACCTGGCCTTGAACGATCGGGACCTGCCGGGCGCCCATGATTTGCTCGCGGCGGAAGGGCGCAGTGCCTATGAGACGTGGGCGCTGGGCTACGCCACCACGCTTCGCGTGAGCGTCGGATCAGTCCACACGATCCCCGGCACCGCAAGCGAGGGACGCGCCCGGGTGGCGGCGATGGTGACGTCGTGGGACAATGAGGGAGGCGTCATCATAGGACGACGCTGGAATGTGGAATGGGACACTGTGGCCACGCCGGCGGGCTGGCGCCTGCAATCGTCGGCAGCCGAACTGCTGGAGGAGTGGACCGTTCCTTATTGGCCCTGAGCGCGCGTGTAGACGAAGTTGTTGTCCGCGTCACGGAGCCGGGGCTGAACGGCGTCCTTAGCCGATAGCACGGGCTCACGAATCGGCCACACGATGCCGATCGCAGGGTCGTTCCACAGAATGCCGCGGTCGTGGTCAGGTGAGTACTCGTCGGTCACCTGATAGATCACGTCGGCTGACTCGCTCAACACGCAGAAGCCGTGCGCAAAGCCGGGCGGGACATAGAGCATATAGTGGTTCTGGCTCGACAGGGTCTCACCCACCCAGGCCCCGTAGGTCGGCGACCCCACGCGGATGTCGACCGCGACATCGAAGATCGTGCCCGAGGCCACCATAACCAGTTTGGCCTGCGCCCGGGGAGGCTTCTGATAATGCAGGCCGCGCAGCACGCCGCCGGCGGAACGTGAGTGGTTGATCTGCACGAACCCCTCGGCCAAGCCCTCAGCCGCGAAGGCTGAGCGCTTGTACGTCTCCAGGAAGAAACCTCGATCGTCGCCGAACGCCTGCGGCTTGATCAACCAGACATCAGGTATCTGCAACTTCTCAAATGCAAAAGGCATCGAATCGCTTCCTCATCCTGTTGGGTCCCTGAGCTACACGGGACGTCGAGTCACCGGAGCTAGCGCAATCGCTGGTAGAGCCGTGAGACGATCGGGTACAGAGGGTTGAGCGCGCGCTCCCACATCCCGGTATAGCGGAGCACCTCGCCACCGAATCCTCGCTTGAACCGGTAGACGCCCCAGAGCCCATCGCTGCGCTCCGTGAACTCGGCCTCGAGCGTCGCCTCGTCCACATCCGGGATGCCCCAGAGATCATAGGTGGTACAGCCACGCGCTTTTGCCCAACGGATCGCAGCCCATTGGACGGCGTAGGCCGGCATCAGATTGCGGTGTCGATCCGACGAGGCACCCGAGATATACCACGCCTTGTGTCCGACGGCGAAGGCCAGCAGGCCCGCAAGCGGCNNTACTCCGCAAGCAGCAGCGCGACCTGTTCCCTGTCGGCGAAAAGCTCATAGGCCTTACGATAATAGGCGCGCGCGTGAATGCCGAACTCGTCGCGCTCGCCGGTCTCCTCCATAAGGTCATAGAAGAGATCGGTGTCACCCAAGGAGCCTTCGCGCACGGTGACCCCCTTACGCTCAGCGAGGCGGATGTTGTAGCGCGTCTTCGACTTCATCGCCATGAGGATATCGTCCTCGCTCGGGGCAATGTCCACGACGATGGTGCGCGGCGGCTGGATTGTGCGCGTGGCCCGCCCGTAGCCAAGGCCGGTCAACAACGGGGCGATCCCGCCCTCAGGCAACTCGGGGGCGCCCGCGCCCTCGACGATCTCCGGCTCGATCCAGCACGCCCACGCGTGCCGGCGTCGCGCAGCAGCCGTCACAGCGGTGAAGAGCCCGTCGACCTGGGCGCGGTCCGTCCACGTCACGAGCGGCCCCCTAGGCACGTACGCCAGACAGCCCAGGCCAAGCGGCAACTTGCGATAGAGTATGATGGCACCGGCATCCGGTGTCGAAGAGCGTTCAGCACCGAGCGTGACCAGCTCCCAATCCCATCCGAACGCCGACTTCAGACGGCCCCACTGCGTGGTTTGCAGCAGGTTACCTGAGCCATGCTGCGCGACAAAGCGGTCCCACGCATCGAATCTGACGCGGTCGTTCACCGGATTGTGCATATCTGACGTCACCGTCTAGCCGCCCTTCTCTCCCACAACCAATAGGCCACCGCCGACCTCGCCCGCCGGGACATCCATGTCGTACGCTGTGCGCCAGCGCCGGCTCAACGTACGCACGACCCACCGTCTGACCCAGCGCTGATAGCCGAGACCACGGAGACGGGGCGAGGCGAGCCAACGATAGAAGGGCAGGCCCACACCTCGCTGCACACCATAGGTCGCGTTGCCCCGGTCCCATATCGTCATCGCCTCCGGCGGCACGTAGTAGATCGTGTGCACCAGCTGTAGCCCGACGCGACGCAACATCGCCTCCCACTCTGCCGGGGTCGGATAGCGGTAGTGGGACAACCACCTATCGATCTCAGCCGCATAGGCCTCGGCTCCCGCACGATCTCCGACAGCGTCGCGATCTCGATAGCCCGCCAGAAGGCCGCGGAAGGCGTCACTGGGCACGGTGAAGAACACGCGCCCCCCTGGGCGTACCACGCGGGCGACCTCAGCCAGCACCGGATCGAGGTCGGGGATATGCTCCAGGACGGAGTTACTGAGCACCGAGCCGAACGCCCCATCGGCGTAGGGCATCGCATGTCCCGCCGCTTGCTGCACGGCGACGTAGACGCCGGTCTCGGGGGCCTTGCGCACCTGATCCGACCAGGGGTCGAATCCCACCTCAATCGGCGGATCGTTTCGGAAGAGCGCTTGGGCAATCAGGCCATCCCCACACCCCACATCGAGGATGGGGCGGGGAAAGCTCTCTGCAGCTAGCGTGCGCAACTCGATAGCCCGCCANNCCACAACGCGACCGGTGGGGCAAACCAGTACTGGTCGAGTAGCAGCGTCAGATAGTCGCGTCTGGGATCGGGCATGGATAGCGTTCGATGACCTCGGATGATGTTGGGTTCAGCCGACAATTCGGGTAGTTCGACATCCTCACCCTTTGTAACACAAACGAGGCAGAACGCAACTGTATGACGAGGAGATATCACTCAAGCAGTCTCAAAAACATCGCAACCGCATCCCCGGCCCCGGCGATGTTGAGCGCCAAGGGCAACAGCAGCAGGCCCATAGCATTCAGGCGCCGCGCGCCCCACAGGGCCGGGATCAGGCCGATGCCGGTAGCCACAGCGCAGACTGCAAGTCCGGCGGGCCCGGTCACCGCGAGCACCACGAGGACCAGGATCACCAACGTCGCCCAACTGATCACGCGGTAGCCCACCATTGAGCAGAGCGCGACAACAGCCCGGGCCAAGCCCAGCGAAAGTAGGAAGGCAAACACGCCCGCTCCCAGCGCGGCAGCAGTCGCCAGCACATAGCGGTCGAGGGTATAAGCGGTGTATTGGGTGCTGATCATCCAGGCCATCCCACCCCGAACGAGGTGCAGTCCCGGCACGAATAAGAGGAGCAAGCCACCTACATAGTAAACGGTCTTCGCAGCCCCTTGCGCGATCAGGAAGGTGCGCTGGTCGCGCTGGGCGGTGGCGTGTCCTGCGAGCAGGCCACCGATACCCCCCGTCACGACGGGGAAGAAGGCGGCGAAGAGCCCGCCCACGCCGCCTGAGGCGACTCCCTGAACCACCTGTGGCCACGAGACATCAACGCTCGACCCGATGGTCTGTGCGGGAGGCGCCGTGTGGGCGAGCAGGTTGAAGATGACCCACGGCACGGCGAAGAGGCCGACGAAGGCCGGCAGCAGGTGCTGGTAGGCAACGTGGACAGGCAATGGAGATCGGTAGAGGAGGATGAAGCCCAGAAGGCCCGAGAGCAGGAAGGTGGACAACCCGGCGATGAGCGAGCGCCACCCGTCCCACCAACGCCGCCAAGAAGGCGGCAGGTGCCCGTGCACCGGAACCTGCCCAGAACCCTTCGGCCACTCCGATACCAATAGGTAGGCGATGATCGCCCAGAGCAGCCAGCCGAGGTGTGGGCTCAGGATCGCGCGGAGGGTGGGCAACACCCACGCCGCGACCGGCGTCATCGCCACCAACAACGCTAAGCCTCCCAGCCCGCCGAGTCCCACCAGGACGACCGCCTCATAGCCGCGCTGCTGCATCAGGTAGCTCTGGCCCGGCAGGACCACGAAGAGCATGCTCTCGTCAGGTGCGGAGAAGAAGATGCTGGGGATCGTGTTAACCATCGCATAGCCCGTGATCATGCCGAGCAGGAGGAAGGCTAACGCTACGGCGTCGAGGGCCACGCGCCCGGAGCTGACAGCGTAGAGCAGTAGCCCGGCGACGTTGTAGATGTGCAGAGCGGGGATCAGGGCCAGGAACGACGCGACCAGGGCACCGAGCAGGGCCCACAGCAGGGCCTCACCCATCGGGCGGCCCCACGCGCCAGTCATAGAGGGTCCGGGGAATCAGTTCCAACTCCTCAAGGAAGAGGCTCACGGCGCCGACCACCTCAACTTGTTGGCCTGCGGTAGGCGATGGCTTCAGGGCCTCGTGGAGATTCGACCAAAGGAGCAACGTCACCACGCCCGTGCCGTCCTCAAGCGGCACCTTCACACCCGCTGAGAAGGGCTGCGGCGCACCGATCACACCGCGGATACGTACGACCCGACCGACATCCCGCGGCCCCAGCGTGCTGATCTCCACCCAGTCGGGGAGAGAAGCGGGCGTGAGGATCGTGACGTCGGCGGCGGTCGCCGGCACGACCTCCAGGGCGCCCTCATAGATCGCCACCTTGCCCATGGCGTCGACTATGGCGCCCGCGTCGAGGGCGGGCGGCGCATCAAGGGCGTGGTAGACATCGTCCCAGACCAAGAGGGTGATCTGGCCCGTACCGTCGTCGAGCGTCGCCTTGACGCCTCCCCGAATGCCCTCCAGCAGGACGATGTGCCCGCTTACGCGCACCCTCCTCCCCACGTCCTCAGCGTCCAGCTGCCCCAGGGCACGTGGGGGGACGATCGTGGCTGTCGCGGTCGGTGCCGGTGAAGGCGTCGCCTGCGTCAGCACAGGCAGTTGCGAAACCGGCTGGGGATCAGGCGGCAGCGCATCTGTGGACACGGACACAGGCGGCGCCAGCACCTCGATATCCGCGGCGCACGCCGGCGCGACCTGGGGCGTGGACCGATAGAGCGTCACCACCCCTTCCACCTCGACACGTTGCCCCTCGGCAAGATCGGGCAGCGCACCCGTCAGCGTCGTGATGACGTCGCTCACAGCGACGGCAAGCTCGGTCTCCGCGTCGCCTAGTGTGATCAACGTCAAGCCGTCGTAGGGTCGGTAGATGCGACGGACGTCGCCCACCACCCGCACGTGGCGACCCACATCGAGCGCCGTGACCTCACTCAACGACCGTTGGCGAGCTGCAGGTCGGCGAATCTCCAGATGATCGGCGACGTTGACGGTCAGCGCCACATAGTCCTCACGAATCCGCAGCGTACCCGCCACGGTGACTTCATCGCCCACGGCAGGTACGGTCCCAGCCTCCAGCAGCTCCGCCAGCACGTCACGATAGATGTTGACGTGAATCTCAGCAACGTCAGCGCTCGGGTCAGTGGGAACCAGCTCTTCGGCCAGCCAGAACCCCAGGTAGCCGCCTGCCGGATCGTAGCTGAGTTGGCGGTTGACCCGGCCCGCGAGGCGTACGTAGGCCAGGTTCATCGTACCGGAGACCTCCCGGATGGAGAGCTGAGGGATCTCAATCCGGCGCGCCTGCCACCAGAGCAGGGCCAGCCCGAGGGTCGCGGCGACCACAGCCGCGATCTTCATCGTCTGAATGCTCAGACGACCGACCATACGTGCGCCACAGTAGGGGCAACGCTCATACGAGCCGACGTAACGCCCGCAGCTCTGGCAGTGTGCCGCACGTGTCTCGACGGCGTCCTCGGGTTGGGACGCCGATCCCGCTCCATCACCTGCCGATGGTCGTGCCGGCTCTAACATGGTACGCCTCCACACCCAGTGCGTGTAGAGTCCCCGTCTCTCGCCGGGAGGTCCCTCGGGACGGGGGCCAGATCACAGAGGGTCAGACTAGATCAAACACCCGCGGCCCGGTCACCGTCGACCTCCACCCCAGACCATGTCCGACAACGTTGTGACACCATCTCGTGTTGGCGCTGCCACACGCGATAGCCGATCGCCGTGAACGCCGGGAGAAGGGGATCCTTGGCGGGCACATTGATGATATGCCCGTCCATCCCTGGGGAGAACTCGTGTAGCGTGCTGAGCATCAGTTGGGCAACGTCAAGCCTTTGTGGATGTACAGGGTTGACCGCCAGATCCAAGACGGCAAAGTCTCCCACCTGCGGCTGGTAGATCAGGTAACCTTCCAGCTCCGCCCCCTCGCGGTAGGCCAGCCCCATAAGGTACCCTATCCGCTTGGTCAACGAAGCGAGGTCACGTTGCCACGAGGGATCCACCTCGTGAAAGCGAGCGTGCTCGCGCAACAGCCGACCGACACGCTCCGGCGCCACCGTACCGAACCCGATCGGATCGACTGCCGGTGAAAGTCGCTCAGGCACCAGGTTCAGGGCGAGGAGGTCACGCGTTTGATGAAAGCCGAGCCCCTCATAGAGCGTACGGGCTGCATCGTTCTGCTCCAGCACCTCCAGCCGCAGCCTCTCAAGGCCCGCGTGCCAAGCAGACCGGAGGGCCTCCCGCATCATACAACGCGCAATACCACGACGGCGCCAGACCGGGTGGACCCCGACACCGCTGACCCATCCCTCCGACCCGCGACAGGAGAGCAACACCAGCCCGACCGGCTCTCCGTCCACCAGCGCCACGACGGATCGCGCCAGATCAATATCCATATCATCGCACATCGACTCAAACTGCCCCTCACCGAGCCGCACCGGCACGGGGTAATCCTCATAGGCCTGATTGAGGAGGGTCGTGAGACGCTTGACGGGCAGACGTATCGCTGAGGATAGGGTCATAGGCCGCTCACCTGACGATCGGTCCTGAGGTCCACTGTGACGATCCGCTGGCACTTGATCCATGGTCACGCCTTTCCGGTGCCATCATAGCATCGGCGGCTCATTGGGGCAACTGACCCTAGGGCAAGCGCGGGGCTATTGCGGAGGGTCCTTGCCAGCCGGTGCGACCCCACTATACTGACGAGTGTGAGGAACTAGCCGGAGAGGATGCATGATGACACTACCAACAGTCCCGATTGAACAGACGGTTGATTTCCTGGTCGGCCTGCTCAAGACCCCCAGCCCCACGGGCGACACCGCCAAGGCCATCCTCTATGTCCAGGCAGCCCTGGCGGACCTGCCCCTCGCTCTCCGTCGCACCCGCAAGGGCGCCCTCGTCGCCACGTGGTCCGGCGACGACCACTGCCCCCGCGCCCTCACCGCCCACGTCGACACGTTGGGGCTCATGGTGCGACGCATCAAGGGCAACGGACGATTGCTGCTCACCCAGGTCGGCAGCTTCGATTGGCATGCGGTCGAGGGCGAAGGGTGCCGGGTGATGACGCGCGACGGCAAAGCTGTTCGCGGCAGCATCCTGCCGACCAAGGCCTCGGTGCACATCTACGGCAATGAGACACGTGAACTGAAGCGGGAGGCCGAGAACTACGAGGCGCGCCTTGACGCCGTCACCCGGACCGAGGACGAGACCAAGGCCCTGGGTGTCAGCATCGGCGACTTCGTTTGTGTCGACCCGCGGGTGGAGCTGACCAACGGATTCATCCGCTCGCGTTATCTCGACGACAAGGCCGGCGTCG
>NPIE01013776.1_pt2 | contig 23901 bp, 24 predicted proteins | sample 8637661 | NCBI WGS metagenome assembly NPIE01 (sample SAMN07420842, study PRJNA396082) | bioreactor metagenome | isolation source: sample BA12 brine-fed electro-methanogenic bioreactor BA | place: Japan: Kochi | collected 2016-12-09
ACTGATATATATAATGAGCCGTATGAAAAGGTAAAAGAGCGGGTGAGAAGCAATACAAAAGCTATCTTTGGTATATAAAAGCCACCGTGAGGTGGCTTTTTAAACTATTTAAGAAAGAGAGGGTATTTTCCCAACCGATCCAAGTAATATAATGAGATTGTGAGGGTTGAGGCGTAAAAAATCCTTTTGTATTTTGTCGTGTTCGGCTAACCTCTCCTGTATGTGTTTGGGTAAATTATCCAGAGAGACCGGTTTATGGGAATAATGTTTCTTAGGCATACAACCTCCTTTTTTTCTGATGATAGCATAACAACGTACTAAAAAAGAGAATAACCCATAACGTTAAAAACGTCAACATTCTGTTGAGAGAAGAGTGCTTTTACAGTATGATTGAGACATGAAAGATACAGAGATGAGAAAGCGTATACGTCGCATCTATACTCAAGAAGAAACCTCTCTTAACTTAATTGCGTCTGAAAACAGTATGCATCCTGAAGTGAAGCATATCCATGGATGGGAGAGAATAACAAAATATTGTGAAGGGTATGGTACAAAGCGATACTATAGTGGCTGTGAAGCCTATAACGACATAGAAGAACTTACCAAAAAAAGAGCCTTACAACTGTTTGGTCTCTCAGAGGATACATGGGATGTTATCGTTCAACCATATAGTGGCTCTATTGCGAACCTTGCTATCTATATGGGATGTCTTGGAAAAAATGGAAGTATCTGTGCACTTGATATGATGGCGGGGGGACACCTTTCCCATGGATCAAAGGCGAGCATCACCTCGTCTCTTTTTTCAGTCTATCCATATGGCCTTACTGATAGCTATGATATTGATTACGTGTCTCTAGAAACAATAGCAAAGAAAGAAAAGCCAAGGATAATTGTCTCAGGCGCATCTGCATTTCCAGGAGCAATATCATTTTCAAAGATAGGGAAGATTGCAAAAACGTATGGAAGCATTCATATGGCGGATATATCTCACTATGCAGGACTTATCAGTGCTGGTCTGTATCCTTCTCCGTTCCCTCATGCAGATATTGTTATGAGCACAACACATAAAACACTGTGGGGGCCACGAGGGGCATGCATTTTTGTAAAGAAGAAAAGTGGTTACACTGAGTTAATTATGAAAAGCGTATTTCCAGGAATACAGGGAGGGCCACACATGGATGTGATTGCTGCTATGGGAACAGGATTTCTTGTTGCAAAAAAATCTTCTAGATATTATAAACGTGTCATAGAAAATGCAGATATACTGTATAGGACGTTGCATCAAAGAGGGTGTCATGTGCTAGGGAAGACGCAGTCTCATATGGTACTAGTATCTCTTGATAATACAACGTACACAGGTACAGAAGCGCAGGATATACTTGAGAACATAGGAATCCTTTCAAATAAAAATATGATACAGGGAGACAGCTCTCCTCTTCGCCCCTTGGGGATACGTTTTGGAACGTATGCAATAACACAGAGAAATATACGAACAAAAGAAATGAAACTGGTTGCAGAAACGATCGCTGATATACTTCAAAAAAAGATATCCCGTAAAGAAGGAAAAAAGCGAGTTTCCTTTATTATGACAAAACTTACTCCTCTTGAGAGGCAATATATGTAGTCCATGAACATATTACAGGGGAAACAATATGCACAAGAGATCATTACCCATCTTAAAACATGTGAACCAATAGATGGGTTTGTTGCTGCTTTTCTTGAAGAAGAAAATGTTGTGCAAGAGAGCTTTTTAAAACAGAAGAAACGTATTGCAGAGGAGCTGGGTATTGATATGAGATCGTATACTCTTCCACGAGAGGGAAATGATCCTGCCCGAAACTATATGAGACAAATCGTTTCATCAAAGAGGTGCAGAGGAGCTCTTATCCAACTTCCTCTTAAAACATATAATGGACTGTATCTTGCAAATGTTATTCCTCAACAAAAAGATATTGACCTTCTTTCTGCTCGTTCGTATGGGGATTTTGTACAGGGAAGAGGTACAATTCTTCCTCCTGCCGTACGGACGGTACAATACATTCTTCATATAGAAAAAAAACAAATAGCTGACTTCAATACAATTGCTGTTATTGGACAAGGAAGGCTTGTTGGAAAACCAGTATCGAATTGGATTATGGGTCAGATCCCTGAATGTATGTGTTTTGATAAAGGGTATAAAAGAGAACTACTGAAATACGCTGATCTTATTATCAGTGCTACAGGAGAGACAGGAAGCCTTGATCCAACATATGTTCGTGAAGGTGCGTGGGTAATTGATTTTGGATATGGGATACAAGAAGGGAAGATCCAAGGAGATCTTGATATGAAAAAAGATGTGTCTCATCTTGGGTACTACACCCCCACCCCTGGTGGTACGGGTCCACTATTGGTAAGTGCACTCTTTGAGAATTTCTACGTACTACAAAAGAGAACAACCTATGAAGATACTTTCGCTTAGGAATATAGGAATAGCTCTTATTACAATACTTCTTATTGGGAGTATCTATTTCCTTTTTTTTCAAAAAAGAAACAATACAACATTTCCCTATGGAGATGAGGGACTCTCATATGTAGAACATTTTTTTGATGATATTATCGGGGATAGAATACTTTCCTTTGTTCTCTTTGGTATCCCGGGAGAACAATACAATGGAGGAATGTTGGCAGATTCAGTTATTGCTATTCGTGTCAATGAGGAAGAAAAGACAATTGATATGGTTTCTATTCCTCGTGATCTATGGATATGGACAGGAGGAGAACAGTTCAAACTAAATGAAGTGTTTGTTCGTGAGCACGTTGATGACGTGATAGAAGAGATTGAACACATAACACAGTTTGATATTGATGGACATGTTATACTTTCCCTTCCGTTTGTATCCGATGTTATTGATGGTCTTGGGGGCATTCCTGTTGTTCTCGATGAACCCATTATTGATAGTGTGAGTGGATTTTATCTTGAAAGTGGAGAACATCTCCTTGGAGGAGAAGATGTACTATGGCTCATTAGAAATAGATTTAATGTACAAGGGGATTTCTTTCGAGAACGCAACCAACATGCTGTCATAGAAGGAGTTTTTAAAAGAATACAAACACTTACCGAAGATGAGAAACAGTCTCTTATAAAAAAATTTATATTTAGTAGGAACGATATCAGTATTAACATTCCTCTTTCCTCTCTCCTTACGTTTATTGGGAGTGATACGCAAGAAATTTCTTCATATACACTTCGCGGTGTTGTGATTGATTTTTCAACACAGTTGTTTGAAACAATTGCTGTTCCCTATGATATTCGGGAGTATGAAACGCAGTATGTATCGGCTATTATTCCAAAAGAAGGACTTGGGAAATACGAAAAAATACAGCAGTATATACAACAACAGTTGACTAAATAGTATTTTATTCGTATAATACTTTTAACTTTTTAGAATTGTATAACAACAAAAAGGAGGTTTTGAATGGAACCAAGGGGTTTGTATGATGTTGTTCTTGCTTTTGCGTATGGCGAAGGTAGAAAAATGAATGACAGGCTTGCTGGTATTTGCATAGAAGCAAGTAAGGGCATTCCAATCGTCACTCAAAGAGACTTAGCCGGACCGATCAGTGAGTTTTCAGACAAGGGAAGGGGGATGATCTCTTTTTCAAAAGAGGATGGTGAAAGAATAGAAGATTTTTTTAAAAAAAATCCTGAAGGTACGTTTCACATCAAACCTGCTGAACTCATCATAATAAGCCAAGAGAAGTATATATCTTCTCTTGATATTATTAAGCGATTTTTAAAAATCGCTCGAGCAGCAGGATGGAAAAGAGTTCTTATCGTTGCCGCTCCTCAACATCTTGCTCGGTGCGTAAAGGATTTTTGTAAGGAGAGTAAGGGGTATGATATTGAAGATATTATCCCTTATGAACACGAAGCGTCTGATAAAGAAGCCTGGTATGACAAACAGGATCCACAGATGTGGGTACGAAACCCTCTTATCTGGCAGATCCGTGACACAATTTTATCATTACTTCCATGGTGGCTATATAAAAAAATAGCGCTTCAAGAAGAAAAATAAGTACACGGTACAAGGTGGGTCATATAACTCACCTTTATTTTTGGGAAAAATAGTATGAAACAATACCAAAGGCAACAGAAACGTTAAGAGATTCTTTTTCTCCCCTCATTGGTATGTGAATATGGGTTGGAATATGAGAATGAATAGATACTGGGATACCCTCAACCTCATTTCCAACGATAAAAGCAATATTCTTTTGAGGGGTATATGAGTACAAGGGGATAGATGTTACTGTTTGTTCTATCGCAACAAGAGAAAAATTTTTCTCTGAGAGTTCTTTTAGAAGAGAGAGCGTTTCTTCTTCATGAGACTGGACAGCTCTCTGCTCCCATGGGACAGAGTCTGCTGCTCCTAAAGATGTTTTTATAAAATCACTACGTTTCTTTCCAAATCGATCCAGGGGAGTTGGAGTTATTCCACAAAGGTAGAGCATATCAATTCCTGCTCCATCGGCAGTACGGAATATAGATCCTACGTTATGAATACTTCTAATGTTATAGAGAATACCTATGGTCATATACGTGAGTATATAATAAACGGCCTACAAAATGCAGGCCGCTGGGTGAGTGTGGAGGATTATTTTTTATACCGGTTAATATATTTGTCAGTTGATTCTTTGAACTTGTCCTGACGGGCAAGTTCTATTGAGACAGGATGATTCTTTGAAATCTCCTGTCCACGCAAAACTTTCTTAACTGCTTTAACTAGTGGCATTACTACCTCCTAATAATTTAAATGACTTAATCTATTATAGCACGTTTGTAGAAAAAATCAACCCCTGTGTAGAGGGGTTGATGGGAGAGTTATTTAGCAGCTTCTTCTTTTTGTTTTTCCTTTATAACTTTGAGGACTTCCTTTTCCATTTCCTTAAGAAGCTTTGAGTCACCTTCAAGTGTTTTTCTGGATGCTTCTTGTCCTACTCCTAACTTTGTATCTCCAAAAGAAAATGTATTTCCAGATCGTTTTACAACTCCCTGTTTTAAAGCAACGTTGAGGACATCTCCTTCATATGAGATTCCTTTTCCATACATAATATCAAACTCNNTACTTTGTTTTTAGCTACTTTTGCTTTTGTTCTACTTCCAATAACCTCATCTCCTTTCTTTATCTGAGCAATTCTTCGGATATCAATACGAACTGAGGAATAAAACTTAAGAGCACGTCCTCCTGACGTTGTTTCAGGGTTACCCCAGGTCATCGTACCAATCTGTGAACGAATCTGGTTGATAAAGATAATGGTGGTATTTGATTTTGATGCAAGGGCTGCAAGTTTTCGAAGTGCTTGAGACATGAGTCGAGCCTGGAGTCCAATTTGTTGATCACCAATTTCTCCTTCAATTTCAGCTCGAGGAGTAAGGGCAGCAACAGAATCAACGACAGCAACATCAATAAGGCTTGAGCGCACGAGGTTTTCAAGAATTTGAAGAGCCTCCTCGCCACTATTTGGTTGGGAGATGAGAAGTTCTTGTATCTTTACTCCAATTTTGTGTGCGTATTCAGGATCAAGTGCATGTTCGGCATCGATAAAGGCACACTTTCCTCCTCGTTTTTGAGATTGAGCAATAACAGAGAGTGCAAGTGTTGTTTTTCCAGATGATTCTGGGCCATAGATTTCAATAATACGTCCTCGAGGGACACCACCAACACCAAGGGCCATATCAAGAGAAAATGAACCAGTTGGAATAGCTTCAACATGAGCTATTTTCTGTTGTCCTAACTTCATAATTGATCCGTCTCCAAATTTACTCTGGAGTTCTTCTATAAGTGAATCAAGGTCACTTTTCTGGGTAGGTGTTTTCTTTGGTTTTTTCATACAAAAAGAATCTTACTATACCTGTAGTGTAGCATGTTTTATTTTCCTGCGCACTTACTTAAAACATAGGGATATCCTCAAGAGGAGAGGATGGTTGTGGTGTTTCTTGGAGAGGATATGGGCTTGGAGAAGGGAGTGGTGAGGTACTTGTTGCTTGCGAAGAAAGAAAAATGGTTCGAGTAACGGTCGTTGTGTTCCCCAAAAATCGTGTAGCAGAAATATTGAATGTATTTGCTCCTTCTGAAAGGGGAACTTCCATGCGGAATGAACCATCTTCTTGAACAGGAATATCTGTATCATTAATTGANNAATTGAAACTGTATCAGATGCACGTCCTGTACTTCCTTCGATAACGTAGGTTTTTTCAGAAACCACAAGAGTTTCTTGTGAAGGAGAGCTTACATAAAGAGAAGGAGTCCCAAAGAAATCTGATAGTTGAGGAACAATAACAAGAGCAAGAATGAGAAGGATGATTCCTCCAAGGATAAGAGATATTCTTTTTTTGTGTTCAACGGCAAACCTGTTAGAAGGAAGAATATCTTCTGCTCCTGATTGAGCCACATCGTGTTCACGCTTATAGTGGAGCCAGAGAGCATTGAAATCAGTATCAAGAGCATGTGCGATTGATTTAATGTATCCTCGAATGTACGGACGAGGAGGAAGCTCATTGAGGTTGTCATCGATCAGTGCCTGAATATATTTCTGTGATACAGCAGTACTGTCAGCAAGTTTCTGTACTGACATATTCTTTGACCTGATAAGGTCGTGAAGGTGTTGTCCAAATGGCTTTAATTCGTTCATATGTATAGTCTACTACTCTTCTAAGAATTTTTCATTACCTTCTTTTCCAATGTATACGTCACGGGGCTTTGAACCTTCTCCTGGACCGATGTATCCTTTATCTTCAAGAAGATCCAAAAGACGTGCTGCACGAGCATATCCTATCTTTAAACGTCTCTGAAGAAACGTTGCAGAAGCTTTCCCCGTCTCTCGTACAAGCTCAGTTGCCTCTGGGAGAAGATCATCTTCTTCTGTACTTTCTTCAAATGCCTCAAATATAGTATCAGAAGATTCTTCTTGAGAATCATTCCCAAAATGTACGTCGTGATCAGGAAGTTCGTTATTCTTTTTTATGAACGAAGTAACTTCTTGTATCTCTTCTTCACTAATAAAGGCTCCTTGGAGTCGTTTTGGCTTTGAGAGCTGAGCATTTATAAAAAGAAGATCTCCACCTCCAAGAAGTTTTTCAGCACCAGCGGTATCAAGAATAGTACGTGAATCAATCTGACTTGCTACCTGAAGAGCAATACGAGCGGTGATGTTTGCTTTAATAAGACCGGTAATAACTTCAACTGAAGGTCGCTGTGTTGAAAGGATAAGATGGATACCTGTTGCACGAGCCATCTGTGCAAGACGCACAATAGCATTTTCAATGTCACGTCCATACGAAGACATAAGATCAGCCATTTCATCAACAACAATAACAATGAAAGGAAGCTTCTCTTTTGCTTTCTTGTTATAACTCTGAACATCTCGAGCACCAGCTTTCATCAATGTTTCATACCGGCGATCCATTTCGCTGATAGCCCATCTAAATACTGCAAGAGATTTTTTCCCTTCAGTGACAACTGGAGAGATGAGGTGAGGAAGTCCGTTATATGCGGTAAGTTCAACACGTTTTGGATCGATAAGAATGAATCGAAGTGTTTCAGGGGAATTCTTGTATAGCAGTGATATTAATACAGAATGAAGGGTAATTGATTTCCCCGATCCTGTTGCTCCGGCGATAAGAAGGTGAGGCATCTTTTCTATATTTGCAAAGAGAGGTTCTCCTGTCACATCTCGTCCAAGACAGAACCCAAGAGGTCCTGATGAACTAAACTCTGGATATGAGATAAGGTTTCCAAGTCTCACCACGGCAGCCTTTTTGTTTGGCACTTCTATTCCTACGTATGGTTTTCCAGGAATAGGGGCTTCAATGCGGATAGGGTGTGCAGACAGTGCGAGTGCAAGATCTTGGTTGAGTGCGATAATACGAGAGAGTTTTATTCCTTCTGCGGGACGAAGGGTAAAGCGGGTTACCTTAGGCCCAATGTTAATCTCTCCCATATCAACAGGAATACCAAAACTCTCAAGAGTCCTTTTTATAATATTTGATTGTGCGCGCAAGTCTCCTGCTGCAGGTTTTTCTGCTGATGAGGTAAGAATGTTAAGAGGAGGAGGGGTGTAGTTGGCAAAAGAGAAATGAGGAATTTTTGAAGGAGGGGTAAAGACCTCTTCGTGTTCTTGTATCTGGAGCTCTTCTTCTTTTTTAACTTCTTTTTTCACAGGAGCTTTTTCTTCTGTATCAGTAGAATCTTTTTGAGCCGCAGCAATATAAGTTTCTTCTTTTTTGTTCAGTGTTGATGGAGAAGACTCTTCTTTTTTCTTTGATGAAGAGAAGAAAGAAATAACTGCTCGAAGGAAGGAAGAAAAAGAAGTAACAGAGGTGTCAAAAGCGATAACAGCTCCAACGATCATTGCAAAGAAAAGAATAATACCAGAGGCAAGAGACCCAAACCAGTGATCAATGTACCCAACACCTTGTCCAATAATACCTCCAGCACCAGAGGAGAGAACATCGATAAATCCAAGACCAGAAAGAAAGAAGACAACGCTTCCAAGAATAATTGGTCCAGAAAGTGTTTTTTCCTCTTTACTAGTAAGGAGAAGAATAGCGATACTAAGAAATACTATAGGAAGTAGAAGATACCCCCACCCAAAGAGAGTTGAGAGAAAATTAAATAGTCCTTCTCCAGCACTTCCTGCCTTATCAATACTTGCCAACCCAAGAATGAGCGCAATCACAATAAAAAAGAGCGCCCAGATACTTCGTTTTGTTTCTGATGAAAGTGATAATGAAGGACGATTTGTTTTTGAGCGTCCTGTTTTCTTTTTACGAGCCATATGCACTATCTTAGCACCTTCTTTTCTTTGGAAAAAGGTTTTGACAAATATGTTTTTGAAGTGGTATGGTTCCCTCACATGAGTAGTGAGACACAATTTATACAAGCAGATGGAACATCTATTTCTCTTGCAGGGGTACTTCAGGAAGTATCTCAGTTTATGAGAGAGAAAAAAGATGCTCACTACAAGATTATTGTCGGGTCTGACTCCCTAGGAACACTTGGACAGTACAGCGATTTTGTTACCGCGATTGTCGTACAACGTGTAGGGAATGGAGGGCGCTATTTTTGGAGACGAGTAGGGAGGCAAGAGGTCTTTGGACTTCGAGATCGTATTATAAAAGAAGTACTTCTTTCTCTTGAGGCAGCTCAACAACTTACCGCACTTCTTTTAGAGATGAAAGAAACTTGTACGGTAGAGGTGCACGTTGATGTGGGGACAGAAGGAAAGACAAATCCTTTAATCAAAGAAGTGGTAGGGATGATTCAGGGGTATAACTTTATGTATAAAACAAAACCAGATAGTTATGCGGCAAGTAGTGTTGCTGACAGACATATATAATATGAAAAAAGATACAATCGTTCTTGATATTGAAACAAAAAATACATTCGTTGATGTAGGAAGAAACAATTTTAACGATTTGCAGATATCTCTTGTTGGGGTGTACTCATATAACACTGATTCATATAAAGCATATGAAGAACATGAGCTTGGCTTACTTGGAGATGTGTTAAAAAATTCAGAACTTCTTGTAGGATTTAGTTCAAAACGATTTGATCTCCCAGTTATGGCAAAACATTATGACTTTGACTTATTTGCTATCCCTCATATTGATCTTCTTGAGGAAATAGAAAAATCAGCAGGAAAGAGGATTAGTCTTGACCTGTTAGCACAAGAGAATCTTGGGTATGGGAAGTCAGGTCATGGGAGTGATGCGCCCCTACTCTATGAAGATGGAAAAATTGAGGAATTGAAAAAATATTGTATTCAAGACGTGAAGGTTACAAAAGAACTTTACGATCTTGCAAAAAAACAAGGGTTTCTTCTTGTGCCACAGAGGAATAATAAAGAGGCCATTAGGGCGAGCTTTGATTGGAATGAAAAACTTCTCTATAACAGACTTTTTTGATACACTTGTATACATATGAACAAGAAGTTTTCAGATACAGCCTCCTTTACTCTGGTTGAGTTGCTCGTTGTTATCGGTATTCTTGCCATCCTTACCGCTACCGTGGTGATTATTCTCAATCCTGCCGAACTGTTACGACAAGCCAGAGACTCAAACAGAATGACTGATCTTGCCACCATCGACAAAGCCATCTCTCTTCTTCTTACCCAACAACCTGATACTGATCTGGGAACAGCACAAACAGTGTATGTATCACTTCCTGATACCTCATCAACCTGTACCAGTTATGCACTTCCCTCGCTTCCTGCAGGATATCAATACAACTGTGTTACCGAAGCAAATCTTCAAAACATCGATGGAACAGGCTGGATTCCTGTTGATTTTACCACCACACCGATCCAATCACTTCCTGTTCTTCCTGTTGATCCTAACAATACTGCCACCAACTACTACACCTATACCATGGGAGGCTCCTGGCACCTTCTCACCCTCTTGGAATCAAACAAACACCGTGTTGATGCAGCAACTGATGGAGGACTCTCCCCAGCTGCCTATGAAACAGGTTCAAACCTTTCTCTCTACCCTCCTACCTTTCCTGCCTACTGGATCAGAGTTCCTGGAAGTTCCACCCATGGCACCTCAGACTTCTATGTTATGCAGTATGAAGCAAAAAATGTCTCAGGTGTTCCAACCTCCCAACCTTCCCTTACCCCCTGGGTCTCTATCTCTCAAACCAGTGCCATTGCTGAATGTCAATCCATTGATGCAGATCTCATTACCAATGACCAGTGGCAAACTATCGTTGATGATGTTCTCGCTCAACCCATCAACTGGTCAGGAGGTGCTGTGGGATCAGGTTCTGTTCACCGAGGAAATTCAAACACCTCAGCAGCGATGGATGGAACAGACCCTCTCTCAGGAGTTAACAAACGAACTCACACTCTCTCCACTGGAGCTGAAATATGGGATCTAGCAGGAAATGTATGGGATTGGAATAAAGACACTATTATTGGAACTGACAAACCAGTGGGAGGAGGTGCTGCCTGGGTTGAATGGACTACTGTTCTAGACTATGGCTCTCTTGATGAAGAAGATGTCAAACCATTCAACACTATCTGGAACTCTTCTCAAGGAATTGGTCGCTACTATCAAGGAAATGCAGATGGGACGACGTATGCCTTTCTACGCGGCGGGCATTGGAGCAGTGGCACGTATGCAGGAGTTGAGGCGTTGATTCTGAGCAATATTCCTTCCTACACGAACAGCTACATTGGGTTCCGTTGCGCCCGGTAGACCCGTAGCAATCTAGTTATCTAATAATCTTCAAACAATCAATATGTCTATAAAAGATCTGGTATTATTTCAAAAAACGTATGATTATTTTTTGTGGATATTTCCTCTGATTAACAAATTCCCAAAGAATCAACGATTTGTACTTGGTCAAGACATGGAGCGAGAAATTCTTACTCTTATAAAACTGATCCACTATTTTCAAAAAACATCAGAGAAAAGACAATATATTCTTGAACGCATTTCACTTCACATCGACATGATGGCAATTCACATTCGTTTAGCAAAAGATCTTCATTTTATTTCAGTGCGACACTATGGAATGGGATGTGACAAGATTAATGAACTGGGACGATTGGTAACAGGATTGAAAAAATATATACATACTTCTCATGCCTCAAAAACAAAGGAACACGTAATGGTGTGAGAAGTAGTATGAATCGCCTACAAAGCGGAAGCCTTTCTACGCGGCGGGAATTGGAACAATGGCACGAATGCAGGAGTTGAGACGTTGAATCTGAACAATATTCCTTCCAACACGAACAGCAACATTGGGTTCCGTTGCGCCCGGTATACATACAAGGGAAAAAGTTTGTGGCCCGAATATGAAAAATATAGTTTTTTATATCTGTGCCACCATGTCTACTGATTCATATTATCCCCCTATAGAGAGGGGAACACCGTGCGTGAATACTGTATATACCATGTGTATATACAGTCCTCCCACACAGGTGTTGTGTGGGAGGAAAACACGCTATTTTCTATGGGAATGTATGAGGACATTTATGCGTTTGAAAATATATATACTGCATATCAGAAGGCACGAAAGGGGAGAAGGTACAAAAAAGATGTTTTACTCTTTGAAAGACATCTTGAATCACAGTTGAGTAAGATCTCTTTTCTGTTGAAAAAGGAGAGGTATCGCCATGGTTCATATCGAGAATTCATTGTAAACGATTCAAAGAAAAGAACGATAAGTGCAACATCATTTCAAGATCGCATTGTGCACCATACAGTCTATGCAAAAATAGAGCCACTCTTTGAAAAACAATTTATTTATGATTCGTATGTGTGTAGAAGAAAAAAAGGATCTCATCGTGCAGTGAAACGATTGAGACGACACATGTATGGAGTTAGTGATGGATATAGAAAAGAGGCATGGTATTTAAAAATGGACGTTGCACAGTATTTTAAAAGCATTGATCACGGAATTCTCAAAGAATTGATACGACGTACTATCCATGACTCTCGTACCTTAAACCTCCTTTCTATCGTTATCGATAGTCGATGGAATAGAGAACACAAAGGAAGAAAGACAGGTATTCCTATAGGAAATCTTACCAGTCAATTATTTGCAAATGTATATCTTAATCCCCTTGATCACTATATAAAAGAACAATTGAAGTGTAGATACTATGTACGATATATGGATGATATTGTTATTTGTCATACCGATAGAGAATTTCTTCAAATAGTACGCAAAGAAATAGAATCCTATGCAAAAAATACACTTCGTCTTATATTTCATCCTAATAAAGTTGCATTAAAACTGGTAGATAAAGGAGTTCCGTTCCTTGGATATATTCTCTATCCACACTACACACGGTTAAGACAATCAACGGTAAAGAGGTGTAAGCGGAGAATTGCAAAATACAAGAAAAGAAATATATCTCCAAAAACAATAGAGAGTTCATATATGGCATGGAGGGGATATGCTTCATATGCAAATGCATGGAGAAAAACAGAAATACTATGGAGGCATATTTACTCATGCAAGTAGGTAACATATAGTAACACTATGAAGCGAATCTATTTAGACTATGCTGCTACCACTCCTCCTTCTAAAAGAGTGATAGGAAGCATGAAAAAGGCACTATCTATATGGGGGAATCCTTCATCTCTCCATTATTATGGACAAGTAGCGTTCAATCTTCTTGAGGAATCTCGTACTACTATTGCAACATCTCTAGGAGTAGAAGAAAACGATATTGTGTTTTGTTCCTCTGCAACTGAATGTTCAAATCTATACATACGCTCTGTTATCAGTGAATACAAGAAAAAGGAAGGACACATCCCTCATGTCATTATCTCAGATCTTGAACACGCTTCAGTGTATGAAACAGTTTCTGCGCTTGAAAAAGAAGGAGTCCTTACCCTCTCCATTCTTTCTTCTCATAATGGAGTAGTGTCTCCAAAAGATGTAGAGCACGCCCTTACTCCTCATACTGCATTAGTTGCAGTGATTGCGGTTCAAAATGAAATTGGAACAGTGCAACCATACAATGAGATAGCTAAAATGATTCAAAAAAAACGAGGAGAACATCTCTTTCCCCTTTTGTATACAGACGCAGTACAAGCGATAGGGTTAGAGGATCCAAAGAATATAGTAGCCGATGCGTATTCTTTTTCAGCACATAAGATATATGGTCCCAAAGGAGTAGGGGTCCTTGTTATGAAACATACACTTCCCCTGCACCCTCAGATTACAGGAGGTGGTCAAGAAAGAGGAATGCGTTCAGGAACAGAAAATCTTGTTGCGATTGTTGGATGTAGTCAGGCTCTCAAAGAAACAGAAGAAAAAAGAAAAGAGGTATATGCACAAACGAAGTCTCTACATACATATCTGAAAGAAAAAATAAAAAAGATAGACAATACACATATACTTGGAGATGAGAGCGCTCTTTCTCCACATATTCTTGCAGTATGGAGTCCAGCATTTCCTACACATATCGCACATGCCCTAGATAGTAAAGGAATTGCGGTGTCTTCAGGATCAGCATGTGCTCAACGAGGACATAAACAATCACGCATTCTTTCTTCTCTTGGGATAGGAGAGGAAGAAACTACAAAGACAATACGTATTAGTATTGGAAGAGAGACAAAAAAATCTGATATTGACCGTCTTCTCAAAACGCTTATAATGCTAGTACAGTAAGGTATCTTTTGTATATGACTCGTACACAAATAGTTGCTCAACGATATAGAGTGCATATTGTGATAGCTATTATTGGTTTTGTTGTGGGACTTGGGCTTTCTTTTCTTTCTCCTCAGGAGATACCATCTCCTCCTCTTCAAGAGCACGTGTCTCAGAACAACTATGAAGCTCCAGAAGGATATGAGCAAGCAATTATACATGCGGTGCAGAAAGCATCTCCTGCAGTAGTATCAATTATAGTAAGTAAAGATGTCCCTATTATAGAACGATGTCCTTCTAATCCCTTCTCAAATATTCCTCCAGGATTTGAAGATTTCTTTGGATTTGGGAATGAGTTCTTTCAATTCTATGAACCATGTCAGAAAGGAACTGAGAAAAGAGAAATTGGTGGAGGTACTGGATTTATCGTATCTTCTAATGGGCTTATCGTAACAAACAAACATGTTGTAGAAGATGATGAGGCGCAGTACAGTGTCTTTACCAATGATGGAACAGAGTACAAAGCGACAATAGAAGCAGTGCATCCAACTCTTGATATTGCAATTATTCAGATTGAAGGAGAGAATCTTCCAACGGTAACATTAGGGGATTCAAATGAAGTGGTACTGGGGCAAACAGCAATTGCTATTGGAAATGCGCTTGGGGAATTTAGAAATACCGTATCGGTAGGTGTTGTGTCTGGTCTTGCTCGAAACGTTGCTGCCACCTCAGCACGAGGTGGAACAGAACTTATCGAAGGAGTGATACAGACTGATGCTGCTATCAATCCAGGAAATTCAGGAGGACCACTGCTCAATACAAAAGGTGAAGTTATTGGAATTAATACTGCTATGGTTGCAGGAGCACAAGGAATTGGATTTGCACTCCCTATCAATGCTGCAAAACAATCAATCCAATCAGTTGAAACGTATGGTGAAATTCAGGTGGCATATCTTGGGGTACGGTATATCATGCTTACCCCAGAACGTGCAGAACAGTACGGCATCTCACATACAAAGGGGGCGCTTCTCAAGGGGTCAGAGGAAGGACTTGCAGTTGAACCAGGGTCTCCTGCACATCAAGCTGGTCTTCGAGAGGGCGATGTTGTCCTCGAAGTTGATGGTGTAACAATTGACAGTGACATGTCTCTTGCGTATGGTATTTCACAGAAAAGCCCAGGAGACACGGTACATCTCAAAATCGCACGAGGGGAGGAAGAGTTTGAAATTGATGTTATACTTACTAAACGACCAGAATAATACATGAATAATTTTAACAGGTTTACCATAAAGGCTCAGGAAGCATTGCAAACAGCACAAGAGATAGCGAGCCACTATAATCATGGAGAGTTAACAGCCCTTCACCTACTACTCGCACTCATTCAAGACAAACAATCACTTGTGTATCCTATGCTCACCCATGCAGGAGTTCATATTGATGAACTTGAAAAAGAACTTGAAGCCCAGATTGAAAAACAACCTAAAATATTTTCATCACAAAAAGGATCATTTGGACAACTCTATCTCTCCCATGAACTCCTCGGCATTATTGATGGAGCTCAGAAGATAGCAGCAGGAAAACAAGATGAATTTATCTCATGTGAGCATCTTCTTATGGGAATTGCGCTTGCCCCTTCTTCAGCGGCAAGAGTTCTACATCGATTTGGATTCACTGAAGAGGTGGCTCGGAAAACATTTGATGCGGTACGAGGATCTCATAGGGTTACCGATGATATGCCAGAAAATAAATTTAAAGCGATAGAAAAATATTCTCTCAATCTCACCCAGAAGGCTCGAGATGGGAAACTAGATCCTGTGGTAGGGCGAGATGAAGAGTTGCGACGCGTTATTCAAGTTCTTTCTCGTCGAACAAAAAATAATCCTGTCCTTATCGGAGAACCAGGGGTTGGGAAAACTGCTGTTGTTGAAGGACTTGCACAGCGCATTGTCTCAGAAGAGGTTCCTGAAAGTTTGATGGGAAAAGAAATTATGATGCTTGATTTAGGATCACTTCTTGCAGGAACGAAGTTTCGAGGAGACTTTGAAGATCGACTCAAGGCATTCATGAAAGAAATTCAGGAAGCAGAAGGAAAGATCATTCTTTTTATTGATGAGATTCATACAATTGTTGGAGCAGGTGCTGCTGAAGGAGCAATAGATGCCTCAAACCTCTTAAAACCAGCACTAGCACGAGGAGAACTTCGTGCCATTGGAGCAACAACAACAAAGGAGTATCAAAAATATATAGAAAAAGATGCAGCTCTTGAAAGACGATTCCAACCAATTATGGTAGAAGAGCCGTCACTGCATGATAGTATCGCTATTCTGCGAGGCCTTAAAGAAAAATACGAAGTTCACCATGGGATTCGTATCACCGACGAAGCTATTGTTGCTGCAGTAAATCTTTCAGCTCGCTACATTACCGATCGATTTCTTCCCGATAAAGCTATTGATCTGATCGATGAAGCGGCAGCATCACAACGTCTTGAATCTGATAGTGTCCCTTCTGATATTGAGCGAGTCCGTCGAGACCTTACCCGTCTTGAGATAGAAAAATCAGCACTTTTGTCAGAAAAAGGTGAGAAGAAAAAAGAACGTCTTGATGAGATAGAAAAAGAACTGCAAAAACATAAAAAAGAATACGACAAACTTTCAAAAGCATGGAAGAAAGAAAAAGATGTTCATGGAAAGATTCATGAATTGCAAAAAAAGATAGATGAATTGAAGCGAGAAGCAGAAGCTGAAGAACGAGAAGGAGATCTTGATCGTGTTGCAAAGATAGTATATGGAGAACTTCCTGAGCTTGAAAAAGAAGTAAAAACTCTTGAGAAGAAACAGAAAAGTAGAGGAAAGAGGTCTCGTAGTTTTATTAAAGAAGAGATCGATGAAGAAGATATTGCACAAGTTGTTGCTCGGTGGACAGGTGTGCCTGTATCAAAAATGATGGAATCTGAAAGTGAAAAGCTAGTAAAGATAGATGAGATTTTAGGGAAACAGGTGATTGGACAGGAGTATGCTGTCGATCAAGTGTCTCGGGCACTCCGACGTGCACGAGCAGGTCTTTCCGATGAAGATAGACCGCTCGGTTCATTTATGTTTCTTGGTCCTACGGGGGTAGGGAAAACAGAGCTTGCACGAGCACTTGCTGAGTTCATGTTTAATGACAAAAAGGCGCTTGTTCGTATTGATATGTCTGAATTTATGGAGCGGCACGCTGTTGCAAAACTCATTGGATCTCCCCCAGGGTATATTGGTCATGAAGAAGGGGGACACCTTACAGAAATTGTTCGTCATCGTCCCTACAGCCTTATTCTTTTCGATGAAATAGAAAAAGCGCATCCTGATGCATTTAATATCCTGCTTCAGGTGCTTGATAACGGAAGGTTAACAGATTCAAAGGGGCGGGTGGTAAACTTCAAAAATACCATCATTATTCTCACCTCAAATATAGGAAGTGATTTCTTCTATGAATCAGGTGGACCTATTGGATTTAACGGAAAAGGAACTGAAAAAGAAAAAGAAGAACATCGTATGGAGTTAATTCGTGAAAGAGTCATGGAAAGCTTACGAGAAAACTTCCGTCCAGAGTTTATTAATCGACTTGACGATATTGTTATTTTCAACCCACTCTCTCAAAGAGATATAGAAAAGATTGTTGATATTCAAATTCAAGAATTGGTGATTGACAAGATGGAGAAGAAGGGATTTTCAGTCTACGTCGATGCATCAGCTCGAAAGTATATAGCGCAAGAAGCATTTGATCCTCAGTTTGGTGCTCGGCCAATTCGTCGATATATACAAAAACATGTTGTTGATGAACTCGCTGAGAAAATAATAAAACAGCGTATCAATGGAAAGAAAAAAATTAAAATTACTGCCAAAGGCAGGAATGGTATCACTATTACTTAGTGGTCTCGTTTACGTCGTAGGATTATTTCTACTCTTTGTTCAAGGAGCATGGTGGACATGGTTGGTATACATTGGGATAGGGATCTACCTGTACAGAAAATTCTTTTATAAAACGAAGGGATTTGTATGGTTTGGAGTGGGAATTATTCTTGCGTCTCTGTGGGCAGTCACCATTGTTTCTTCCCCAGCGCTTTCATTGTTGATATCAATCGTCTTTGGCATTCTTCTTGTATTGTTGTTGGGATTAGAAATATCACTCTTTTATAAGGAGGAGTTTGTAGTAAGCATTCTCTTCTATTCTCTGGTGTATATTTTTCTTGCGTTATTTTCTTACTCCAGCATTATCCTTGGTCCATGGGGACAGGTTGGTATGACTATTGTTTTATTCCTCATTATTGGGGTAATGCTCCGGGATGTTTCCTATCTTGTTCTTGATACTTCTTCAGATATTGTCATCATTGCTTACGCATTTATCGCTTCACTCCTTACCATGCAGATGATATGGATGAGCAGCCTGTTCTCATTTGGATTCTTATACAGCGCGTCTCTGAGCACAGTCTTTTTGATTTTATTTTCTGATACGTTTCTACGGTACAAAACCGCACAATTAACAAAGGGCGCTATCCTTCACAATAGTATGTATTTGATACTGTTTTCTGTAGGGATTGCACTACTTTCATTGGTATGAAATTGATATCGCGGAGAGAAGAAGAAACGCAACAGATAGGGGAGAGATGTGGGATGTTTCTTGAAAAGTATGTTGTAGAGCACAAGACTCCTGTACTGGTAACATTACAAGGAGAACTAGGAAGTGGAAAGACAGTGTTTTCTAAAGGGGTACTTAAAGCGTTTGGAATCATCCCTCATGGAGCAAGTCCAACATTTGTCTTAATGAAACGATATACTCCACAACGTAAAAGTGCTGTTGCTCATATTATTCATATAGATGCATATCGGTTAGATAAAGAAAGTAATCTAGACACCATTGGGTTTGGTGATCTCACAAAAGAAAACGCACTCATACTTATTGAATGGCCAGAACATATTTCATATGCTCCAGACATTCCTCATCTAATGGTCGTCTGTGAACACGGAGAAGATGAGAATGTTCGGTATATAGATATAAGAAAACCCCAGTAAACACTGGGGTTTTTATTCATCGAAAATCTCTTTCCCGTATCGTCCATTGATAGCTTTCATATGGACGCGCATCAAAATAAAATGATTTCTCTGCTATCATTAATACATTGTTTTGTGGCTGTATTGCCACAAATGTTATTCTTTTTGATCGATTCGTATTTGCAAAAATAGAAAAGAAATAATATCGACCAATAGAATAACTCTTTCCAGGGCCAAGTGTTGCAACTCGTTCTCCAAAAAGGTGAACGTATAGTACCCGCATCGTTCCATTTGTTATGGTGATGGCGGGTGGGGATGATAGCACGGGTTGAGAACCTCCACATCCAAAGAAATTGAATACGATCAGGAATAAGAGTAAAAGAACATAACTCTTTTTCATGACTTCCTCCTGTTAATTTTCTAAATACATTATACATCTTTAATATGGATATGTCAATGTTTTGGTTTCTTTTTCCTTGTTTTTCTCGTACAATAGACATATATGAAGGAAAACGAACTCCACGATCAACTGTCACAGATGAGACGTGAAGCTGAAGAGAGAGATGCGCAACGGCGTGCACATGCAGCTGGGGTGAAGTATCTTCCAAAAGAAAAGTTGGCAGTAAACGTTGATGCGCTCGCATTAATAGAAGAGCACCAAGCACATGAAGCACAATGTGCAATTATTGAGGAAGAAGATAAGCGAGTTGCGCTCATTACGCTTGACCCAGGATTTTCTAAAACAAAAAAGGTTATACAAACGTTACAAGAGAAGGGATACGACGTTGTCTTGTATGTTGTGTCGCATAGTTCTCTTGAGTACGCCTACTCTTTTTATAAACACGTCACATCACGTCGGAATGTTGTTGTGGGGGCAGTAAAAATTGAAGAAGATAGCGAGAAAACAATTCAGGAACATGAGGTAGAAACCCTTGAAAAGCTAAAGGAATCACTTGCCAAATATAATTCTCCAGGATCAATATCTCTGTTTATGCAAGCTCTTCTTTTGGGTGCGATATCTCTTCGTGCCTCTGATATTCATATAGAACCTCGCAATGAAAGTGTCATAGTACGGTACCGTATTGATGGTATTCTTCAGGACATTTTTACTAACATGACACAGCATGTATATCGTGCAGTGCTATCTCGAATAAAACTTCGTTCAGGATTAAAGATAAATGTAAGAGATGAGGCACAAGATGGACGGTTTACTATTGATTTCACAGAAAAAAGAGATATAGAGGTTCGTGTTGCAATTGCCCCCTCAGAGTTTGGAGAGGTTGTGGTCATGCGTCTTTTGGACCCAGAAACAATCCAGTTAGAACTTTCTCAGTTAGGACTTCGAGAAGATGATTTGGCAATTATAGAAAAAGAATTGAAAAAGCCTCATGGTATGATTCTTAATACTGGACCAACAGGTTCGGGGAAAACGACAACGCTATATGCATTTTTGAAACGGAAACATTCTCCTGAAGTAAAAATTATTACCATAGAAAACCCTATCGAATATCACATCGAAGGTATTGAACAGACACAGGTTGATCCTGAAGCGGGGTATACGTTTTCTGAAGGACTTAAGTCTCTCATGAGACAAGACCCTGATATTATACTGGTTGGAGAAATTCGGGATAAAGAAACAGTAGAGATAGCAGTACAGGCATCGCTGACTGGGCACATGGTATTTTCTACGGTGCATGCGAATGAGTCTGCTGGAGGTATCCCTCGTCTTTTGGACCTGGGGGCAAAAGCAAATAGTCTTGCTCCAGCACTTAACCTTATCATCGCACAACGACTAGTGCGCCGTCTGTGTGATGCGTGTAAAAAAGAAGTTCCTCTTGAGAATAAAGAAACCATTGATGCACTTCTTTCATCGCTTCCCAAAAGAGTAGAAACAGAAAGCCTCAAAACCGTTGATCATGTGTATGAACCGGTAGGATGTCCAGTCTGTAATGGAACTGGATTTAAGGGACGAATTGGTATCTATGAACTTCTTGAGGTTAACGATCGTATTCAGGAACTTATCTTGGAAGAAGCAGGGAGTCTTCGTATTAAAGAAGCTGCACGAGAAAACTCGTTTGTATCTCTCCAGCAAGATGGGGTATTGAAAGTATTACAAGGTATTACAACGTTAGCTGAGATTGAACGAGTCACGGGAGATATTGAGTGGAAATAAAAAATCGCCTCGTACTGTGGACAACTGTGTGGAAACATTCCCAAATAAAAATGGAAATGAAAAGAATAATTCAGAGGTGGGTCCGAGCATACACCAAGACCTCCTGAGCGTAGAATTATTCCAAAAAAGTGTGCCCACAGAACGAGACGATTTTAGAGTACGGAATAGAGTATAGCACAAAGATATTTATTTGTCAAGCCTTTCTTTACCCTAACGATATGTGCCACAGTAAGCTATAATACAAAGTGTAGTATATATGTCAAGTAATCCTCATATAGAAAATCAACACACAGAACAACCTCTTTCAGCAGAACAGATACTTCGTCCTAAAAGTTTTGATGAATATATTGGGCAGAAAAAAATAAAAGAGAATGTTCGTACTATGGTTACCGCTGCGAAACAGCGGGGAGAGCCTGTTGATCATATGCTTTTCTATGGACAAGCAGGGCTTGGGAAAACAACGCTTGCAATGATTGTTGCCGATGCAATGGGATCATCACTCCATACAACAACGGGTCCAGCAATTGAGAAGTCTGCTGACTTAGCTGCGCTTCTTTCAAGTCTTGAAGAAGGAGATGTTCTCTTTATTGACGAGATACATAGACTACACAAGTCTGTTGAAGAGGTGCTCTATCCAGCAATGGAAACGCGGACGCTACACCTTGTAGTGGGGAAGGGGCCAACTGCACGAATGCTTTCTATAGATCTTTCCCCCTTTACCCTTATTGGAGCAACAACACGTATTGATATGCTTACCTCACCACTTCGTTCACGATTTGGTGCAGTGTTTCGTCTTGATTATTACACCCATGAAGATATAGAAAAAATTGTAGAACGATCAGCACGACTTTTGCACATAGACATAGAACAAAAAGCTCAACAGATTATTGCTCGAGCATCACGCTTTACTCCACGAACAGCAAATAGGCTTCTTAAACGAGTGCGAGACGTTTCTCAAGTACTTGGGGAAAAAGTAATAACTCAAGAGAGCGCACTTCGTGCTCTTGAAATGTTTGATATTGATTATCTTGGACTTGAAGATCATGACAGAAAACTACTTTCCATCATCGAACATAAATTTAATGGAGGTCCGGTAGGGATAGCGACACTTTCTGCCGCGCTCGGACAAGATAAAAGAACGATAGAGGAGATTTATGAACCATTCTTATTAAAAGCAGGTCTCTTACAAAGAACACCAGGAGGGAGGGTTATCACCGATCGTGCCCGTAAACATATTGAGTAGATAAAACATGTCTATGGCTTCTATTTCACGTATGCTTCCAAATCCTCCTGGACCTGATGCAGAGGGTGAGTGGATCGAAGTGTGTTTTGATATAGAAAGTCTTTCTCCGTTATACCTTTCTGATGAATCAGGAGAGAGTTTTCTTATTATCAGGAAGGAAGAAGGGGAATGTGAAAAATTCTACAGAGGAGATACACACATCACATTGAATAATGATGGGGATACTATACTGCTGAGCACACAAGAGACTGTACAAGATGAATGTTCATATAAATCAGTAAAAGAGGGAGAAATTATTACTTGTTCTGAGGGTGCTTTACCCGTACAACCTACACGAGAAGAAGCTCGTGTTATTGGGGTAGAAGAACATGTTATTCAAGAAGGAACAACAACGGGTGATGTTGTAATCACAGGTATATTTGTTGCCTGCTGTATGGTTGGTATTGTGCTTTTTTACCTTATAAAAAATGGAGCTCTTTTGTTTTTAAAATCACTTGACAAATAAGAGGGGGGTTGTGTATACTTCGTCCGTAATGATGTATAGAAAAGAATCTAAGACTATGTGCGGATGATACCCGATGTAGTATTCGTGTGTCCCATCCGCCATGTGCGGATTTTTTATTTCTGAAACGCCGAAACGAAAGAACATTACAAACATCATATAGTCTATTGTGGCCCAATAGAGTGTATGCATTATAACCATTGCATCACATACTCTATCTCCCACTCACAACACTTCTAAAAAGTGGAGATAGATGTATACAAGAAAATAAATTTTATAAGGGCGTAGGACGGATGCCTTGACACTGTATGGCGATGAAGGACGTGGCGTAGCTGCGATAAGCCTCGGGAAGGTGTTAGCAACCTGTGAACCGGGGATTTCCGAATGGGGAAACCTAATTTCATTCAAATGAAATTGTCGAAGTTAAATTCGATGCGAACCTGCTGAAGTGAAACATCTCAGTAAGCAGAGGAAAAGAGAACGATAGTTATTTCCTAAGTAGCGGCGAGCGAAAAGGAAGGAGCCCAAACCATTGCTCATTTATGCATGGTGGGGTTGTAAGATATATGCGTTTCTTGTCTATTGCTCAGTTCTCTGAGCAATGTGCAAGAAGAAAAGTTATAAATTTTTTTGTTAGCCGAACTTTGTGGAAACAAAGACCAGAGAGGGCGAACGTCCCGTAGGCGAAAACAAAAAAACTTTTAGTGTATATTCTTGAGTACTTCGAGGAATGTAACCCTCGGAGGAATCATCCCGTACTATCGGGAAAGGCTAAATACATACAGTGATCGATAGTGAACTAGTACCGT
>NPIE01008909.1_pt1 | contig 23890 bp, 25 predicted proteins | sample 8637661 | NCBI WGS metagenome assembly NPIE01 (sample SAMN07420842, study PRJNA396082) | bioreactor metagenome | isolation source: sample BA12 brine-fed electro-methanogenic bioreactor BA | place: Japan: Kochi | collected 2016-12-09
TGCCTGTGCGGCAGTGAACTGTAGTATAAAGCGCAAAAAAATAATGGCAACAGTTACTTATCTGCAAATAACCGTTTTAACCATTATTTTTCGTTGCTTTATAACTATTTGATTTTTCTATATTGTTAAAGAGCCTAAATTTTTTGGGTCTAATCGCCTAATTTTCAGTATCATGCAAATAATCAGCCAACAACTCCCTCGCCCATTCCGGCATCGTGTCCTGCATCAACTCGGTTTTCCCGTTGCGAATCATCGCAACTTGTTTAAATGGATTGTCCGCACGAGAATTATCTAACAGATAGACTTGATCGCATAGCGGTAAGGTTTGCTTGATAAGCTTTAATAACCTGGGTATCCGTTTTCGTACCTTTTCGTCGGGTACGGAATGCCCGCCTTCGCTAACCCGCTGGGAAATTCGCGCTTGATTCAGCGATACGCTGCCCAAATGAATAAAGACCAAAATAATTTCATAGCCCAATGTTTTTGCTTGGGCGACAAAATCGATCTTCGAGGGATGAGAGAATACGGTTTCAAAACAAAAACTGCGCCCTTCCGACAATAATTGCGAGCGCAGTTGCGCGGCAATCATCGCCGCGTCATAGCTGTGCGCTTCCGGTGCAAGGGGATAAAGGTGTTTAGCCAAAATATCGGCATTAACGAATGGAATACCGCGTCTTGCTAATTGCGTATGATAAAACGTGCTTTTTCCGGCGCCATTGCCGCCCGCGAGCAACCAAAGCTGTTTCTTGATCATTCAGACAGGGTTTCAGTCATTTCGACAAATTCGCCGTCAATAAACTGGCCGATCCTGATTTGACCCTTGCGGTCGATTTGTTCCAAACAGCCGGGGTGTTCAATGGACGCTTGATAGCTTACCGGACTGGATGTAACGCGCTGAGCCAAGCTTCCCGCCGCGCGCTCATCTTCTAGTGTTTGGAAGACCGAAGCCGGATCGACCGGTTTACCGTATATTGGTACCAATTCGAGTTTTGCCACGCCTGCCGCGATGGCCGCCAAATCGTCCGGGTCCAACAACGCCGAAACATTGCGCCCCATTTCCGCCCAATATTCGATTTGTTCGGCAGTGCTCCGATGGAAACGTTTTCCTGTTAATTCCGCCGCGCTCATCAATTCCTTCTGCAAACGAATCGGCGATGCTGCTTTAGCCATTGTTTACCTCATTAAGCGAATTAAACAGATCGATTGTAGCGATTTGCTACAATCGATCCAAGTGGTTTATACGCTTCTTTTCAAAACAACGCCACAGAACAGACATTACTTAGGCCATAAGAACTGAATGTAGCCGTGCTTGGTTCTATGTCAAATCAATAAATAATGGATACCGATGGCTGTTGGTTTAGTTGCTGCCTCTTTTAACTCGCCCTCCATCCGGTATGTAAACGAGAACTGGGAATTTAGAACCACGGTATCGTTGCCGTTTTACTCAAGCCAAATTGATCAAACTCTCCAACTACAGGTTCTGAAACCAACTCACCAAATTTTAGATAACGGCGGTGTTTATGGCCATTTGAACCACTTTCCAGTTCCAGATACGGATTGGTTAAACCAGTCTCAAGCATTTTAATTTCATAAGCTTTCACTTCATCATCCTTGATTGAGCCTCTTTTTATCAGGCGTTGTAATTTTGAGTTGCTCATGTTTTGTCTAATTCTGGAAATCTTTCTATAGCCTTTTATTTTTTCCGGTATCGGTAAAATCTCGCTGACCAAACAATAACCGGCTAACCCACCTAGCCAGTTATTTTGCTGCAACGCTTCTAAATTTAATCTTTTACCGTGAATTCTCAAGACTTCGCCTAATTTGGTTTTATAGTCTGGAAAACTTACACCGATTGAGTTTTCCTTGAGTTCGTACAGTGCTTTGTGGAGTTTGGCAAATGCCTTATTTCTAATAAAATAAATGGGCACTTCTTCATCGGGTTGCAAGCGTAGATCAATATAGAAATCCATTATTGTTTTTCCCCGAATACACCGCCACGCACCAATACAGCCATTACAAAGTGCTGATCTTCGATCCTTTTCAGCTTTTCTCCCTGAGAGAATTTATCAAAGAAAGAAAAGAAATCCGTTTTATCTTTGGGCTGACGATAGGCTCTGCCTAAATTTGTCACCGCGCCATACGGATCAATGGCAATTGGTTTTTGCTGGTTTTCAAAATCAGGATACCAAGTATCAATGGTGCGAATGGCATTGCCGATTTTTTGGGAATGCATCGCCGCAACTTCGTTGACGTGATAAAGTATTTTGCTTTTCTTTTCTTTGCTATTGTTTTTATCCAGCACCAATTCTTCACTTGGATAAACATCCTGAGATTTACCCACTTTGGCAAAGCCATTAATTTCCAGCAATAAAAATTCACTTTCACCGGATAACGTTTTTGCGATGAGCCGACCGATTTCTTTTACCTCGTCAGAAAGTTGCGTGAAATCTTGACTGATATTCAGATTATTAAACGTCCAGTTTTTTTCATTACCTTGATTCAGCACATTAATTCTAATTTCCAGCTCTTCGCAACCGACTCGGTTACGCCAAAAAAACCGACCATTAGCAAGATTAGCCGCATAGCGATTGGCAATATCTGTAAAGCCGTGTTCATTGATGTAATCGGTTACGGCTTTGCTATAGCTTTGATAAAAGCCTTCGTGATTACAAGCAGACGGCGTTTCGACGCCACTTAACACTTTTAATGTAAAATTTAATTTTAAGGTGTCTTGTTCAGGCGTTAGGGCGCAACTATCCACTGTTTGTAAGTTGGCGCTCTCTATTTTCGCATCCAGTTTACCTTCTTCCGATTTTTTTAATCGATTGGAGATTGTGCCACGTACCGACTTTTCCTTTAGTCTTAATGGCTCAGCATGGAGGTTTCTGTCTTCCCATGTAGTGCCGTACATTAAGCCGTCCGAAGGAACTAATTTTTTTTCAAACGCTAAAACAGATGCTGGAATTTTGCTCATAATTTGCTCTCCTGACTATTGATTGTGTAATTGTTTTGGCAAAGATAAAGGTCATCGCCTTGATATTTCTGATAACGCCAAATCATTTCGTCTATCGTGTCAAAATGATAGGGCATTTTAAATTCGCCTAAGGTCACTACGCTTTCCGCAAATCGGTGCGGAGTATTTTCATCACGGGCGTTTTTTATCTGGCCTATTTCGCTAATGCCTTGATAACCAACGGCTATCGGAATAAGCCAGCCTTGTTCTTTTCTATAGGTTTTGCTTTTGGTCACCCCATGTTGTTCATCAACCTCAACATCCGTAGTGGTTTTCAAATAATCCAATAGCGCATCAATAGCATCATTGCCTTGTTGCATGGATTTACGCATGAGATCTTGTCGGCTAACCAAGCAAAAACCGGGCATCAAGTACTTAGTTAATTGGCGTGGGTTGTCGTTAACGACTTCCTTATGCTGACTCGGCTTGAAAGCGTTAATATCGCCGCTGGCAATCCTCATTAAATGCAGTTGTGAATCGATGAAATTGGTAAATTCACTGTAGTCAATGACCCCGAGTTTGCATTCAATTGCCAGGGTGACTTCCAAATCACAACGCGCTTCTTCAATAAAGGAAGGGCGACTGCCGGTTTTGTCTAGCGGATTGCTGGTGCCAATAATGGAGCTGATGTAATCGCCTTTACCCTTGAAGGTATGTAAATTGATATCCAGACAACTAACGATCAGTCCCGTGAATTGGATATCTTTAAATTGAGAACCTTTTAGTCTGCGTTCTAGCGCATGCATAAAGCCCAACCAGGCAGTGATGGCCGGAAAACCAATGGTATAAGGGCTTGATATAGCGTTAGCGTTATGAATTTTAATATTGGAAATTAACAAAATATCTTTCATTTCAGTAACTCCTGTTCCTGTTTTAATATTTCCTTAATATGGGCTATGTCATCGTCGCCGAGTAACTTGTTATCTTTTGTTGCTTGTTTGTAATGATTGATAAACCAGTTGGCTAAATAACTTTGTGCTTGCGTTAGGTAGTTATGACTCTGTTTGTCATCATGTCTGATAGCGGCATAATGATCGTCCAGCCAAATTTTTTGCCAAACGGGCAGACCTGCATAGGTGTTACTACTCGACCAGCCTGGGTTAATTTCGCGAATGCATTCAATGAGTCTTCTAACTTTGGTAATCGAGTTCAATACGACATCATCACGCTTGTCTCTGATTTCTTTATTATTTTTTCGCCAACTGAGTACGGCGTGAAACTCTTTAAAATCGCTTTTAAAGAGACCTGGCCAAAGACAGTTTGTAAAAAAATCCTGTTTGGGTGGCTGGGCTGGGCGTTTTTCCAATGGTGGCGGCATAGAGGCTAGTAAAAAGCTAACGCCGCCATTTTGGGCATTTTGGGTGCTAATATTCTGAGATTGCGTACCGCCATAGCCTATAGCCGTTAAATCGTAAATTTCGGTGATTTTTCCTTTAACGGGTTCTGGTTTGGCTTTCTTAAGTTCTTCGCGTAATGTTTTATTTTCTTCGGAAAATCGCAAGTCATTGATTTTGCGTTTTAGCTCAAAAATGATGCTTGACGGAATTAATGGGGTTAATAGGTGATAATCATTGTCTACCGGAAAATAGACTTGCTTTAATTTCTCGCTGGTTTGATTTAAATCAGAATGCTTGATTTGCATGAAACCGTCACGAATTGCATCAAAAGCGATTCCATTTGTCGCAAACTGTTGTTTGATTGTTGCCGAATTTTCCTCTAAATGCTGCAACACCGTTTTATTGTCTTTTAATTTTATGCGTAAAAATTTCTCAACATCCAAGGCTGCGGCGTTACCAAAAACATCCAGCTCTACCTCAATATTACCGGAGCGCAGTAAGCCGTCATTTTCTTTTTTTGCATCGACAATAACGCTGCTAGCTTTGGCATCCGGGTGAACAAACTTGGCCGGATGACTACTGAGTGAAAGCTGTCTAGCGCGCTTTGATGCATCCATAAGCCAATTTGCAAGACTGTATTTTTCTTGGGCCTCCCGCATGATGTTGAGATTGTCTTCTTCACTGGTATTTGCTGTGACTTTTTTCTTGAGATAGTCTTGTTTTTTGTTTTCTAAAAACTCAATAATTGCTTTATCTTGCATAAGATAGTCCTTGAACAGGTGTTTACTCTAAAACGGCAGCTAAATGATAGTTCATCATCAAATAAATTTCAACCATGTAATATTATACTTTGAAAAAAATAAATAATTGCTTTTATTAATGCCTAGCTGAATAGGTTAAAATTCCCCATCCGCTGCATAAGCGGCTTAGAAAATGTACTATTAAACTTTTGGTTCAATCATTAACCGCCGCACAGGCGGCTAGTTCACTGGTAAGCCCTAATTGCTCGTTGTAAACAAATTGATGAGGTTTTAGCGGCTTACCATAAGTAGGCAAATTGATTTCACCGTATATCAGCACTGTTTCTTCGGTACTTAATTTTCGACTCTTGCTTTGTTCGGCAATCAAAGCCTCATAACTTCTAGTTAGCCATAAATTCTGTATCTCGGGCTCCGAGAGCTTTTCGAATCTAACGCTATCCTTGCCAACTGGTGCGACACTGCCTTTACTCCCTTTTTCTAACAAAGTGTGATCCGTTGTTAAATAAAGCGTCGTATCTTGATTGTGCTGTCTAAATTTGACATATTCCTGCGGCAAGCCTGTCAGCCACCAATCACTATCAACCCAACCCTGCAAAGTCTCCGGGCCTGTTGCTTCGTAATTCGTCAATAATTCTTGGATGACTTTATGCTCTAAACTGGCGAGCTCTGAAGATTGTGTTTTTTGTATTCGATTGGTTGCATCGAGCTTTTCAGCTAATTCCCGGGTATTAACTAATTTTTCAAGATCATAGCTTGTCAGATCATCCATCGTTTGCTGATAACCTGGCCATATAAACGCGACTTTTTTACCTTGGTTTTTTAATGCCCGGTAGTTGTATTTCATAATCGCAATATTCGGCTCAGTAACTTCTTTCTCACGGTGCCGAAGCACACGGCCTGCCAATTGAATGAAGGAACGGTACGAGGATGGCTCGATCACAGCCCAGTCAAAGTCATGATCTCGTCCTACTTCTTCGACAGGGGTTGCGACTAATACAAAAATAAGATGATTTGCGTTTGACTGATCGATATGCTCTCTGATGACCCGGTCTTCAAGAATATGATCATTGCCATTTTTGCGTTTCAAGATCGAATCCAGATACTGTTCTTGCGTGTGTCGCATCAATAACACCTGTTGTGAGTGATACGCCATTGTTTTAATTTCGCAACCTTGCCCTGTATAGTTTTGTAATAAATACCGAGTTAATGCCGCACATGGATCAATATTGGCCATCCTGACCACTCCAAGGCTAATTTTTTTACCGGTTTTCGGATCTTCAAAGTGATGGTGTTGATGTTTTTCCAAAATAGCTTGTTTGATGGCATCAAAGTACAAATCAACATCGGTACTGCATGGCGCGATATTGGCTTTGCGTTTGACGACCTGCTCGGCAAGGTTGGCAATGCGTTTTTTGATGAATTTTTCATGCTCTTTTGCATAGCCTTCTATGCTATCAAGCGTCTTGGCCTTGGTTTCAAATTCATCAATCCAGGCGCAGCCTACCCCAATTTTTTTACCACGCATTTGAGCGAATATACGCCAGCCCGCTTGATAGACATTAAAATAGCCTTCGGCCATATCCGGCGGAATGGTGGCGGATGAAATCATGACTTTGCGGCCCAACATGCCGGCAAGGTGAATCAATCGACCAATGGCAATCAAGTCTTCATTATCAAAGTCATCTATTTCGTCGATTACCAAGTCGGAGGACATCAGGCGTAAGGTAGGTAAAATATAGCGACCACCCCGCTTCACTTCAGTGGCTTGAATGATATGGTCAATTGTACAGGCCAGTACCGGCGCATAGAAAAACTGCCGATCTTTAGGTTTCCTTAGCACCGTATCCAGCCCTTGTTCCGGAAAATCTTCAGCAAAGAAGATTTCATTGTCCAACAAACTGTCGTCCGACTCGGAGCCTGTTTGACTATTTTGTTGATGTAAATCCAGTATAGCTTTAGAGCCGATTAACACCGCCAATTCATCATCTTTTAAACCGATCCTATCTTTGTATTCATTACCGGTTTGCAAGGTCAGAGTTCGCAATCCTAACGCCAGGATATAGCGCAAGCTTTCTTCATCAGCAGAAAGTACCTGCATAATTTTGGCGTTAGCAAAGGTTTTTCCTTTACCGGTGGAGGCTATATTAACGGCAAAAAAACCGTACTGATGCTTATCCAGATCGGTTTCTTTTTGCTTCCATTTTTCTATGTTGGTGACCGCTTCATCCTGCCATTCATAACCTGATGGGCTTTTAACGCCTAATTGTTCATTGCTATTGACGCGAATATCACGATTGGCAACCCCTTCAAATTTTGGAAGTTTTTGGCAATTTTCTCTGGTTTGCTTGGCAACGCCGACAAGATGCTCATCAAGTTGTTGTTTCAGTTTATTGTGAACATCGGTATTGGCAAAAAGCTTGACGCTGCTATGCCAATTCGCATCTTTAGGTTGAGATGAGTAAAAATGATCTCCTAACATCAAGCACAAACGAGCATAACTCATCACGGGGCGAAGCAATTCGGATCTAAATATCACCTCTATGTCAGACAACTTGTTTTTTAAATGGATAGCACAAGCTTTTACTTCCTGTTGCCATTCTATGGATTTGCTGGGCAATTCTGTGTATTCAAACCATTCTTCAAACGATATTGATCCCTTTGCATTTGCATACCCCCAATCTGACGAAATCACTTTAAACAATTCTGATAACGTTACGTTTTTTCCTTTATAGCCTTCTTCCAAAGCAGGTAATTTATGATGCGAAACAATTAACCAGGCAACCATGCTGGCAACTGGCGGTAAACAGGCCAAGGGCTTATGAATATTCTCAATATTGAGTCGGGTTATCTTCTTATGCACTTCATCACTGATTAAGTCGTTTAACCACTCGGCATCTCTTTGGTTGTTCACAATGGCGACTAAAAACAACAAGGAAACCCATTCATGCCTGAGCGGATCGCTTTGGGTTTTATTTTTTGCCTTTAATTTGTTTTGAAATAGAACTGTTGTTTTACCTAAATCGTGTAATAAAGCAGCAAAGACAGTCAGCGAGTCGATAATGGGTAAAAACTGCCAATTCATTTCATTGGCAGTTGCAGCTATTTCTTGTTCTGTATAATTCACCGGCACAACCCCTTCCTTGTTAAACTTGCTCCGATTCCCCACCACCCAAACCAACTCGCTCCGGCTTCGACTCCGTATCCAATGACACGCCACCGCCGTATTCTTAGTCGCGCTTTTTCTCAGCAGTTTTTTTACCGCTTGTAAGCCTTCCTCAGTGATCACGGTTTGCCAAGTGCGGCTACCGATGCGGTTGGCGAAGGCGTCGAGGACACGGCGGGTGCGGTTTAGCGCTTTTTTCTCGCATTCGGACACGAAGGTGACCATCATGTTAGGAACTCCAGTTTATTGTTCTCATTCTGGATTAGTGCTAATGTAAACACATATGATATATACACGAGGTGTTTTATGACGACAACGCGCGTTTTTAAAAGCGGTAATTCGCAAGCGGTGCGAATTCCCAAAGAGTTCCAGTTTGATGCGGATGAGGTGGAGATTTTTCGACGCGGCGATGAGGTGGTGTTACGCAAAAAACCGGATAATCTTGCGGATGTGATGGACATTTTCGCCAGCTTCTCAGATGATTTTATGGCGGAAGAACGGATTGACCCTCCGCCGCAGCATCGGGATTTTGACTGATGCAAGCTCTGTACATGCTGGATACGGATATTTGTATTTATCTTAAAAAACGCCGTCCGGCTTGCATTGCAGAAAGGTTTAGGCAATTGCGGCATGGTGAAGTTGTGATTTCGATGATTACCTATGGTGAGTTGTTTTCGGGCGCATTGAAAAGCCGAGAAAAAGAAGCGGCCATCATGAATGTCCAACTGCTGGCTGCTCGTTTGCCGGTGCAACCTATGCTGGTTGAGGTTGCGGAGGTTTATGCCTCTATTCGCAGTGACTTGGAAAAAAAAGGTTGTCTGATTGGGGGCAATGACCTTTGGATTGCTGCTCACGCAGTTGCTTTGGATTTGACATTGGTCACTAATAACACAAGGGAGTTTAGACGTATTGATGGCTTGCGGCTTGAAAATTGGGTTGAGTGATTTTAAGCTTTGAGCGTTTTCACGCGGACGCGTAGGAATGATTCGACCCGCTAAACTCATGCCTTATCTCCCTGCAAGGCGATATCCTTAACAGTGTCAAACATAAATTCCAGCGCTTTATGTTCGGTAAATTTTTGCAGAATTTGTTGACGGAATTCCTGTTCGGTTGCTTTTTCCTTGGCGCTGATAAACGCCCACGGTAAAATCAAAGTATCTTTGACCAGGTCGGCGACGTCGAACACCAATGCCCCGCGTCTCGTTTTACCGTGCATGACCGCGAAACCGTGCGGGATGCCGAGTACCCACAGCGTCGTGGCACCCAAGCCGTAGGCCAGATAGTTGCCGTGATTGAGAAAAATATTGGCGTCATCGACACTTTCGGCATTACGGCTAAAATCACTGTGCTTAGTTCGTTTGACGGCGGCTTTATACAGGCTTTTGGTCAGTTGCGCCTCGCTGAGCAATAATTCGGTGACGTTTTTGGCATTGTCGATTTTCGCGGCGCAATTGGCTAACGCGCCTGCTATGTCTTCGTCGTTGCTGTCAAACCCTTCGGTTTTGAGATCCTTATCATTGGCCCAGATGCGGCTTAAATAGTCGATGCGTCCGTGTTGAAACTGCTTTGCGACTTGTAACCTTTTTTGTGCATCGAACCAAAACGACAACCAACCTTGGATATATTCCGTGGGTCGGTATTCGCTTTGCGGCGTTAGCCATTCGATTTCGTTGCCCATCAACAACGGCGTACCTCCGCCTCCGCAAAATCCGATTAACACGCCGGCCGATGCCAACATTCTGGCTGCCGCTTGCGTGATCGAGGTACCGGTACCGAGCAGAATCACCGTGGTATTGGCAATCGGTATATTCCAGTACTGTTTTTCTTCCTTGGCTTCTGTCAGATAGAGTACGCGACCATCCTTTTGCATCACCCGGCATTTTTCCAGATAGTAGATGTTGGCGCGTTTGGAATGTAATATCGCTTTAAGATCGGTGAGTTGTTCCATTGTTAAGTACCTGCTATGCCAATAAAATTCGTATCTATAAACATGCGATCGCCTATCGAGTATCATTGTTAATAACCATTACTTGTATTCGATAAGAAATTTTTTATCTCTTCTCCTCTCTAAAGTTTGTTTACTGCTAAGCTACTGATAGAATTCTTGGCCATTCAATTAATAAATATATAAATTTTGTTTTCATAACTCTAACACCATGAGTAGTCTCTTGCAACCGAATTTAAAGTGGGAACAGCGTCATCGATTAACTTTGCTGGAAGCGACGGTGTTTTGGAGCGGCGAAATTTCGACCGGTACGTTGATTAATTATTTCGGCATCAGTCGGGTACAGGCTTCGAAGGATTTGACGCTTTATCAATCGCTGTGTCCGGGAAATATTCGTTACGATAAGCATTTGAAACGGTATGTGGTCGACGATTCGTTTAAACCGGGTTTCATGGATGGAACGACCGGCGAGCTGTTACAGGTTTTAAAATTACAGCAACAAAACGGTTACGAAACCTTGATCGCATTAGTCGGTAACCTTCCAACCGTTGAAATCGTCAATCCTTTGGTACGGCAAATCGATACGCGAGTTTTGCGCGGCGTTGTGCAGGCGGTGCGTTTTAAATTCGGGCTGGAGATTTCGTATCAATCGTTGTCTAGTCCTGAGCCTAAGACTTTGCAAATCAACCCTCATACTTTGGTGTTCGACGGTTTGCGTTGGCACGTTCGATCTTTCAGCGTAACTCACAACGACTACCGCGATTTCGTTCTTGCACGTATTCATAGCGTCTCTATTTTGGGTAAGGCTGACGAGGCGCCTTTTACCGACACCTTGTGGAACAAGTGGTTGACTATCGAAATCGGTCCGCATCCGGGATTGAACGAAGCGCAAAAAAGCGTGATCGAGCGCGATTTCGGAATGGTCGACGGTAAATGCGTCACTCAAATTCGGGCTGCCTTGTTGTCGTATTTTCTTTTGAGTATGCGAATCGGCAAGGACGATCTGCATCGGGAAGCGATGGAACAGCAAATCGTGCTTTTGAATCGCGATGAGATCAAGGACTTTATCTTTTTTTAACGCACGGTATCCTTCCTTGAAATCTAAGCATATCTTTCAATTGATATGAACAAATGCCGATGGGCTTTGTCCAGCCCGCTTGAAGAGGACTATCACGATCGCGAGTGGGGTGTGCCGGTGCATGACGACCGCCTGTTGTTCGAGTTTTTGGTTTTGGAGGGCGCTCAGGCGGGCTTGAGTTGGTCGACGATTTTAAAAAAACGCGATCATTTCAAGGCGGCGTTCGACAATTTCGATCCGGTATCGGTGGCCGCCTATGATGACGCAAAAATCGCGGAGTTGCTGGAGAATCCGGGCATCATTCGCAACCGGCTCAAAGTGAATGCCGCTGTGACCAATGCACGCGCTTTTTTGAACGTCATAGAAGAAGCCGGGAGTTTCGATGCGTTTCTATGGGATTTTGTCGACGGCCAGCCAGTCCAGAACGCGTGGCGGACGCACGCCGAGTTGCCGGCGAATACGCCTTTATCGGATCGGCTCAGTAAAGAATTGAAAAGACGAGGTTTTAAATTCGTCGGTTCGACGATTTGTTATGCGTTCATGCAGGCGGTCGGCATGATCAACGATCATACTGTCGATTGTTTTCGTTATGGGGAGATTGCGCGGATTTCGGATTGATATACTTTCCGGTTACTAGGAAGTGATTATTTCTTAACTCTTATGGATTCTCACGGAGGACTATGGGAACCGGAAAACGTTCGGGGCGGCTTAAATAACCCGCCCCGCGGGAAGTGTTCGGCGTATTATGCTTCCAGCACGAATGCGGCTTTCAGCTTGTTCATGGCGTTTTTTTCCAACTGCCGGATGCGCTCGGCTGAAACATTGTAGCGTTCGGCCAAATCATGCAAAGTCGCTTTTTCTTCGCTTAGCCAGCGGCTATTGAGAATATCGAGACTACGCTCATCAAGCTCCGCCATTGCTTCGCTTAGCATGTTTTCTTCATAACCTTGCCATTGTTCGTTTTCCAGCAAATCCGCAGGGTCCGAGTTATGTTGTTCTAAGTAACTGACTGGCGAGGCGTAAGTGCTTTCGTCGGAAGGCTCGTCATGCGGCATGTCGAAAGCCATATCCGAACCGTCCATACGTTTTTCCATTTCATAAACGGTTTTGAGATCAACGCCTAAATCGTTGGCGACAGCTTTCGCCTCGTCGTGCGACAACCAGCCTAGGTTGTTTTTCGATTTGCGTAAATTGAAAAACAGTTTACGCTGAGCTTTGGTTGTAGCGATTTTGACGATACGCCAGTTTTTGATGACGTATTCATGTATTTCCGCTCTGATCCAATGCACGGCAAAGGTCACTAAGCGAACCCCGACATCGGGGTCGAAGCGTTTGACGGCTTTCATGAGGCCGACGTTGCCTTCTTGAATGATGTCGGGCAATGGCAGTCCGTAACCGCTGTATCCACGCGCGACATGAACAACAAAACGAAGATTCGACATAACTAGCTCCTTCGCTGCTTCCAAGTCGCCTTCATCGCGATAGCGAAGCGCTAGTTTGCGCTCATGTTCGTGAGACAAAGTCGGCATTTGCGCGACCGCATTCAAATAAGCGTCGAATGTTCCTACGGAAAGATTAGTTGGTAAGGCAAAGGCTAATGCGTTACTCATGATTTCCCCTTATTTTTAAATTTGCCCGATTTTAGCACTCTCGTGGTATGAGTGCTAAAATTTTTATAAGTTCCGCATTATTTTGTGAGTGAATTCATAATCGATAGGGCTCGGGGCGATTCTGATTCACTGGGGATATCGCTATAAATACCTTATTGGAGTCAAGGACTTAAACTGACTTTCGGTTTATTCGGGCTTGGTCAGTCTTAATTGATAGCAAAGCACCGCCCAGGCAGCAACTACTCCAAGCAGTGAAGAAATCGCAATTAATGACATCATTTCGCCGAAACTCAAATAACGCATCGAAAATACGCCGTCATAAAGACCGGACAATCGATCGATCGGCTGCTGCAGAATAAACAGCATGACCGTCACAGTAATCCAAGCCAAAATGCCCGAACAAAAACCCAACCAAAAACCGGTATACAAAAACGGCCTTTGAATAAAACGATGGGTCGCGCCCACCAGTTTAGCGATGATGACTTCATCACGCCGGTTGTGTAATTCCAGTCTTATCGTATTGCCGGTAATGAATAATACGGCTAGGGCCAATATAAAACTGAGCAGCGTAACACCACGATCCGCCAGTTCCATGATCGAATACAAGCGTTTGATCCATTGCATATCCAATTGTGCAAAATCGACTTCTTGTAAATCCGTTAATTTTGTAAACAATTCGTCAAGTTGCGGTCCTTCTTCGAGGCTATGTTCCGGCATAACCTGAATGACTGTCGGCAAGGGATTTTTATCCAACGCCTTCAGTGCATCGCCGAAACCGCTATATTCACGAAATTCAGCGAGCCCTTGGGTTTTCGTAATAACCTTGACTTCCTGTATATGATCGAATTTTTTAATTTTCTCGGCTAAATTTACGCCGGCATCATCGGTGACGTGATCTTTTAAAAACAACGAAATTTGATTGCTATCTTCGAGTCCGCCGGTTAATTGTTGAATATTGGCGACCAACAGATAGAATCCTGCGGCCAACGAAATTGCAATGGATAATACGCTGACGGTCATCAGCGATGTCACAGGTGCGCGCGCCAAACGACCTAAACTGGAAAACAAGGCTTGCGCATGAATATCCAGGTAAGTCTGTAGCATAGCGCTTAGCCTACCGGAAACAACTTTTCGTCGGACTTCCTTTTTCTGTCGGGGTTGCGGTCTTCTGTGGTTGATATTCGGCTTTTTCATCTGTTAACTTGCGACCAAGCGGCCATGATCCAATTGCAATACACGATGTCCCATTCGCTCAACCAAAGCGATATCATGTGTGGCAATCAACACCGTTACGCCTACTTGTTGAAAATCCTCAAATAATTTCATAATCTCGGACGACAATTCCGGATCCAAGTTACCGGTCGGCTCGTCGGCGAGAATCAACGGCGGTTTGTTTATAACGGCGCGGGCAATGCCGACGCGCTGCTGTTCGCCGCCGGACAAAGTCTGCGGAAGTTTTTTTTCCTTACCCAGCAAGCCGACCTTATCGAGCGCTGCTCGAACGCGCCGACCGATATCAAAATGACTGTAACCCGCCACCACCAACGGCAATGCGACATTGTCGAAAACGGTTCTATCTTGCAGCAATTTATAATCCTGAAATATTAAGCCCAGCTTCCTTCGTATATAGGGTATTTGTCGATCGGACGCCTTGTTCAGATTTTGCCCGTCCAACAAAACTTGACCGCGCGAACATCTTTCCATGACCGCGATCAATTTCAACAAAGTGCTTTTACCGGCTCCGGAATGGCCGGTCAAAAAAGCGAATTCGCCGCGCTGTAGATGAAATGTGACATCCAGCAATGCATCGCCGGCATCGGGATAACGTTTACTGACATGATCGAATTTGAGCATAAACCTATTGATCTTTAACAAATAAGGCGTCGACAAACTGTTTCGCATCGAAATCTTGCAAATCGTCGATTCCTTCACCGATACCGATAAAACGAATCGGCACGCTGAATTGCTTGGCTAATGCAAAAATAACCCCGCCCTTCGCTGTGCCGTCCAACTTGGTTAATGCGATACCGGTCAATGCCACAGTTTCGTTAAATTGTTTCGCCTGAGACAACGCGTTCTGACCGGTTCCCGCGTCTAAAACCAACAAAACCTCGTGCGGCGCGGTTTCATCGAGCTTTCCGATAATGCGCTTAACCTTTTTCAGTTCGTCCATCAGATTGGATTTGGTGTGTAAACGTCCTGCGGTATCGGCAATCAACACGTCGACACCTTTGGCCTGTGCCGATTGAACACCGTCATAAATCACCGAGGCCGAGTCGGCGCCTGTGTGCTGCGCGACGACATGAATGTTGTTACGCTCGCCCCAGGTTTGCAACTGTTCGACTGCCGCCGCCCTGAAGGTGTCGCCCGCTGCCAGCATCACGCTATGGCCTTGAGATTGAAAGCGCTTGGCCATTTTACCGATCGTCGTAGTTTTGCCGGCACCGTTGACGCCGACTACCAAAATCACGAACGGTTTATCTTGTTTGGGAATCTGTAAGGGATCATCACAAGGTTTAAGAATAGCCAATAATTCTTGTTTTAGCGCATTTTCCAATGCTTCCCCGTCGTTTAATTGATGCCGTTCGAGACTATCGGTCAGTCGCCGAATGATTGCTGTCGTTGCTTCGATACCGATATCGGCCATCAATAATCTGGCTTCGATTTCCTCCAGTAAATCGTCGTCGATGGCTTTTTGACCAATAGGAATCGTTGCCATCAATCCGCTAAGGCCGGACCGGGTTTTTTGCAGCTGCGACTTGAGACGGCGCGTCAGCGATTCCGGTTCCGGCTCGACATAGCCGACTTCGATTACTGCTTCGGCAGCTTCAAACTCGGCGACAGGACGCTCGACCGTTTCGCCGGCCAACACTTCGCCCGCATATCCGTAACGGCTATAAACGGCGATCGCGAGCAACGGCAGCATCAATATTGCCGAAACAAAATTATGCACAATGGCCGACCATGCCGGTAGTCCGTATTTGGCGGCAATTACGCTAAAGCCGATTTGCACGAATAATAAAATACTCAGCATCATGCCGGCTTTTCTGACCGGTTTGGCGCAATTAGCCGAGGTAGCTCGCAGCACCAGCCAAGTTAAGACAACAAAAATCGGCAGGGCAAAGACTCTATGCAACCAATGGGCCGCCACCTGTGCATCGTAGGATAAAATCCCTTGATAACCGGTAACCAGACCATTGAATATATTCAACGCGGCACGGTAATCGGCTTCCGGCCACCATTGCCCGTTACACTGCGGAAAACCGCTGCAAACTTGTCCCGCATGATTGGCGCTAACCCATAAACCGGATAGGGTTTGCACCAACACCAACAAGCCGGCGAACCCGGCAAGCCAGATGGGACCGCTTATTCGATTTAGCTTATTTAAGGCAGGATTTAATCGTACAAATAGCCAACTCAATAGCCAAAACTGGATAAATCCAAGCAATGCCTGAGCAGTAACTATAATCGGCATCGCATTCAATTCGACCGCTTTAACGGCCGTGCAAACTTGCGCAGCCGCCAGGATAAGTAACGCCACTGCTCCAGTTGTCGCCACGGACCGGTGAAATTGCTGGCGCCATGCGATCAATGCCAACAGCAAGACGGTCAACATCGATAAGCCGAATACATAGCGTCGCGCCATTTCTTGCCAAGCTTTACTTACATCGACAGCTTTTCCCGGATAAAGCTGTTCGGCCGAAGTTTTAAACTCGGCATTATCGGCGATAAACCATTGACCGTAACATTCAGGCCAGTCCGGGCATGCCAAATCCGCTCCGGTCAACTTGACGACGGAACCGGCTACGATAAGCAGTAAAGCCAAAAAGGCGGAAACAAAAGTTATTTTTCTAAACATGGTCTATCCGATTTACGAAATATGATTTATCCGATTTGCGAAACACTCAGCAATTTTCTGAGATCGCTCTTAACATCATAAGGGTCAAATCCGGGCTGATAACGCATCATGATATTGCCCAATGGATCCATGATCAACAGCATACCGTTCACGATCCCGGGTCCGTTGAGCTTTGACAGTTGCTTCAACAAATCCGCACTAGGGCGAGTCTTTAGCAGTCGATCGTCGTCTTGCCACCATGTGTTCATATACCGTTCGGCATCGGGATTCAGCAACATCACAGTTCGACGAATACGGGTTAACTCTTTGCCCATCATCAATAAGAGTTGTTTGGACTTATAAACGGCATCAAGGCAGGTTTGATCGCAATCCGCATCAGGCACCACATTAATTAAAACCCAGCGGCCTTTTAATTCGTCGATATTTTCAGCCGAAAACGAATCGATACCAATTAGATCGGGCCGCTCGGTCAATAACGGCGGAATAATCAATTCGCCATGATTGGTCGCACCTTTAAGTAGATTGGGATGTTCTTTTAAATACCACGCAAAAAGAAACGGGATGATCGACATTCCGAAAATAATCAGAATTAGGTTGCGATTTTTTTTCTGTTGATTATTCATGTTTTGTTTTGCACGCGTACCATATAAATAAAGCCGTTAAAGTTAAAGCCAAGCCATACCATTGCACCGCATAAGCCACATGCTTTTCAGGAGGTATGACAGTCGCGATACGCCATTCCCGCAAATAACCTTCACCTCCGGCTTGGTGTAGTTCAATTTGATAATCGGCCAACGGATAACCCAGTTTCTCAGCAACAACGTTGCTGTCGATCAGTTGCACGAGAGACGGCCAAGTATCGGTCGGAATTTCCGAGCCTTCCAGATGATAACCGACATCAGGAAAAGTATTGATTCGTCCTTGGACGGTAACATTACTTTTTTGCAAGGTAATATCAGGCAACGTTTGTCGATCAGTCCCCGCCTCAATCCAACCTCGATTAACCAAGACTGCCGTATTGGAGTTTTTCGGCAACAGCGGCGTCATCACGAAATAACCGGCCTTTCCGTGTCTAATTTGATTATCCAGCAAAAACTGACGCTTGGTATCGTAACGCCCGGTTAATTCGACAGCTCGATAACGAATACTCGCGGCATCGGCCGGCAACTCCGATGTTAACGACAACGGCGGTAATTGGCTTTGTTTCTCCTGTTCGGCCAGATAGGCGGCTTTTTCCGAAGATCTGGATAATTGCCAATTTCCTAGCGAAATCAGTAGTACCATCAACAACACATAGGCGATTGATGGAATTAATGTGAGTCTAAGCTTACAAAGACCGATTTTGATCGTCATGGTTTTTGGGTTGTCCTATTGGCAAGCGTCGATTAATCGTTGAGAATACCCGATTATCATCGATCGCTTTTAGACTTTTTTATGCTAATTAAAACTATCTTCATTATTGCGTTTGCTGCAATCCTTATCAGCCTGGGCTCCGCGCTTTATCATATCGTTGTCCGCAAACCGGAAGACCGGTCGGATAAAGCCGTCAAAGCATTAACAGTCCGAATTTCATTATCAATCGTGTTATTCATTTTATTATTCCTGGCGATGGCCTTCGGCTTATTAAAACCTCACGGCATCGGCTCGGTCATTCATGCAAAAAAACCGCCTCAAGCGGAACAAAGCCGATAAACCCCTCTCTCAAGCAGGACGGGGTTTGTAAGCCCGTCCTGAGCGTTTCGACCGAAATAAAACCATTTAGAAAGTAATTATTCATACCCCGTTCCCACGCTCCAACGTAGGAATGATGACCAAGACGCTCTAGCGTCTCGTACCGCCGCTGGAGCGGTAATCAGGCGTTGCCACGCAGAGCGTGGGAACGATAACTTCCGGGGAACCCTGAGCGCTTCGACCGTGGACAAACCAAGTCGAAACATTGGGGAGGGTTAAATAACCCGTCTCGCACAGCTCACCTTTCATCTTGCCCCTTTCACCTTTCATCTGTAACCTTTCTTAAATCGAACGACAAAAAAAAAGCGCTACCTGGCAGGCAGCGCTTTAATTTGATGCCCTGTTATCGACTTACATCATGTAAACGAAGACAAATAACCCTAACCAAACGACATCGACAAAATGCCAATACCAGGCGGCCGCTTCGAATGCGAAATGATTCTCCGGTTTAAAATGCCCTTTCCAGGTGCGGAACAATACCACAGAAAGAATAATCGCACCGACACAAACGTGGAAACCATGGAAGCCTGTTAACATAAAGAATGTCGATCCGTAAATACCTGAACCTAAGGTCAAGCCCATTTCGGTATAAGCTTCGTGATATTCTATCGCTTGAAAGCCGACGAACAGAAAACCTAACGCAACCGTCGCGATTAAGCCTTTAATGAGCTGATCGCGGTTTTTTGCCAACAAACCATGATGCGCCCAAGTACATGTGACACCACTGGTCAACAGAATTAATGTGTTTAAAAACGGTAAGCCCCAAGCCCCCATCGGTTCGTATTCGCCGCCGATTTCACCCGGTCCGTTAGTCGGCCACATGGCTTCGAATGCCGGCCACAAGGTTTCATGAGTCGCACGCCCGGGACCGTCGCCGAAACCGCCAAGCCAAGGTACTGAAAGATTTCGCGTATACCATAAGGTACCGAAGAATACCGCAAAGAACATGACTTCCGAAAAAATGAACCACATCATCCCCATGCGATAGGAAATACCGACTTGAGTACTGTACATTCCCGATTCGCTTTCCACGGACTGAAGCGTAAACCAGCCGGCAAGCATGATAATAAATACGACGAAGCCCATAATCATCATCGCCGGGCCGATCGAGGAGCCGTTTAACACATTGGCAAATCCTGCCAGAGTCATCATAAGACCAACCGTACCGATAATCGGCCAGGTCGCCTTATGAGGAATGTAATAAGCGTTTGTAGACATAACCTTCCCCTATTTTTGCTTTTTTGCTGTTAATTCAGTGTTATCGAAAAATGTGTATGCAAGCGTAATTGTTTTGTACTTTTCAGGCAGTTTCGGATCTACCACGAAACGAACCGGCATCGTTTTAGCTTCATGCGCTTCGAAACTTTGTTCGTCAAAACAAAAACATTGCGTCTTGGTGAAAAATTCCGCAGCCTGACCCGGCGCAATACTAGGGATCGCCCGGGCAATCATCAGCTTATCGGTGAGGTTTTCGGCATAAAAATTGACCGTATAGTATTGTCCGGGATGCACCTTCATTTTGTATGTCTCGGCACGAAACGTCATCGGCGCGGCTTGGTTCAACGAAGTGACAAACTCAACGGTTACTTCACGGCTTTCATCGACGTCGCGTGCCGTTTCTGCGACCGCAACCGAGGCCGTTTTGCCGTTCAGCCCCGTTATGTCACAAAATACATCGTAAATCGGTACAAGCACATATCCGAAACCGAACATACCCACCGCAATCAATACTAAATTGCGGACCAGCTTTCTGTTTTTTTGCTTTGTATCATCATTCATTGCGAAATAGCTCTTAAAACCGCAAATACGTATATCGCAATCGCGACAGCGACCAGCACCACAGCTGTCAAAATATTCTTTGTTTTCGTATTCATAACATCACCACTTTACCCGCCGTCAGACGGGTAAAGTTTCTGAGAAAAGTCAATCCTTGTACAAAAACGATTACAGCGCTGTCCGATTAGAAATGTTCGGTTGGAATTTCTTTCGGCGGCGTCGTGAACGTATGGTAAGGAAGCGGGGAAGGTAAAGTCCATTCCAAGCTGTGTTTAGACGCATCTTCCCAGACTTCGCCGGTCACTTCTTCGCCGGTTCCGCCTCTGATCGTTTTGATCACGATATACAGGAACAATAACTGGCTGAAGCCGAATACGAATGCACCGATACTCGATACCATGTTCCAATCGGCGAATTGCACGGCATAGTCAGGGATACGACGCGGCATGCCTGCCAAGCCTAAGAAATGCTGAGGGAAGAACAATACGTTGACCGAAATCGCCGACAACCAGAAATGCAGTTGTCCCAATTTTTCGTCATACATATTGCCGGTCCATTTCGGCAGCCAGAAATAACCCGCCGCCATCAAAATGAAGATAGACGCAGGTACCAGCGTGTAATGAAAATGCGCGACAATGAAATAGGTGTCGTGATATTGGAAATCCGAAGGCGCGACCGACATCATCAATCCGGTGAAACCGCCCATCGTGAACAGCACGACGAACGCGATCGAAAACAACATCGGCGTTTCGAAGGTCATCGAGCCTTTCCACATGGTCGCGGTCCAGTTGAAAACCTTGACGCCGGTTGGAATCGCAATCAGCATCGTCGCATACATGAAGTAGAGCTCTCCGGCTACCGGCATGCCGACCGTGAACATGTGGTGAGCCCAAACGATGAACGACAAAAACGCGATCGAAGCGGTCGCATAGACCATCGAGCTGTAACCGAACAACGGTTTACGTGCGAAGACCGGAATGATCGTCGAAGCCACGCCGAAAGTCGGCAGAATCATCACATAAACTTCAGGATGACCGAAGAACCAAAAAATGTGCTGATAAAGGACAGGATCGCCGCCGCCGGCTGCATCGAAGAAACTAGTATCGAAGAAGCGGTCGGTCAATAACATAGTTACCGCACCGGCAAAAACCGGCATGATCGCGATCAATAAAAACGCAGTGATCAACCAAGTCCAGACGAACAACGGCATTTTCATCAACGTCATGCCAGGTGCGCGCATGTTGAAGATCGTCGCAATGATGTTAATCGCACCCATGATCGATGAAATACCGAGCAAATGAACTGAGAAGATCGCGAACGGCAAAGCAGCGCCGGTTTGCAGCACCAATGGCGGATAGAGCGTCCAGCCGGAAGCCGGAGCACCACCTTCCATGAACAAGGTACTTGCCAATAACAACGCACCGGCAACTAACAGCCAGAAACTCATGTTGTTCATACGCGGCAACGCCATATCAGGCGCACCGATCATTAATGGAATCATCCAGTTGGCTAATCCAACAAATGCCGGCATAACCGCGCCGAATACCATGATCAACGCATGCATTGTCGTCATTGAATTGAAGAACTGAGGCTCAACGAATTGCAAGCCCGGTTCGAACAACTCCGCGCGGATAACCAAAGCCATCGCGCCGCCTAGAAAAAACATTGCTAACGAAAACAGCAAATACAGTGTACCGATATCCTTATGATTGGTGGTAATGATCCATCTTAACAGCCCCTTTTCCGGACCATGGTCGTGATGATCGTGATGATCATCATGTTCAGCTACTACCGCAGACATATTGTTACCTCTATAAATTTTAAAAAGATTAGAATTTGAATAAAGTTAAACATTACTCTTCATCATCCTCATCCTCATCTTCCTCTTCATCCGTCGGTACGGATGATTTCAATGACTTAATCGCAGCGGGTTGAACCGAATCGCCCACCGAGTTACCTAATGCATTGCGGGTATAGGTGACGACTGCGGCAAATTCGGTTTCGCTCAGCATTTGTCCGAATGCAGGCATCATTCCTTTTCCGTTATACATTAACTCGATTTGAGCATCGATATCGCCCGTAACGACAGAGCTGCCAGTCAAAGCCGGGAATGTGCCTTCCATGCCTGCGCCGTCGGCCATATGACAGGAAGCGCAGTTATTGACATAAACGGTTTCGCCCTTGGCCATCAACTCGTCTGTGGTCCATTCCTTATCCGCCTGTTGTTTTTCGACTTCGGCCCCTGCCTTCTGAGATTCAACCCATGCATCGTAGTCGTCTTGCTCCATTGCGATCACGACGATCGGCATGAAACCATGATCCTTTCCGCAAAGTTCGGCGCATTGTCCGCGGTAGGTTCCGGGTTTTTCGACATAAGTCCAGGCTTCATTTATAAAGCCGGGAACCGTATCTTTTTTCCAACCTAGATCAGGTACCCACCAGGAATGCAGTACATCGGCCGCGGTAAATAAAAAGCGGATTTTGGTGTTGGTAGGAACAACCAACGGATGATCGACATTAAGCAAGTAATGAGGCACCGATCTTGGATCGATACCGGAACCGAGTTGGCGAGCCCTATTACTGGCTTCGTCCAGGCTGCTGAAAAAGTGAATGCCGTTATCCAGGTATTCATATTCCCATTTCCATTGCCAGCCGGTGACTTTGATCGACATATCCGCATCTTGAACATCGTCCAAATCGAGCATCGTTTTTGTGGCCGGAATCGCCATACCGACCAGAATCAAAGTCGGAATAATCGTCCAGATAATTTCGACTTTGGTGCTCTCATGAAATTGAGATGCGACATGCCCTTTCGATTTGCGATGGTGATAAATCGAGTAAAACATTGTGCCGAACACAGCAATACCGATAAACACGCATATCCATAAAATCAACATATGCAAATCGTAGACTTCTTGACTGATCTGGGTTACGCCATGCCTCAGATTCAGGGTATATTCGGCCTGCGCAGTCCCTAGTCCCAAGGACATCAAGAACAGGCTTGCGAATAGTTGCTTGGTTTTCTTCACGGAGCAGCCTCCCGGTGGTAGTTAGAAACTCTTGTATGCAATTGATAAATTTTTAGTAACGACATCAGCGCCAGTCTGTTTTAAAATCAAGACTTGTTCAGTTTGGCTTTCTAACGGCAAGCACCCTATCCTAGGTCAATGAAATAGAGAAAAAGTTTCTCTCGCTGATCAGCTACTCTTAGCCGGGGTTCAAAGCAAATCAACATTCACTAATTTCCCTGTTTTTATAATAGCTATTTTAAAAAACGAGAATTTTAACCCATGATGCGACGGTAAGCCAGAAGTGCTTTGCCAATGCCTTAAAACTAACGCACACAAAAAAGCCCGTGACTCCTCCTTCACGGGCTTCAATGGTCTTCATTTTCAAAATCCATTTCGGGCTAACAGTCTTCATCGACAGTGACCTCAACCGTCAATTTAAACCTCAACCGTACCGAAAACCTTGGAAAAGATGCCTACTCTTTGTTGAAAAATCCTCAATTCATTTTTTCATCAATTAACTCAAAACGGCAGCATAGCCTCTATCGAAAGTCGGAATGTGACTTTCCAACCAACTCTTAACCATTCCTGATTAGCAAGATGCTTCAG
>NPIE01000704.1_pt1 | contig 23882 bp, 20 predicted proteins | sample 8637661 | NCBI WGS metagenome assembly NPIE01 (sample SAMN07420842, study PRJNA396082) | bioreactor metagenome | isolation source: sample BA12 brine-fed electro-methanogenic bioreactor BA | place: Japan: Kochi | collected 2016-12-09
GCGCCGAGCCTCTTCAACGGCTAGGCGGCAGGTGAGCGTGCGCCAGTGCCCGTCGGTAGAGAGCTTGATAATCAGTGCTGATTTGCCGGAGGGGTTGTGCGCGGCGGTAAACAGGATGTTGGCGTCGAGGAATAATCGCATCATTGCCTGCGCTTGAGCTTTTTCAGTATGGCTTCTTTCTCAGCGACAAGAAGCTGGTCATCCTTTTCCCACTGCGCGATATCCTGATCTGAATACATCTCGATTTCAAGCACTGCCGCGGGCCTTAAAACCACCTCTCCGTTCCGGTCCTCCGCGATAAGGACTCCGCCAGGCTGTATCCCCAGTTTTTTTCGCATTTCCGCAGGCAGGGTGATTTGCCCACGACTTGAAACGATAATGTTTTCCCGCATGGTTTGTTCCTCCGTATGTATGAATTTCAGTATTGCAGCATTTCGGCTGCCTGTCAAAAAAACAGGGCAATCGTATAGAAAAAGATGGATTCCGGTGGATGAGATTGTCAAGTGTGTCGTTGGTGAGTATAAACTTGATGGAAGTGGGAGAATCCGTAAAATAGCAATTGTCGCTTTATGCAACTGATGGAGTTGGTTGACGAGTAAACAACGTCCCCGGGTTGACTGGGTTGAACTCGATGAAGATTGGAGCCTGATGTGAGATTGAAATGGATTCTTGCGCTTATGCTGTTGTTTGTCGCCGGATGCAGTGGCTTGCATACCGGCGCTTCACCTGATTTCGACTGGTCGCGCGTCGAGAAGATTTCGGTGCAGGGGCCGTGGGAAAAATACCAGGAATTGCAGACGCCGACGCTGCAGGAAGTTGCGGCGATGGGATACGAGGTTGTGTCTTCATCTGCACCGGAGGCGGATGCCCGCCTGGAGCTGGAGGTCGTGGAGGCGCTCGACATCAACGAGGTGGGCGCGGTCTTCTCCCGTCCTAAAAGTCTGCATGTGCGTATTTACGATGCAGACAGTGGTACCCCGGTCGCGCTGGCGGATTATCACCTGTCATCCACACAAAGTGCTGTGGACGGGGTGCATGAGCTGTTTGCAGGGGTGAGAAGAGAGCGGGGCAGTTCGAAGGGGGATCATAAATCGACTGCTGCAGCCCCGGAAAAAATTCCGTCGGCGAGCGATCCCCCCGCCCAGGCCGAAATTCCGGAAAAGAGCTCAGTGCCGGAATCCACGCCGTCGGAGGAGCAGTCGTCACAGTCAATGTCTGGAAACGTCAAGCCGGACGAAAAGCAGATGCCGCAGGCCGCGCAGGAAGCGCCGCGAGAGACGGCAACGGAAACGGTCAAGGAAGCGCCCCCGCCGGCGTCACAGAAACAGGAAGCTGAAACTTCTGAATGGGACCCGGCCGAAGCGAAAAAGCGCTCCCCCTGGGTTCCGCGCCTAGAAAGCTGGGGATTTGAAGACTGGGGCAAGCCCCGCGAGGGCGATGGGCTGGAAGAGATGATGAAGTAGAGTCTGGCCAATCAGCTTTCGTAATAGCTGTAGCCGCGCAATCCTGCTGCGAAGCAGTCGACTATCTCGCGTCGTTCGGCGACGGTGATGGTGCCGCGGCGCACGGCCTGTTCCGCCGTATCCCGGAAGCGCTCCAGCAGATCCTTGGGGTTGTACTGCACGTATCTGAGGATATCGGCGATGCTGTCGCCTTCGGTTTCGCGGGTGATATCGAAGCTGCCGTCGGCGTTGATCCGCACGCTGGCGACATCGGTGTCGCCGAACAGGTTGTGCAGGTCGCCCAGGGTTTCCTGATAGGCTCCGACCAGAAAGACGCCGACGAAATAGTCTTCCTTTTCGGGGTCGATGGGGTGCAGGGGCAGGGTTTTGCAGGTGCCGTGGGCGTCGATGAAGCTGTCGATGCGGCCGTCGCTGTCGCAGGTGATGTCGGCGATAATGGCGTCGCGGCTCGGTTTTTCATCGAGGCGGTGAATGGGCATGACCGGGAAGACCTGGTCGATGGCCCAATGGTCGGGCAGGGATTGAAACACGCTGAGATTGCCGTAATAGATGTCGGCCAACTGCTCGCGCAGACCGCGTAGCTCGGGGGGCGTTTCATCGCCCAGGTTGTCGAGCAGGTCGGCGATGCGGCGGAAAATCTGAAGCACCAGATTCTCTGCCAGAGCCCGTGAGCGCAGGCTGATGCGGCCGCGCTTGAACAGTTCGCGCAGCTCGTCGCGATAGAATACGGTGTTGTTGTAGCACTGCTGAACGCGATCGGCTTTGAGCTGCTGCAGGGTCTCGAAAAGGTTGCGGATCAGCGGCTCTTCTTCGGAAAGTTCGTCCGCCGCGGGCAGAGGGGTCGGCTCGAACCGGGTCACATCAAAGATATTGAACAGCAGCAGAGAATAGTAGGCCACCGTCGGGCGTCCCGATTCGGTGACGATGGTCGGATGGGCGATGCCATGAGGCTCGAGTGTCTCCATGATGACTTCAACGATGTCGGCACAGTACTCGGCGACGGTGTAGTTCATGGACTGGGTATGGTTGGAGCGTGACCCGAGATAGTCGACCGCCAGCCCGCCGCCGAAATCGAGAAAACCCATGGCGGCGCCTTCGCGCACCAGGTTGACGTAGAAGTGGCAGGCCTCCATGACGGCGGAACGGATATCGCGGATGTTGGGGATCTGCGAGCCGAGGTGGCAGTGCAGCAGCTGCAGGCAGTCAAGCATGTCGTGCGCCTTGAGGGCATCGACAATATCGATCATCTGATGGGTGGAGAGACCGAAGATGCTGCGATCTCCGCTGGTTTTGTTCCAGTGTCCGCCGACGGTGGTGGCCAGCTTGGCGCGCATGCCGATTATCGGGCGCACCCCCAGTTCACGGCTGCGCTCCAGAATGATGGGCAGCTCGGTGGGCGTCTCGATGACGAACACGCAGCGATAGCCGAGTTTGCGCGCCCGCAGGCCCAGGTCGATGAACTCGCGGTCCTTGTAGCCGTTGCAGATGATCAGGCCGTCATGGGCCGGCAGGTTCGATAATGCCACCACCAGTTCAGCCTTGCTGCCCGCCTCAAGACCATGCCCATAGCGTTCACCGAAACGGGCGATCTCTTCAATGACCTGGCGCTGCTGGTTGACCTTGATGGGAAAAACCCCCTGGTAACGCCCCTGGTAGCCGCGCTGCGCGATGGCGGCGCGAAAAGTTTCGTTGAGGCGCACCAACTGGGCATCGAGTAGGTTCTCGATGCGCAGCAGCATCGGCATGCGCAGCCCGCGCTGGCGGATTCCGGCGACCACATCCATCAGCGAAATCTGCTGCCGCTCCGAGTCGAATTCCACCCCGACCGTCACCTCACCTTTGTCGCTGACATCGAAATACCCCGCACCCCAGTCACGCACGCGATAAAGACGTGCGGAATCTTCGGTGGTCCAGTGTTGTTGGGGGGGGGATGTCATGGTGACCGTCTCCTTTGAAGGCAAAGCATCGAAAAAAAACAAAAACCCTGAACCACAGAGATCACAGAGGAAAGGCACTTTTTTTACAAAGTCGCTAATCCCTGCTGCACAAAACCACAAGAATTTTTTGTGATTTGTCTTTTGAACTTTCTCTGTGTTCTCAGTGTTCTCGAGTGAGCGAAGTGAACGGGTGGTTCAATGTTCTCACCCTTCAATATTCTCCCGCGCAAACGTCGGCAGCATAAACGCCCCAAGGTGCAGGTCTTCATTGTAGTACCGGGTGTGGAAATCACGCCCCCTGGCCCGCTCGCGGTCGAAATCCCTGACCGGGTGGTATTTCTTGCTGGCGAAGGCGAAACTCCATAACCCGCTGGGATAGGTTGGGATAAACGCCTGGTACATCTCGACAATGGGAAAAACCGAACGCAGGTTGCCATACATGTTTTTCTGGATTTCGGCGTGATAGAAGGGTGATTCGCTCTGCGCCACCATGATGCCGTCGTCCTTGAGGGCGGCGAACACCGTGCGGTAGAAATCTTCCTCGAACAGCCCTTCGGCCGGGCCGATGGGGTCGGTGGAATCGACCAGGATGATGTCGAACTCGCCTTGGTGCGCCTTGATGTAGGCGATGCCGTCATCGACGTGAAGTTTGACGCGGGGGTTGCTGCCGCCAATTTCGCAGGACATGGACGGCAGCAGCTCGATGGACTTGTCGATGACCAGCCCGTCGATTTCACACAAAACCGCCAACTCGATATTTTTGTGCTTCATGATTTCGCGGATGGTGCCGCCGTCGCCGCCGCCGATCACCAGTACCTTCTTCGGATCGGGATGCGTGAACAGGGCCGGGTGGGTGATCATGTCGTGGTAGACGAACTCGTCACGCTCGGTGACCATCACCAGGCCGTCGAGCAGCATCATGCGACCATATTCGAGGGTCTCCAGGATGTCGAGCTGCTGAAAATCGCTCTTGCCGGAAAAAAGGGTGCGGCTCACCTTCATGGTGATGCCGACGTTTTCACTGTGTTTTTCGGTGTACCACATATCCATGTTCGAATCCTTGCCTAAGCTGGTTTTATTTATCCTGGATTCGTGAGGTCGCCAGGGGCTGCCGATTCGAAGCGGCATCACAGGTTCCGCCGGGTGAAGAGTGAGGGGTGAGGAGTAAGCGTAAAATAATAAACAAAATCAGGTTTTATGCTTTTTCTCTTCACTCTTTACGCCTCACACCTCACGGATTCAGATTTATATTTGTCCGCCAACTTTATCAAGGCGGTAAAGTGTTTGCAATCTCACAGCCGGGTTGGCAGTCGCGCGCAGCCTGAATGCCGGGGGGAACCCGAATTTAATACGCCGCTGACGGGCGGCTGTCAACCTGAATCGGACCGCAAAACGGCACTTGCCCGAGTGGACCTTGAATGTGCCGCTTGACTTGCTCTCTCGCCTCAGTTTCAATGCAGTTATATTTGGGGCTTGGGGCTTGGGGCTTTTTTGAATTGGAAATCACGATTTATATATAAGAAAGGATTGATGGATAATGCGTGAGCAGAAGATCGGTTTTATCGGCGGCGGCAATATGGCGGAGGCTTTCATCCGGGGGATGCTGGCGGCTTCTTTTTCCGCTGAGCGGATCTGGGTGGCGGAGCCCCGCGCCGAACGCCGCGAGTGGCTCGAAGAGCATTACGGATTTGCAGCCAGGGCTGACAACGGTGAAGTCGCCAAGGCATGTGATGTTCTGATCCTCTCCATCAAGCCGCAGATGATCAACAGTGTCATGCCTGAGATCGCGGAATATTTTAGCGATAAAAAACTGCTGATTTCCATCCTGGCCGGCGTCTCCACCCAGGCTCTGGAATCGTTTCTGCCTGGAGCCCCGCGCGTGGTGCGGGTCATGCCCAATACCCCGGCCCTGGTGGGCGAGGGCGCTGCCGGCCTGTGCGGCGGCCGGCATGCGCGCGAAGGCGATCTGACGGCGGCGCAGCAGTTGCTGGAGAGCGTAGGTGTGGCGCGGGTCGTTACGGAAAAAGAGATGGATGCCGTGACGGGCCTCTCCGGTTCGGGCCCTGCCTACGTCTACACCCTGATTGAAGCGTTGGCCGACGGTGCGGTGCGCCAGGGGCTTGGGCGGGACGATGCCCTGGCGTTGGCCTCTCAGACCGTGCTGGGCGCAGCCCGTATGGTGCTGGAGACAGGTGAGCATCCGGCTGTTCTGCGCGACCGCGTGTGCAGCCCCGGCGGCACGACGATCGCCGGAGTGGCGGCCCTGGAGGAAGGAAATTTCCGCGCAACCCTGATGGAGGCGGTTAACCGGGCGACGCAGCGGTCACGGGAACTTGGCAACAACTGACAACGGACAACGGACGGCGGGCAATAGTTTCTTTGCCCGTCGCCTTAGATGCACACCCGCAGCACCTGCTGCAGATCGGTGTGCCCGGCGAACACCTTCTGGATTCCATCCATCTTCAGGGTGGTCATCCCTTCTTCGATGGCGAGATTTCTCAGATCCTGGGCCATCATTCCCTTCTTGATACCGGTCTTGAGCGGTTCGGAACCTGTCAGTAGTTCGTGGATGGCGATGCGGCCGCGGTAGCCGGTATTGTTACATGTTCGACATCCGACTGGCTTCATTAATTTCAGATCGTCCTCATAAACAGGCAATCCGTATTTTTCGTACCATTTCTCGCCATAGGCATGAACCAGTTCATCATACTCTTGACGGCTGGGTTGATAGGGTGCACGACACTGTTCGCACAGGCGGCGGGCAAGGCGTTGCGCGAGAATGCCCAGCATGGCGTCGGCGAAGTTGAAGGCGTCCATCCCCATCTCGATCAGACGCACCACGGTTTCCGGGGCGCTGTTGGTGTGCAGGGTGCTGAACACCAGGTGGCCGGTCAGTGACGCTTCAATGGCGGTTTTGGCGGTTTCGGCATCGCGCATCTCGCCGATCATGATCACATCGGGGTCGGCACGAAGAAAGGAGCGCAATGCTTCTTTAAAGCCGAAACCGATTTTGGAGTGGATCTGTACCTGGCGCAGGCCGGGTTGGGTGATCTCCACAGGATCTTCTGCCGTCCAGATCTTGCGGTCGGGTTTGTTGATATGCCCCAGAGCTGAATGCAGGGTGGTCGTCTTGCCCGAGCCGGTTGGACCGACGCACAGGATGATGCCGTAGGGCTTGGCGAGAATTTTTTCGAACCCCTGGCGGTTTTTGTCGCTGAATCCCATCTGGAGTAACGGCAGAGGTTTGGAGGCCGCGAGGATGCGCAGAACCGCGTCCTCGTTTCCCCCCACGGTCGGCGTGATTTCGACACGGAATTCGACCTTTTTCCCTTCGTAGCGCAGCAGGATCTTTCCGCTCTGCGGCCGGCGGTGTTCGGCAATGTCGAGTCGCGCCATTATTTTGACTCGCGAAATAATGGCGAGCTTGTAGGCCGGGGAAATTTTGTGCACCACCTGGCAGACACCGTCGATGCGGTAGCGCACGCTCAGGGGAAGTTTGCCCAGCCCCGGTTCGAAATGAATGTCCGATACCTCTTTTTTGTAAGCATCGATGAGGATCTTGTTGACCAGGCTGATAATCTGCGAGTCGCTTTCGGAAAACTGGGAGTCATCAGCCTCTTCATCCTCTATGATGGCGCTGTCGGACAGCTCACCGATCAGCTCGCGCACCTGGCTGTCGGTTCTGACATAGTGATTTTCAATCGCCTCGAGAATCTGGTCGCTGCGTGACACCACCAGTTCGATCTGATAGTTCGTGCTGAAGCGCAGGTTTTCGCTGATGGTCGGGTCGGTGGGCTGCGATGTCGCCACCACCAGTGTGCGTCCATGGACCTCAACCGGCACTACCTGCATGCGCGTGGCCACTTCGCGCGGCAGGGCCGCCAGCGCATCCTGGGAGGGCTCAGTCTCTTCCAGGTTGACCAGTCGCAGCCCGAATTTGGTTGCCAGCGCAGAAAGAAGCTGATCTTCGGTGATCAATCCCATCTCGATGAGCAGCGTGCCGATCTTTTTCTTCTTGCCCTTTTCCTGGGTTTTCAGGGCATGTTCCACCTGCTCACGTGTGACCAGCCCGGCGGCAACCAGAATATCGCCCACACGCACATTTTTGGGGATCTTGCCCTGGCTGTGGGCGCGGGTGATTTCCTGGTCGATTTGCTGGTGATCGAGCTGATTTTCTTCTGCCAGGATGTCTCCAACACGGCGTTTGCGCAGCTTTTTCTGCTCAGCCAGGGCCCGCTCCATGTCGGGTGGCCTGACTGCGCCGGAGTCCTCAAGAATCCGTCCCAGCGGTTTTTCTCCCCGGCTTTTTTTGATGCCGTGGAATGTGAAAAAGATGCTTTTGTAGGGGCTTTCGACACTGGCAGGCAGGCCGTAAAAACCCAGGGGGTATTTGGACCGGCCCATGATCTGCACATGAAACTTTTCGCCGCTGATCAGCTCGATCTCTTCCCAGCGGCTGTCGCCATCGACGCCGGCGGGTGATTTGCCGTGAAACTTGATGCAGCTCAGGTCATAGAGCGGATACGCCATGCGCAGATCCTGCGCTTCAAGAATGACCTCGATTTCATTCTCACGGGGCTGAAAGGGGCGGGCCAGCCTGGCCTCGGTTTCGCCGCCATCCATGAAAGTCAGAATTAGAGTTTGTTCCAAGGGGACACCTCGTGCCGGGACTTTGACAGAAATGGCGAAAACATGACTATCAGTTCTGCTTTACGGGGAAAGTAAATTGCTATCAGGGATTTTGCAAGAGATGAACCAATTTGAGGCCCAAAGCCCAAAGCCCAAAGCCCAAAGCCATCTATAACAAGTCCACGGGCTCAGGTTATTGTCCGGCGCGGGGGAGGGACCAGTTGAAGTGAATGGCGGCCAGGCGGATCGCAATGACTGTGAGGGCTGCTGCGAGGGCCGCCACGGGACTCGGCGTATTGAGGTGGTGCAGTGCGGTCAGCAGGGCGGCTCCGGCGATGCAGGCGGATGCGTAGACTTCTTTGCGCAGAATCAGGGGAACCTGGTTGGAGAGGACATCGCGCAGCACGCCGCCGGCGGTGGCTGTCATAACGCCCATCATGATCGCGCCGACAAAGCCGATCTGAAAATCAAGAGCCTTGCCGGTGCCGATCACGACAAAGGTGCCCAACCCCACCGCATCAAAATAAAGCAGGGGGTGGTTGAGAAAATCCAGGCGTCGGTGAAAAAAGAAGATCAGCAGAGAGACAACAATGGACAGGTAGAGGTAGGTTTCGTCCTGCAGGCTGAACGGCGGCAGATCCCCAAGCAGAATGTCGCGCAGGGTGCCGCCTCCGGTTGCGGTGACCAGCCCCAGCACGAGCACGCCGAGCAGATCCATGTCGCGGCGGATGCCGGCCCATGCACCAGAGGCCGCAAAGGCGGCGGTACCGATCAGGTCGAGGAGATAGAGCAGCGTCACGGTTTGCTTTCCTCCGGGTTTTTCTGGTGGTTAAGCTTCTCGAACAGGGCGATCTGCTCGGCCATGGACAGTTTTTTACGGCATTTTTCCCCCGGGCGCAGGCACAGACGGCATCTGTCGTCCGAGCACCACTGGCACATTCTGCAATCCGGACAGGGATGCTTTTTATCCATGATTTTCTCTTCCCCTCAAGGCTGAACCACTCCCCACGATGTTAAAGCATTTTATCGCCGGAAAGACGGAACGGTAATGGATTTGCGTCAGGCCGCCAACCGCCGCCGCATGTAGACAAGTTCAAGTAATTCGGCGGAGACGATCAGAAAGACTGCAACGGCCACGCCGGGAACGGGCGGGGCGGTTATCAGTACGATAGCCCAGCAGATCAGCATGTAAAAGACCTTGTAGACCATGACGCGGCCGATGGTGCCGGTTTGATGCCTTTCGGTGAAAATGCCGCGCAACAGGTTGGCCCCGCCGTGCATGACCGGAAACAGAGCGCAGAACGCCAGGGGCAGAGCGATATAGTGGCGCATTGTTTCGTCCAGACCCATCAGCGTGCCGAGGATGAAAGCGTTGAGCGGATAGGCCGTCAGCAGAATAAGTGCCGCCAGGGTCCCGGAAACCCGGCGGTGAAAAGTCACCAGCACAGGGTAGTCTTCCGGCTGGCGAACCAGGGTCTGATAGGACTGCATCAGGTTGCGCAACGGGCCGGCCAGCAGAAAAAGAAAACCGCGGATGATGCCGAATGCCGCAAGGGCCAGTTCACCATCCGGAAGGCGGCTGATGATGGCGTTGATCTGAAGCGGCACCATGTGCTGCATGCTCGAAGAGAAGGCCAGCGGCAGGGCGAAGCGGAAAATCTCGCCCACGCTGTGTTCTTCTTCATCGTGGTGACGCACCCGGTACCGCAGGGCAAACCAGCCGACAAAAAGGGTTTCCACCAGGATGCAGCCAAGCAGAGCCGCTGCCGCCAGCCTTGCGCCGGACAGCCAATCCGAAAGCAACGCCAGCAACGCCAGCAGGATGGCGATGCGCACCGCGGTGGCGATGGAGACCGGGGCAGTGCGGCGCGCCTGCATAACCATCCCCTGCAGCATTCCCCGTGCACCGGTAAGAAAAGGCAGCGGGACCAGGATGCCGAGTACGGCTTTTGCCTCGGTGGCAATCTTCGGGCCGACACTGAGAACCTGGGTCAGGACCAGATCCCCCAGCGGCGACCAGGCCAGCAGGCCGAGAAACAGGGCGACATACACGGCGATCGTCAGGACAAAGAGCGCAGTGCCAATGAGTGAGCGGCGACCGCGCACCATGGCAATGGTGATCGCCTGGTTCTGGTAGGAGGGTGCGGCGACAAACATGTGCAGCACCATGGCCACTGAAAAGGCCGCCAGTGTGATCACCGGGTCGGGCTGGCGCGCCAGGGCCGCGTTGATAAACGAATGCGATACGCTCATGAACTGAACGTTGAGCATGAGCGGGAAGAAGAACAGGGAGATGGCTTTTAAAGTCAGGGGCGGATTGCTCACGATGCGACCCCGGAGAAGATGCGGGCGAGGTCGGTCGGTGAATAAGCACGGAAAGTGCTCGGGACCCCGCCGTCATTGCCCATCCCCCAGGTGCAGAAGCAGGTGGCGAGGCCTGCAGCCTGCCCGGCGTGCAGATCCGTATGATGATCGCCGATCATCACGGCCCGTCGCGGAGAGGCATTCAGTTGGCGCAATGCGGTTTGAACCGGTAGGGGATCCGGTTTTTTGGTCCGGCAGCTGTCCCCTGCGATAATGGCGCCGAAATATGAAGTGAGATTCAGACCGTTGAGCAGCTCCATGGTCAGCAGATAGGGTTTGTTGGTGACGACCGCCATGCGGGCCGGCTCGCGTGAATCAAGGAAGTCCGGAATGCCGGGATAGGGCCGTGTCTGATTCAGCAGGTGGGCGCGATAGAGAATAAGGAAGCGCTCCAGGTGCGCATCCCGGTACACGTCTGCGGGCAAAGCGCGTCGAACCAGCATGCGGGCACCGTCACCGACGTATCTGCGAACCGTTTCCTGCTTGATCGGTTTCAGGCTCAATTCAGCCCGCAGCAGATTGATGGCGGTCGCAAGGTCGGCAACCGAGTCGACCAGGGTGCCGTCCAGATCGAAAAGAAAAGTATCGAGAGACATGGGATTGGTCAAAAAAGGTTGGTCAGCCAGGCGAACAGACCTGTTTCTCTGATCTTGAAGAACAACACAATAGCCACCGCGACGGGGGAGACGTAGCGGATCAGAAAATGCCATAACGGGTAGACCCAGCCTGCGCCACCGGCGATCAACTCCTGCTTCTCCTCGGTGCCGCTCCAGAACCATCCTACGTAAATGGCTGTCAGCAAACCGCTGATGGGCAACAGGTAGTTGGATGTGAGCAGGTCGGCGGAATCAAAGAAGGTTAAATCGCCGACAATCGTCCATTCCGACAGGGAGTTGAATGAAAGGGCGGTCGGCAGGCCGACCACGAAAGCCAGACCCGCCAGAAATGCAGTAGCGCGCTTGCGCCCCCACCCCCGCTCGTCGATCAGGTAGGAGACCTGCGCCTCCAGCAGAGAAATGGCGCTGGTCAGGGCGGCAAATGCCAGAAGGAGAAAGAACAGGATGGCCAGGAAGGCGCCGCCGGTAATTTGGGAAAAGACGACGGGGATGGTTTTGAAAATAAGCCCGGGGCCGGCCGCCGGCTCCATGCCGACGGAGAAAACGATGGGGAAGATGGCCAACCCCGCCATCAGCGCAATCACGGTGTCAAGGAGGACGATGCGCAGGCTCGATCCGAGCAGGTCTTCGTTGCGGTTGAGGTAAGAACCGTAGGTGATCATGGCCGCCATGCCCAGCGAGAGGGTGAAAAAAGCATGACCCATCGCTTCAAGCACCGCACCGGGGGAGAGTTTGTGAAAATCGGGGCGGAACATGAAGTTGATCCCTTCCCATGCCCCATTGCTCAGCATGCCGTTGACGAACAGCAGCGCAAGCAGCGCCAGCAGAACAGGCATCAGGATCTTGGCCCAGCGCTCGATCCCCCGCTGCACGCCGCCGATGACGATCCCCAGGCAGAGGGTAATGAAGAGCAGGTGCCACAGAATCTGGCGGGGGCCGTCGGCAATCAGCCCGTCGAACTGCCCTTCGATCTGCGCGGCGGGCAGACCGCTGAAACTGCTGGTCAGGGCGCGATAGACGTAATCAAGGGTCCAGCCCGCAACCACCGAATAGTAGGAAAGGATGATGAATGCCGCCGTGATGCTGGTCCAGCCGGCGAGCACCCAGAACGAGCGGCGATGCTCCAGGGCGATGAAAGCGCCAACCGCATCGCGGCGCGTATGACGGCCGATCATGAACTCGGCCATCATGATCGGCAGGCCGACCAGTGCGATGCACACGAGGTAAACCAGCACGAACGCGCCGCCGCCGTTTTCACCGGCGATGTAAGGAAATTTCCAGATATTGCCCAGGCCCACCGCGCTGCCCGCCGCGGCCAGGATAAAGCCGAGGCGGCTGGCCCAGAGGGCGCGGCCCGTGGAATTGTTCATAGGTCAAATCCCGTTCAGCGTGTTTCGCGGGCGCCGAAGATGGCGGTTCCGACCCGCACCAGGGTCGCGCCTTCCGCAATGGCGGCAGGGAAATCATGGCTCATGCCCATGGATAATTCATCCATGCCGACCCCGGGAAGATCGAGCCCCGCGATCTCTTCGGAGAGTTCTCGCAATTGGCGGAAATAGGGGCGGACGGCCTGGGGATCTTCGAAAAAAGGAGGCAGGGTCATCAGTCCCCTTACGCGCAGGTGCGGCAATTCGGACAGCTTGCGAACCAGTGCCGGAGCTTCCTGGGGGGCAACCCCCGATTTGCTTTGTTCTCCGGCCAGGTTGACCTGAACCAGGACCTCGAGGCGCTCATCGATGCGCTCCCATTGACGATTGATCTCCCGTGCCAGCGAGAGACGGTCGACGCTGTGGATCATGCGGACGCGGCCGCGCAGATATTTGGCCTTGTTGCTCTGCAGGTGCCCGATGAAATGCCACTCGACGGGGGCTTCGACCTGCTCAGCTTTGTCCGTGAATTCCTGGACGTAGCTTTCGCCGAACAGCTTCTGTCCCGCGGCAAAGGCCGCCAGAACGTCCGCGGCCGGCTTGGTTTTCGAGACGGCCACCAGGCGCACGCCATGCGGGTCACGACCACAGTCATGACAGGCCTGGTCGATGCGCTCCCTGATCATGCGCAGATTTTCCTGAATATCCTGAATGCTCATGGCGATAAATCCGATACCTGGTTTTCTCGGGCGGGGTTCTGCGGCGGCAGGGCGATGGCGCCGAGGTTCAGAAGAACATCGACGACCTCGGCCAGGGGAAGGCCGACCACATTGGTGTAGCTGCCCGAAATATCGCTGACCATATAGGAGGCCAGCCCTTGAATGGCGTAGGCTCCCGCTTTGTCGAGGGGTTCACCGCTGGCAATGTACCCCGCGATCTCCGCGCCTGTCAACTGCCGCAAACGCACCCGCGTGCAGACCGAACCGGTGGTGCTTTGATCCTTTTTCCGGTCGTGGATTGCATAGCCGGAATAAACCTGATGCTCGCGTCCCGAGAGCATTCTGAGCATCTCGCCTGCCTGACGGGTATCGCAGGGTTTGCCGAGCAGATGACCGTCCTGCACGACGATGGTGTCGCTGCCGAGAAACCAGCGTCCTTTGACGTCGGCGCGGTTTGCGACCTCCTGCGCCTTTTCGCGGCTGAGACGCATGACATGCTCGGCCGGTTCTTCATCCTCAAGCGGACACTCATCCACGCAACTGGGGATGATCTGCAATTGAATTCCGAGGCTTTCCAGCAGTTCACGGCGGCGGGGAGACGCCGATGCCAGCACAAGTCCCTCCTCGGAGGTGTAAAACATCGGGGAAGATACGGATTTCATAATCGCTGAAAAACCTTCGGTTGTGAGGTGGCGTTGGGCATGGCACAGGATGATAACAGAAAGTGAGCAAATAGGCGACCGGGTGCTCAGGCCAGGGAGATGTGGCCGTTCTTCTGGGTGGGATCGAAAAGAATGGTGCGGTTGCGTCCTTCGGATTTGGCACGATACAGGGCGATGTCGGCCGCGTTGATCAGGGATTGGGCGGTGTTGCCATCGGCGGGGTAGGACGCCACGCCGAGGCTGCAGGTCAGTCTCCCCAGGGGCAGGGATTTTTCGCGGGGGAAACTTTCTTTTTCAACGGCATGGCGGATGCGCTCCGCGACCAGGATCGCTTCTTTTTTGGAGGTGCCCGGCAGCAGGATGCAGAATTCCTCGCCGCCGTAGCGTGTCACGATGTCCATCTCACGGGCTGATTTGCGCAGGATACGGGCGGTGCGCTGCAGGGCCTTGTCACCGGCGATATGTCCGCACAGGTCGTTGTAATTCTTGAAATTGTCGAGATCGAGCAGAATCAGGGTCAGGGCCAGATCCTGGCGCAGGCAGCGGCTGATCTCTTCTTCCATGCGCTGTTCAAGGAAGCGGCGGTTGTACAGGCGGGTCAGTGGGTCGGTAATGGACAACTCCTCCAGTGCGCTGGCGCGTTCCAGGGTTTCCGTGCGTTCGATCAGGGTCGAAAAATGAGGAGAAAAAGTGGTCAGCAGGCGCAGGTCCTGTTCATCGAAGGTCGCCTGATCGCGCTTGTCGGAGAGGTTGAGAACCGCAATGACTTCGCCCTTGGCCATCAAGGGAACGCTGATGAAGGATTTGGTCTTGAATCTCGGCCGGTTGGCGGTGCGGACTCGCTCGTCTTTCTCGATATCGTTGACCAGCAGGGGTTTGCTGTTGGCTGCCACCCGTCCGGAAATGCCGCTGCCCACACGGACCCGCATCCCGCGGGCCAGTTCAGGGTTCATGCCGAGGCTGGCCTCGATTCGCAGAACAGTCTCATCGTCATCCAGCACCATGAGCGAGCCCTTGGAGGCATGCAGCAGATCCGACGACATTTCGAGAATCCGTTGGAACAAAGCTTCCCGGCTGTCGAGAAGTGACAGGTTGCTGATCATCTCGATGATGCGTTCCGAGGTGTCGTTCTTCAGGTTGAATTCCTGTTCCCGGGTGAGAATATGCAGTCGCGCCGCCATGCGCCCGGCCAGCAGTTCGAGCAGCAGCTTTTCACGTGGATGAAGATCCGTGTTGAACAGCACGAGGGTGCCGTAGGAGGTCCCTTCCGATTTCAGCGGCAGGCACAGGGCCTGGTCGCAGGTCACCTCGGGAAGAGTTTGGAGGACCTCTTCCTCCTCCAGGGTGAAGGGGTGGCTTTCTTTCGTTTGTGCGAAAACAGACGCCTGTTCCTCGTTAAGCTGAACCGGTTGGGTGAGCCAGGGGCCGAGCCCATGCAGTACGGCGGACTGGCTCGGATCTTCCCCGCGGAGGATAACGGCGGTCTGGGCCAGGTCGAAGAGAATCATCAGGGTTTCGCCAACCAGGTTGAGAACCTGCTCAATCGAGCTTGCACGGTCAAGTTCGGAGGACACGCCGATTATGGAACCGAGACGCATCATGGTCTTTTCGAAAGCGACCGCGTAGAGATTTTCGTTGTGAAGGTCGGGAATAATTTCAGAGGTCTTGCGGGCCACCTCTTCCAGTTGCTCTTCGGTGCAGGTCGGCAGCTTTTCCAGTTCTTCGAGCAGGCTGATGCCGCTGCGGTGGCTTTTACGTGCGATTTCTTCGACCGTTTCGAGGTCGATTTCTTCAGTGCGGACCCCGCCGCCCATCAGACAGCAGTGTGCCGTCTGGGGGATTTTGAACGGAACAAAGAAATTGAGAAGTCCGGTTCTGCACCGAAAAACAACCGGTTTGTTGGTGCTGATCGCCTGGTGCAGGGCCTTTTCGTGGTCGGATCGGCAGCTCGGGTCGCACAGCCCCCCTTTCTCGGGAGGACAGCACAGGGATGTCAACTGGCCGTGCCCTGTGCCGACGACTCCCTGGTTTTCGCAGAACAGGGCGAGAGAATAGGGGGCCAGCAGCGGATACGACCGCAGGGAATCGAGAATATCCCCGGCGTTCAGCGTTGTCAGGTTTTTGAAACGATCACTGCTGCCGCTCATCAATCCACCCAGTTCAAACGTTCCTTGACGGAAACTCTTCATGCAAAGCTTAGCAAAAGGCGGGCCGAATTTTGGTTGGTGCGGGAAATGTACGCATCGGGCGCCGCTAGACGACCTTTGGAAAATGCCGGGAAATAACTGTCAGGATGAGTCTGCCCGATCAATATGCGCCAGTTGCCTTAAAGATGATCGCCAGTAAATGAAAAGAAAAGTCCATAAGAAGTATCATTCATATCATTGGAAAAAATGTATAACAACATAAAATTGCTTGTTTATAAAGCCTTTATTAGGGTTTGTGCCAAAATCGCGCACTGCAACAGTTGGGACGGCTGAATTGTTCAGCGGGGAAAACAATGTAATCAGAGATGGGGTCGGGAAAGTTCATTAATCTTGCCCGTAATTTATCCGTTAAATTTTAGAGATGTCCGCAGGAATTCCCTGTCGGGGTTGGTGCATATGGCGCAATAGGCAGACGAAGGCGGCGTTTTGCCGGAGGAGGGCATGTGAAGCGTCAGGATTCTGTCGCACTCTTCGCAAGTTGCCGCCAGGAGTCGAGGTCATCAAGCGCGCGCTGTGCCAGGGCCAGGCGTCTTTCGCTGCGCTTGCGCGGGCGCGGTTTCATGGGAGGGAAGAGTCCGTAGTTGACGTTCATGGGTTGAAACCCCTCGGGGTCGGACTCGTGCAGGTGCGCCAGCAACGCACCGAGGGCCGTGGTGGGCGGAGGGAGAAGCGGTTCGGTTTCTGCGATTCGCGCGGCGGCGAAGAGTCCGGCAAGAAAGCCGCAGGCGGCCGATTCCACATAGCCTTCGACGCCGGTGATCTGGCCGGCCAGAAAAAGGCGCGGATGCCCTTTAACCTGCAGGGTGCGCTCAAGGCAGCGCGGCGCGTTGACGAAGGTGTTGCGGTGCATGGAGCCCAAGCGGGCGAAACGTGCCTGTTCCAGACCGGGAATGGTACGGAAGATGCGTTTCTGCTCGGGATGTTTGAGCTTGGTCTGGAAGCCGACCATGTTGTACAGGGAGGCGTGGCGGTTGTCCTGGCGCAGCTGCAGGACGGCAAAAGGCTCCCTGCCGGTGCGCGGGTCCGGCAGCCCGACCGGCTTCATCGGGCCGAAAGCCAGCGTCATCTCGCCGCGCTCGGCCATTTCTTCGATGGGCATGCAGCCTTCGAAGTGACGCAGCTGTTCGAATGCGCGCGGCTGTACTTTGTCGGCGGCAAGCAGGTCGCGGATGAACTGCAGGTACTGCTCGCGGTTCATGGGGCAGTTGATGTAATCGTCGCCCCCCTTGCCGTAGCGCGAGGCGCGCCACGCCTTGGAGAAATCGATGGAGTCGGCTTCGATGATCGGCGCGATGGCATCATAGAAATAGAGATGTTCATCGCCGGTGAGGCGGCGGATTTCTTCCGAGATTTCGGCGGAAGCCAACGGGCCGGCAGCGATAATCACCCAACCTTCTTCGGGGATGCGGTCGACCTTTTCGCGTACCAGCTCGATCGCCGGGTGACTGCTGATCTTGTCGGTCAGATATTGGGCAAAGGCGTCCCGATCAACAGCCAGGGCGCCGCCGGCCGGGACGGCGGCGGTGTCGGCCGCGGCCATGAACAGACTTTTGCAGGCGCGCAATTCCTCCTTGAGAAGACCGACGGCATTGGTCAATGCCGCTCCGCGCAGGGAGTTGGAGCACACCAGTTCCCCCAGCAAGGGGCTGTGGTGGGCGGGGGAGAACTGCTGCGGCTTCATTTCGTACAGGCGAACCGCGTGGCCGGATTGAGCCAGCTGCCAGGCGGCTTCACAGCCGGCGAGGCCGGCGCCGATAATGGTCACAAGCGGACGTTGTGCAACCTCTACGGTGGAGCGACTGGTTTCCATCGACTATTTCTTCGGCTGCTTGGATGCCGTACTTTTACGGGCTGTTGTGCTCTTCTTGGCGCCCGCAGCCGTTTTCGACTTTGCCGCGGTCTTCGATTTGGCCGCGGTTTTCGATGGGCCGGCCGTTTTCGATTTAGCCGCGGGCTTAGGCTCCGGCGGAGTGATGACTTTTTTCCAGTCGCAACTCTCCTGAGGGCATTTGTGGACGGTGCCCTCGCGCTTGGTGGTCTTCTCGACGGTGACGGGAAAGCCACATTTGGGGCAGGGCTGCTTCAGGGGCTGGTCCCACAGGGCGTATTTGCATTTGGGGTAGCGGTTGCAGGAGTAGAAAATTTTGCCGTAGCGGCTTTTTTTCTCCATCAGCTCCCCTTCGCCGCATTCGGGGCAGGTAATGCCGAGTGCCTTCGGTTTGACAAGGGGCTGGATGTTCTTGCAGTCGGGGTAGGCCGAGCAGGCGAGGAATTTGCCGTAGCGCCCGTCCTTGATCAGCATGGGCGCACCGCACTTGTCGCACTTTTCCTCCGACATCACCGGCTCTTCTTTCTCCTCGCCGGAAAGAGGCTCGGTGTAGCGGCATTCGGGGAAGCCGGAGCAGGCCAGGAATTTGCCGGCGCGGCCCAATTTAACCACCAGCGGCTTGCCGCATTCGGGACAGCTGCGATCGGTTTTCTCGGTGGTGACGTCCGCCTTTGAAACCTCTTTTTCCTTGGCCTTGAGCTGCTCGATGAAGGGCTCCCAGAATTCGCGGATGGCCGGACGCCATTTCTGCTCACCGCGCGAGATGGCGTCAAGTTCTTCCTCCAGCTGGGCGGTAAAGTCGTAATCGACATACCGGGTGAAATGGCGGGTCAGCAGATCGTTGACCACCATTCCCACATCCTCCGGGTAGAAGGTGCGTTTTTCCAGGCGCGCGTACTTGCGCGCGACCAGTGTATTCATGATCCCTGCGTAGGTGGAGGGGCGGCCGATGCCGTACTCTTCCAGTGTCTTGACCAGGCTCGCCTCGGTATAGCGGGGCGGCGGCTGGGTGAAATGCTGCTCCGGCAGCAGTTCTCTGCGATCGAGCTTGTCTCCTTCGGTCAGCGCGGGCAGCGTTCCCTGCGCCTCCTCCTCGGCCTCGTCGGTGCCTTCAATATAGACCTTCATGAAGCCGGGGAAGCGAATCACCTGCCCTGATGCCCGGAACATGAAGCGTTCACCGGCGTTGATATCGACGGTGGTGGCGTCCAGAATCGCCGAGGCCATCTGCGAAGCGATGGTGCGCATCCAGATCAGGCGGTAGAGACGGTATTGGTCGGAGGACAGGAACGGCTTGACCTTCTCCGGCGTATTGGAGAGGTCGGTCGGGCGGATCGCCTCATGGGCTTCCTGGGCATTTTTGGCCTTGTTGCGGAACGCCCGCGGCTTATCCAGCGCGTATTCCTTCCCATATTGCCCGGTGATGACTTCGCGCGCCTGGTTGGTGGCTTCCTGCGACAGGGCCACCGAGTCTGTTCTCATGTAGGTAATCAGACCGACCGCCCCGGAGCCGATATCTACCCCCTCATAGAGTTTCTGGGCGTTGCTCATGGTCTTGCGGGCCGAGTAGCCGAGCTTGCGGCTTGCCTCCTGCTGCAGGGTGCTGGTGGTGAAAGGCGGGGCAGGATTGCGTTTTTTCTCGCTCTGAGTCACCTTGCCCACTTCGAAGGCACATTCGGCGATCTGTTTTTCAAGATCGGCGGCCTGCTCCTGCGAAGTGATGGCGAACTTGTCGAGCCGCTTGCCGTCGAGGGCGTGCAGACGGGCTTTGAACGAGAGTGATTTGTCTGCTGTTTTCAGTTGAGCCAGCAGGGCGTCGATCGTCCAGTATTCACGGGATTCGAAGGCATTGATCTCCTTCTCCCGCTCACAGATCAGCCGCAGTGCGACGGACTGCACCCGCCCGGCTGAGAGCCCATAGCGTATTTTTTTCCACAGGAAAGGGCTCAGGTTGAAGCCGACCAGGTAGTCGAGCACGGCGCGGGCCTGCTGCGCGTCCACCAACTCGCCGGCAACCTTGCGCGGCGATTCGAGCGCCTTTTTGACCGCGTCGCGGGTAATCTCATGGAACACCACGCGTTTGACTTTGGGGTGATCCGCATTCTCGTCAATGCCCAGGGCGTTGAGCAGATGCCAGGCGATGGCTTCCCCCTCACGGTCGGGGTCAGTGGCGAGAATCAGTTCGTCACACTTTTCGACTTCTTTTTTCAGCGCCTGGATGTGTTTGCGGCTCTCGGGCAAAACCTGGTACTGCGGTTCGAAGTCATGCTCGACATCGACCATTCCCTGCTTGCTCGGCAAAGCGCGCACGTGACCGTAGGAGGCGAGCACCTTGTACCCGGGCCCCAGAAATTTTTCGATGGTTTTCGATTTGGCGGGAGATTCGACAATAACCAGATGTTGTGCCATGGGAACCTCGCTGCCTCCGGAACCGTTTCAAGTATGCGGGGCAGAAATGAAAAAGGCCGCGGATTTCCCCGCGGCCCGCTGCGATGTCAGTGAAAAAGAGCCGACCAGTCGTCGTCGAGAATGCAGTCGACCTCTTTGCGCCATTGGTGCTGGGCGCGCGAAAAAAGAGATAGAACGGCAAGTTGCTTGATGTCCTGCAGTCCCATCGGTTCGTTGGCGGAATCTACCGCGCGTTCGATAATCTCTTCCTGAGTGTCCTGGTCCAATATGCCGAGAGAGCGCAGTTTGATCAGAAAACCCCGGGCCTCGCGGGTCAGAGCGAGATTTTCCTGTGCGGTGAAGATGCGCTGTGCCGGGATATCGAGCCGGTCTGAAAGAGCATGCTCTTCGTGGAGTGTCTGAGTTTCCATCCAGGTGAAGGCGGCATCGATCTCATCCGCTTCAAAGCCGAATTCGAGCAGTTCCTGGACCATTTCCTGCTCGTTGGCGACCAGCCCCTGGTCTTCCAGAATGTACTGGGTAATGAGATTGACGATGGCTAAAACCCTGTCTCTCAAAAGACCTCCTTCGGATGAGGCGTTGTTGAACGCCTGACTGGAATTCAGGCTCTCTGGTATCGCATGCCCGGAAGCTGAACAACGCTTCCCTGGAGTTCCAAGTGCAGTAAAATAGCCGAAACCTCCATGGGAGTCAACCCACTTTTACGCACGATTTCATCGATATGGAGGGGGCTTGAGCCCAGTTGCCGGGCGACTTTCCGGTCTGTCTCCGAAAGGTTCTCATCAACATCCGGGAGCGGTTCGGGCGACGGGGGACGGTAGTTTTTCCGCCACAGCAGCTCAATGATGTCGCGCGCCTCGGTTACCAGGTGTGCCCCCTCCTTGAGCAGCGCATTGGTGCCGGCGCAGGTGGGGCGCTGTACCGGTCCGGGCAGGGCAAAAACTTCACGTCCCTGTTCCAGGGCGAAATCCGCCGTGATCAGCGAGCCGCTGCGCACTGCGGCCTCCGCCACGAGCACTCCGCGCGACAGTCCACTGACGATGCGGTTGCGGCTTGGGAAGTTTCCTGCCTTCGGCGGCATCCCCGGCGGCTGTTCGCTGATGAGCGTGCCTTCTGCGGCAATCTTTTGAAACAGGCGTGAATTTTCCTGGGGATAGATACGGTCAATGCCGCAGCCGAGAACTGCTGCTGTCCATCCCTCGGCATCCAGGGCGCCAAGATGGGCCGCGGTGTCGATTCCGCGTGCCAGTCCCGAAACGATCGGAATGTCGCACGCCGCCAGCTCGCGACAGATGTCCCTGACGAGCCGCATGTTGTCGGGGGAGGCACGCCGGGATCCGACGACCGCGAATCCTTCGGGCAGTGGGAAGCGTCCGCGCACATAGAGTAGCACGGGGGGATCGTGAATGGCATCGAGAAGATCCGGGTAATTGTCGTCTCCGCGGCAGACCAGTTGCACCCCCTCGGCGGCCAGCTCCCCCGCGGTGCGCAGCAGCTGCGAGCAGTCAGCAGGCGGGATGGAGAGGGCGATATTTTTGGGAAGGCGTGCCCGTCGGTAGAGGGTGACGGGGTCGGCGGCGAGGATTTCATCGACCGCGCCGAAAGCCTGGTACAGATTGGACAGGCGGCGCTGGCCGAGCCCCGGCGTCAGGTGTAGACGCAGCCAGTTGAATTGTTGCGGTGGAAGTTCATGACATTGCATGGCGCAAACAATAAAAAAAGGGCGGACTGTTGTCCACCCTTTTTTAATGAGCTGTTGAGTTTGTGGGAGTGATTCTGTGCCCCTGCCGAGCTGCTGGTTGAACGCGACCCGTTACAGGGCGTCCGTGTGCACCCGGTCTCCGGCATAGATGGCTTCGACGCTTTTGAGGATAAGGATGGACGCGGTGTGGGGCTGGGTTTCAATAACCACCGCTGTTCCAAGAGCCGTTTCGGGAAGCTGCAGGGACCGGTCACTGTGGTCGTACATCTTCCTTGCTGTTTCGGAGATTTCGCGTGGCCGGGAGATCATCAGCAGGTTGCCCGGCAAAAGGCCTTCTTCTGAACCTATGTCGATATAGGCCACCATCTGTTGTCCCATGGCGATGTTTTCAAGGCGGTTGCCGATGATCTGCCCTGTCAACTGCCGATCGGTCTGCTGCAGAACGATTTCCGTCTCAAGGGGCTTAAGCGGCTTGATCAGGTCGCCGCGGTGGATTTCGCGATCCGCATCAGTGATAACGGCCGAGGCGACATCCTTATGCAGGCGGCTGATCTGAAGGGTGCCTTTTTCCTGCACGAAATAGCCGAGGGATTCGCCGGTGTCCGGATGAAAGACCTCCTCCCCCAAGGAAAAGATCGTGAAGAGATCTCCAGGAGAGACCCTTCCGGCGTCGGTCAGGTCGATAAAGACCTGCTCCCCTTCAGCCATCATGATGCGGTTGTCGGTGGTATCCACCAGGGTGCCGACGGAGCCGACCGCGGATTTGTCGATGAAGCCGGGATAACCGCCGATGGATTTGATCGTGATTTGCTCGCTGGGCTCACCGGCACTGACGGTTTCGGCGGGCGCGGCCTGCTCCAGGATGTTCTCCAGTTCATCCTCGTCCCGCACGATTTCAATGCGGTCGGGGAAGATGCGCAGTCTCTGTCCCGGGTAGATGAAGTGCGGGTTGCGGATGTCCGGGTTGTTGGCCCAGAGGCTGGGCCAGTAGTGGGGGTCCTTGATGAAACGATCGGAGATCCCCCACAGCGTGTCGCCCTTTTTGATGGTGTAGATTCTGGATGGCTCGGCGGCACCGACCGCCCAGGACATCAGGAGGACAAGAGCCCAGGCGGAAGCGCAAACGGCGGTTTTTTTGAAGAACATGGCAGGTCCTCGAAATTCGTAAGGGAGTCTAGAACTCCAGTTGCGTTTTGGCAGCAGCACTGTCGGGATACTGCTCGCGCAAAAAATCGACGATTTCACGCGCCTGGTCGGTATGCCCCAGCTCATGGTAGGCCTGTGCCGCCTTCAGCAGAGCATTCGGTGCACGTGCGGATTGCGGATAATTCTGGGCCAGGCCGACAAATCGTGTCGCGGCTTCGGTGAATTTCTGTTGGGAGTAATAGCATTCTCCGATCCAAAATTCAGCGTTGGCCGCATATTCGTTGTCCGGATAGTATTCGAGAAAGTTCTCAAACCCCGCAATCGCCTTGTCGTAGCGGCCTGAGGTGTAATCGGAGAAGGCGCGCAGGTAAATCTCTGTTGCGGATGAAGGTGCCCGCCCCGCGGATGCCGTGCGCTCCAACGGGTCGATTCGGGGTGTTTTGTCGGTGATTTGGCCAGACGAAGTGCCCATTTGCGTTTGGCCCGTCAGCTGTCTTTGCTCAACCGCCTCCAGGCGGGCATCGTACCCTTGCAGCTGTTGATCCAGATCCTCCACCGTATTCTGCAGCGAGATCAGTTCGTCGGTGATTGCGGTGTATTGCCGCTTGAGACGGGAGAGGTCGGTCTGCAGGTCGGACTGGGACGAGTGGGAAGGGGGCAGCGCGCAGCCGCCGGCCATCAGGACAAAAGCAGAAAAAAGCACAAAGGCTGCGATTCGAATCAAGACGGTCTCCGTCGGAAAAGTGATGCGATGAAGGAATTTTAAACTGGGGATTTTTCTAAAAAGTAGAGGGTTTTACCCCGCTTGTCAAGGCGGCATTGATGAGCTCTC